>Ga0137374_10008017_pt1 | contig 12516 bp, 7 predicted proteins | sample SagtaG_20_FD_104811 | JGI IMG/M metagenome (GOLD analysis project Ga0137374, IMG submission 104811) | Vadose zone soil microbial communities from Sagehorn Ranch, Mendocino, California, USA - Sage1_R_100_16 metaG | ecosystem: Environmental > Terrestrial > Soil > Vadose zone | place: USA...
AGCAGTTGGACTGCCAGCGGGTAAGTGAAAACGGAGACGCCTTGATTCCGCAAGAAGGCGACGTCTGCGGCTAAATTCGTGGCGGTCAGTTCGGACAGAACGAGGGTCGCAAGCGGATTGCCGAGATAGCCAAACCCGATCACCTGGGTCATGTCCGGAGGCAACGTGAGGTTGGTCAATTGATTGCCGGTGACGAAAAAGCCGACCAAACTTGTCAGACCGGAAGGCAAGCTCAGACTGGTGAGCTGATTCCCGCCAAGATTGAGCGACTCCAAATGACCCAGGTCAGAGGGCAACACAAGGTTGGTCAGTTGATTTTCGCTAAGGTTAAGCGCGGTCAAATTGGTCAGTCCCACAGGCAAGGTCAGGCGGGTCAGGTTCGTGTTTTCGGAAAGGCGGAGAGTGGTCAAATGATTTAGACCCGCAGGCAGGGTGATATTGCTGACTGGATTTTCGCTGACGTCGAGATAGGTCAGCCCTGTCAACTCCACGGGCAGGTTGAAGTTGGTGAATTGATTGGCGCGCAGGTGAAGAAAGCCCAGGCGGGTCAGGTTCGAAGGGAAATTGAGACCGCTCAATTGATTGAAATCGAGGTCAAGCTCGATCAAATTCCGCAGATCAGCGGGCAAGACCAGGTTCGTGAGTTGATTGAAGAACAGGCTGAGTTCGATCAGGTTCGTCATGCCTGCGGGCAGGGTGAAGCTGGTGAGTAGATTCTGGGACAGGTTTAGCTCGGTCATGCTGGCCAGCCCCGGAGGCAAGGCGAGGCTGGTCAGTGGATTACCTGCGAAATAGAACGTGCTCAGATTCGTCAGCCCGCCCGGAAGGGAAAAATTGGTGAGTGAATTGAAGCCGAGGTCGAGAGCAACCAGGCTGGTCAGGTTCGAAAGCTGGTTGAAACTCGCGAGTTGATTGTTCTCGAGGTCAAGGTTGTTCAATCTGGTCAGACCGGCGGGCAAGGTCAGGTTGGTGAGTCCATCGCCTTCAAGTGTGAGCGAGGTCAGATTCGTCAGCCCGCTCGGAAGGGAAAAGTTGGTAAGTGGGTTGACACTCAGGTCTAGCGTGCTCAGGTTCGTCAACGCGCTGAGAAGGACAAGATTGCTGAGATGGTTGATCTGGAGATCAAGCGAGACCAAATTACCAGCCGCTTCCAGCCCTTCGATGCTGCTCACGTTCCGATTGCGGGCGTTCAAGTTCGTGAGGCTGAGCAGGTCCTGCTCGGTCAATGGCCCGCTGGGTTTTTGCAACGCCTCGCGGATGGCGGCGTTCAGGCCGGGATCGGGAATGGACACTTCCTGCGCCAGGGTCGAGGCCACGAAGCTGGTCAGGGCCAGCAGGGTTGGAACAAGTGGACGGATGAGGGGGATGAGGGTTTTCATTGAACAGAACGAACGTGTTTGATTGTGACTTGACACTTCGGACAGTTTTGTTTCCGCGATCCTGACTGGAGCGAAGGACTGTCACCGCTGGTGCCTTCACGCGTGACTCAAGCGATCCGGTGATTCCATCGCTTCAAACGAATCAGAATCGCATTTGCGTGAGTTTGATGAAGAGGGAGGAAAGTAGTTCCAAGAAATTGCGCGACGTGACTACCTCTTTAGAACACCTCGGTTAGGGGTGCGTCTCCCAAAAAAGAGGGCCGACAACAGCTCCTGCCGTGAGCCCGAGAAGATCCCGGCGGTCCATTACCGTTTTCATTTCATTTACGCGAAGGCGTGAATGTCATTCGGGCCGCCCGCCCGTTTAGCGAGCGGATGAAACGGATCAACATTTTCACATCAGCATCCGTGAGCTTTTGATCGAAGCGCGGCATCTCACCCTTGATGCCATTTTTAACCACTGAAGCGATTCGTGCCTCGGACTTGTGGAACTTCGTGAGATCCGGGGCCTCGTCCGTACCGTGCGCGTCGTCGCCGTGACAATGGGCGCAGTTCATCAGAAACAAATCGTGACCTCTTATGACGGATGAGGGTTCGTTTCGTGACAAAACGGAAGTGGCCGTGGGATTTTCCGGCTCTGCGTGCAGGAGCATTTCTCCGCCCCAATATCCCGCGCCAAGCATGAGCGCGGACGCGGTGCTCATCCCGACGAGATAAGCGCGCAGCCGGCAGGGCGAAATTTGTCGGCGAAGAAAAAGCCGCCCGGCGACCAGCACAATTGAAATCATGAACCCCGGCCAGACGAACAGGTGATGCAGTTTTTCTTCGCCTCTGCCGAGCATGTTTCCATGAGTCATCGCCAGTCCGGCAATCACCGCCGCGCAGCCGCCCAACACCCCGGCGAAGCCCAGCGCCACCCCGGCTGAATGAAACGCACGCCGTGCTGCATCATCACGCATCCGCAGCCCCACGAAATCAAAGATCACGGACAACGGCAGCAGCACGATGGGTAAATGCGTGCTGCCGCCATGCAACCGTTGCCAGAAGATCGCGTCCATTGTCAGACCAAATCAGGCGAGCATGTCATCCACGATTGCCAGCGAATGTGTGCCCTCGCGATAGCTGACTTCGGTGATGCCGAGCACGCTGCGAAGTTTGCCTGCTTCTACTTTCATCGGACCGGGCTTGGGCGCGGAGCCGGGCGCGGGCTGAGGGAACGCCGTGGACATGGCCGTGTGGAAGGTGGCGTTCCCCTCAGTTTTCTTCAGCACCTGGTGGATGTGCCCATTAAGCACGGTGAGCGAGCCAAAGCGTTTCGAGTAGCCGAGCGCGCGCGCGCCGTCTTCCGTGCCCCAACCCCATTGCGGATAAGCCATCCAGAGCGGCACGTGCGCGAAGACGACGACGGGAGTGCTGTCGCAAACGGCTTTGAGATCATCCATCATCCATTCGAGCTGCATATCACCAAGCTGACCGAGTCCGCCTTCGCGTATGTTCAATACATTGTTCAAACCGATGAAGTGCGTGCCTTTGTGGTCGAAACTGAACCAGCCGCCGCCTTTCGTTCGTTTGCCGAAGCGCTGGAGGTATTGTTTGCCGTTGTCATTGAGGACGTCGTGCTCACCCGGTACGTAGAACACTTGCTTGGTCTTGCAGCCCTTGAGGATTTGTTCAAGTGTGTCGAACTCTTCGGCCTCGGAAAGGTGCGTCAGGTCGCCGGTGTGAATAATAAAGTCCGGCGGCGTGGCCAAGGCGTTGATCTTCGCGACTGCTTCCTTCAACGTGCCGAGCACGTCCTTGTTCGCTTCCTTGCTGAAGCCGATGTGGCTGTCGCTGATTTGCACGAACGTGAAGTCAGCGGCAACAGAGGATTTGGCCTCGGCAGCGACGGCATCGGCCGGCCGCAGAATGCCGGAAGCGAACGCGCCGCCTGCGCCGGCCCAGAGCATTCCGGTGCCGGCCCAGGCCATACATTTGAGGAAACCGCGGCGATCAACGCCGTCTGGGTCGTGATTGTGTTCTATTATGTCTGACATATTGCCTCTGGGACCAGCCGGCGAACTGCCGGCGGTCCATTTTTCGTTTTCGTTTCGTTCTTTCGTCATAACAGGTTTCATTTCTTGTTGCTGCGTTCCTGACGGGAGAAGAGATGTCACCGCTCCGAACGAATCAGATTCGCATTTGCGTGGGTTTGAGAAACAGGAAGAAAAGTAGTTCCAACAAATCGCGCGATGCGACTACCCCTTTAGAACACCTCGGTTATCGCTACCCTTGGAGGTTCTTGATCAGCGGGCCGTACGCGGAGTCTTTCCACGAAATTAGATACACTGAGATTAACAGGAGCAAACGGAGGAAACGGAGAAACAAATCTCTGCTCCCTCTGTTTCCTCCTGTTTAATTTTAAGGCCAATGCATCCGCTGTTCCAAAAGGCTTCCGGTTTGACTGAGGCAGTCATCGCTGCAGTACCAAAAGGCCGAAGGCGTGAGTGGGTCGATAGTCCCACCGGGTTTCGGAGTGCGGCATGGAACAACCGCGCCGTTCATGCTTCAAACCTGAGTGAAAGATCAACCCGAATACAAACCCTTCAGTGGCGACTCGAGGCCTTCCTGCGATGGCCAATTTCGAACCGCCGCAATCAATCAATGCGATCGGGAGACACGACCATGAAATCGCTCCACGCCTTGTTGTTGTTCGTAGCCTTCCTCGCCGCCAACCCCGCATCCGCCCAGGTTTCGCCCAACCTCAGCCTCCAGTTGTTTGCCGGGGTGAATGTGACGGGCGAGGCGGGCAGCGTCTATCTTGTACAGTCCACTTCCGACATCACCCAAAGCAACTCGTGGACGAGCCTGGGTTTTGTGCAACTGCCATCCACGAACTATCTTTTTGTGGATACGTCAGGACCTATTGCAGGGAACCGCTTTTACCGCGCGCTGCTGGAAATTCCCCCGACGAACATGGCATTCATACCGCCGAGCACGTTTCGATTGGGCAGCCCCACAAACGAAATCGGCCGCGCGGCCGACGAAGGCCCGCAGACAACCGTCACCATTACTCACGGGTTCTGGCTGGGCAAATATGAGGTGACCCAACGAGAGTACCTTGCGGTCATCGGCTCCAATCCAAGCGGTTTCCCGGGCGACCTGAATCGACCGGTCGAAAGTGTGAGTTGGCTGGACGCGACCAACTATTGCGCCAAGTTGACTGAGCAGGACCAGTCCGCCGGACGGATTCCTCCTGGCAGTCACTATCGCCTGCCGACCGAGGCGGAATGGGAATACGCTGCCAGGGCCGGAACCTCCACGCGTTTCAGCTACGGTGATGACCTCGCCTTCACAGGCTTGACCAATTACGCCTGGTACGCCGTCAACAGCGGCAACACGACGCACCCCGTGGGGCAGAAAACGCCCAATCCGTGGGGCCTGTACGACATGGAAGGGAATGTCCTGGAGTGGTGCCTCGATTGGTACGGCCCGTATCCCGGAGGATTCGAGACAGATCCGCAAGGTCCGGCCTCAAATGCAATCGGAGTGAAAGTCATTCGTGGGGGCGCTTGGGACGGGTTTGAAACGGATTGCCGCTCCGCCCGCCGCGGTATCGAGGGGGTACACCCATTCATCCACGACTTCATCCTTGGGTTCCGGGTCGTGCTGGCTGCCCCTTGATAAAGACACGGAAAATCCGGCTTGAACCCGCGCTGTGCCTACCAAAAGACTCCGCTGGTTTCAAATACCTAATGTTGCGCGTCACAATGCCGGCTGCGATGTGAGGATTTCCAGCGCTCGCAGGGTCGCGGCGCCCCGGGTTTCGACTCCGAGTTTCTCGAATATCTCCTGCACGTGCTTTTTCACGGTGGATTCGGTGATGCCGAGGATCGTGGCGATGTCCGAGTTCGTCTTGCCCTGGGCCACCCAGAGCAGCGCCTCGGCTGCGCGCGGCGTCAGGCCAAGCTTCACCAGAGGTCCGCTTGAGGAGAAATCCGGCTTGAACTCGCGCTGTGCCTGTTGTTGGGAGCGGCGCAAGCGCGATTCGATTGCCTGGACAAGGTCCGCGTTGGCCACGGGCTTCGTCAGATAATCATCGGCGCCGAGATTCATGCCGCTTCGAAGGTCGTCCTTTTCCCCTTTGGCAGTGAGAAAAATGAAGGGAATCAAGGCCAGTTTCGCATCTGCCTGCAGCGCGCGCAGCACGCCGTACCCGTCCAATTCAGGCATCATGACGTCGCACAGGATCAAATCGGGCCTCTCCCGGCGCGCCATGTCCACCCCCAGGCGGCCGTTTCCAGCGGCGATGGGCTCGTACCCTTTATAGCGGAGGAGCGCAGTGATGTTGCGCCGCATCTCGGGTTCGTCCTCGATGACCAGGATCTTTTTCACAGGTTGGTTTCAAAAACCGGCAGCCTGACGGTCACCGTTGTGCCCTGTCCGACTTTGCTCTCAATCCGCACCTTACCGTGGTGCAGCTCTAGGCAACGTTTTACGAGCAGCAGGCCCAAGCCGGTGCCGGCCCGGCTTCCGACGTTGGCGCCACGATGAAAGGCGGTAAACAGCATTTGTTGATCGTCCTCGGAAATCCCTATTCCCTCATCGCGAATAACGCAGAGCGCTTCAGCGCAATCGCGCTCGACCGCAAACCGCACGCAGGCTCCGGGTTCGGAGTATTTCACCGCGTTACTCAGGAGGTTGGTTAAAATGTGCTCCAGCAATCGTTCGTCCGCGCGCGCTTGCGGCAGGGCCGAGGCCAGAGAAAGTTTGATGGGGCATCGGCGGCTGGTGGCGGAAAGAACCTCATCCACGACACGACGGCAAAAGATGTCCAGGTCCATCACCGAAGGTTGAAAATCCAATTTACCGGCGTCCAGGCGGCTGAGGACCAGGATTCCTTCCATCATCGCGGCCATGCGACGGGTGTTTGCGGTGATGGACTCGAGTTGTTCGTCCCGTTCGGCCGGCTGCATTTTCTGAAAGAATTCGCGCAGCAGTTCTGCCGAGGATTGAATAATGGCCAGTGGCGTGCGGAACTCGTGTGACACCATGGAAACGAAATTGCTCTTGAGCTGGCTGAGTTCCTTTTCCCGCTCGAGAGTTTTGAGCAACTTCCCCTCGGCTCGTTTTCGCTGGGTGATGTCCTGGGCGAATGAGAGGATGTGCGGTGTGTCGTTGAGTTTGATGGTTTCGGCTGAAAGCAGAATGGTTAAGGGCTCACCACGGCGATTCAGCCAGCGGACTTCTCTTTGGCGAATGGAGCCAATCGTGCGCATATCGTTCAATGCCGAATCCCGTTCATCCAAGTTCTCCCACAAACCGAACTCAGAGGACGCGCGCCCCAGCACTTCCTCCCGGGGACAGCCAAGCCAGTTCACGAAGGCATCATTCGCCAGGACATATCTTCCGTCGCTCATGCGGAGAATGCCGATGAAAACCGGGCTGGCCTGGAACGCGACGCTGAATCGCGCTTCGCTCTCGCGCAGCCGCGCCTCGCTCGCCCGCAATTCCGCCTCGGTTTGTTTCCGCTCGGTGATGTCCAGAGCCATGGCCAGCATATGCGGCACGTGGCTGAGTTCGATGACCTCCGAGGACAGCAGCATCGTGCAGGATCTTCCCTGGCGATTGCGGAAACGGCACTCCCGTTCACGGATGGAGCCGGTGCGGCGCAAATCGGCCCAGAACGCTTCGCGATCTTCCTGATGTTCCCAGACACTCAGCTCGGCCGTGTTTCGTCCCAGTATTTCGTCCCGGGTGTACCCTGCCCAGTTTATGAATGCATCGTTCACCAGCACGAACCGGCCATCGCTCATGCGCGCGATGGCAATGAAGATCGGGCTTGCCTGGAAGGCGGCACTGAACCGCGCTTCGCTTTCGGCCAGCGCAGCCTGGGAGCGTTTCCGTTCGATGCCCAGTGCAAGGGAGTCCGCAACGGAGCGGAGCGCCTCTAAAACATCATCGGCGAGCGGACCCCGGGCGAACAGGGCCAGCACCCCCAGCACGCGGCCTTCCAGCAGCAGCGGATAGCCGGCGAACGCGACTATCCCCTCGCGTGCGGCCCATTCCTTGTCGCTCACTCGGGGGTCGGATTGGACGCTGTTGGTCAGATGAGGCTTCTTATCCTGGGCAATGCGTCCGATTTTGTACTGGCCCACGCTGACACGACTGTGAGGTCCATCGAGATGCGTGTAACAGCCGGCGCTGGCCTGCAGTTCCAGGGTTTGTGTTGGCTCATTGAGTGTCCAGACCCGGACGAAAGCGACGTCCAGGTGCCGCACCACCAGTTCGGCGCATTGTTGGAGCATGGCTCGAAGTTCGGTGCCGGCATTCAGCGCCACAGCCACTTCAGCGTTTAGCGTGGACATGCGGACGCGCTCCTTGAGTGATTCCTCAGCCCAGGTGCGCTGTTCGATTTCCCTTTGCAGCTCACGATTGGCCCCCCGGAGCGCCTGCTCGGCCTGCTTTCGCTCGGTAATCTCAGTGATAAACGCCTGGATGACCTGGCGTCCGCTCCATTGGATTCGGGTCAGGGCCACCTCCAGCGGTATCTCTCTGCCCTGGGGAGTGTGACTCGTCCATTCGAAACGCGCGCTGCCGTTGTCGATGCATTCTTGAATATATTTGCGCCCCAGCACAGCAGAGCTTTCACCATTCGGCTGAAATGCGGGCGACGTATCGCTCGGATGTTTACCCAATAGTTCCTGCGCGCTTTGGCAACCCATGATCCGCACCGCGGCGGGATTCGCCTCAAGGATTTGGTTCGTGTCGTGAAGGACGACCCCCTGGCTGGAGCCTTCGAAGAGCGCGCGAAATTTTTCCTCCGACTCACGCAGTGCGCGCTGCGCACGTTTGCTTTCGGTGTTGTCGATGATGCTGGCACGAACCAGATTTTGACCCTTTGCCGGCAGGCGCAGCAGCCGCACCTCTGTCGGGATGAGACGGCCGTCCGGTTGCCGGTGAATCCATTCAAATACCGGGGTGCCTCCCGCCAGGGCCTCATCCATTTTTTCTCGGGCCAGTTCGCTCGAACGCCGGCCGTTCGGTTGGAATTCAGGACTCACATCCGCCGGTGTCAGGTCGCTCAATCTTTCCATCGGCACTCCGTAAAGAATGCAGGCGTGCTCGTTGCCGAACAGAAATCGTCCGGTGTCGCCGTCAAAAACCACGATCGCCTCCGGAGCGTGCTCGACAAGGGCGCGGAACTGCGCTTCGCTCGTAGTCAGCGCGGCGGTGCGTTCCGCGACGCGGCGTTCCAGCGACTGGTTCAACTCCAGCAATTCCCGCTCGTTTTTTTTCCGTTCGGAAATCTCGCGTGAAACGCTGACCAGCATCCTGCGACCGCCCAGGTGCACCGGCGTCAGCAACACTTCCACCGGGAATTCCTCGCCGGTGAAACGCTTGCCCATCCACTCAAATCGCTGCGGACCCTGCGCGAGAGCGCGCTCCGCCCAGGCCCTTCCGGCTTCCCTGGAGGACCTTCCGTCAGGCTGCCGTTCGGGTGACAGACTCTCTACCGGTTGCTTCAGGAACCACTCCTTGTCCCCGCCACCGACCATTTTCACGGTGGCGGCGTTACAGTCGATGATCCTTCGTTCCTTCGGGTCGAGGATCTGGATTGCATCAGAACTTGCCTCGAAAAGTTCACGGAACTTCTGCTCGCTTTCACGAAGCGCGGCTTCCGTGCTCTTGCGCTCCGTGATATCGCGCGCAACCACCACGGTCAGGCTCCGGCCACTTACGCAGATCGGGGTGGACAATACTTCCAATGGAACTTCCTGTCCGTCGAAGCGGCGGCCCACCCATTCGAACCGGTGACCGCCGCGCTCTTCAACCAGGGCTACGATCTGAGCGGACTTTTCGCGGCTCGGAGTGCCGTCGGGTTGAAGGAGCAGCGAGAGGTCCTCCGGCCACGCCCCTAAAAGTTTTTCCTTTGTGCCCGCGCACGTGAGTTCGACAGCAGCCGCGTTGCAATCCACAAACACGCCCGCTTGCGGATCGAACAGGAAAATCGCATCCGCGCTTCGCTCGAACAGGAGCTGGAACATGGAGGGATTATCCCTGAGCGACCATTCCGCCGCACTGGGACTTTCGTCCCATTTACGGCCTGCGTTAGCCGGATCAATCATGGAGTCATGGAAATTATGTGTCCGGTGCCAGCCAACGCTTACCCCACTCAACCGCGCCCTCTGCCGACAGAGGAGGGACAGACAAGCCAAGAGACAAAGTCTGGAACGGCGTGCGCATGAATGTCACATAATTCACGAGCCTGCGAGTCCCTTAATCGTTTTATAAACCAACCTGGGGGAGTCTGCAAGCCAATGCTCTCCGACCGGCTCCAACAGCCATCAGGTATAGGAACTGCCTTATGCCTTCAGACGATTTTGAACAGATAGTGTCCCTGCACTATGAACCGCTTTACAGATTCGCCTTCAGCCTGACGCGCTCGGAGGCCGACGCGTGCGATCTTACCCAGCAAACATTCTATATCTGGGCGACCAAAGGCCACCAGTTGCGGGATCGCAGCAAGGTCAAGTCGTGGCTGTTTACAATCCTGCACCGGGAGTTCCTGAATATCCGCAGAAGGGCGGTGCGTTTTCCACATTTCGAGCTGAGCGACGTAAATGAGGATCTACCCGTCATCTCACCGAAAGTGGCCAACACGCTTGACGCAGCCCGGGTGCTCGAGTTTCTCGGGCAGGTCCAGGAACCCTACCGGGCGGCGCTCATCCTCTTTTATATGGAGGACCATTCGTATAAAGAGATCGCTGATATCCTCGAAGTCCCACTCGGCACCGTTCGGTCCCGTATTTCCCGCGGCATGGCGCAGCTCCAGCAATCAATCCTCTCGGGCGAAGGCACGACGTCAGTGCGGATGACGAGTCCGTGTTTATCTGGTAGAATAGAATTGTTCGGAACCAACAACTCCACCACCACCATCGCGCCAGGAAAAGCGAGCATCCCTTGTGAGTGAGACTGTGAGTAAGACTTTATGTGTTTGCTCGACGGCGATGCTGGATACAAACCAAGGCGCGCGCCCGCTGAACGGCCGTAGGTACAATCCGCGCACGGGCGAATGGAGCAAGCCTTTCAGCGTTACACCCGCGCGCACCACCCGTCTGTCCTGCCCCGACAAAAACGACTGGGTGTTGCAGTTAGAAACTACCGCGTGCCCGCCTGGATGGCCTGGCGCGACGGCATGAAAGGTCTCCTCTACTGGGGCGGAATGTCCTATTGGCGCCAGACCGATGATCCCTGGACACAAGCGCCTTTCTACACGGGCCGTGGCCGCGCGCAGCAAGGCGAGAAAGGCATCGTCTTTCACGGCGAAAGCTCGCTGGTGTATCCGGCGCATGCCGTCGGCTACGACGGGATTGTGCCGACGATCCGCCTCAAAGCACTGCGCGACGCCATCGAGGACTACGAGTATCTGGCCATCTTGCAGCGTTTGGGCAAAGTTGCCGAAGCGCAGACAATCGTCCGCTCGCTGACCGGGACGTTTTTCCAGTGGGAGAAGGATCCGGCGGCATACGAGAAGACGCGAGCCAGGCTGGCCGAAATGATTGTCGCCGCTGCGGAAGCATCAGCGAAGAAGTAGCAGCAGTTCAGCGAATGAAACAGATGTGTGCTTTGATGGGCGGAGTCAGTTGTGTGTTTCCCGCAACTTTCTGTTCTTCTCTCCTCACCCTGCATGCAGCTGCCGCGGCAATTTTGATGACGGGCCGCTGCGTGGCGGCTGAAATACCGTGGCACGCCGTTGAGCAATTGGAGCTTAAACAGACACTCGAGAAAGCGCCGGTGCTAAAGACCGAATCCCTGGGTGAGCCTGCGCGCGGGGTGAACGTCTGGGAGCGCTGGCTCGTGCCGAACCACGACGGCGAGACCTGGGATGTTCTCCAGATTTACTTCAAGGAATACTACGGGCCGACGTGGCTTTGTGCTATCGACCTGGGCACTGGCTACGTGAAGAAACAGCGTTTGACGGACGGACACCAGTTCTACTTGTCGGGCCGGGCGCTTGGCTTCGATGGCAAATACTACGTCGCCACCCCATCGCGGAAAACGTGGAGCATGGACCTGTTCGTCTATGACCCGGCGACAAACACGATCGAGGAGCGCGGCGAGATCGTTCATGGCCTCGGCGGCGAGGTGCGCCCACTGGCGACCGGCCCGGATGGCCGAATCTATGGCACGGGAACTCGGGGCAACCAACTCGGCCTCTACATCTACGATCCGAAGCTGGGCAAAGTGGTCAAAGATTTCGGACCGGTGGGACCGAGCCATCCGAACGGCGCCTGGAGCAGGTATGTCATGGGCGTGGATGACACGCACGCCTACATCGCCAGCGGAATGATCCCGGCGTGGTATCTCGTAGCCGTGAATCTTGAGTCGGGCGAGCAGAAGGTGTTGCTCGAATCACCGACGGAACGGGTGATGGACATCGTCGAGAGTTTTCCGGGCGCGTCGGCGATCGTGCCCCAGGACAGTGGCGCGCCTCGAAAGGAATATTGGCTCTACCACGGCCAGGCGATTCCAAAGACGAACAACACGCCGCCGTGGCCCAAGCGGCCTTCTCCTTGGGACAAAGCTGTGCCGAAACCCGAGGTTTACTTCGACCAGATTGATCCGGATGAAAACGGGAATGCGGTGGTTTGGTATCGCTCGCGCGAGGACGCAGTAGAGAAAGTCAAACTTGGCGCGACGACCAACCGAACGCCGGAAGAACTGGGCTGGAAATCCATTCGTCTGGAAGGCGTCGCAACCTATCCTCATCGCATCAATCCGTTATCCGTGTTGCCAGATGGCCGGCTGTACGGGACAGGCGACGATTACGTTGGCACGTTCATCTTCGATCCCACTACGGACCAAACGATCTATTGCGGTCCCCGCGTTGGCCTGGCGCCGTACACAACCATCGTGTGCAAGGGCAAACTCTATCTCAGCGGCTATTCCGGCGGTCATCTTTTTGTGTACGATCCCACGCGGCCCTGGACATTGGGCAAAGGCGGACCTCCCGGCAGTCCGGCGCCAAATCAGGCCGATCCGGGGAGTAATCCTCGTTACCTGGGGGACTTTGACAAAACGACCCGGGTCGGGCTGATGCACGGCTCTGCGCTCGGCGCTGAGGGCAAGATCTATTTCGGCGGATTCGGATTGC
>Ga0137374_10008018_pt1 | contig 12516 bp, 11 predicted proteins | sample SagtaG_20_FD_104811 | JGI IMG/M metagenome (GOLD analysis project Ga0137374, IMG submission 104811) | Vadose zone soil microbial communities from Sagehorn Ranch, Mendocino, California, USA - Sage1_R_100_16 metaG | ecosystem: Environmental > Terrestrial > Soil > Vadose zone | place: USA...
AACGGCGAGGGCGAATACGGGGGAGCCGGTGCGGCAGCGGCCGGCGGTGCTGAAGGTGGTGGAGGTGGAGGCAGTGACGGTGGGGCTGGCGGCCCTGACCATGACGGCGCTGCCGGGGCCGCCGGCTCTTCGCTCTTCAGCGCATCCCAGGCGGGAGCCGCGGGCCCGGTCCACGTGGGTGCGGGGGCGGGCGCAGGCGCTGCGGCGCCAGGTATGTCCCATGCATTGGTGACGCTTCCGGTCAGCGGCGCGCCCCACCCACCGGGCGCAGGCTCCGCGGGTCTTGCCGCCGGCGCCGCGTCCCACGCTGGCGCCGCGGGTGCGCCGGGCGGCGCGGGCGGAGGTGGGGCGCTGGATGGCGGCGGCGCGGGAGACGGCGAGCCCCAGGTCGGAGCCGGAGGCACCACCGGCTCAGGCTGCCCACCGGCGCCCCACGATGGCGCGGGGGGCGGAGGCGCCACCGCAGGCGCAGGGTTCGTGCCCCACGTCGGCCCCGCCGGTGCAGCCGGCGGAGGCGGTGGGGCTGCCCCCCATGTCGGCCCGGCGGGGACAGCCGGCGACGTCGATGCGGCCGGAGCGGGCGCGGCAGGGGGCGGCGCGGGAATGCCCGCCGGGGCGGGTGGACTCCATGCAGGTGACGCGGCCTGCGCGCCGGGCTGCTCCCAGCTGGGCGACTGGGGCGCGACCGCGGTCGGCGCGACACGCGCGGCCGGTGTCGCCGGCGGAGGCGGCGCCCAGGTCGTCACCGCCGGGCCGCCAGCGGCAGGTTCAGGCGTCGGAGTCGACGGCCGAACGGGGGGTCCGGCCTGCCTGCGCTTGATATGACGCCGGCGCGCCCTCAGGAACATGACGCCTGCAACGAGCGCAGCCACCGCCAACACGAGATTGGCGTATACGGTGGTATCCGAATCCATCCGGTCGAGGGCCTCCCTTTCCGCGTCTATATATCTATTACGAAACTACGCGAAGGCGCGCACGTGCACGCCAGCGCAGAGTATGCCATCCGTACTCGCCGCCAGGCCAGCTAAACCGTTCCCCCGATGATCACGCGCCCTGAGGCGACTCCGGGGACGGTAAGGTCGGCGTCGATTGAATGGCGTCCCGTCCCTAATGGACTCCCGGTGACGACGTGGACGCGCAGCCGCCGGCCGACGGGCATGTCGAGACGCCGAGGAAACGGCGCCCAACCCGCATTCGTCTCGACCTGGATTTCATGGCGGCCGAGCGGCAAGCCGTCAAGACGCAATCCCGTGAGCGCCGAGACCACAGCCGGGCGCGTGCGATTCTCCAGGACGAAGCTCAGCCCATCCTTCTCCGAGCGCAGGCTTGCGAGGTCGGCCAGCCCCTCGGCCAGGTAGCGAGGGAGCTCCGGGCGCGGACGCGCCTGGGGCAGCGACGACGTCACCGTGAAGGGCATTTCAGCGCGGTCGATCACACGCCCTGAGACGGTCAGGGACGCCTCGAGCTGGTAGTCACCTTCCACCTCGAGCGGCATGCTGATGCTGGTCGCGCTCACCGCTGGCTCGAACGCGGTCGGCACTTCTAGGTCGGCCGAGCCTGTATACGTCTTGCGCTGCACCACATCTCGCAGGCTTCCAACGCCGCGACGGCCGATCCTGCGCACGCGTGTCAGAGACCAACGCACCACGCCAGGTCCCGACAGGTCGGGGTCGTCGTTGACAACGACGAGGCGGGCACTGAACGGCACTCGTGGCTGCTGGAGAATCCCGAATGGGCGATCCGCTTCGAAGGCGAGCGGTTCGGTGATCACGCGCGTCGGTTTGAACGCTTCGGTCAGCGCCGCCAGCGCTGGCCGGGGACGGCATGCAGCGTCGAGCAATCCGAAGCCGACGCCTGGAAACGGATCCACCAGGTGGTAAACGAATGCGCCCCAACAGGACTCGAACTTTCGAGTGCGGAAATGCTCAGCCGCCAGCCGAACCACGCTGGCCTGGTAGCGCTGGGACGATTCGATGTACGCCTCCAGGTTCGTGAAGGCCGACGGCAGGCCGACACCGCGCTCCGCCCAGTTGACGGGTTGAAAGCCGGCGTGCCGCCACGTCGGGTCATCGTCCGGAACGGGCCACCGATCGCCGATGCTCTCCCAGACCGGCGAGTCCGCCGGCGGCAGCGCCTGGGTGCCGAACGCGGACACCATGACCGATTCCGCCTCCGAGAAATCCCGCCACGACCTCGACGCCCAGCCGAGCAGCAGCAACTGGTCGACCTCGCCCGAGGCGGCGAGCGCGGGGCGAGTGGGGTCGGCCTTCTCGAACGCAGCGCGCAGGTCCTGGTCGATCGAGTGGTTCTGGCGCACCGCGTGCACGTCGCCAAGGTCGGAATTCGAAGGCAGCCACGGCGGGTCGTCGTGCGCGATCCAGGCAGCGACCGACGGATGGTTGCGGAGCAGCTCGACCATCTCGGTCTGCTGCTCGCGCGCTGCCACCTCAAAGAATCGCGCGTCGTCCTGGCGTGCGTGATACGCATACGCCCCCAGCAGCGGCATCTCCTGGAGCAAGAGCAGCCCAGCTTCGTCCGCGCGGCGATAGAAGTCGGTCGGCAGCACGTTGGCGACGATGCGCAGCGCGTCGAGGTTTGCGTCGCGCGCGACGCGAATGTCGTTTTGCCATCGCTCAGGCGTCAGCTCATCCATGCGATATGACGGCGCGTAGCAGGCGCCGCGCAGAAAGATCGGGCGGCCGTTGACCGCCAGGTTCCACCGGCGTGGGCCGATGTCCCACTTCAGGTCTCTGAATGCAAATCGGTCTTCGACGCGACTCGACTCCGTGCCGCCGGCCGCGACGGCCGACATCTCGGCGCGGTACATGGGCTGCTCGCCGAAACGCCACGGCTCCCAGCGCCTGGGGCGCGGCAGGGCAAGGCGCATGGTCACCGTGTCCTCTGCGCCGCCGGCCAGATGCACCTCGCGTTGGAGGCGCAGCGACGCATTCGAAGCCGGCGAACCAGGAGCCGAAACCGTGAGCTCGACCTCGCCGTCCATCTGGCGGCCGTCGAGGTTGCGCAGGCGCGCTTCTACCTCCAGCCGTCCGTCTCCTGCCTCGAAGTGTGGCTTCAGGCGCATCCAGTCGATGGCGATGGGACCCACGTATTCGAGCTGCACTGGACGCCACAACCCGACGGGCACCTCCCATCGAAACGGGTCCGGCAGGCTTCCGTACGCCGAGGCGGGATAGGGCTTCAGCTCCCCGTCGTTGAAGTGGCCGAGTAGGTGTCGTTTCTTGTCCGGCTGCCTCTCGACGGGCGACTCGCAGCAGATGATCAGCAGGTTCTCCTGCTTCAGGTATGGGGTGAGGTCGAATCCGAAGGGGGCGAAGTATCCGTAGTGCGAGCCGAGCAGCTTGCCGTTCAGCCACGCATGCGTGGCCAGGAAGGCGCCACCGATGCGCAGCACCACGCGGCCGGCGTGGTCGGGTCGCTGAAACTCCGTCCGGTACCAGATCGCCTGGCTGCCCTCACCAGCCGCAAGCTGGCGTGGGACCTCGATCGGCTTCCAGCCCAGGCCGCGGCCAACCGTCAGCCGCTCGGCTTCTCCCTCGCCGAGGGACATCCACACCGCCTCCCAGCCGCTGAGCTCGCGAACCGCTCCTGACCGCTGCGAAAGCGGCAGGAACAGGCTGTCGCTCATATGGCCCTCCCCCTCTCGAGTGGGAGGCTAGGAGGGGGACGTGAGCTCGTTGGTTGACGGACAAAAGCGCCGTCGGCGGTGTCGCACAGAAGCACGGGTCGCTGGATAGCGTCGACCAGCTGCTTCTCGCGGCCTCTCTCGACGAGCGCGACGATGCTGCCGCCGAAGCCCGCGCCCATGATGCGCGCGCCCAGGCAGCCGTCCACCGCCCACGCCTGCTCCACCAGGGCGTCGATGAGCGGCGTCGACACCTCGAAGTCGTCGCGCAGGCTCTGGTGAGATTCCTTGAGCAGCGTGCCCAGGCGCTCGAAACGGTGTTCTTCGAGCGCCTCGACAAAGGCGTGCACCCGCGCGATCTCCGAATCCACGTGGCGGCGACGCTTCGGCTCGCCCCTTTCCGCTTCTCGTCGCCGTTCGTTGTACGGTGTGTCCGCGAGCGAGCGATGCTCGCCGGAATCGATGACCGCGATCACAAGGTCGTCCGGAAAAGGGACGGCTCGATACTCGAGCGTCCCGCAGTCGAGAAGGAGGACGTGGCCACGCCGGCCCAGCGCGGAAGCGAACTGATCCATGACACCCACCTGCACGCCGGTTGCCAGCTGCTCGGCGCGCTGGCACGTGCGCGCCGCCTGGACGCCGTCCATCCGCGGCTTGAGCCCTACGGCCACAGCGACCAACAGAGCCGCCGATGAGCTGATACCGGACCCTGGCGGCACGTCTGATTCCACGTGCACCGACTGCGGCCCCACGCCCAGCTGCTCGCCGATGGCGCGCACGTACTCGAGTCCGCCTTCGACGTCGCTCTCCACCGACCATTCAGCGGCCGGCATCCCCGTCACTTGGGTGTGCCGATCAACGGACGCGGGGAGCACCACACCGCCGAGATAGTCGACGTGCTCACCGATGAGATTGACCCGGCCAGGGGCACGGCCGCGCCAGCGCCTCACGCGCACCGGGCGTGATCGCCTAGAGTCCACGCAGCTCCGCAGCTTTGTCCTCGGCGCGCGCATCGACGATGAAGGCGCCGGCGCCCAGCTCAGACCCCGCGAGGTACTTGAGCTTGTCGCGCGTCCGATTCGGCGGATAGAACTCGACATGGAAGTGGTGGTGGTCGGCGCCGCGGCCGGGCGGCGCCTGGTGCATCGCCATCACGTAAGGGAGTGGCTTCTCAAACAGGCGGTCGTACTTCTGGAGCAGGCCTTTGAGGACTCGCGCGAAGGATCCGTCGTCGTCCGCATCGAGGTCAGTCAGCCCGCCGCGATGCCGGATCGGCGCGATGTGAACCTCGTATGGCCAGCGCGCGAAGGCGGGCACAAACGCGATCCACCGCTCATCGCGCAGGACAGTGCGCTCGCTTCGCAGCTCTTCTTCGATCACGTCGCAGTAGAGGCATCGTCCTGTCTTCTTGGTGTGCCGTGCCTCGGCGCGCAGCTCGCGCTGCAGGACCGGGGGCACGAATGGAAACGCGTAGATCTGACCGTGCGGATGGGAAAGCGTGACGCCGATCTCTTCGCCGCGGTTCTCGAAGATGTACACGTAGCGAACGTTGGGCAGGCGTCGCAGCTCATCGGTGCGATCGCGCCACACCAGGATGAGGTCCCGGATGTGCTCTTCGGTCTGTGCGCCGAGCGAGGAGTCGTGCTCGGGCGTGTAGCACACCACCTCGCAGCGTCCCTGCTCGCCAGTGAACGATGGAAAGCGGTTCTCGAAGACGGTGATGTAGTAATCAGGCTCGGGGATCTCGGTCTCGAGGCGGCCGGGCCGGGTTGGGCAGAGCGGGCAGTGGTCGGCAGGCGGATGGTACGTGCGGTCCTGGCGCCAGGGCGCGACAGTCACCCACTCCTCGAGCAGCGGATGCCAGCGGAGCTCGCTCAAGCCTTCTCGTAGAAGATGAGATACCGCCCGTCGGGCTTCTCAGTCCGCCGTTTCTTGAGCCTGGGAGACGACGACGGTTTTGCCGCCCTCCCCAGGCCTCCCCGCTGTGCGGGGAGGTCCGGCCGCGCCCCGAGGGCGCCGTCGGGGTGGGGGCGTGCTGTGGCCGCAGACACCAAACTGCTCTTCTTACTCAAGCGCCCGCCTCACCGCGTCCGCCGCCGTGCCCACCGACTCGAGACCCTTCACCGACCAACTGTCGAGCGCGATCACCGGCCGTCCCAGCCGGCGGGCCACCGCGATCTCGCTCAACGTCCCCCACCCCTCACCAATGGCGATCACGCTCTCGGCCGCAGTGACGATGACGACGTTGCGCGCCTGGCCCATCCCGGTCGGAAGCGAGATGGTGAGGTGGGGATTGGCGTGGTGGCGATCGATGTCAGGCAGGATCCCGATGACCGTGCCCCCAGCGTGCGAGGCACCTTCGCTCGCCGCGGCGGACACTCCGCCCAATCCGCCGTTGATGATGACCGCCCCCGCTTCTGCGAGAAGCCTGCCCACCTCGCGAGCGGAATCGAGCTGGGCGGCCGTGGCTTCCGAAGCGCCACACACGGCGACATATCTGCGGGGCATCGACAGGGAAGTTTATTCGGTAGACTTCGTTGCGAAGTTCAACGCCCGTGGGGCAAAGGAGGTGAGGCGGAAGCTTGGATAAACCGAATCGTGGTGCCAGCCGCCTCGTTTGCCAGCCGGGAGCTCGGGAGGGCGTAAGCCTCTAGGGCTTCCATCCGGATCCGGCTCCTGGAGTCGGAGGCGGAAGCACTGCGAACGTCGACAACTAGGGCCGGGTCCTCCCGGCCCTAGTCTTTCTTGTTGATGCAGAGTGGAGCCGCAGGCCGGATTCATTCCCCACTACCACTCTCAGCGTGGCTTCTGTCTCAGATTGGCGCAGCGTCCACTGGGGCCCCCGCGACGAAGTCGCGGGAGTGAGGCGACTGTCCTCACCCGCGCTGTCGGGCCGGGTCCTCCCGGCCCTAGTCTTTTACTGATGAGCAAAGATTTCTCCGCACGCCTGAACGAGATGCCCGAGGGATGGCTGCAGGCGATGGGCATCACCATCACGCTCGCGACGCCGGATGAGGTACGCGCTGAGCTGACCGTGGGGCCAGAGCACCTGCAGAGCTACGGCATCGTGCACGGCGGTGTACACAGCGGACTCATCGAGTCGCTGGCCTCCATCGGCGCAGCCCTCTTCGCCCTGCCACGCGGCCAATCGGTGGTCGGGCTCGAGAACACGACGAGCTTTGTCCGCGCCGTGCGCTCGGGCGCGACGCTGCGCGCGGTCTCGTCACCAATCACGCGCGGCCGCCGCACGCAGGTGTGGGAAGCGCGCGTGCTCGATGGCGAAGATCGGCTGGTGGCCACCGGTCGCGTGCGCCTGCTGTGCCTCGAGGCCGACCAGGCGCTCGCCGGCGAGCAGGTGCGGGGACCTCTTCACCGCCAGTAGATCTCATTCAGATGCAAAGTGGAGCCTCAGGCCGGACACAGCAGTCACTCCATGCGTCGGTTCTTGCTCAGAAAAGCGAAGCGTCCGCTGGGGCCACCGCGACGAAGTCGCGGGAGTGAGGCATCTGTCCTCACCCGCGCTTTTGCGGGGACCTCTTCACCGCCAGTAGCGGAGATCAGCGGCTCGTGGCGAAGCTGAAGATGATCTCGTCGATCAGGCGTTCCACCGGCGCCAGGTCGTCGGTGAAGATCTGGCTTCGATAGGTCGACAGGCGCAGGTTGCCGGCGTCGATGGCGCTCGCCGCCACGTCTCTGGCCAGGGGCTCGCTCATCAGCCGCAGGTTGTGCTGGACGTCATCGAGCCCGACCGGCTGCATGGAGCCGTACACCAGCGTGTTGGTGAAATCCGGCGAGTCCACCAGGAACACGCTTGGATAGACGGCCGCCATTGTGCTCGCGATCGCGTCGACAAGTCGGTAGTCCGTCGAAGTGCGCCCTGCATTGACCACCGCGACGCCCTGCGGGTTCAGGTGGGCGCGCATCTCGCTGAAGAACTCTTTGGTGGTCAGGTGAAAGGGGATGTATGGCTGTCTGTATGCGTCGACCATGATCACGTCATAGCTGCCGGCTTGCGTCGCCAGCCAGTAGCGCGCATCGGCGACAACGGCATTGACGCTTGGTTCGAGATGGAAATATCTGTGCGCCACATCGAGGATGTCGGGGTCGATCTCCACGCCGGTGATGGCGACCTGGTCGCCGAAGACAGCCGCGTACTGATGGGCCACCGTTCCGCCGGCGAGCCCGAGGATGGCCACTGCGGTGGGCCGAGGTTCGGTTTGCTGCGCCGGCCGGAAGGCACTGGCGATCACGAAATAGTCCCACGGGCCCCCCGTAAGAAGGCTCTGTGAGTCGTAGATGGAATGCACCGCGCGCCCCTCGTTGAGGATCAGCTCAGTGCGGTGGCCCTGCTGGACGACCTGGATGTAGTTGTAGGCGGACTCGCGCTCGTAGAGCAGCGTCCCCACCTGCGGCGGCTTGATCCCCGAGGGGAGCAGGATCCAGGCCAGCAGCACCGCCACCGCGAACGCCGCGTACCAGCGCCGCCGCGGCCACGGCCACAGCGCCAGCGCCGAGATCGCCACCAGCACCAGCCCAAAGCCCTCCAGCGTCGGCCGCGTGCCGTAGGTGGGGATGAACCAGAACACGGGCAGAAACGTGCCCAGGATGCTGCCCGCCGTCGACAGCGCATAGACCCGGCCCGCGGTGTTGCCCCCGCTCTCCACGTCCTTCAGCAAGAGCCGGATCGCAAACGGGCTCACGCAGCCCAAAAGCGTCACCGGCACCGCGAACAGGAGCACGGTCGCCAGCAGCGTCCCCGCCACCAGGCCCACGCTCAGCTCCTTGAAGCCCTGCTGCGAGGCGAGCAGGATCGGGTAGCTGAGCAGGGGGATGACCCCGATCCACAGCCCCGCCCAGGCCGTGATCTGGTAGAGCAGCTCGGGGCGCGGGTAGCGGTCGGCGAGCCGGCCCCCGATCACATAGCCGGCGGAGAGGTAGACCAGGACCAGCCCGATCAGCACCCCCCACACGTAGAGGCTGGTCCCGAAGTAGGGCGCCAGCAGCCGCGCCGCCCCGAACTCCACCCCCAACGAGGCCATGCCCGACACGAAGACGAGAACCAGCAGCATGGGCCGGGACAAGGCGAGCTAGAGACTAACTGCTAGGGCAGAGGCTGCTCGGCCGCCCACTTGCGCGTGCGCTCGTCCATCGGGACAGGCAGCTGCACCTTGACTTCAGCGTAGAGGTCGCCGGCAGGGCCGCCTTTGGGGTCGGGAAGGCCGAGGCCGCGCAGCCGGATCTTGGTCCCGTTCTGCGTCTCCGGCGGGACCTTGAACTGCACCTGCCCGCCCTTGAGCGTGGGAGCCGACACCTCGCCGCCGCGCAGGGCGATGTGCAGCGGGACCGGCACCGTGACCTTCAGGTCCTTCCCGTCCCGCGTAAACAGCGGATCCGGCGCGACCTGTACGGTGGCGCGCAGCCCGGGCACGCGCAGCACCGTCCCTTCCTTCACGCCGGCCGGGACCTTGACCTCGACGCGCCGCCCGCCGGGCAGCTCCACTGTCCGGCTTGTGCCGCGGTACACCTCGCCCAGGCTCACGGTGATCGGCGCCTCGACGTCGACCGGCTGCTGACGGGTCCTGGTCCGAACGCCGCCGCCGAAGATCGAGCCGAATATGTCGCCGAAGCCACCGCCCTCGCCGAAGAGATCCTCCATCTCCTCCGGCGTGACGGTGCGGTACTGGACTTCGGGACCCGCCTGGGTGCGGAACCCGCCCCGGTTGCCTCCGGGACCGGCGGAGCCGCGAACGCCCGCAGCCTCCGCCGCCGCCCAGTCGGGCCCGAACTCGTCGTAGAGGCGTCGCTTCTTGGCGTCGGAGAGCACGTCGTGGGCCTGAGTGATCTCCTTGAAGCGGGCCTCCGCCTCCTTGTCGCCCGCGTTCAAGTCAGGGTGATACTTGCGGGCCAGCTTGCGAAAGGCAGACGTGATCTCCTTCTGCGTCGCCGTTCGCGGCACGCCCAAAACGTCGTAGTAGTCCTTGGTCTTCGGCATCTGCGTTAGCTACTTACCCGCTTCAGGAGGGCAACGAATCCAGGCCGCCGGCGGTAGCCGAGCCGCTCGTTGATGTGGAGCATCGGCGCGTTCTGGGAGTCGTTGTCCGTGCAGACGACCGGGACGCCGAGCTCGATCGCCTGGGCCAGGGATTGGAGCTTCACCGCACGGGCCAGGCCACGCCCTCGGTAGTCCGGATGACAGCACGTGTAGCCGGTCCATACGCTGCCCCGGACCGGCGGAAAGCGAAGAAAGGAAAGCGCGACCGGCGCCTCGCCATGGAGCGCGATCCAGTAGCGATCATGAGGCCGGTCCGGTGCCAGCGCCCGGCTTTCGAAGTCTTCGAAAGACTGAGGGAGGATGGGGACCGTGTGCGGTATGTCCTGCTTGGTCAGCTCGTTTAGCTCATGCAGGCGGCGGAGCTTCTCCGGGTGGTCCCACTCCGCCAGCGTGGCGAATCGGATGCCCTCGGCGCCCGGTCGCTTTCGGGTCTCGGCGGCCTCCGCGAGCAGCCGCTGGCCATGCTCCTTGAGGTCGAGCTCCCAGACCTTTTCGTAGCGGTCGCGCTCGTAGTCGAGGCGATCCAGCGCCGCCAGCATCTCGACCTCATCCTCGGCCGCCCAGGCGAGCAGCGTCAGCGCACCTGTGGCCTCCGCCTGCGCGCCGATCCAGCGCCATAGGTCCGTGAGCAGGTCGGGATCGAGTCGATCGCGGGCCACCCAGACCTCCACGTCGCAGTGTCTCTCCGGCAGTTTCTCCCATGGCCCGTGCAGCCACGACAGGTAAGCCACCGGGCGGCCATCCAGGTCACCGATGAAGCGCGCAACCTCGTGGCCCTCTTGCACGTGCGCCCAGTAGTAGGCCGTCATCACCGGGTCCTGGGGCAGCGCCGGGTAAGACTCCGTCATGACGTCAGACGCGAGCGCCGCGTCGTCCATGGTCGCGGGGCGAAGCACCGGCCTGGTCACCGTTCAGACTCTAGAGAAATCACGCTAGGCACGATCGCCGAGGCGCTCACCTAGAGAAATCACGCTAGGCACGATCGCCGAGGCGCTCACCTCGAGGATCCCGACCGAGGGCGGAATGTGGATGCGCATGTGGCGCGCCACCTGCAGCCAGGACCACTCGAACCATCCCGGCCGCTGACGAAGTCGCAGCGACGTCGTCACAGGATTCCATTGGTGCACGCCGCCGGGATTGAACAGGAGTGTTCCGTCCAGGACCTGGACATGCGGCGTGTGCGTGTGGCCAAAGACGATCGCATCGGCGCTGACGAAGCGCCGGCGCAGCGCAACCGGCAATTTGCGGTGCGGGCGGAAATAGCCGAGGCTTAGAGTCCACAGAAGGGTCTGCGGCTCTTCGAGCCACCGGCTTCGATTGCCGTGGACGACGACGATCCGTTTTCCCTCCACGATCACCTCGCGACTGAGGGGCAGGCCTGGCAGATACCGGTCATGGTCGCCGCGCACAGCCTCAACTGGCGCGATGCGAGCCAGCTCGCTGATGGCCTCCTCCCCGTTGACATCCCCCGCGTGAATGATCAGGTTGACACCCTGCAGCGCCTCGAGGGCGCGCTCAGGAATTCGTTCCATGAACTCCGGGCAATGGGTATCCGAGATGACGCCGACGCGCGTGCTGACGGAGCTCTACCTGATCCCGGCCGCGGCCGCCCCGGCCAGGTGGGCGGCCCTGGTGTCGCCGCCCGCGTCGAGCGCACGCACCGCAGCGGTCGCGAATCTGTGCGCTCGGTTGGAGTCAAGGCTCATGTCGATGTGTGCCAGCGCGAACCAGGCGCAGTAGGTCTGGCGGGCGGTGGTGACAGCGACGGGCGGGCTCGCCATCGCGGCGGTGGCCCACCGCACGGCGGTGGCGACGTCATGACCAGCCTTGAGCGCATTGAACGCGCCCTGCGCGGCCGCGTGGCATGCGGGCGCCTTGGCGCCCCCTCGCTTCGCCCACGCGAACCACTCCGCATATGCGCGGTCGTCGGCTGTCGGCTCCGTGCTCGAGATCTTCACGTCGAACTGCTTGGTCGGCACGACCTCCCATGAAGGCCTCTGCTGCCCCGGCACGAGGGTCCTGTGCAGAGGCGTCCCCGGCGTCGAGGCGGCTGCAGGCGGCGCCGTCGCGGGAGCAGGCGGTGTAGGAGCGGCGGCAGAGGCGGGAGCCGCCGTCGCCGCGGGCGCGGGCTGCGGCGTTGGAGCCTCAGGCGCCGGTTGCGGCGCTTGGGCCGGCGCAGCGGGTTCGGGCGGAACCCACTCGCCTCCGATGCGCGGCGCCCAGGCCGGGACCTCCACCGCGCCCGGCCAATCCACCGAATCATCTTTGGCGGGCGTCGCGGGTTGGGCGGGCGCCGGCTGGGCCGGGGAAGCCGGCGCCGGAGTTGCAGGCGCAGCAGGTGCGGCCGCGTTGATGGGCTCGGTCCTGGGCATCGGCTCGGACGCCGCCGCGGCCGGCGGCGCGGTTGCCGGAGCCACGGTTGCCGGAGCCACGGTTGCCGGGGGCACGGTTGCCGGAGCCACGGTTGCCGGGGGCGCGGTTGCTGGAGGCGCGGTCGGCTGCGGCGCCGGGATCGGCCGCTCCATTGGCAGCACCTCCGCCGAGGATTGAGTGCCTGTCGCCGAGGCCGCGGGGGCCGACTCGGCCGCCACTGGTTCCGACGGCGACCACACCGGCATCGCATGCTCGGTGGGCGGCTCGGGGGGCCACGCCTCCGCATCTCCTCCCGCGGCGGCTCGACCCGGGGACCAGGCGGGCATCGCCCGCTCTGTGGGCGGGTCCGCCGGCCAGACTTCGTCGGGTTTGGAGGCAGCCGCCGCCGGCTCGGGCTCGGCGGTAACCGGCTCCGGCTCCGCGGCAGCGACCGGCTCGGGTTCGGCGG
>Ga0137374_10008021_pt1 | contig 12514 bp, 9 predicted proteins | sample SagtaG_20_FD_104811 | JGI IMG/M metagenome (GOLD analysis project Ga0137374, IMG submission 104811) | Vadose zone soil microbial communities from Sagehorn Ranch, Mendocino, California, USA - Sage1_R_100_16 metaG | ecosystem: Environmental > Terrestrial > Soil > Vadose zone | place: USA...
GCCCGGCCACAGGATGCCCATCTCGAACGACAGGATCGTCCCGGACACCGCGCCGACGGCGAACAGCACGCCCATCACCTTGGCCCAGCGGCGCGCCAGCAACCGGTACACCGGATCACCGGTGCGGATCCCGAGCCACTCGGCCACCAGCGTCATCAGCGGCATCCCGACGCCGAAGCACGCGAACACGATGTGCCAGCCCAGCGACAGCGCCATCTGTTGCCTTGCGGCAACCATGTCCGCCGGCGTCGCCGCCTCCAACGCAAGTCCGGTCAGCACAGCGCTCACCGGCGATCATCCCCTTAGGTCGTGCCTCCGGTCTCGCTTGTGAATGCTTTCACGAGGGCATCGGAGGCACAACGAAAGGTGACGCGTCCTACATCAGTACAGGTACGGGTTGCCGCTGCTGTTCCACTTCAGGATGCCGACCCAGGTCTGCCGGACGTGCGACGCCGGCGTCCCGCCCTTCCAGGCGTGGAAGGCGATCCGGGTCGTCGTGCCGTCCTGCAGCACGGTCGCGCCGCCGGGACCGCACAGGCCGGTCGAGGACGTCGTCATGATCGTCCGGACCCGGGTGAAGGTGCCGCCCCAGAAGGTGTCCGCGCGCCACACGTCGGTGTAGTAGGTGCAGTCCACCCAGTTGCCACGGGAGGTGAACATCCACACCTTGCCGCCGTGCCGGATCACCGACGGCGCCTCCATCCGCGCCGAGGCCGCGATCTTCACCCGGCTCGAGCTCACCGGGACCCGCCCGGTCGCGGTGTCCATCTGGATCGCGCGGATCGTCCAGCCGCTCGCGTTCGAGTGGCTGGTCTTGTAGATCAGGTACCGCTTGCCGTCCGCGGCCTGGTACGCCGACGGGTCGATCGCCTCGTAGAGGTTCGAGCTCCCGCAGATCGTCGTACCGCCGGCGACGAAGTTGCGGTCGGGCGAGCGGGACCAGGCGACCCCGACGCAGTTCGCGCCGAACGACTTCTTGAAGCCGGTGAAGTACATGACGTACAGCGCGCCGTGCGAGTCGGTCACCCGGAACACGTGCGGCGCCCACAGGCGCAGCGAGCCGTCCGGCGACGGCCCGACCCAGCTCGGCACGTTCGGCATCGAGGCGGCTGGCGTGCTGTAGCCGCTGCCCGGGCTGGACGAGTGCGCGGCCGCGAAGCCCCGGCCGGTGCGGTACAGGTAGTACACCGAGCCGAACTTCGCGAACCCCGGGTCGGCGAAGTCGGTCGCGATCGCCTTCGTCGCGTGGCCCGGCGTCGCCGCGCCCGCGGGTTCACCGCGTGGGCTGTCGCAGGACGAGCATCTGGTCGGCGCCGCGCTGGAACTCGTACGGCACCCGGCGGATCTCCGACTCGGTCCCGCCCTCGGCGAGCGCGCGTCGTACCGCGTCGAGGAAGGGCACCGGCGCACCGTTGCCTTGGACAACCAACGGGAAGACCCGCACCTCGCCGGCCACCCGCGCGAGTTCCCGCAACGCGGCCAGGTGCCAGGCCTCGCCGAGCTGGTCGGACCAGGTGAACAGCAGGTGAGAGCACAGCGCCAGCTCGAACCGCCCGTCCGGGAACGGCAGGTCGGGCAGCGCCGCCGCGAGGTACCGCTCCGGGTGCGCCGCGCGATCGGCGAGGAACCGGGTCGCCGCCTCCGACCGCAACTGGTCGCGGCGTTCCCGGCTCCCGTACCAGCTCCAGACGAAGTCGTCCGGGTGCTGGTCCACGATGCCGGCGCCGTCACTCGTCCCGCCCCGCACGATCTCGCCGAGGTCCGCCACCTCGTACGACGGGTCGGCGGCGACCGCGTCCACTCCGCGCGACGCCGCCACCGCGGTGAACTCCGCCCCGCCCGCACAGCAGTCGAGTACCGACGCCGGCAACGGGTCCGGCAGGTCGAACATCGCCTGGTACTCGGCGAACGATCGGGACGTGACGAGCACTAACGCCGCCGGGGCAGCACGCGGTCCAGCGCCGTGGCGCCGGTGCCCAGGCCGAGGAACAGCACCGCCACCACCAGGCAGTTGAGCAGCACCCGGCCGAGACCGTGCTCGGCGACGTCCACGAACGGGTACGGGTAGAAGTCGCCCGCCAACGGACCGCGCACCAGCGTGAAGACCAGCCACAGCACCGGGTACACCACCGACCACCAGACGATCCGCGCGTTGGTCTGCCCGCGCGGCCCGAACACCAGCCAGCCGATCACCGCCAGCAGCGGCGTCACCGTGTGCAGCACGACGTTCGCGAACGCCGCCATCCCGTCCAGGTCGTCCAGCCCCGCCAGCACCGTGTGGTAAACGATCCCGGTCACCGCCATCGCCAGCACCCCGTCCAGCCGCAGCGCACGGAACGCCGTCGACCTCCGGTTCGTCCGGATCGCGAGCAGCGCGCTCGTGATGCCGAGCAGCAGGTTCGACTGGATGGTGAAGTAGCAGAAGACGTTCAGCACCGCCTTCGTCCCGGTGAAGTGCCCGGCTTCGTTGTCCGCCGTGGCGAACAGCTGTACGACGATCCCGACGGCGACGATCACCGCGGTGAGCGCGAACCAGGTCCGGCCGGCAGGTTGCGTCATGGGAGGAATGTACTGGCCAGCCCTGTTCGCCGATGGCTACCAACAGGTAACGTGCTGGGCAATTCGGTGTTTCGGGAGGCCTGATGACCACCACGGTTCGACGGACCGCGTGCAACCTGTGCGAGGCGATCTGCGGTGTGCTGGTGACTGTCGACGACGGGCCTGACGGTCCGGTCGTGACGGACATCCGCGGCGACGAGGCGGACCCGCTCTCCAAGGGCCACATCTGCCCGAAGGCCGTCGCGCTGCGCGACCTGCAGACCGACCCCGACCGGCTGCGCAAGCCGGTACGACGTACCGGCGACGGCGAGTGGCAGGAGCTGGAGTGGGACGAGGCGTTCGAGCTGGTCGCCCGCCGGCTGGCCGAGGTACAGGCCGCGCACGGGACCAACGCGGTCGGCGTCTACCTCGGCAACCCGAACGTGCACAGCCTGGGAGCGCTCACGCACCTGCCGCCGTTCGTGCGGCTGCTGCGGACCCGGAACCGGTTCAGCGCCACCTCGGTGGACCAGTTGCCGCACATGCTGGCGGCGCACCTGCTGTACGGGCACCAGCTGATGGTGCCGGTCGCGGACATCGACCGGACGTCGTACCTGCTGGTGCTGGGCGCGAACCCGTTGGCGTCGAACGGCTCGATGATGACCGCGCCCGGGTTCGGCCGGCGCCTGCGTGAGCTGCGGTCGCGGGGCGGGAAGGTGGTCGTGATCGACCCGCGCCGGACCGAGACCGCCGCGGTCGCCGACGAGCACCACTTCATCCGGCCCGGGACCGACGCGGCGTTCCTGCTGGCGCTGGCCCACGAGGTGCTGGCGTCGGACGCGGCGCGCCCGGCGTCGTACGTGGACAACGTGGAGCAGGTGCGCGCGGCGGTGGCCGAGTGGACCCCGGAGCGGGCCGCGGCGGTGACCGGGATCGACGCCGACGTGATCCGCCGGATCGCCACCGAGTTCGGCACCGCCGACCGGGCCGCCTGCTACGGGCGCAACGGGGTGTCGACGCAGCAGTTCGGCGCGATCTGCCAGTGGGCTGTGCAGGTGCTGAACATCGTGACCGGGAACCTCGACCGGCCCGGCGGCACGCTGTTCCCGCGCCCGGCCGTGGACATCCTGCGCGGGCTCGGCCGCGGACATCTCGGCGCCTGGCGCAGCCGGGTCCGCGGCCTACCCGAGTTCGGCGGCGAGTTGCCGTCGGCAACGATCTCGGACGAGATCCTGACGCCCGGCAAGGGCCAGATCCGCGCCATGGTGACGGTCGCCGGCAACCCGGTGCTGTCGACGCCCAGCGGCAACCGGCTCGACCAGGCGCTGGACACGCTGGACTTCATGGTGTCGGTCGACCCGTACATCAACGAGACCACCCGGCACGCGGACGTGATCCTGCCGCCGACGCCGCCGCTGGAGCGCGACCACTACGACCTGACCTTCTACCAGCTCGCGGTCCGCAACGTCGCGCGCTGGAACGCCGCGGTGCTGCCGAAACCCGCGGACGCCCGGCACGACTGGGAGATCTTCCGCGGGGTCGGCACCAGGTACGCGCGCCGGACGCTGAGCCGCAAGCGGCTCCGGCGGACGCTGACGTCGCTCGCGACGCTGCGGATGTCGCCGGCGCGGATCGTGGATCTCGGCCTGCGGACCGGCCCGTACAAGCTGTCGCTCGGCCGGTTGCGCCGGACGCCGCCCGGTATCGACCTCGGCCCGCTCCAGCCCTGCCTGCCCGGCGCGCTGAGGAACCGCACCAAGCGCATCGATCTCGCTCCGGAGGTCATCCTCGGCGACCTGCCGCGGGCCGCGGCCGCGCTGCTGGACGTGGCCGAGAGCGACGGACTGCTGCTGATCGGCCGCCGGCACCTGCGCAGCAACAACTCCTGGATGCACAACTCGGCGCGGCTGGTGAAGGGCAGGCCGCGGCACCAGCTGCTGATGAACCCCGCCGATCTCAAGGAGCGCTCGCTGGTCGACGGCGACCTGGTCCGGGTGTCGTCGGCGTCCGGCTCGGTCGAGGTCGAGGTGGCGGCGACCGACGACATGATGCCGGGCGTCGTCAGCCTGCCGCACGGCTTCGGCCACGCCCGCTCCGGCGTCCGGCTGAGCGTCGCGACCGGCGTCGCCGGCGTCAGCGTGAACGACGTGACCGACGCGGGCCTGGTCGACGAGCTCGCCGGCACCGCCGCGGTGAACGGTGTGCCGGTGACCGTGGAGGCCGCTAGCTGAGGTCGTCGAGGAAGGCGTCGGCAAGCGCGACCTGACGTTTCCGCGGAAACGCGCGCGGATCGAAGAGCGCCTGCACGACGAGCCCGTGGGTGAATGCGGCGATCGTCGCGACCAGGTCGTCCGGGTCTCCCGCTCGCAACTCGTCCCGCTCCTGCGCGGCGATGACGAGCGGCCGCAACCGTGACCGCCAGCGGCGATAGCGGGCCCTCTCAGCGGTACGACGTTCGGCGTCGGCGAGTGCGCCGTCCCACGAGCTGACCCAGACATGGTTCATCTGCGCGGCGTCAGGGGTCAGCGGCAGCACGTCGAGCACCGCCGCGCGCAGCACGTCCCGGCCCGCCTCGGCAGCACGCCGAGGACGGTTCTCGGTGCGCTCCTCGGCGATCTCGAGCGCGTGACTGATCAGGGCGTGCTTAGACGGGAAGTAGTGCGTCAGCAGGCCCGTGCTGGCGCCCATCTCGGCCGCCACGGCACGCAGCGTCAGTCCGCTGAACCCGTGCTCGGCGAGCACCCGCCAGACCGCCGCGGACACGTCGCGCCGGCGGGCATCGTGGTCGGTCCTCGCGGGCATGGTCGTATGCTACATACCGAACGTTTGTTATGTACCTGGTGAGGAGACGACGTGTTCACAGTTCCGCTCGGCGACGGCGCCGAGATCCGGCCGCTCGAGCCCTGGCAGGCCGAGGCGTTCGCGGCGTACCACGGCGAGCTGCTCGACGCCCAGGTGTGGTCACTGCTCGCCTCCGAATACAACCTGACGAGCGTGACGGTCACCGACCCGCTCCGCTGAAGCGCGGTGCGTCAGTCGGCCGGGAGCGCGAGGTCGAGCAGCTGCGCCAGGTGCAGCGCGTTCCGGCCGGCGCCGTCGGCGAGCTGGGTACGGCAGCTGAACCCGTCGGCGAGCATCAGCGCGTCCGCCGCGGCACTCCTTGCCGCAGGCAACAGACTCTGCTCGCCTACCGCCATCGACACGTCGTAGTGCTGCCGCTCGAAACCGAAGTTGCCCGCCAGCCCGCAGCAGCCGGAGGCCCGCTCGACCGTCACGCCGGCGGCCGCGAGCAGCGCGGCGTCGGGATCGAACCCCAGTACGGCGTGCTGGTGGCAGTGCACCTGGACCAGCGCCTCACGATTCAGCCGCGGCGGCTGCCAGCCGTGCTCGGTGAGCAGCTCGGCCAGCGTCCGGGTCCGAGCCGCGACGTCGCGGCTCAAGTCGTCGTCGCCGAGTAGGTCCGGACCGTCCGCGCGCAGCACCGCGGTACAGCTCGGCTCCAGCCCGACCACCGGCAGGTCGCCGTAGCGCTGAAGCACCCGCAGGCTGCGGCGCAGGACCCGCCTGGCGATGCCGAGCTGACCGGTGGAGATCCAGGTCAGCCCGCAGCAGACCCGCTCGCGCGGGACCACGACGCGGAACCCCGCCGACTCCAGCACGCGCACGGCGGCGAGTGCGATCTCCGGCTGGACGTGGTTGACGAGTGTGTCGGGCCAGAGCAGCACCGACGGCGCGCCGGCCGGTGGGTCCAGCCGTCGCAGTCGGCGTACCGCGGTCCGGGTGGCGAAGGGTGGTGGGGTGCGCTCCGGCGCGATCCCGGCGAGACGCTTCGCCAGCGCGGATCTGCCGGCGGCGTTGGCCAGCCGGGCGGTCAGCGGGGAGGCGGTCGCGAGCCCGGCCCACAGCGGCAGCCAGCCCATCGAGTAGTGCGACACCGGTCGCAGTCGTCCGGCGTAGTGGTGGTGCAGGAACTCGGCCTTGTACGTCGCCATGTCCACGTTGACCGGGCAGTCGGTCAGACAGCCCTTGCAGGCAAGGCAGAGATCGAGCGCGTCGCGTACCTCCGTCGACCGCCAGCCGTCGGTGACGAGGTCGCCGCGCACCAGCTCGCCGAGCAGCCGCGCCCGGCCCCGGGTCGAGTGCTGCTCGGCATGTGTGACCTGCCAGCTCGGGCACATCACGCCGTCGCCCGCCGAGTCCTGCCGGCACTTGCCGACCCCGACGCACCGGCGCGTTGCCGCGGCGAACGACCCGCCGTCGTGCGGGTAAGTGAACACCGTCGCGAGTTCGCGGCCGGGCACGATCCTCAGGTCGGCGTCCAGCGGCGCCGGCCGGACGAGCACGCCGGGATTCATCCGATCCGCCGGGTCGAAGATCGCCTTGAACCGCTCGAACACCGCGACCAGGTCGTCGCCGTACATCCGGCGCAGCAACTCGCCGCGCGCCCGGCCGTCACCGTGCTCGCCGGACACCGAGCCGCCGTGCGCGACCACCAGGTCGGCGGCGTGCTCGACGAAACCGCGGAACTGCTTCACACCCGCCGGGCTGGCCAGGTCGAAGTCGATCCGCGCGTGCAGGCAGCCCTCGCCGAAGTGCCCGTAGACCCCGGCCGAGTAGCCGTACTCCGCGAGCAGGTCGTCGAACTCGCGCAGGTACCGGCCGAGCCGTTCCGGCGGCACCGCCGCGTCCTCCCACCCTGGCCAGGCCTCCGAGCCGTCCGCGCGCCGGGTCGCCAGCCCGACCCCGTCGCGCCGAACCCGCCAGAGCACCTGCTGGGCGGCGGGTTCGGTGAGCACCGCGTACGGCGTGCCGAGCTCGCGCCCGAGCGACTCCGCGGTGTTGCCGGCGGCAACGACCGACTCGGCGGCGACCTCGACGAGCAGCCACGCGGTCCCGGCCGGCAGCACCTCCGCCGCGGCCGACCGCACCTCGGCGGGCAACCGCTCGACCAGCGCGGCGTTGATCCCCTCCACCGTCATCGGCCGGTGCGGAAGGATCGCCGGTACGACGTCGGCCGCCGCGACCGAGTCCGGAAAGCCCAGCACCAGCAGGGCTTTCGCGGCCGGCAGGTCCACCAGTCGCACGGTCGCTCCGAGCACCGTAACGCACGTTCCCTCGGTGCCGACCAGAGCCCGCGCGAGGTGCGAGCCGCGCTCCGGCAGCAGCCGGTCGAGCGCGTACCCGGACACCTGGCGGGAGAACCCGGAGAACCTCCGACGGATCAGCAGCTCGTGCTCGGACACCAGCCGCTGGACCGCCGTACCGATGTGGTTGCCGTCGGCAAGTAGTCCGGCGGTGAAGCGAGTGCCGTCGTAGAGCAGCACGTCCAGGGAGTCGACGTTGTCGGCGGTCGTCCCGTAGGCGACGGATCTGGTGCCGCAGGCGTTGTTGCCGATCATCCCGCCGAGCGTGCAGCGGCTCGCCGTCGACGGGTCCGGGCCGAACGTCAGCCCATGCACCGCCGCCGCCCGGCGCAGGTCGTCCAGCACTACCCCGGGCTCGACGTACGCCGTCCGCGACGCCGGGTCCACCTCGCAGCGCGTGAGGTGCCGCGAGGTGTCGACCACGAACCCGCCGATCGCGTTGCCCGCGACGGACGTGCCCGCCCCGCGCATCACAAGCGGCAGCCCGCGCTGCCGGCAGACCGCGACCGCCTCGACCAGCTCACCGGCGTCGCGCGGCACCGCGACCGCGTCCGGCACCACCCGGTAGTTCGACGCGTCCGCGGCGTACAGCGCCCGGGTGCCGGCGTCGGTGCGGATGTCGACCATCTACAGCGCGACCGCCACGTACTTGGTCTCCAGGTACTCGTCGATGCCGACGCGGCCGCCCTCGCGGCCGAGCCCCGACTGCTTGACCCCGCCGAACGGCGCCGCGGGGTTGGAGACCATGCCCTGGTTGAGCCCGATCATGCCGGTCTCCAGCCGCTCGCAGACCCGCAGCGCGCGGTTCAGGTCGGCGGTGAAGACGTACGAGACCAGCCCGAACTCGGTGTGGTTCGCCAGCGCGACCGCCTCGTCGTCGGTGTCGAACGAGGTCAGCGGCGCGACCGGGCCGAAGATCTCCTCGGACTGCACCCGGGCGTCCCGCGGCACGTCCGCGAGCACCGTCGGCGGGTAGAAGTATCCGTTGCCATCGGCAACCTTGCCGCCGGTCAGCACCCGCGCGCCGCGAGCGACCGCGTCGTCGACCAGACCGGCCACCTTGTCGCGCTGCTTGGCATCGATCAGCGGTCCGACCTCGACGCCGTCCTCGGTGCCGCGGCCGATCGTCAGCGCGCCCATCCGGTCGGCCAGCCGCCGGGCGAACTCCTCCATCACCGAGGAGTGCACGTACATCCGGTTCGCCGCGGTGCACGCCTCGCCGATGTTGCGCATCTTCGCGATCATCGCGCCGTCGACCGCGGCGTCCAGGTCCGCGTCGCCGAACACGACCAGCGGCGCGTTACCGCCCAGCTCCATGCTGGTCCGCAGCACCTGGTCCGACGCCTGCGCGAGCAGCCTTCGGCCGACCTCGGTGGAGCCGGTGAAGGACAGCTTGCGCGCCCGCGGGTCCTTGATCAGCGGCTCCATGACGCCACCCGAGTCGCTGGTCGTGATCACGTTCAGCACACCCGGCGGTAGGCCCGCCTCGGCCAGCAGCGACGCCAGCATCAGCATCGACAGCGGCGTCTGCCCGGCGGGTTTCATCACCATCGTGCAACCGGCCGCCACCGCCGGACCGATCTTGCGCGCCCCCATCGCCGCCGGGAAGTTCCACGGCGTGATCAGCAGGCACGGCCCGACCGGCTGCCGCATCACCAGCACCCGCCCCTTGCCGTTCGGTGCGGTCGTGTAGTCGCCGCCGATCCGCACCGCCTCCTCGGCGAACCAGCGGAAGAACTCCGCCGCGTAGGCGACCTCGGTCCGCGACTCCGCGACCGGCTTACCCATCTCCAGCGTCATCAGCAGCGCCAGGTCGTCCACGCGGGAGGTCATCAGCTCGTACGTGCGCCGCAGGATCTCGCCCCGCTCCCGCGGCGGGTGCGCGGCCCACTCCGCCTGCGCCGCGACGGCGGCGTCCAGCGCGGCCTTCCCGTCGGCCGGCGACGCGTCCGCGACATCGCACAGCGTCGCACCGGTCGAGGGATCCTCCACCCCGAACGTGCGGCCGCCCTCAGCGGCCCGCCACTCACCGCCGACGAACAGCCCGGTCGGACAGGACTCGATGACCTCGGACTCGCGTGACACTTCCGGCTCGCCTCCCGAACGTGGTGCTCCCTGTTGTCACCTTAGGCGTACGTCGTCGACACCGCCGCGCGCACGGTGACCAGACTCAACCCGAGCGACGGCGGGACGTCGTACCGGTCTCGATGATGGCGGCGGCGATCGCGTCCGGGCGGTCGATGTGAACCAGGTGTGCCGCATCCGGAAGGACGACCAGCTGGGAGCCGAGCCGGCGGGACAGGTTGTGCTGGCGGTGCAGCCAGCCGTTGCCGAGCCGGGCCAGCCGCGAACCGCCCGCGACCAGCTGGATCGTCGGCGCCGGCCGTGCTCCGCCGTCCAGCAGCCTCCCGACCTCCTTCGCCAGCGGCCAGCTGGCGGCGAGCTCGTTCCAGAACCGCAGCCACGAGTCGTGCGCGCCGTACCGGTCCCGGACCGTTGCCCGGCGCAACGGGTCGCGGCCGGAGGTGCTGCTCAGCCACAGCAGCAGGTCGCGCAGCACCGGGCCGACCAGGCGTGGGAGACCGACCCGGCCGATCCCGCGCAGGGCATGCCGCACCGCCCGGTCACCACGCCGGCCGGGATAGAACGCCGTACGGCCGTCCTCGCTCGGCAGCGAGCTGTCGACGAGCACCAGCGAGACCACCTGGTCCGGCGCGGTCAGCGCCCAGCGCAGCGCGGCCAGGCCGCCGATCGAGTGCCCGACCAGCCCGATCGGACCGTCACCGGCGATCTCGCGCAGCTGCCGCAGCGGAGCCGTCACGGGGGTTTCCCAGGGGTCGACCACGACCACGTCGTACCCCGCCGGCACCAGCCTGCGGACCGCGCCGAACTCCTCGGCCGTCTCCGCCAGCCCCGGTAGCACCACCCACCGCCGCACGGTCCTCCCCATGGCAGTCAGAGTCGCACACCGGGCAAGTAGTGGGATGATCACTCGGTGCCTCCGGAAGCGCCTATCCCACAGTGGCAGCAGCGGTTCGCCGGCTGGGTCGGCAAGGCCGTCGTGCTGGCGTCGATCTGGTCTTTCCTCGCCATCGTGCTGCACCTGTTCGCCGAGGACCTGGTCGTCGCCGTCGACCGGGCCTTCGAGATCTTCGGCATCCCCTCCGGGCACACGGTCTTCCCCGCGGTGTACCTCGCCGTGATCGGCAGCGCGCTGCTGCGCGGCAAGCGGGCGGCGCTGCTGTGGGTGCTCTGGGTGTTCGAGGTCGTCTGGCTGCTGAACGGCCTCGGCGTGATCGTCATCGACAGCTCCACGCTGGCGGTCAACGGCGACAAGAGCCTGATCGAGGAGTTCGGCACCAGCTCACCGCTGGACCTCGCCACGGACAGCGCGCAGATCCTGCTCACGCTGATCCTGATCGTGATGCTGTGGCGGGTCCGGCGCGCGTTCCCGACCCGGCTCGCGCCCGGATCGCGGCGGCTGGCCGTGGTCGCGCTGGCGGCCGGCCTGCTGGTCTCCGGCACGGTCAGCGTCTTCCTCACCGAGGTCTTCCCGAACACGCTGACCGCGCAGCGGGCCCGGATCGTCTGGGCGGTGAACGCGACGTTCGGCCGCAGCGGCCCGCTGCAGAACGGCACCCAGGGGCACGCCTGGGTGGCGCTGATCGTCGGCTCGATCTCGGCCGCGTCGCTGATGGTCGCGTTCGCGATCTTCCTGCGCTCGGTGCGCAAGGTGCGGCACCTGAGCCAGACCGAGGAGCTCGGCGTACGGCGGCTGATCCTCGAGCACGGTGATCGCGACTCGCTGTCGTACTTCGCCACCCGCCGGGACAAGGCGGTTGTGTTCTCCCCGGACGGCGACTCGGCGATCACGTACCGGGTGATCGCCGGGGTCAGCCTTGCCAGCGGCGACCCGCTCGGCGACCCTTCGGCCTGGCCGGGCGCGATCCGGGCCTGGCTCACCGAGGCGAGCACCTACGGTTGGTCGCCGGCGGTGCTGTCCGCCAGCGAGGAGGGCGCGCAGGCGTACGTCGACGCGGGGCTGCGCGCGCTCCAGATGGGCGACGAGGCGATCATCGACGTCGCCGACTTCAGCCTCGAGGGCCGGACGATGCGCCCGGTCCGGCAGGCGGTCACCCGGGTCCAGCGGGCCGGGTACCGCGCGGAGGTGCTGCGGCACGCCGACCTCACCGCCGCGCAGTTCGCCGAGTTCACCACGCTGGCCGAGCGCTGGCGCGGGTCCGAGTCCGAGCGCGGCTTCTCGATGGCCCTGGGCCGCCTCGGCGACCCGACCGACTCGCGGTGCGTGATGGTCCTCGCGTACGACGAGGGCGGCGCGGTTCGCGGCCTGCTCAGCTTCGTCCCCTGGGGTGTGCGGGGCGTGTCGCTGGACCTGATGCGCCGGGATCCGGAGGCGGTGAACGGCCTGACCGAGTTCATGGTGACCTCGCTCGTCGAGGCCTGCCAGGACCTCGGCGTACACCGGATCTCCTTGAACTTTGCGGTGTTCCGGGAGATCTTCAGCGACGCCGAACGAGTCGGCGCCGGACCTGTGCTGCGGCTGTCGAGCGCGATGCTGACGGCGGCGTCACGGTTCTGGCAGCTGGAGAGCCTGTACCTGTCGAACGCGAAGTACCTGCCGCGCTGGTCGCCACGGCTGATCTGCTACCCGCGGAACGGCTCGCTCGGCCTGGTCACGCTGATCGCCGGCATCGCCGAGGGGTTCGTCCCGTCGCCGCGGCCGTGGACCCGGGTCGATCAGTCCGGCACCGCGCAGCACCACGCGGTCACCGCGGCCGACGGCGAGGTGTTCGCCCGCGCGGTCGCCGAGC
>Ga0137374_10008024_pt1 | contig 12513 bp, 13 predicted proteins | sample SagtaG_20_FD_104811 | JGI IMG/M metagenome (GOLD analysis project Ga0137374, IMG submission 104811) | Vadose zone soil microbial communities from Sagehorn Ranch, Mendocino, California, USA - Sage1_R_100_16 metaG | ecosystem: Environmental > Terrestrial > Soil > Vadose zone | place: USA...
AGTCGACGAAGCGGGCCGGGATCTCCACCCAGCCCAGCCGCCGGCACGCCTCCAACCGCCGGTACCCGGAGATCAGCCGACAGTCGCGGGTCAGGGTGATCGGGTGCAGCAGCATCCCCAGCTGGCCGATCGACCGGGCCAGCGAGGCAACGTCGCCGAGATCCCGGCGGCGGCGGCCATCCACCCGAACCGACTCGATGTACACGTAGGCGTCCACCGCGTGCGGCGCGACCACCGGCACAGCAACAGCCGCCACCTCGACCGGCCCCGACCGATCCACAGTGGACATCACGCGCCCACCCCCGGCCCAACACCGCCGTCGGCGACCTCGCAGAACCGGCCCGCGCAGTCCGAGTGCACCGCGGCCATGTGCGCCGCCCAGGCAAGAACGATCGCCACCTCGGCCGCGTCGTCATCCCAGCCGTCGCCGATCAGCTTGCCGGCGACCTCCTCCGAGACCAGGCGGTAGTCGGCAGCATCGTCCTGGAGCAGCGAGAGGCGGCTCCGGATCCGAACGCGGACGCTCGCCGCCTCGGCACGCTTGGCGTGCATATCGGCGTCGTTGCGGCAGTTGCGCCTGTGGGCGGCGGTACGCAGATCGGCGTACCGGTCAATGAGCGCAAGCAGCTGCGCACCGCCGATGTCGGACCGGTCGTGGACGCGGTCGAGGTCGTCAGCAGCTGCGGCGATGCCGCGACCGATGTGCTCGATCTGGGCGGCGCCATCATCAAGCCAGAGCCCGCAGGAACGGGTCGGCTCGCCCCCGGCCCCGCGGAACTGTGCGTGCGCTGCGGTCAGGTCAGCAGCCAACACCGCCGCCCGGGCCGCCAATGCCCGCACCTCAGCCGGTGCCGGTGGGCTCGCTGTGCGAAGGCCGACGTCGACAGCGTCCAAGTCAACAGGGGCGGCAGGAGCGTGCACGTCATCGGCCATTACGCACCCACCACCGCGAAGGCGTGCACGCCGCCCAGATCGTCCAGGTACGCAGGCTCGCCGCGGTACAGCAACGCCACCAACGGCGCAACCTCACGGCCGCCCAGCAACCAGCCGGACTCACCGGCGGCGGCAGGGTGCCCATGAACCCACTCGTGACATGACCTGCACGTATGAACGAGGTTCGAAAGGCGGTCGCTCACCTGCCTCGCCGAGCCGTGACGGCCGCCGCTGCCCCGCAACACCCGGTGATGCACATCCCAGGCCCGGCCGAGGCAGCCCTCGCGGGCGATCTCGCACACGCCACCCGACCGGACCTCAAGCGCCCGCCGAACATCAACGGGAACCAACGCCAGGCGTGGCTGGAGCGGCGCATAGCGCTTCAACGACGTCCGCATACGAAGACCAGACGACGCGCCGCACCCAGACTGGAAAGACCGGCTCACGACGCGACCTCGCGCGCCCAGTCGGCCGCATCGACCACGGTGCGGCTCTTTACGGCCGCGTCTTCCATCTCGTCCAGCGCGCGGGCAGGGATCACGTACCGGCCACGAACCTTGATCGCCGGAAACTCGCCAGATCGAATCGCCCGATAGACCGTCATGTCGCAGGTGCGCAGGATCGCCGCGGCCTCGGCCACGGTGTGGAAACGCGGCCGAGCGTTCGGCCGATCCGACGCTCTCTCGGTCACTCGGACCTCCCAAGAAGACTTCCTCAACAATTCAGCACCTAGTGCACTCTATTCAAAGGGGTGCACTGGGTGCTGTCAAGAGCCTCGACGAACTGGGCCGTGTGAGTCTGAGATCATGGGCTGCGTCGAGGGGGACGCACTAGGGTGATCTAAAGGCACTAAGGAGAGGTTTGGTGGATGTGGCCGAGTGGTCGGGGCGACCCGCGTACCAGCAACTCGCCGATGATCTCCGTGCTCAGATCACCGGTGGCCGTATCCCTGTCGGCGGCACACTCCCCTCGGTCGCCGACCTCATGCAGCAGCACGGCGTGTCGATCACCGTCGTGCGGACCGCGATAAGCGCGTTGAAGTCCGAGGGCCTCGTCACCACTCATCAGGGGAAGGGAACGTTCGTCAGGTCCACCACGCCCACCCTGCCCGGAAAGGACAGACCTTCGCCCGAGTTCCGGGAGATCATGCACCAGTTCGACCTGGTCCAGGAGCACGTCCAGCAGCTCGAGACTCGCCTCTCGGAGTTGGAGCAGGTCGTTCGGGGCCGTGAGCCCCGATCGCGGAAGTCACGGCCCCGAGCCGAACCCTGATCGCGTCCAGCCGGTCCGCAAGCGCGGCGACCCTCACCGCGATCACCGCGCGTTCCGCCTCACTCAACGCCATCACGAGCTGCCATCAGAAGAGCGGGCCTGCTCAAGTTGCTCCGAGTGACGCCGCGCGTCGCGGTCGTGGATCGGCGTCGAATGGGACCGGGTGCCAGGAGCCGAATCACGACGGCCCGCACCACCGGCCCAGTCGCCGCCGTGGCTCACCTTCGCTAGCAGCCAGGCAAAGCCAACCGCCACGCCAACCGCGACGACGGTGACCAGGACGGCCCACCGCGACGGGCCGCGTCCGCCCGACACCGCGAACCCGGCCAGCCATGCAATGCCCAGGAGTCCCAACGTGCCAACCACGACCATCAGGAAGCGACGGTTGGCCGCGCGACGGCGACTGCAGAAGCCAGTCATCGAAATCACCTCCCTCTGCGCGGAGTGGCGTTCACCTGGGGAGTTGCGCCGCCCTAGTTAGGACCGCATTCCCTTGAGCCGACTCCGCTTGCCTATGGTTCAGCGTCAACGAGCGACTAGGGCGAGGTCTAATGACGCCTTGTCATACAAGCCACTGGCGCGTGACGGCCTGGCATGTTGGCCGCGTCACGGGATGGCAAGAAGGGCGCCTCGGTGGTTCCACGCGAGGTCGAGGACTCCAGCCCCGGCTGGCTGCATCGCCTCTGAGCCCACGAAGCGTTCGACGGTCGCCGCGGTAAACGGGACGTCAGGGGTCGTGTCGCCTTCGGCGTTACGGGCAACCAGATCCTCGAAGAGGCTGTCGAACGTGGCGCTGTCGAACACCACGACAGCGAGGATGTCCGTCACGAGGGTCAGTGGATCGACGCCTAGCCCAAGGCAGTAGGGCCGGCAGAGCCCGCGCACACGGGCTTCGGTCAGCGCTTCAAAGAACGGCCACGTCGCGTAGTCGAGGTCACCATGCTCGGGCGAGCCGAGGAGCTCCTCGCTGTACTCGCGAGCGATACAGCGCCACAGATCGAAGTCCCTCATCTCCGACTCAGGCGACGTGCCGGCCGGCTGGAACACGCCCACCGGCGTGACCTGGTAGATCCCGCCGCCGCTTGCGACTCTTGCGGGATCGCGCCAGTGGAGCAGGAAGGACGCTGCTCCTGACGGCGCCCGCCGCAACGTCAAGGTCGTGATGGCCGCCAGCATGGGGCGTCGGATCGGCTCGCACGGATCGCCGATGAGCGCACGAAACGGCAGCTCGCTCATGTCGGTAGGCATCCGTGCGGAGGCAAGGTGTGCCGCTGCGAGTTCGTGGCCCACAGCCTCGCAGGTGTTGATCGTGGAGAAGTACGCGCCGCGGCCGAAGCTGAGGACGGCGTCCGTGGCATGCAGCTTCGCAGCAACGAGCCGGTACACAGGCCGGTTCTCGAAGATGCCCGGTCGGGCGAGTGCACCCATGGCGTCCGCGTAGGTGGGGTATCGGGTCCCGTCCATGCGTGGCGGTCTCGCTGACTCGGACTCGGGTTCGTCACCTGTAATGGCAGGTTCCAACGCGTCCGGTTGCCATTCGAGCGAGACATGATCAATCGGGATCGGACTTCCCGGCACCCAGCCTGGCCGGCTCAGGAGCTTGCTCCTGCCGACGCGGACAGCGTTGCGGTAGAGGCCCACGGCGATGTCTGTGAGGTAGGGGCGATTCGCGTTGAGGAATCGTCGCGCCTCCAGCCAGCGAGACTCGGCCGGGGTAACTGTCGCCTGGCCGCCTGACAGCACGTCACCTTCCCGCCTGCGTCGAAGACTTCCTCACTGTAGCGGCATGGTCAGGATGCGTTGAGAAGGCACCGTCGATGTTTCAGCGCGAGATAGAGGCACGCCGCGCCCGGTGAAGCCATAGGTTCGGTGGCGAGCAGCCGCTGGATATTGTCCTCAACGAACGGGATGCCCTCGGCCGACCTGCGATCAGCGCCAGCCGCGACCGTAAAACCTTCCGAGTTCTCGCCGACGATGTCGCCGAAGATCTCGTCGAACACGTCCGTGTCGATGACGATCACGGTGAGGATAGTGGCGGCGAGGGTCAACGCGTCCAACCCAATGCCGAAGCAGCCCACGTAGAGGCCGCCCTCGTCGCGGGCTTGGGTGAGCGCGCGGAACAATGGCCAGGTCGCATAGTCGATCTGGGCGCTATGGCTGCCGTCATGCTCGGGTGCCCCGAGGAGTTCCTCACTCAGCTCCCGCACGATGTTGCGCCACAGGTCGAAGTCGTTGCTCTGATGCCACGCAAGAACGCTCGATGGCTGAAACTCGCCGGCTGGTATGACGTCGTACATACCCCCGGCCGTCGCTACTCGTGCTGGATCTCGCCAGTGCAATAGGAACGACGCGCTGCCGGAATGATCCCGCCGGATGGTGAGCGTGGTGACGGCAGGGATCACAGCCCGACGGCGACAGTCGAACGGGTCGCCGACCAGCGCCCGGAACGGCAGGTCCGCCCAGCCTGGTGCGTCCTTCCGGCCTGCGCGCTCCCGGGTGAGTGCGGCAGCTGCCTGCTCGTGGCCGAGAGTCTCGGACACGTCAAGCTTGTCGAAGTACGTTGCCAGGCTGAAGCTCATCGCGCCGATGTCGTCACCCCACGAGGCGTCCAGCAGTCGATAGCTGGGCCGGTTCTCGAAAAGCGCTGGCGGATCGACATATCGGATGGCCGAGGTGTACCGGTCGTACTGCTGGCCAGGTGCGCGGAATGGGCATGCGCGAAGCGCCTCAGGCTCGGCGCCCGACACGGGCAGCGCTTGTGCCCCGTCAACCCACGTGAGCGCGATGTTGTCGAGGCTCACCGGCCCATCAGGCATCCAGCTTGGCAGCGTGATCAGTGGTGTGGGGCCGAGGCGCCGATCTTCGCCGTACAGTCGCAGCGCGTCGCGCGCCAACTCGGAGCGGTGGCGGTTGAGGTGTTGGCGGACAGCACGCCACTCGCTCTGGCTAGCGCGGATTGCGGACGCCTGTGCGTCGCTCGCCGTATCACCGTCGCGCCGCCGCTTCAGATCTGCGGCGTCCCGCACGCCTACGGCCTGGATGAGGTCGGCTGACAGGCCGAGCTGCTCTGGCGGGATGTCGAGCAGCTCGGTGATCCGCAGCAGGAATCCCACATCGCGGATCGTCCGTGCGCCGCGCTCGATCCTCGATACGTACGACTGGTCAACATGCAGAACCTCGGCAAGGTCCGCCTGCGTCATCCGCCGCGCTGCGCGGTACTCCTTGAGTACGGTGCCGATGGGTTGCGCCTCAACGTGTGGCTTCGCTGCTCCGGTCCACAGCCACGGCGTACTACCGGAGATAGCCGTCATGCGACGAGCGTAGCTGTGGGGGCCGACTGCCCCGGTAACTTTGTACGCCGCCGGACTCGCGGTACAAACGGATCATGTTCTCCGTCGCGACCCAGTCAGTGCCCGGCAGTCTCAACGAGGATTTCGTGATCGCCACACCCGACCTCGCCATCGTCGTAGACGGTGCCGGCATGCAAGAAGGACGCTGCCGCCACAGTGTCGCCTGGTATGCACAGCAGCTCGCCGCGCGCACTCTTGCCGCGCTCATCGACGAACCTAGTCGAACGCTCGCCGAGGGACTGGCAGCAGGGATCGAGGCAGTCTCTGACCTGCACGCCGACACGTGCGACCTTAAGCGTGGGGGGCCGTGCGCCGCGGTCGGGATCCTCCGCCGCCGCGCCAGCGTAATCGACGTGCTCTCCCTGTCGGACGTTGCAGTCGTAGTGGACACCTCTGAGGGAGTTCTGAAGGTCTTCTGCGACCTGACTATGGAGGACTGCACCGAGCCGGAGACGATCGCACTTGCGGGCCGTCAGTTTGGAACGCCGGAGCATGCGGGCGCGCTCTCGAACCTCGTCGCGCGACAGGCGCTTACCCGCAACCGTCCAAACGGCTGGTGGATAGCCTCCTCGGACCCTACGGCCGCTGAGCACGCGATCGTCCGTACCTTTTCCCAGGCCGAGGTTCGACGAGCGGCCGTCCTATCGGACGGGGCAGCGCGCCCGGTGATGCAGATGGGCATCTACGGGTGGTCCGAGTACCTCGATTTGCTCGACGAGCTCGGACCAGCAGGCTTGATCAGCGAGGTCCGTTCCATCGAAGCGAAAGACCCAAACGGCGAACGCTACCCACGCACCAAGCGCCACGACGATGCAACGGTCGCGCGATTTGACGCTTGAGGGCCGGCCTCCAAAGCCGCCGACGCCCATGTCTGCCAACGCCATGTCTGCCAACGCCACCATGTGAGAACTATCTGTACGAGATCAAGACGCGCCGCTAAAGCGGCGCGAACCGTGGCGCTTGGGCCGCTAGTCTAGCGGCGGTCGCAAGCGACCCACCCCGTGCCGCCTCCGCAGGCTCCAGCGGCACGGGGACCCCGGGCAGGCCGCCGCGCCAGGCCAGCGCCCGCACCGAATCAGCGGCGGGACCGCAGAGCCCACCACGAGAGGACCGGCGGGGTGAGGGTGGTCGGCGCCATCCCGCAGGCGGCGGGTCAAGAAGAGACGAGAGCACAAGCGACGGTTAGCTGTGACTTCACTACATGGCGACCGACGATGTAGCAGGCATCTAATTCCTACAGCCGGAGAGCCGGTGAAGTCATCGCTATGTCCCAGCGTTCGTCACCAACCTGGGACCTGGCGCGGACCTGCCCGGTCATTGCATTAGCCAAACGAACATTCGTAGCGATCGAGCTAAGGGCAGCCATCGTAGGCCGCGGTGGAAGGGGCGGCCGGGTTGGCGCAGTTACGTACGCGTGCGGTGTTCGTGACCGGATACGTGCCCGATCAGACTCAGAAGGGCGACGGTTCCGACCCGCACGGTATGGCGCGACTAAGGCCAACGGCGCCGGCTGGAGCAGCGCGTCCCAGACACCATCGTGGTGGGCGTTGGGTGCTCCGTGATGGGGGACCTTGAACAAGGAGGCTTTGGCATCAGGGATGAACGTCGCAAGTACAGCTATCCAACCGCAACCCTGCGGGCCGACGAGAAGGTCTGCGCCAAGAAGTATGCGCTTCTCTCCAACTTTCAACCACAGTGCTACGGCTAGCTCATTCGGATCAATTCGCCGGAGTCCCCTGCTGTTGTCCGGCCGGGCCCTTGCGGTTGCGAGGACTCTAAGGGATCTCGTGACTGCTTCGTCGGATGGCGAAACCGGCAGCACCACCACCCGCCCCACCGGCGATATCTCGGCATCCATCACCGGACGACCCGCGATAGCGCGAACCAAGGGCTTTATGCCGCCGGCCGATCGGCGATTCGGCTCGTCCGCAAGCTTTAAGATCCGCGAGTACTCCGCGTAAGAACTCTCGCGCAACAAATCCGAGAACAGATCCTCCTGCGCCGTTAGGGCCACAAATTCTTCTTTTGTCAGTGCCTGCGAGCAAACGAAACGAGCACGGCAGCATTGAGCAAAGACGTCGGCGAGACCGGAGATGTGGTCGTCGTGGGCGTGGGTACCGACGACGAGGAGGACGTCTCTCGCGACATCGACACCAATCCCGTGTAGGTAGGTTAGTGGAGCGACCGAACCATCCTGGTTTCGACACGAGTCGACGATGACCCACTTACCGCCGCCGACATGAACTACTATCGACTCGCCCACGCCAGGTCCGAAAATCGATACCTCGATGACGTCGCTATCCGGCTGATCAGTCAACGAGGTCTGCAAGCGACCGCATCTTCCGACGTGTAAGCTCCTCGATTTGGTCTACCTCTGACTGGGTCCACCGCCCGAGGCGCCGAAGCCGCACGTTCGACGTCATAGTTGATCCACGGCCCACGGCTTCGACGCTGCGGACGGTGACGTACACAATGTCACCCGGACGAGCGTTCGGGGCGTCATCTGGCCCGAGGTTCCTTGTTTGAAAGTCAGCAAGGAGAGTGGGACTGGTTCCAGAGACGGACGTCAACTCAGCCGTAAACACCTCATCATCGATCTCGACAATCCGGCCCACCCACTTCTGCATTCCGACAACCTGGAACGGTTCCCGTGTCTGCTGTTGGCGATGAACCTCGTCCATTGCTGCGGCGCTGACCGTGTTGGCCGCAGAGGGCTGTCCGACGGATGTGGAGGATCCCGGAGTAGTGGCGACAATGCTCGCAGCGGAAGGGCCTGCGTCGGGGGTCGCCGCCTTGTTGCCCGTCTCAAGTAGGGTCTCCGAGACCCGGTGAGCGGAGGGGGATTCGATGGTGCCGAAACTCTGACTCATGACCGGTTACCCGCCAATCCGGCGACTCGTGCTATCGCTTCCTCGGCACGACTCATCGAAGCTGCCCATTCGTTGGACAAGATTTCCAACGCTAACGGAAGTCGATCCGCCGAGGCCGCTATTGCTCCCTCGGGTTCTGTTAGTGTCAACTCAGCACGACTATCGGGCTGCGCTTCAACAGTCTGTAGGCCAAAGTGGTCGTTGTGGAGTACAAATACCGCACGAGGCACCAGCGCAGACGGTTCTACCTGTACATGGACGCGCCCTGCGTAGTGATCGGGTCGGGCGCCCTGAATGTTCAGTACCCTCATGCCAGGGAACCTTAGGATATCCTCCCAGTAGTCTTTTGGGGCCAACGTGTCGCCAATTGCATGCCACGCCTCGTCGCTGTCGAGTTGAAAATGAACGGCTCTATTTATGCCTATGTAAGCGAGTGGAGTGTGGCGTAGTGTTTGCAGGATACCTATTGCGACGTCTCTGCATCGTTCGAATTCGTAGGAGAGGTCCGTAATCAACTGAAGGCCGTCATTGGTGCAGACTAGATTCAGCCAGCCCGTCTTGAACGTCGCTATGTCACGCTGGATCATCGCGACATCCGCGGCGCCAAACTCATCCTTCCCAATTAGATCTTGGGCTAGCAACCATGCCGGCGAAAATATAGAAGGATTGAACGCGCCTTTGAGTACCACGGTGGCGGAGTCGGCGGCCAAGACGGGGAGTTCCACCTGGTCCGCCCTTCTGCTGACTCTCACTCTGATCCCATGGTAGACGGCATTAGAGCATAAGCACCACAGGTGGGGCAACCGGCCGCCCGCCTGACCGACAGCACGATCGGGCTGTCAGCACTGCCGGTCCTATGGCGGCACTCGTGGCCCCCCGCACGTGCAACCGCTTGCCAGCGCGCGGAAACCGGATGTCCTCGCCGGACGGGCAGGCTCCGGGATGGCCAAGATCCTCCGATGCGGGTGTCGGTCTGGCGCCATCCCGTCGCCTACCAGAGGCGTACCCGGAACCTCCCCGGCCGGCAAGGGCTCGCTTCGCTCGGCCTGCGGCAGGCCCTTGCCGGCCGGGGAGAACCCGGGTCCGGGCAGAGCCTAGGCGACGGGATGGCGAGGCCGGCGATGTGGCTACGGTCAAGATCGTTGGGACCAAACCGGGACCATATGGCGACGCAAACCAGTGACAGGTGATGACAGACGTTGACCGTCGTCGCGCTGGACAGGGCGCCGATGGGTCCGATTCGCACCGATCGATCATCAGCTTGGGTCTAAGGGGTTCAAATCCCCCTCAAGTCCGCAACAATGATCTGGTACGCGAAGCACAAGGCCCCTAGAAGAGCTGATAGGTCGAGGCGGCCGTCGGGCCGACGAGCCACACAGCTCGGTAGCCGTGCATGGCGGCTTGAGAGGCATAGTTTAAGTGGAATTCCTCGATTACATCATGTTCGGCATATGCTGGCGCACGCACTGAATCAAGAGCTAGCAGTAGCTCTCTCTTCAGTACCTCGGGATACTTTCCCGCCTTTGCAAGGACTGCTATGAGTATGTACTGAGCTAGATCGGAAGTTGTACTGTCCTGCTCGGCATTGCCATTACGTCCAAGCTCACCCCACACTCGTTGTTCTACCCGCACAACCTGGACCAGGAGGCGGTTTGGACCATTCTCGGCCACCGCGTCAACGTGATCTGTTTCCCGTGGGACGCTGAATCTGCCCCAGTCTTCGCCCCGTTGATGCAATGCCTCGCGGAGAACACCACATACACCCTCGACATCGTCCTCATTACACGGTGGTTGACCCTCAAATTCCTGACGGCTATTCCCTGCGTTTATTGATGCGGACGTCCGCCAGCCCACCGACTGGACATTAGTCTGTGTCGAACCACCGATAACCGACCGCCCCACTGCGCGAGGATCGCGTGCGGAGCCTAAGGCCTCGGCCGTCTGAGCCTCGGCATTCGCTGATCGCCGGTACCCACCGCATTGGGGGCATGCTTCCCATACGGCCACCTCGTCGAGCCGTGCATCGCAGTCGGGACAGAACATCACGGCTATACCTTACCGCGGCGTATCGACGCAGTTGCGTGGCTGGCCGTGCGTACCCGATGCCGGCCACGGGCAGAGCCAAGATCGTTAGGCCCAAATCAGGCCCAACCGAGAACGACCAACCACGACAACTGGTGTCAGACGTTGGAAGACTTCCCGCTGGTCACAGTGCCGATCGGTCCGATAGAGATTGATCTCAAAGGCCCGCGCCGGGTTCAGGGTTCGAGTCGGAAGACCGTGAAGCTTACTGCGCCGTCAACGCGACGATGGCCCGCTTGCCTCTAGATACCTCGATCAGAGCTTCGGCGCTTAACAAGGCGAACACCCGATGAGCGGTACCCTCCGAAACGCCGTACCTCGCGGCGATATCGACGAGCGTCGGCAACGGGTCGCCAGGCCGAAGGGCCCCACACGCAATGGCACCGCGTAGGTCAGCCGCAATGCGTTTGTACGGGCTGGCGTCGTGGTCGTCGACCGGCACGGCTTGCACGGTCAGCGATGCAGTCGGGTCGACTGCGACGGGCGGCGCAGGCATCCGGACGCCCAGCGTGCCGGCGGCCCGCTGGTCAGCCTCGGACCGCCAGGCGCTGTACACCTTCAGCGTCGTCGTCCCGCCCCCGCCATGACCGAGCCGGCCCGCCACCGTCCGTACGTCCACGCCAGCCGAGATCAGCTCCGTGGCCGAGTAGTGCCGGAGCTGGTGAAGGTTCATGTCCCAACCCAACCGGGCGCACATCCGCTCGTACCGCTGACCTACGGTGTCGGGCTTCAGCCACAAGCCGCCGTCCGGGGCCGCCGAGAAGATCCGGGCATCGGCGAACAACTTCAGCCCCAGCATGGCGGCGCGTTCAACGCACCGCAGGTAGTACGCCCGCAGCAGCGCCATGGTCTGCTCGTCAAGGGCGATCCGGCGCTGCTGATGGGTCTTGGTGTCCTTCTCCCAGGTCTTCGTGCCGTCCTGGGCGATGCTCGTGCGGATCTCCAGCACGCCGCTGGCGAAGTCGAGCCGGTCCCAGCGCAGGGCGCACAGCTCCCCGCGGCGGGCCCCGGTCACCATCGCCAGCCACACGAGCATGCCCCAGTCCGGATCCTTCCACGCCTCCACCACGATCCGGGCCGCCTGCTCGGCGGACGGCGGCTGCGGGTCGGGCTTCGGCGCGGCTGGCGCAACCGCGTGACCCGTTGGGTTGACCGCGAGCCAGCGCCAGCGGACAGCGCGAGCGAGCGCGGCCCCGAGGATCGCGTGAATCTGCCGAACGGTGGCCGGCGCGAGCGGCCGGCACACGTGGACCTCGCATCGGCTGTCGCATTCATGCTTGCGCTTGACCCGGTGCCGGTCCTGATGACGCCCGTCGCACCGGTCCCGACAGCGGCGCAGCAGGGCATAGAAGAACTCCAGCGTCTCCGCATCGAGCCGGCCGACCTGGATGGTGCCGAGCACCGGCCGCACGTGCTTGTCCAACTTGCGCACGTACCCGCTCCGGGTGGTCGGCTCCAGCTCGACGACCTCCAGCCACCGGTCAAGGAGCTGGTTCAAGGTGGCCTTGGTCCGCGGGTTGCGTCGCTCGTCCACCTGATTGAGCAGCCGCGTCCGAACCTTCTCGGCATCCCTCGCCGCCATCGGGCCAGCGGGCACGGTCTCGACCAGGTAGTGCTTCTTCTTCGACACCGGGTCGAGGCCGGCATAGACCCTTACCCGCAGTGACCCGCTGGGAAGGGTTTCGATCTCACCGCGGGTCCGCTTCCGCGCTCCCGATGTGGTCGCCATAGAGCCACCGTAGCAAGGTTGGCTCCACATATGGCTCCACGACTAATAGGCTAGATCGTGGATCAAGGCGCTGGTCTCGTGGGGCGGGCGGGACTCGAACCCGCGACCTAGGGATTATGAGTCCCCTGCTCTAACCTGCTGAGCTACCGCCCCGGCGGGGAAAGCTTACCGAGCAGCAGCCGCCGCGCGCCGGCCGCACACGTCTTGCGCCATCAGCGGGAGGCGGACCTTAAGAACGTCCAGGGATCAAGGGCTCCCCCGATAGGACTCGAACCTA
>Ga0137374_10008033_pt1 | contig 12507 bp, 6 predicted proteins | sample SagtaG_20_FD_104811 | JGI IMG/M metagenome (GOLD analysis project Ga0137374, IMG submission 104811) | Vadose zone soil microbial communities from Sagehorn Ranch, Mendocino, California, USA - Sage1_R_100_16 metaG | ecosystem: Environmental > Terrestrial > Soil > Vadose zone | place: USA...
CTGCTCGAACAGGTCGACCACGCCGCGATTCGCAGCTTCGACGTGTCGAAGATCGCGGAGACGCTAAAAGGCGCAGGCCCCGAGAATTTTCGACTGATTGACACGTTTTTTGTCTGGAGCGCTGCGCCTGGCAAAGAGCCGGACCTTGCCACAGCATCCGTCGAACGCCGCGTCCTCTTCTACTCGCCGCACCGCCAGGTCTCGCGCGACCAGACGTCTGCGCCCGGCAACGCGGGGAAACTCGGGTTTTCATCGAATGTCCGGCTGGCCGCGGTCCTGCTCAAGGAAGCCGCACAATGGGCCAGCGTCCAGAGGCCCTTCGCGGTGTCGTACTTCACGTTCGATGGCCGCTCGTATCAGGTCGTATACCACTATCTCCTGGATACGAACAATCGGCTGGTGCTTGGCGGCGTCGAAGGTTTTCTCGCAGACGCTGAACACCTGCGCCAACACTATTTCCCCGAGCTGCTCTCGGGTGGCGCGGCCAACGCCGCGCGCGATCCGGCCTTTCCGGCGCTTGCGGTATCGATTTTCGACGACGGCGGCCAGGAGATCTCTCGCTCGGGCCGCTCGCTGCTCGACAAGTACGACGCTCAGACAAGCTTCCCGTTCCTGTTTTTCGAGCCCGGCTTGTTCGATTCGCTCAGTCCGTATCATCCGCAAGTGCACGAGTGGACCGTGCGTACTGGATTCCAATCGGGCGACATTCAGGCCATCGCGCGGCAGCAGACGGCGCCGCAGCGCTGGGCATGGCTGCTCGCGAGCCTCGTCACCGCAGTCGGCATCGGCTTGACCGCGATCAGCGCCGTCCGGCAAATCCGCCTCTCTGCGATGAAGTCGGACTTTGTTGCGAGCGTCTCCCACGATCTGCGCACGCCGCTGACCAAGATTCAACTGTACGCAGACAGCCTCGCCTCAGCACGCTCGAAATCGCAGGAAAAATTCGACGCGTACTGTCGCGTCATCAGCCTTCAGGCGAAGCGGTTGACGCAACTGATCCAGGAGCTGCTCGATTTCAGTCGAATAGAAGCGGGCGTCAGAGAGTACGAGATGAACGAGCTGGATTTGCGGGACGTCCTGCAAGACACGCTCGACATGTTCGATCAGGAGATTGGCCAGGACGACCGCACGACAGAGATCGTCTTGCCGGATGTGCCGGTACCCGTTCTCGGCAGCGCCGAAGGGTTGCAGCAGCTCTTTGGCAATCTGATTAGCAACGCCTTGAAATACTCGCCCGGTGAGCAGTACCTGCGCGTTGCACTCGCCACCGGGAACGGTCATGCGACGGTGAAAGTGACCGATCGCGGCATCGGTGTGCCCCGGCGCGAACACCGGCAGATCTTCAAGAAGTTCTATCGCAGCGCCTCTGCGGCTTCGACCGCTACCGGCTCGGGCATCGGTCTGGCCATCGTCGACCACGTGGCGCGCGCTCACGGCGGCACGGTGACGGTCGCAAGCGATAGCGGCTGCGGCACCACCTTCACGGTCACACTGCCGGTTGTCGCAGAATCGCGCGAGGTGTGGTGGTGAAGCGAATCCTCGTCATCGAAGACGATGTCGAGCTGCTCGAAGGCCTCAAGGACAATCTCGAGGACGATGGTTACGATGTCATCACTGCGAAAGACGGGCAGCAGGGCATCGTGGAAGCCGCCCGCAATCACCCCGATGCCGTCATTCTCGATCTGATGATGCCGAAGCTGAATGGCTTCGACGTCTGCCGCACACTGCGAGCGCGCGGCTGCGCCGCGCCCATTCTCATCCTGACCGCTCGCGGTCAGGACAGCGACAAAATCAAGGGCTTCGAGCTCGGCGCGGACGATTACCTCACCAAACCCTGCAGCATCCACGAATTGCTCGCGCGTCTTCGCGCGATCATCCGCCGCTCCGCCGGACCATCAACCGACGTCCGTACCTTCAAGTTTGGCGATGTCGAGGTCGACTTCACCGGCCAGCAACTGCGCAAACAGAATCGCACGAGCACGCTGTCGCACCTCGAGATCGAGGTGCTGCGGTATTTCGTCACGCACCAGGGACAAGTGATTCGACGCGAGGACCTCCTGACCGCCATCTGGGGATATCGGGCGTTCACCACGCGCGCCGTGGACAACCTCGTCGGACGACTGCGGAGCAAGATCGAAGACACGCCGCATCAGCCGCGTCACATCCTCAGCATCTACGGCATAGGGTACAAGTTCGTCACGTAACCCTAGCGCCGCTCCGCGAGGTTCCGCGTCTTGAAAGCCGGCCCGAAAACTTGGGTCATTCGCACAGATTCCCGGCCTTCAAGACTAGGTGAACAGCTCGAGCGGCAGGCGCCGTGACAGGCGTTCGCACGACGATTGAAAGAAATTGTCGCGAGCCGTCCGTTCGGCCCGTTTCCCACCAGCGGCCCCGGTAATTTCAGCTATATTTCAGCGTAATCACTCGTTTACTGCCGGGGGCAGGTTGCTGTCGTTCTGCCCGGCCTGCACAAGACGGCACGACTCTCTCGACAGCTCGGGATAAGTTGAGCGTGCGATGAAAATGAGACTTGGCGGGCTGTTCTTCGCTGCGTGGATGGTGGCCATCTCGGTCGCCGTGCGTGCGGTTGACGTCGGGACAGCCCAATCGGCTATTCAGCAGCCGCCCGTTGTCGTCACCTCACCCGAGGCTGCCCGGGCCCTTCTCGACCAGTACTGCGTCTCCTGTCACAACCAGCGGCTCAAGACGGGTGGGCTTGCGCTGGACGTGCTCGACCTCACCAACGTCGGCCCGCACGCACGCGAATGGGAAAAGGTGATCGTCAAGCTGCAGGCCGGTCTGATGCCGCCGGGCGACAGGGCTCGACCAGACAAGCCAACGCTGCAAAGCTTTCTGTCGTGGCTTGGAGACGAGTTGGACCGCTCGTGGGCGGCCCACCCCGATCCAGGTCGCACGGAACCATTCCATCGGCTCAATCGCGCGGAATACGCGAATGCGATTCGAGATCTCCTGGCTGTTCAGATTGATGTCAGCGAGATGCTGCCCGTCGACGAAATCAGCTACGGATTCGACAACATTGCGGGCGTCCTGAAGCTTTCACCGCTGCTCATGGAGCGGTACCTCAACGCGGCGCAAAAAATCGCCCGCGTGGCCACCGGAACGCCGGGTCCGCCGACAGGCGTCATGGTTCGGGTCTCGGACCAGTTGGATCAGGATATTCGGCTCGACGGCATGCCGGTAGGGACCCGCGGCGGCACCCTCGTGAATTTCATGGCGCCGCGCGACGGCGAGTACGTCATCAAAGCGCGACTCGGCCGCGGCCTCGACGAGGACATCCCACATTTCCGGGGCGATCAGGATCTCGAGATCAGCATCGACGGCGAGCAGGTGGCCGTGTTCACGTTGAAAGCCAGTCCCGATTGGGATCTCAACATCGAGCGCCAGGTATTCAGGGCGCCGAGTCAAGGTCCCGAAACCGGCACCGCGCGCAAGGGTGGCCGGCTGCCCGAGCAGGAAATGCTCGACCGCCGCAAGCTCGATGATGACTGGGTCGTTCGCGTTCCGATGACCGCCGGTGCCCACGAGGTACGCGCGACGTTCCCGGTGAAGTCGCCCTCCGCGTTGCCGGAAGGTTTTCGACGGCCGTTCTTGAAACCGTACGTGGGAAGAGGAATCCCGGATACGAGGGAAACGCGCGAGGGCGCCGCCCTGCGCACCCTCGAGATCATGGGCCCTCTGCTGTCCGGAGGCGCGGATCAGTCGCTCTTTCGGAAGCGCGTCTTCGTCTGTCAGCCATCCAAACCGGCGGAAGAGCCGGGCTGTGCAAAGACAATCCTGTCCACCCTCGGGCGTCGCGCGTACCGCCGGCCGGTGACCACCGAGGACGTGCAGCTTCTCCTCGACATCTACGCGAAAGCTCGCTCGGAAGGAAGAACCTTCGACCAGGGCATTGAAGTCGCGCTGCAGCGCGTTCTCATCAGTCCCTCGTTCCTGTTCCGCACCGAGTTCGATCCGGCTCGCGCCGACGCGAGCGCACCCGGTGTGTACCGCATCAGCGATGTCAGCCTCGCCTCGCGGTTGTCGTTCTTCCTCTGGAGCAGCATTCCAGACGACGCGTTGCTCGACGTGGCGATTCAAGGCAGGCTTCACGAACCGGCGGTGCTCGAACAGCAAGTGCGGCGCATGCTCAAAGATCCGCGCTCCGAGGCCCTGGTGAAGAACTTCGCCGGTCAGTGGCTGTACCTTCGCAAACTGCCCGACATCGTCCCCGATCCGATGATCTACCCGGATTTCGGCGACACGCTGGCGCAGGCGCTTGCCCGCGAAACCGAACTGTTCTTCGATAGCGTGATGCGCGACGATCGCCCGGCGATGGAGCTGCTCACCGGCAACTACACGTTCGTGAACGAGCGACTCGCACGGCACTACGGCATCCCGAACATTCGTGGGATCGACTTCCAACGGATTACGCTTCCCGACGACAGCCCTCGCCTCGGTCTGCTCGGGAAGGGGAGCGTCCTGACCGTCACCTCCTTCCCGAATCGCACGTCGCCGGTCGTGCGCGGCAAATGGGTGCTGGAAAACATCCTTGGTGCGCCGCCGCCCGAGCCGCCGCCGGTCGTGCCGCCCTTTCCCGAGGAGCAGAATATCGGCCGGCTGCTGACCATTCGGCAGAAGACGGAGCAGCACCGCAAGAATCCGGTCTGTGCGTCGTGTCACAGGCTGATGGAACCGCTCGGGTTCACGCTCGAGAACTTCGACGCCATCGGAAAATACCGCGTCAAAGACGACGACTTCCTGCCGATTGACAGCATCGACACTTATGCAGACGGCACCAAGATGGAAGGCGTCGCCGGACTGCGACGGCTCCTCGTCAACCATTCCGATCGCTTCCTGGCCACGTTGACGTCCAAGCTGCTCACCTATTCGCTCGGTCGGGGAATCGAGGCATCCGACATGCCGGCTGTTCGCGCAATTCTGCGCGACGCAGCTTCCAATGAGTACCGCTTTCAGTCACTCATTCTGGGGATCGTCAAGAGCGCTCCCTTCCAAATGAGGAGGATGGAATCATGATCGTCACGAAGAGGGCGCTGCCCCGCCGGACTTTCCTTCGCGGGATGGGAGTCGCGGTTGCGCTCCCACTGCTGGACTCCATGGTTCCGGCGCTGTCCGCCATGTCCAGAACGGCGGCGAAGCCTATCCGTCGTTTCGGCTTCTTCTACTTGCCGAACGGGGTGGCGATGAACCACACCGGTATCGACTACTGGAAGCCGAAGACGGTGGGCGAGAACTTCGAGTTCAACCAGAGTATGGAAGCCCTCAAGCCGTTTCGCAATCAGCTGACGGTTGTGAGCGGTCTGCACCATCGTTCGGCCGAGAGTCTCGGCGACGGCAACGGCGACCATACGCGCGGCACCGGCACGTGGCTGACGGGCATGCACATCAAGCGGACGGAAGGATCGGACCTCCGTGCGGGTGTGTCAGCCGATCAACTGATCGCGCAGACTCTGGGCCAGGAAACGCCGCTGCCATCGCTCGAGCTCGCCATCCTCCCGAACTCGGTGACCGGCGGCTGCGATACGGGGTACAGCTGTGCCTACGGCACAACGGTTTCGTGGTCGTCTCCGTCGACACCGCTTCCCACGCAGAGCAGTCCGCGGCTGGTGTTCGAGCAGCTGTTTGGGGATGGCGGGCCGGCTTCCGAACAGCTCAAACAGCTCCGGATCAAGAACAGCATTCTCGATTCGGTTGGTCAGGAGATGTCGAAGTTGCAGGCGAAGCTCGGACCGGCCGATCGGGTCAAAGTCGCCGATCACCTTGACGCCATTCGCGAAGTCGAGCGGCGGATCCAGTTGGCCGAAGCGAACAATGCCGCCTCGCCTCTGCCCGAATACGAACGGCCGGGCATCGGTGTCCCCGAGCGGTTCGACGATCACGTGACGCTGATGTTCGATCTGCTCCACCTCGCCTACCAGGCAGACGTGACGCGCGTGTCCACGTTCATGTTTGGCAAGGAGCTCTCGGCGCGGATGTATCCCGAGATTGGTCTTGCAGAACAGCATCATTCGATGTCGCATCACGGCGACAATCCCGAGAACATCGCGAAATACGCGAAGGTCGTCGCCTTCGAGTTGCAGCTGTTCAGCCAACTCGTGGAGAAGATGCGCAACACGCCTGATGGCGACGGCACGCTGCTCGATCATTCGATGCTGCTGCTCGGCGCGAGCTTGAGCAATCCGCACATTCACTCGCATATCGACATGCCAACGGCAATCGTCGGCGGCGGCGTGTTCAAGGGCAACCGGCACGTGGCGACCAAGATGGGAACGCCGTTCTCCAACCTGCTGTTGTCCGTTGTCAACAAAGCTGGTGTGCCGAGGGAAAGCTTCGGCGACAGCACCGGAGTGCTCGACCTCGACGCCATCACGCTGCCGACGAATCTCTAGCCGTACTCGAAGGGAGCACGAGCATGGTCGTAACACGAATTGCCGGATGGTCGCTGATGGCCCTGTTCTTCGCGGTCGTCCAGAGTACCGCGGGGCCCGCCAACCCGATTCTCGATGCGGCCAAACGAGGAGACGTCGTCGCGCTGCGGGCTCTTCTGCCGCAGCAGCCGACGCTCGTCAACACGCCCGCGCCGGACGGCACGACGGCGCTGCACTGGGCGACCGATCGAGACGATCTCGCAATGGCGGACCTGTTGATCCGCGCAGGAGCGAATCCAAAGGCGGCGAACCGCTACGGCGTGACGCCACTCTACTCCGCCGCCCTGAATGCCAATGCCGACATGATTGAGCGGCTGCTGAAGGCGGGCGCGGACGCGAACACCGCCCTGCCGGAAGGCGAAACCGCGCTGATGACGGCTGCCCGGACGGGCAAGATCGACGCGGTGCGCGTGCTGCTCGACCACGGGGCGAACGTGAACGGCAAGGAAAAATGGAAAGGGCAGAGCGCTCTGATGCTGGCGGCTCACGAGGGGTACGCCGACGTGGTGAAGCTGCTCGCCGAGAGAGGAGCCAACGTCAACGAACGAACGGCGATCGGATTCTCACCGATCCTGTTTGCGTCGCGACAGGGGCAGGTCGCCGCAATCAAGGCCCTGGTTCAAGCCGGCGCGAACGTCGACGACATGCTGCCTGACGGAACGAGCGCACTGGTCGTCGCGATTCAGGGTGTCAATTACGAAGCGGCGAACACGCTGCTCGAGTTGGGCGCCAATCCGAACACGGATCGACAGGGATGGACCGCGCTTCATCAGATCGTCTGGTCACGGCGCCCGCAGCGCGGCCAGAACAACCCTGGGCAGAAGCCCCAGGGCGAGATGAGTGGCCCCGACCTCGCCCGCAAGCTCGTGGAGCATGGCGCGTATATCAACGCACGCGAGACGAAGGAACCGCACATGGATCAGGAGGGCCGCAACTCCCTGAACAGGAGCGGGTCCACTCCTTTCCTGCTCGCCGCCAAGGCGTGCGATCTGCCGATGATGCACACGCTGCTGGATCTCGGCGCCGATCCCTTCCTCGCCACTGAAGAAGGGGCGACGCCGCTGATGGTCGCGGCCGGCGTTGGAATCTTTTCGCAAGGCGAGAATCCGGGCACCCCCGAGGAGTCAGCGGATGCGGTCAAGCTGTTGCTGTCGCTCGGCGCCGATCCCACCACCGTCGACAAGAACGGAGACACGTCGCTTCACGGTGAAGGCTGGCGAGGATCCAACGAGGCCGTGACGCTGCTGGTCGAGGCCGGCGCGAAGCTCGATGCGCGGAACAAGCTGGGTCACCTTCCGCTGACGAATGCCTCGGGAGTTTTTCGTAACGCGCGTGTGCAGATGAACCTCCACACGGCGAAGTTGATGCGCGAGCTGATGGTCGCACGCGGCATGAACCCCGACGAGCTGCAGAAGGGCATCGACGCGAACGGTGCGTACACCGGAGACAAGCTGATTGTGGCGGATCAACAAGAGGCCCAGGATCCCACGGAGGTGCAACGGAAGCTCATCGAGCGGGCGAACCAGGAGAAGGCGGCGCCGAAGAAACCGCCGCAGTAGCGCGCGGACCGATGGGTGGTTCCGGGGCGCGCGTCGACGCCCACCCCGAGATTGCAGCAGTTATCAGAGAACACATGCGAAGAACGACTTGTTGTCTGTCTGGTCTGCTCGTTTTGTACGCGATCGGTACCCTCGCTCAGACCAACGCTGGCTTCAACGTGTCGGACAATTGGGCACAATTGCCGCCCGACACGCCGCAATGGGGGCCGCTGGCTTCGGTCACCGTCGACAACAAAGATTCGGTGATCGTCATCCGGCGCACCTTTCCCTCCGTCTTCGTTTTCGGAACCAACGGACAGTTCCGCAGCGCTTGGGGCCGCGAGGGCCTGTTCAGCGGACGTGGCGCGCACGGGATCCGAGTGGACGCCGACGGAAATCTGTGGGCGACGGACACCGAGTACAACGTCGTCTACAAGCTCACGATGAGCGGCCAAATCCTCCTGGAGGTCGGCAGAAAGAATGTGGCTGGCGACAACCGATCGCAGGATGCGTTCAATCGTCCTGCGGACGTCGCTGTCGCGCCCAACGGCGACTTTTTCGTCGCCGACGGCTACGGCAACTCACGCGTCGTCAAGTTTTCGAAGGACGGCAAGTTTCGGAAGATCATTGGTGGCACGAAAGGCACTGGTCCGGGTCAGTTCGATCTGGTGCACGCGGTCGTCATCGACTCGAAAGGGCGGCTGCTCGTCGGCGATCGCAACAACGCGCGCATTCAAGTGTTCGACCTCGAGGGAAAATTCCTCGACCAATGGTCGGGCCTCGGGAAACCTTACGGGCTCCATATCACGCGAGACGACACGCTCTATGTGGGTGATGCCGACGGCGGCACCATCACGATCGCGAAGAATGGAAAGCCTGTCGACGTCATTCGCGATCTCGGGCGCCCGCACTGGGTCGGAATGGACACGAAGGGCGCGCTGTACATGGCCGACGTGCGCGGCTTCGTGAAGAAAATCGTGCGGGTCAAGCAGACAAACTGATAGCGTCTGCCGTCGCTGGTTGGACGCGTGCGTGTTGGAAGGAGCCGTCTCCTCTCGACCCTGGTGTCACGAGAAGACTGGATGAGTTCGGTCTCGGTTGGTTTACTTTCGCTGACGCCCGTATTTCCGGGCACGCCACCCCAAGGGAGCTCGCGGACGCGCGCCACGTCCCGGCCCCTTCTGACGTGAGGTTTTATATGGTTCGACGGCTTGTGGTTTTTGGGGCGATTTGCACGATGACCGGCGCCATGTTGACGACCCCGGCACTGGGTCAAACGCTGGACGCCAGCATCATTGGCCATGTGACGGATGAAAGTAACCTGCCCATGCCGGGCGTGACGGTCACCGCCGCTGGTCCCGCGTTGCAGATCGGGCAGCTTACCGGCGTCACCGACGAGCGCGGTAACTACCGGATCGCACCGCTGCCGATTGGAACGTACGACGTCACATACACGCTTCCTGGCTTTCAGACCGTCAGGCAGGAAGCCGTGCGGCTGACGGCCGGATTCGTTGCCACCATCAACGTGCAGCTCAAGATCGGCACGCTCGAAGAGGCAATCACCGTCACGGCGACGCCGACAGTGGACGTCACGACGACCACGGCCACGACACGCATTACCAAAGAACTGCTGGAGCTGCTGCCGTCGAACCGTAACGGCGTGCTCTCGATGATGGCGCTTGCGCCCGGCCTTCGCGGGCCGCTGGATATTCCGGCGAACTTCACGGCCGTGCCCTCGTTCAAATCGTACGGCCGTGACGGCGAACAGTGGTCGCTCCTCGAGGGCGTCCTTACCGCGGCGCCGAGTGGCTCGTCGGGTGCCGCCAACTATTGGGACTACACGACGTTCGACGAAACGCAGGTGGCTGGCATAGGCAAAGGCGTCGAATCGCCGATCCGCGGCGTGCACTTTGCGGCCATCGTCAAATCCGGCGGCAATGACTTCCACGGAAGCTTTACCGGGCAGGGCACGAACAAGAGCGTTCAGGGTGACAACATCGATGACGCGCTGCGGGCCCGAGGCATCACCACCGGCGGCAAGCTCGATCGGCAATGGGATCTCGGCGGGGATCTTGGCGGCCGGATCATCCGCGACAAACTCTGGTTCTACGGCGGTCTGCGCAAACGTGTCGGCGCGAACCAGATCACGGGCGTCACCGATCCAGAGGGGCAGGCGGTCGACACGGAACAGTCTCAGCACTTCGAAACGTGGAAGTCGTCGTATCAACCGACGCGCAGCCTGCAATTCATCGGCTACTACGGACGGGGCACCAAGGGCGTTCACAACGACGCGCTGACGCCCTTCACGGCGTGGGACGTCCGGAGATTCTACTGGGTGGAAGCGCACACGCAGAAGATCGAGTCCCGGTGGGTCAGAGGCAACACGATCGTGTCGCTGCAGACGGGTGCATGGATCTACAACTTCGCGCAGGACACGCCGGAAGAACCCGGCTCCGCACCGCGCACGAGGGATCTCGTCACGATGCGAACGGCCGGCAACACGGGCGTGACAGAACGGATGAACAACAAGGAGCAGGGCCGCTGGCATAACACCGGATCGGTGATTTGGTACAAGTCGAACAGCTTCGGCGGCAACCACCAGGTGAAGGTCGGCTTCGACGATATCTCCGAGTACAACCGGGTGATCGGCTTCAACCGTCCCTCCGGCAATTACACGCTCGTGTTCTCCAACGGCAGCGCGTCGCAGATCACGACAGAAAACGCCCCCATCCTTGCACGCGCCGAGTCTCGCTTCTCCAGCATGTACGTCAACGACAGGTGGACCGTACGCAACCTCACGCTCAATGTCGGCGGCCGATACGACCACGATACGCTGGGCGTGCCGGGTCAATGCCAGGAGGCCGGAACGTTTTCCGCTTCGGCGTGCATCGACGGCTTCGATCGCAACAACTTCAACAGCTTCGTGCCACGCGTCTCTGCCGCGTACGACCTCAGCGGAAATGGCACGGCGGCGCTGAAGGCGGGCTACGGGCGGTACGTCCTGATGCGCAATGCCGGCGGCGGTCAGTTCAACAATCCGTTTGCGGGCGGCGGCGCCGGGATCGGCACGACGACCTGGCGCTGGCATGATCTCAATGGCGACCGGTTGTATCAGCCGGGCGAGGTCGATCTCAACCCGAGCGGAAACGATTACCTCTCCGGCATCAATCCGTTCGCGTTCAGAGGCATCCTCAATCCGCCCGATCCGAACGAAAAGCAACCGAAAGAGGACCAGATATTCATCGGATACGAGCGTCAGATCGGCACCGACCTGTCCGTCCGCATCACGGGTCTCTACAATCGCGTGATCGATGCACAACGAACGGTGGGCGTCCAGCGCCCGTACAGCGCGTACAACATTCCCATCGTGAGACCGGACCCCGGGCCAGACGGCTCGGTCGGCACGGCGGACGATCCCGGCAGAAACTTGACGTACTGGGATTACGGTCCGGAGTACGCCGGTGCCCAGAATTCGGGGCTGATGCGATCGAATCCTCCGCAACCCCGCGCCTACTTCAGGACCATCGAACTAGCCGCGAACAAGCGCTTCACACAGCGCTGGACGCTGAACTCGAGTCTGTCAGCGACGAAAGCCCACGAGCCGTTTCTCGAGACAGGAGCGGGAGGAGGCGGCGAGGGTGCAGTGCGAGCGTACACGCCCAACGACGAAATCAATGTCGGCAACTTCGGATGGGAGTGGACCTCCAACATCGCATTCGTGTACGAGCTGCCGCACGCCGTGTTCGTCGCCGCGAACTACCAGGGGCGGAGCGGCGAGAAGGGCGCGCGGCAGGTGCTCGTGTCGGGCGGGGTGCGCATCCCCAACGTCGTAATGAACGCCGAGCCGTACGGGAGTCTTCAACTACCCGCGATCAACACTCTGGATCTGCGGTTCGACAAGAAGCTGAGGCTGTCGAAGGGGCAGTCGCTCGCCCTGAAGGCGACCGTCTTCAACATCATGAACGCGAACACCACGCTGGCGTGGAATGTGCGATCCGGCCCAAGCTTCAAGTTGCCGACGAGCATTCTGCCGGCTCGTTTCGTCGACTTCACGGGCACGTACTCGTTCTAGGAGATCAACATCCCATGCAAGCTTCAACGGCCAGATCCCGTGTCGTGTTTGCCGTCACGGCCATGTTGGTCGTGGTTTCGGTCGTCGTGCCGAGCGGTCAACGCCGGCGCGACGCCGAAGCAAATCCGACGCTGCCGCTCGCGACCGACACCATTACCGCTAATCCAGACATCTACTACGGCAAGCAGGTGACGATTTCGGCCGGTGTCGAAGAGGTGCTCTCGAAGACCGCGTTCACGATCGATCAACGCCGGCTCGCCCAGGGCGGACAGCAGATCAAGAGCGTTGGAAAGCCGATTCTCGTCATCGCGCCGACACTCAACGGCGCGCTGGATTCGAAGAACTACATGTTGTTCGTCGGTGAGCTCGTGAAGTTCGATCCGGCAGTGATCGGTCAGAAGGCGAAGGACTACAACATCGATCTGTCGCCGGACGTCGTGGCGAAGTATCA
>Ga0137374_10008039_pt1 | contig 12502 bp, 11 predicted proteins | sample SagtaG_20_FD_104811 | JGI IMG/M metagenome (GOLD analysis project Ga0137374, IMG submission 104811) | Vadose zone soil microbial communities from Sagehorn Ranch, Mendocino, California, USA - Sage1_R_100_16 metaG | ecosystem: Environmental > Terrestrial > Soil > Vadose zone | place: USA...
CGGCGAAGTGAGCCGCTATCAGATCCATCCCGCGGTCTGGAAAGGTTATTCGGAGTCCCGCGATTATCAGAATCCCGAGGTCTCACTGCAGGTGGCGCGCCGCCATTGGAATTATCTGTCCGGTTATTTTCGCGACAAAGCGGGACGTGAGCCAACTCCATTCGACATGTACGTGATGTGGAACACCCGATTCGGTTATTATGCCGGCAAAGGGTTTGATCCGTCGCGTCTCTCCCGGGTCATTCGCGAACGCGCGCAGCGGTTTGTAAACCTGGTGAACCGTTGATCGCGGATTTAGCCGTGGAGCGTCGCCTGACGCTTACCCGCCGGCAGGCGCCGTTTCCGCCTTTCAGATGCAGGGTTCTTCCACGGCGAAGCGGTCGGCCCGTTCCAAGTCTTTCGTGGCACCGATCTTGCTAAAATCACACTTGCGCGACTGGCATCCAATCTGCCGTCGGGCCGCCGAACCGCAACGTGATTGGTTCGCACGGCTGACCAAGAGGGTGACGCGACAGAATACCGCGCACCACTGGCAACCACAACAGGTTCGGCAATCAGTCCCGGGGGCGAGCTGGCTGGCAGTGGAACTTGACAACGGTGTGACAACTGCGTGACGATGCAGCGTCCCAGCAAGGTCGCAAGAACGTCTTTTTTTGTATGGCGGAAGACAAAATGCAGCAACAGCGCTTTGAGCTGAAGTACGTGATCAAAGAGGGTGTCGCGCTGGCAGTGCGGGATTTTGTCAACGGCTATCTGGAGATTGATGAATACGGCGCCACGCTGCCCAATTTCTCCTATGGGGTGCACAGTCTCTATCTCGACTCGGATGACTTGCGCCTTTACCAGAACACGATCAACGGAGACAAAAACCGGCACAAATTGAGGCTTCGTTTCTATGACAATCGCGCGGAGGCGCCCATTTTCTTCGAGATTAAACGGCGAATGAACAGCAACATTACCAAGCAGCGCGGGGCGGTGCGCCGCGACGCGGTGGACTGGCTCCTGGCCGGGCAGTTGCCCGAGCCGTCGCATTTGGTGTCGCGGGACCCGCGGCAACTGGTCGCCTTGCAGAATTTCTGCGAACGAATGCAGGAGATCTGCGCCAAACCCAAGGTGCACGTCGCTTACCTGCGCGAAGCGTGGATCAGTCCCCGGGACAATTCCGTCCGCCTGACCCTGGACCGCGAGGTGAAATGCCAACCGGAACCGGTGGCCCGCCTGAATACTCATGTGGACGACCCGGTCATCGTCTTCGGCAAAGAGGTCATTCTGGAGCTGAAGTTTACCGACCGTTTTCCCGACTGGTTCAAGGAACTGGTGCGCGTTTTCAGTTTGACGCAATGCGCCGCCGCCAAATATGTGGAAGGCGTCAGCCGGTTGGGCGTGAATCGGGTCAACCGGACGTTCGTGGTGAACGAACGGGAAACAGACTTTCAGGAATTCAAAGAATTTACAGGCAGCGGACGGGCGGGCGATCTGATCCGCAAACCGGCCTCATGAGTCTAGACGAGTTTTTTCGCGGCGACTTTGCCGCCGTTCCCACCAACGTTCCCGCGATGATTCTCGGACTGCTGCTGGCCTTTGCCGGCGGCCACGTCGTGGCGTGGGTTTACATGTTTACGCACACCGGCCTTTCCTATTCGCGGTCGTTTGTGAATTCGCTGGTCGTCATGCCCATGGTCGTGGCGATGGTCATGATGGTGTTGTCCAACAACCTCGTGACCGCCTTCGGTCTGATGGCCGTGTTTGCCATCGTCCGGTTTCGCAACATCCTGCGCGACACGCTGGACACGACCTACGTCCTGTGCGTCATCGTCATCGGCATGGCCGCCGGCACCATGAAATTCGCCACCGCGGTCTTCGGCTGCCTGTTGCTGGCTCTGATCATGATTTATCTCTGGTTCACCTCCTTCGGCACGCGCCATCGTTACGACACGATCATCAATCTTCATTGGTCCCGCCCGCTTTCCGATCTGGGCGACCTGCGCAATCTCCTCCATCGGCATAGTCGCAAGGCCATTTGTGCCAGCCAGCGTTCGCACGAGGGTTATGAAGGCACGGACCTGTCCTACCGGCTGCTGATGCGTGACCCTGATCGCATGGAGGATCTGCTGAGCGAACTCCGCGCCCTGCAAGGCGTCTCACGACTGACGGGACTCAAGACCGAAGACGAATCCGAGATTTAGCGATGAATCCCTTACCCACGATCCCGACGCCCCCGGCGCAACGGTGGAAGGACTTTCGTCTGCAGGGAATGCCGGTGCTCATATTCGGCTGTGTCGCCGTCCTGATTTTGTATCTGTGGAACCGCAACCTGGGGGCCTCGACCTTTGTCGGCGAAGTCGAAGCCATTCAGGAGAATGTAGCCAGCCGGCAACCCGGGCAATTGGCCGATTTGAGCGTGGACAAATTTCAGCCGGTGAAGGCCGGCGACGCGGTGGCCCGGGTGATTACGACCGACCCAAAGGTCATCGAAGCTTCGCTGGCCATTATCCGGGCGGAAGTCGAGCTGCTGAAGACGGGAATGGATCCCGTGCTCAATCAGCACCGCGACGCGGTGAACTATCAGCAACTCCGGCTGAGCTGGCTGGTGCAACGGGTGGATCTGGCTGCCGCACGCGTGCGACTGCAGTTTGCCGAAAGCGATCTGGAGCGCGTCGCCCGGCTGTTTGACGAGCAGATTGTTCCCCGCGGCATTCCCCAAGGCGGCCAGAACAACAACAACATCTTTGGCTACGAAGTGGCCTTGCGCGATCGCGACGCCTTGCGCGCGGAGGTCGAGGAACGGGCCAGGGTGGTGGCTGAAATCGAACAAAAACTCCGTGAACTGAAGGTGCCTGGAAACTGGGAAAATCCTCAGCCCACAAGCCCGGCCATTTTGGCGGCGGTGGCCGTGCAGGACGAAAAACTCCGCCTGACCGAAGCGCAACTGAACCCGATCACGTTGAGAGCCCCGATGGACGGCGTGGTCAGCCACATCTATCGGCGCTCCGGCGAAACCATCCTGGCGGGCGAACCGATCCTGACCATTGACGCTCCGAGCGCGCGGCGCATCATCGGTTACATGCGCCAACCGCTGGCGTTCGAACCGAAGGTGGGTGACACGGTCAAAGTTTACACGCGCCGGACCCACGTGCAGTCGGCCAATGCGCGAATCCTGCAGGTGGGTGTCCAGATGGAACCGGTGACGGCGCCGATGCGCATTCGCGGGTATGGCACGGCGTTGGACCGCGGTCTGCCGATTTTGCTGAGCGTGCCGGCCGGATTGGAGGTCCATCCCGGCGAACTGGTTGACTTGATGCTCAAGCCGTCCGGCTAGCCAATGGGCGTGGCTTGATCGTCCCGCGCCGGTTGGCCGATTCCCTGGTCGATCCGTTTGTTTCTGCTCGTCGATTCTGAATTGCCATCGGCTTGCTTCCGGCTAGTTTCTTCTTATGCAGGACGAGTTCGCCTCCACGGGTCATTGGAATGGAGGATTTGAGGAAGCAGGCCTTCAATCCTGGGCCGAACAGTTGCGCGGCCGGCTTCGGGCGCCGCGCGTCTCGATCGGGATGGTCTTTATGACTCCGGGATTATTCCCTCACGCCGGTCAGGTGCTGGAGATTCTCCGTGTGCACGGCCAAATACCCTTGCTCGTCGGCTGTTCGAGCGCCAGCGTCATTGTGGGCGAGCGGGAAATCGAAGATTCTGCCGGCCTGGCGCTGGGCTTGTTCAGCCTGCCGGGCGCCGAATTGCAGGCGGTTCATTTTACCCAGGAACAGGTCGAGGAAGCCAACGGCCCCGCTTACTGGCATCTGGAAACGGGCATCAGCCCGGACCAGACCAACGGCTGGCTGGTCTTGGCCGATCCGTTTCATCTGGACCCGGAGAGTTGGTTGGGTGGCTGGAATGAAGCGTATGCACCGTTGCCCGTTTTGGGCGGACTGGCCAGTGGCGATCATCAGGAGCAGACAACGCAGGTTTATCTGAACGGCGAGGTGTTCGAGGGAGGCGGTGTGGCGGTCTCCTTCGGGGGCGACCTCAGGCTGGAAGGCGTGATTTCCCAAGGCTGCACTCCCATCGGAGACACCTGGACCATTACCAAAGTCGAACGCAACCTCATTCACGAGATTGGAAATCGCCCCGCATACCAGGTCCTCCTTGAAACCTTCAATCAACTGCCGGCCGCCGAAAAAAAGAATGCGCAGGGCAATTTGTTCGTGGGCCTCGTGATCAACGAGTATCTCGAGCATTTTCACCGTGGCGATTTTCTGGTCCGCAACCTGCTCGGCGCGGACCCGCGCTCGGGTGTCATCGCGGTCGGCGCCTTGCCGCGCCGGGGTCAGACGATTCAATTCCAGCGTCGGGACGCCACGGCGGCTACGGAAGACCTGATGGCCTTGCTGTCACGCGCGAAAGAAAAGCTGGGCGACTCCAGGATTTATGGCGGATGCCTGTGCAGTTGCAACGGGCGCGGGCACCGCCTCTTCGGTCTGCCGAACCACGATGCGGGGTTGATTCAACGGGAATTGGGGCCGCTGGGTTTGGCCGGCTTTTTCTGCAACGGCGAAATCGGGCCGGTCGGCGACCGCAATTTTCTGCACGGCTATACGGCTTCGCTGGCGCTGTTCGTCAAGAAATGAACCACCAGGACGGCTTGCCCTCACCGGGGGTCGGAGACAACAGCCAACGCGTAACCGGCGCCAGCCAGGTTGCTCCGCCTCGCGCGTTGCGCGTTCCACCCGCCACCTTGATTTACCGGCTGAGCTCCATCGTCGAACCCCTCGAGCCGGCGGAATTGTTCCCGCGTCCACAGCCCCTGGAAGTGGAACTCGGCAGCGGGGACGGTTCGTTTGCCGTGCACTCCGCTCAACTCCACCCCGACCGTAATTTTCTGGCTGTGGAACGACTGCTCGGACGACTGCGGAAAATCGACCGCAAAGGGATGCGCGCCGGCCTGGCCAATCTGCGATTGGTGAGCATCGAAGCCTCGTACCTGATCGAGTATCTGCTCCCGCGGGGGTCGGTGCGCGCGTTGCACGTTTATTTTCCGGATCCCTGGCCGAAGCGGAAGCAGCGCAAGAACCGGTTGGTCAATACCCGCTTCACGGAATTGGCCCAGCCGGTCCTCGCGCCGGGCGGCACGGTTTACTTGCGGACGGATGACGAGGATTACTTTGCGCAAATGACCGAGGCGTTCGCGGCGAACACGGATTTTTTCCTGGCGGAAACGCCGCCTGAACTGAGTGACATCATTACGGACTTTGAAAAGGATTTTCAGGCGAAAGGGGTTGCAACGCTGCGCGCGGCCTATCAGCGGCGTTGAAAATTAAACATCAATGACCGGCCCGTCGCCGTCGCGCCTGTCCGAACGCGTTTTGCTCCGGCGAATTCCGATCCGGCGGACTTCGATCCGGCGGTCGCCGCTCCCGGTAATCAGATTCAGCACCAGTGAAACCAGACTGATGACAAGCGCCCCCCAGAACGCCGCCCGGAAATTCGCGACCACAAACGATTTCACCAGGTAACCCACGAAATAGAGCAGCAGCGCGTTGATGACAAAGACGAACAATCCCAGGGTGACAAGGACCAACGGCAGCGACAGCAGCAGGAGTAAAGGGCGCAGCAGCGCGTTGAAAATGCCGAGCAACAGCGAGGCGGCGAACAAGGCGATGATGTTGTCACACTCGATTCCCGGGACGACTTTCGCCGCGACCATCACGGCCACGGTGTTGATGAGCCATCGACGCAAGAAACTTTTCTGGGATGCCGTCATTCTGTTTTGTCGATGCAAATGTCGGCTGTCCGGCGCGGCGAATCAATCAAACTCTGGCCGGCAACTCTAAACCGCTGCGGCATGCAGTTCCCGAACGGACGTACAACCTTTTGTCGCATATGCGACAAAATTTTGTCTCGGTGGATTTCAGGAGCGGGCGGGCGAGTCCGAAGGGGTCGCTTCCTTGCTTTGCGGCCGGCTCCGGTCGTTTGGCCTGATCTGGAGAAAACTCACCGGCGGACGGAAAGTGAGATTCATTCGTTCGACACAGGCGGGTTTCAGACAAAAGTGACCGGCACGAAGCGTCACTTGTTCATCGCTGCCGGTTGCGGTGAGGCAGCCCTCCAGAACGCCGATGATCTCCGGTTGCGAGTGGCGAATCTCGATTGGGTGACCTTTCCGATCCACGACCTGCTCCACGGTAAAGAGCGGGTCATCCACCAGAACCCGCAACTGAAATTCGTCGCGCTCGGAGTATTGGATTTCACCCTTCGTCAATGCCGGCTCGAAGTCGCTGAAATCAATGCACTGCAAGGACTGTTCGACATGCAGCTCGCGCGGTTGGCCGTCCAACCCAAGCCGGTTCCAGTCAAACACGCGATAGGTCGTGTCCGAGTTCTGTTGGATTTCAAAAATGACGAGGCCGGCGCCAATGGCATGAACGCGGCCGCTGGGAAGGAACATGACATCCCCCGGCATGACGCGCAGGCGATGAAAGCAATCGGCCACGGTCCCGTCCTGGATCTTGCGTTCGAATTCGAGGCGGGTCACGCCGCGGCGCAAACCGACGTAAAGCTCCGCGCCCGGTTGCGCGTCGGCGATATACCACATCTCCGTCTTCGGCTCGCCGCCGAGGCGGGCGGCAACGTCGGCGGGGGGATGGACCTGCAGGGAAAGTTTCTCCTCGGCGTCGAGGATTTTGACGAGCAGCGGAAAACGGCCGCCCTGCGATCCGGCCGGACCGAGCAATTCGCCGGCATGATGTTCCATCAGCCAGCGCAGATTTTTTCCCGCCAGCGGCCCGTTGGCAATCACGCTCGTGCCTTCGGGCCGGTGGGTGATTTCCCACGATTCGCCGATGGAGACATTGGGGGGCAGACTTTTTTGATAGAGCCGCTCCAGATTGCGTCCGCCCCAGACGCGCTCTTTGAAAATCGGCTGGAACGTCAGCGGGTAAAGCATGGGAGGAAATCCGAATGCCAATTGGCGGTTGCCGAACTTATCCCGACCTGGCGGGCCTCAAACTTCGCAATTCGGCAGGGGTCATTCGGAATTTCTAAGCGGCCGCCGGTTGCGGCTCCAGATAATGACCGTACGACCGGAATTTGTGGTAGCGCTTTTTCAGGCGTTCGGCGGAGGAGAGTTTTTGCAATTGCTTCAGATGTTTGAGCAGGTGCTGCTTCAATGTCTGCGCGGTTGCCGCGGGGTCGTTGTGAGCGCCGCCGAGCGGTTCGGGGACGATTTCATCCACGAGGCCGAGTTCCTGGAGGTCCCGGGCCGTTATTTTGAGCGCCTCGGCCGCCTTCGCCGCGGCCGCGCGGTCTTTCCAAAGGATTGCCGCGCAACCTTCCGGGCTGATGACCGAGTAATAGGCGTTCTCCAGAATCAGCACGCGGTCGGCCACGCCGATGCCCAGGGCGCCGCCGGAACCGCCTTCGCCGATCACCACCGCGATGATCGGCACGTCGAAAAGCATCATCTCGCGCAGATTGAAGGCGATGGCCTCGGCGATGTGCCGTTCCTCCGCGCCAATGCCGGGATAGGCGCCTGCGGTGTCGATGAGCGTAATGATCGGGAGCCCGAACTTGTCCGCCAGTTGCATCAACCGAAGCGCCTTGCGATAGCCTTCCGGATGAGCGGAGCCGAAATTACGCAGGATGTTTTCCTTGGTCTCGCGCCCTTTTTGCGTGCCCACGCCGATGACTTTATGTTCGCCCAGTCGGGCGAAGCCGCCGACGATGGCCCGGTCATCCGAAAAAAAGCGGTCGCCGTGCAATTCGGAAAAATCGCTGAAGGCCAACTGCAGGTAGTCCAGTGTGTACGGGCGTTTGGGATGGCGGGCCAGTTGCACCCGTTGCCAAGGCGTCAAATTGGAGAAAATCAACCGCCGGGTTTCCTCGATTTTCTCTTCAATCTGCGCGGTTTCCTCCTCGAAACTGATGCCCAGTGAATGGGCTTCCGGATGTTTCTTGAGTTCTTCCAGTTTGCGCTGCAGTTCCACAATCGGCTTCTCGAAATCAAGATAGTGTTTCATAGCACGCGCGCGGACGTTTACCGGTCGAAACCTTAGTGGGCCGGTCGCTCCCGCGCAACGGCGAATTCAGGGCGACGCAGGGCCGTGGGGTCGGGGGAGTGCTGGAGTGCTGGAGTACTGGAGTGGTGAAGTGCCGGGACCCGGTTTCCTTCGCTTCAACACTCCATTATTCCACGACTCCTTTCCCCGTCTCCGGCAAAAAAAATGAGCCGGATTGCTCCGGCTCAATTGGTGATGAGGTCACTAACGCCCTCACCCGGGCGCTCAGAAGGGTAATGAGGCCAACTAAATACGCTGTTCGAACCTCATTACTAACAGGACCTCTCTGCCAACCCTTAGCGAACAGCGCCTGACTACTTCAGTGATGATTTGAAACCACCGCGCCCGAATTCGTTCAAAAAAAAATTCTCGTCCCAATATTTCCGCCAAAACGACCGTGTGCCGCCTCGAGGCGGCCGGTGGGTCGCCGGTCCTATTTTGTGATGTCGGTGAAAATAGAGGTCTTATCCCGCATGCGCAGCACGCAGGCCAGAGGCGTTGTGCCGTCCGTTGCCAGCGATTCGCGCAGGGCATTTTCCTTGCCCGCGCCCGACGCCAACACCCAGACCTGCCGCGCGGCCGCGATGGCGGCGAAATTGATCGTGATCCGCTGAGGCGGCGGTTTGGGGGCGAGAACCGGCAAATAAACCGATTTGCTCCGGACCACTTCGGGCGGCGCTCCCGGGAACAGCGACGCGACGTGTCCGTCCTCGCCCATTCCGAGAAAGATCAGGTCAAGAACCGGCTGGCCGGCGGCGTTCATCGGAGCAATGCGGCAAATCTCGGCCTCCGCTTCCGTCGCTGCGCGATCGGGTGAAATCTCACCGCGCAGCCGGTGAATTCTGTCGGGCGGAACTCCGAGCGGGTCCAGGAGATGCTCCTTGGCCGGCGCGAAATTGCTTTCGGCGTCCGTGGGCGGCACACAACGCTCGTCGCCCCAGAAAAAATGGGCTTCCGCGAGCGGAATCGACCGTGCCTTGGCGCGGTCGGTAACCGCCATGAAAAACTTTTTGGCGACCCGCCCGCCCGACAAAGCCGCGGCATAGGGCGCGTTGAGACCACGGCGCGCGGCGAGTTCATCCAGCCAGCGGCCGGCGGCGGCGCCTGCCAGCGCGCCGTCGTTGGCGAAGGAGAACAGCTCGTAGTTTGGCATCGTGTGCGAAGGGAAGGGGAAGGACTGCCGGCGGCTGCCGGGCCCGAATGCGACTGCGCCCGGCGGCATTCAGGTGACCGGCTGCGGGTTTCGCCAGGCGTGGCCGCGTTGCGCGAGCAATTCGTCGGCAGCCACCGGGCCCCAGGTCCCCGCCGGGTAGAATTCTTTTCCGCTCAAGGGCCGGCCGGACCACGCCTCGCGGATGGGGTCAACGATGCTCCAGGCCGTCTCCACTTCGTCGCGACGGATGAAGAGCGTCGCGTCGCCTGCGATGGCTTCCAGGAGCAGTCGCTCGTAGGCTTCCGGGGTGTAGGCGCCGAATTCGGAGTCGTAACTGAAGTGCATCCGCACGGGGCGGATTTCCATGCTCGCGCCGGGGACCTTGCCGTTGAAACGAAGTGAAATGCCTTCGTTGGGCTGCAGCCGCAGCGTAATCGCGTTGGCTTCGAGTTTCGGCCCGCATTGCGCCGCAAACAGAACGTGGGGCGTGCGCCGGAACTGCACGCGCACTTCGCTCGCGCTCTGCGGCAGGTTTTTGCCCGTGCGCAAATAAAACGGAATGTTCGACCAACGCCAGTTGTCGATCAGCAGGCGCATGGCGACGTAGGTTTCGACGGTGGAATCGGGCTTGACCTTGGGTTCGTGGCGGTAAGCGGGCCGCGGCTGGCCGTCGATTTCACCGGCGGTGTATTGGCCGCGCACGATGTTCGCGTCCACCTGGCCGGGATGCATCAGGCGAATGGATTTGAGCAATTTGACCTTTTCATCGCGAATCGCTTCGGCTTCCAGCGTTACCGGTGGTTCCATCGCCACCAGCGAAAGGACCTGCAACAGGTGATTTTGCACCATGTCGCGCAGCGCGCCCGCTTCCTCGTAATAACCGCCCCGCGTGCCGACGCCGAGCTTTTCGCTCACCGTGATCTGGACGTGGTCCACCGACTGGCGGTTCCAGAGTTGTTCGAAAATCGAATTGGAGAAACGAAACAACAAAATATTCTGGACCGTTTCCTTGCCGAGGTAATGGTCGATGCGGAAGATCTGTTTTTCGTGGGCGAAACGGGTCAACTCCGCGTTGAGCTTGTGCGCCGAGGCGAGGTCATGGCCGAAGGGCTTTTCCACCACCAGGCGCTGGTCGGGTTCGACGCTTTCCTCTTTGCGCAACAGGCTCGATTGATGCAAATGCTCCACGACCTGGCCGAACTGACTCGGAGAAGTGGCCAGGTAAAACAGCAGGTTGCGGCGCAACCGATCGTTGCTGAAGGAGGCCAACCGGTCGGCCAGTCTTTTATAGGCCGCGGGGTCGGAGATATCGCCCTGGCAGTAGAAGACGTTGGTGGCGAATTCCGCCCACACCCCGTCGTCGATCGGCTTCGTGCGGGAGAATTGTTCCAGCGCGGCGCGCAGTTCCCCCCGCCAGGCGTCGTCGGTCTTTGGCCGCCGGGCGAAACCGATGATACGATAAGGCGTCGGCAACTGTTTTTCCCGACAGAGATGGTAGCAGGCGGGAATGAGTTTGCGGGCCGTCAGGTCGCCGCTCGCGCCGAAAATGACGATCGTGCACGGTTCCACCGCCTTCTTTCCCGGCTCGAGCCTGCAGGTCAACAATTCGTCCAATGGGTCCGCGGGTTCCATAGGCGCAAAACAATGGCGAAGGGATCGGTGAGTTTCAACAACTCTCGGCGTTCACAGGATGAATTCTGTTCCTGCGGACGTATCACCCGGAATCGACATTTGAGGACGACCACAAATTAGCGTGCCGTCTGGCAATGACCTGTGCCTTTCCAACGTCGCGAATGGGACACGCAATTCTGAGACACCACACGAGCGAGGGCGGCTTGCGGCTGACTTTCACACTCCGCGTTTTCGCTTCCACCAGAGCAGGAGTTCCAGGCCGGTGCGGTTCGGATAGGAACGCGGCACCGATTCGCTCGCCAATTCGAAATGCGGCGAGAACCGTTTCATCAATTCATCCCGCGTGGTGCCGAAGGGCGGGCCGTCCTCCCCGGGGATCAGGTAGTTCACCGCGAGATAGTTTCCCTCGGGTTTCAACCAGCGGAGCACGGCCTGCACGTAAACGTTGCGGTCGCGCGGGTCAATCGCGCAAAAGAGGGTGTGTTCGAACACCCAGTCAAAGAGGAAGGGCGGTTCGCCCTGGAGAAAGTCTTCACAGGCAAACCGGGCGTGCAGACCCGCGGTGGCGGTCCATTCCTTCGCCAGTTGGACGGCGGACGGCGCGATGTCAAAACCGGACGCGTCAAATCCGGCGCGGACCCAGGCGCGCGCGTCGTGGCCGGTGCCGCAACCGGGCACGCAAACCGTGCCGCGCTCCAACTCCGGATGCGCGGCCAGAAAATCGACCAGACCGGGCGATGGCTCGCCTTTTTCCCAGGGCATATCCTTGGCCTGGTATCGGTCTTCCCAGTATTTTCCGTTCAGAATTGCCATTGAACCGCGAACCGCCGACTTGAAAGTTCAAAAAGGGAACGTGACATTTTAAGGCGCGCTGTTTTCAGGCGACGTTTTTCCGGTACCAATCCAGCGCCGCATCGAGGCCCTGTTGGAGGCGGTGGGTCGGCGCGTAGCCGAGCAGGCGTTTGGCTTTCTGAATGTTTGCCTGGGAGTGCCGCACGTCGCCGGCGCGAAAGGGGCGGTAAACGGGATTGTATCTCCCAAGATGCGGATAGTGGGCCAGCAAACGTTGGCGCAGCATCGCGAACAAATCGTTCAGACTGGTCCGCTCGTTGAGCGCGACGTTATAGACCTGGTTGAGCGCCCCGGGATTCGCCGCGGTGGCCGCGAGCAGGTTCATCTGCACGGCATTGTCCACGTAGCAAAAATCGCGGCTGGTCTCGCCATCACCGTTGATGAAAACCGGTTCATTTTTCATCATCGCGGCGATCCATTTCGGAATCACCGCGGCATAGGGGCCGTCGGGGTCCTGCCGCGGCCCGAAGACGTTGAAGTAGCGCAGCCCGAGGGTTTGGATGCCGTAACAGCGGGCGAAGACGCTCGCGTAGAGTTCGTTGACGTACTTGGTCGCGGCGTAAGGCGACAGCGGTCTGCCGATCACGTCCTCGACCTTTGGCAGTTTGGGATGGTCGCCGTAATTGGCACTGCTCGACGCATAGACAAACCGTTGGACGCTGTTGTCGCGCGCGGCCAGCAGCATGTTCAGGAAACCGTTGACATTGCTTTCGTGGGTCGCCAGGGGGTCCTTGAGGGAGCGCGGCACCGAGCCCAGGGCGGCCTGGTGCAAAACAAAGTCAACTGCGCGGCAGGCGCGGCGGCACGTGTTCAATTC
>Ga0137374_10008058_pt1 | contig 12485 bp, 11 predicted proteins | sample SagtaG_20_FD_104811 | JGI IMG/M metagenome (GOLD analysis project Ga0137374, IMG submission 104811) | Vadose zone soil microbial communities from Sagehorn Ranch, Mendocino, California, USA - Sage1_R_100_16 metaG | ecosystem: Environmental > Terrestrial > Soil > Vadose zone | place: USA...
AGCGGCTGGTAGAGGTTTTCGGGACCTTCCGATTTGCCGGCGTGGTGACCGCAGTCTGCAAGGACGAAAGGCGCCGATAATAGCGCCACCTGTGCCCATCGCCGACCACACGTGATCGTCATCTGTCGCGCCATCTTCGCTCTCCTTTCGGTGCCTTCTTCGCAATCGACTTCGGCCGGAGCCGCCGTCGTGCGTGCAATGGCCGGCTTGGCGCTCGGTCATTGGTGCAACTTCATGTGCCGCGACGCACACCAGGCTCCCGTTGCCGCCCCGAGCGCAATCCATTCCGTTCATCGATGGTTTTCTATGGTCGACTCGAGCCCGCTCGGTGACGAATGATCCGAGTTTGCGCTCGTCACGACGAGGCGCGGGCGCTTGCCGTCTCGTCGTGCGCGAGGGCGATGATGCGAAGCCCTCCTTCGAAGCGCGCGAGCGTGGAGGCTGCGCAGAAGGTGTAGATCGGTGGTCGCCCACCGCCTTGGTCTCGATGCGTCCCGCGCGAGCCGACTCGTGGCTGCTGCCGTTCAAGCGGGACACCTGCGGCGGGTCGCCTCGCAGGGGGACGCCCGGCGCGTCGGCCTCGAGTTGACCGACGAGGGAACGCGGCTTGCCGCCGGGGCGCACGCGTTTCGAAGGAAAGTATTCGGTGAGGTCATGGCCGGCTGGTCACGACCCGAGCAGCGCCAGTTCGCGCGCCTCCTCACGCGATTCGTGCAGGGTCTTCTTCAATCGACTTCGCCGCCAGCTTGAGCGAAGACGGCCACTTGCATCGCCGATCGGCAGCCCCATATTCGCGAGGATGCTGCAGAATGGGTACCTGCCGATCGGCCGTTGGCGCGGCGTGCCGCTTCGGATGCACGTACTGACGCCGCTTGGCGCGCTATTGTTTACTGGGTTTCGCTTCGCGCCCGGAGCGTGGCTCGGTTTCGTTGTCCTCATCTTGCTTCACGAGATGGGGCACGCGCTCTTGGTCATGCGTTACGGCCTCGGCGTCTCCAGCATCGATCTGCACGCCTACGGCGGCGTTTGCCGCTGGTCGGGCCTGGCAACGGAGCGCCAGCGCAGCGTCATTGCGTGGGGTGGCGTTCTGGCGCAGCTGGTGCTCCTCGTCCTGACCGCCAGCATCGTCGCCGTCGTCGGGCTCCCGCGCAGCCTGTTCGTTCGCGAGCTCGTGCAGGTGTTCACGACGACGAACGTCTGGCTCATTCTGCTGAATCTTTTGCCCTTCGCTCCTCTCGACGGCGCGGAGGCCTGGAAGCTGGTGTCGGAGCTCAAACGGCGATGGGGTTCGTTTCGAGCCTTCGATGTCCGCCGCTTTCGTGTGACCCGCCCCCGTCACAAGGATCCGGAGCCCCCGAAAGTATCGCCGGAGGAAGCGCGGCGTATCGCCAAAGCGTTCGAGGACGCCGTCCGCAAGCGTTAGAGACTTCCACGCTTTCGCGGTCGCGCCGGGCGCAACCTTCATACTTCTCACGTCAGCCTTCTTCGTGTCGCTCGATTTCCGCTACGACATCATCTTTGCTGATGAAAAGACGCTGAACGCTCTGATCGTCAGCGCTGGCATCGGCCGCTGAGCCTCCGTCGTCCGGCAAGCGCGAAAAGGAGGGCCCAACCGGCGACGGTACTTTCGCCATCCGCTCGGCCTCTCGCCGCCCCCAGGCGGCACGAGCAACCGCGTCCCGACGCATCCAGGGCCGCCGGTGGAGCGGCGCCGTCGCGCTCGGGCGCCATGGCATCAGCGATGACGGGTGGCGTCGTCGTCGGGCACGCCTTGGCATCGACTTGGCAGCCGGCGTCGGGAACCAACGTCGACTGGAGCTCGGGCCAACCCGCCTGGCACTCGGTGCGACCGGGCGATGTGGCCGGGCAGCCTTCCGGCCCGATCAAGTTGGACCACATGAGCTTGGGTGTGAAGCTCTCCCCTCCGTTCAGCGAGGCTCCCAGGGCGAAACCGTCGGCGATTCCGGCGGCGCACATGTACAAGACTCCGTCGTGATAGCGCAGGCAGAGGGTGGTGTAGCCGCTGGCAACCTGCGCCCAACTTCGACCGCCATCGTTCGAACGGAAGATGCCATTTTGCGAACCGGCCTCCGGACTTCCTGCCCAGAGCTGGCGTCCGTCGGGGGCCAACGCGAATCCGGTCATCGGATTCATCGTCTCGATGAGGTACGTGAACGATCGGCCCGCATCGTCGCTGCGTAGCAGTCGCGTTCCACCGGTTGGAAGGTCGCCGCGCACGTAGACCACGTCCGGGTTCGTCGGATCGATGGCCGTGAGATACACGTACCCGCTCTCCTGAAAATCGCGGTTCACCTCCACGAAGCTGTCGCCCCCATCGTCGGAGCGAAACAGAGTCGGGAGCCTGTTCTGGCCCTCGGTATTGAGCGTGCCGCTGACGTAGACCCGCTCAGGGTGTCCGGCGGCAATGTCGATGTTGGTGATGAAGAAGTCCGCCAATGTCCATCCCATTCGCCAGGTAGCGCCGTTGTCGTCGGACATGGCGACGCCGGTGGCCCTCACCTCGGTGGTCACCGCCGCCACCAGCCGACCGCTGGCCGGATCGACGGCCAGATCGAGCGCGGACACGAAAGGAAGGTTCGACGGAGGAATGAAAGAGCAGGACCTCTTGGCCGCGATGGTAAGCCCCGTTGGCAACCCGACCACCAGCGCATTGGTCGATGTGATGGCGAGCGCGTTGTCCCAGCTCGTGCGGGGGTCGTAGCCAACGCCCTCTTCGCAGGTGAACTGCCAAGTCGCGCCACTGTCGCTGCTCGACACGATTCCAAACGTGGTGGCCACCGCGAAGGTGGACGAACGCTCGCCAGGTCCGATCGTCAGAAATTGCGCCACCGGAAATCGCCCGTTGGCAGCTGCGCCGCCGGCGTGCATCAGAACTGCGACGAGACCGAGAGCGGCGAGCCAAGGTCGGGCCGTTCCATTTCCGGTCGGGATCACGGCTAGAACGCTAGCACCCCATCCGAATCTTGGCAGCCGCGCGGCGGCTCACGCTCACCTGCCGAGTGAGAGCGACCTCGCAATCGATACGCCGGCCGCGTTCAGATGTCGCATCGTTTCATCCTCCTGGTCGCGCCCACATTGCGAACAGCAGAGAACATAATGATGATAAGCCACGCTGTCGTCGCCTTCACCGATGAAGCACGTTCGGGCTGCCGGCCGCGGAGCGCCTCCGCAGAAGGCGCACGACGGAACCGGAAGTCTCAACGTCGCTCCTGATCTGCCGGACTGCCCAATGCCTTCTTCGTCGGCAGATTCCACCACGACCTTTGCCGCACGATGGATGCCTCGGGCGCCAGCCCCGAGCTTGCCGCAGCCGCCTGGCCGTCGGCCGACGTCGAGAACCGCGAGGTCCAGATCCATCCGAGCGGAGCCTTCGACGGGTTCGCCAGGATACCCCTCCTCTTGAGGTCCTCCAGTCTGTCGCGCAAGAGGTCGATTTCGATCTGGAGAAGTCGTCCAATCTCGATGTCGGTGCGAGCCGGCTCCAGCGACAGGTAATCGAACAGCTGACGAATCGTCGCATTCACGTGGGGATCCGACCTTTCCGAACCATCCAGCAAAGGGAGCGTAGCTGCCGCCATCGGTGCCAACCAATCGATGGTTGGCATGCTAAAGATGCGCGCGGCGCATGCGCGCGCCAATGATCGGCAATAACCAAAACGTTCACGAGAAGATTGCTGAGCCGAAAGAATGGTGGCCCCTCTCGCTCGCGGGGGTCACGATGATGGCGTGTCTTGCTCGCTCTCGCCTACAAGCGAGCAGGCAAGCCACCGGACGACCTATGGGAAACGAACAAGCCATTCATACGACAGCGTCAAAGCGAACCGGCCTCCAAGCCTGGATGCCCCAATACCGCAAACTCGGCTATTCTCGCGAAGAGGCCGAAGATCTCGTTCGAATCGCAGAAACACTGTGGAAACGCTACACGGCGGCCGGGCTGACGATCGATTCGTCGGAGCCCGAACCCCGGGCGCTCGAGCCGTTCGAAGTGCTCGTGCAGGCCGTCTGCCATTTCGGGCTGCGAGGGTTGTTCGATGATGCGTTCCCGATTACCAATCGGCGAAATCGCTGAGTGCGCAGCCTACGTCGCCCCCACTGGTCTCCACCGGGCGACGGGCGGCTGCGGGTTGCGTAAGCGCACCCCGCGTGTAAGAATCGGTTCCTCACAGCGTTTCTGGTCCTCGGCTCGCTCCCCTCTCGTTTCATGAGATCGTAGAAGGTCGTTTCGTCCGGCGACGGCTACGTTTTCGCAACGAAGTGAGGTCGGTGCGACGTTCGGTCGATGCCAGCGGGCTCGTCGGCTGACGCCTGAATGTGAGCCGCGAGGATCGAAATGAAAAACAAGCTGTACGTCGGCAATCTCGCGTTTGCGACGACCGAGGATTCGCTCAAGAACGTGTTCGAAGGGTCGGGAGAAGTGACCGAGGTCAAGCTCATTCTGGACCGCGAAACCGGCCGGTCACGAGGGTTTGCCTTCGTCACCATGTCGACGGCGGAGCAGGCGCGGCAGGCAGTCGAGCGCATGAATGGCGCGGTCGTGGACGGCCGTTCCCTCCGCGTCAACGAAGCGGAAGAGCGCAATCGCGGTTTCACGCCGCGCGACAGCGGTGGTTCGGGTTCGTCCGAACGAGGAAACCGCTGGTAGTTGCCACATGAACGACATGCACGTTCCCGAGCCCGTCCGCACGATCCGCGCGGAACACTGGGGTTCACCCGTACTCGTGTATCGACTCTATGGTCACTATTCCTTCAACGCTCGCGACGGTGGCGAGCCTGTGAGCGTCGTTCTTTGCGACGGATATTCGGTTGGCGAGTGGTTCAATGGTGGGCGGTTGATCATTGGACCTCGAGTTGCCGTGTCCGTCGAACAAGCAATTCACCACGGCTTCGTCCGGATTGTCCGTTCAGAGGATCATGATGGTCAAAGAGGATAAGAGTCCAGCTGTACGCATCACCAACCAGTTCCACGACCGGCTCGCCACGATTTACGAGCTCAAGTGCGACAGCGTCAGACTGAGCATTGCGATTACCGGTAAGAGCGGCGATCCAGAATGCCGCGCCCAGGCGACGGCCAAAGCGCTCCCCGAGCCGCTCGTCGCCACCGGCGTGGGCCCCACTCGAGGCGACGCGTTCCTCGCCCTGCGAGAAGCTTGGTCCACGCAACCCGACAACTCCTTCCCATGGGTCGACTGGGAAGCGATCCGAGTGGCTCTCGCAGCGGTCCGAGCGATTTAAGCTGCGACAATCACGGTTGCCCTCCTGCGACGAAAGATCGAAGCGCGGACGAACGGAACCGTGCTATTTACCCCCCCGCATTCTTGCAGGAGGACACGAGGATGGGGAGGACGATTGCTTCGGCCGAAGGCGCCACGAGACCGGTCGTGTACTGGTTCGACCGAGTCGGCATCGTGCTGATTCACGTCGGGACCGTGCTCGCTCTGCTCCGGCCGGTCGACGGCGGTCTGATCCTGATGGCCGTGCTCTTCTATCTCGCGCGGATGTTCGGAATCACGGCCGGATATCATCGGTACTTCGCGCATCGCGCGTTCAGGACGTCTCGATTCTTCCAGTTCGTGCTCGCGCTCCTTGGCACTGCCGCGACGCAGAAGGGGCCGCTCTGGTGGGCTGCTGCCCATCGGAGACACCATCGCTACTCCGACACGCCGGAAGATCTCCACAGCCCCCTGCAGCGGGGCTTCTGGTACTCGCACCTCGGCTGGTGGTTCGGAAAGGCCAACGATCAAGCCGACCTCAAGTGGATCGGCGACTTCGCGAAATATCCAGAGCTTAGGTTTCTCGATCGCTGGTATCACGTCGGCGTCTTTGCATCGATGGCGCTCGCGGCGGCGTTGCGCGGTTGGGATGGATTCTTGTGGGGCTACGTCGTCTCGACCTTCGCGGTCGCTCACGCGACGTTTGCCATCAATTCCCTGGCCCACGTTTACGGTTCTCGCCGCTACGAGACGTCCGACACCAGCCGGAACAACTGGTGGCTCGCGGTGATCACGTTGGGCGAAGGGTGGCACAACAATCACCACCACTACATGAGCAGCGCAAACCAGGGTTTTTTCTGGTGGGAAATCGATGTGACGTTCTATGTGCTGAAGGTGTTGTCCTGGATCGGGGTGGTTCGTGATCTCCGCCTCCCTCCTCCGCGCGTGCTCGCCCGCGAGCTCGTCGGCGAGGTGGCGGGCGGCGCGGTCGTCGAGACCGGCGCGCTGATGATGTCTTCCGGCGCAGCTCCATCCCAGAACATTCCGGAGTGACGGTCGGGCTCAGAGCAGCGCGCGGATCTGCTCGTTTCGGCGCCGCACGAGCGCGTCGAGCCGCGCGCGCACTCTCTCGACAATGGCGGGCTCGGCCACGTCGGGGTGACCCGAACGGAAGGGAGGATCGGGATCGTACTCGATTCCGAGCTGGATCTCCTTGGCGACGGTCTCACTCGACAGCTCGGCGGCGAGGCGCAAGCCGAAGTCGATTCCTGCGGTGACACCGCCCCCCGTGACGCGGTTGCGATCGACCACCACCCGACGTCGCACCGGCCGCGCGCCGAAGAGCGGCAGCAAATCCATGAATGCCCAGTGCGTCGCCGCCTCGTAGCCGGCGAGTAGGCCGGCTGCACCGAGCAGAAGCGCGCCGGTGCATACCGAGGTGATGTAGCGTGCCGTCTGCCCCTGGGACCGCAAGAAATCGATGACCTCAGGATCGTTCATGAGGGCGACCTGTCCGACCCCTCCTGGAACGAAAAGCACATCGAGTTGCGGACACGCTGACAGGGTCGTGTTCGGCAGGAGGGCGAGCTTCGAATCGGCGACCACCGGTTCGAGCGTTTTCCAGGCCAGATGCACCTCCGCGTTGGGAACCGCGCAGAGCACCTCGAAGGGGCCAGTCAAATCGAGCTGCGTGAGCTGCGGGTAGAGCAGCATTCCGATGTGGATCGTCATGGGCCGTTCTCCTCTCGAACGAGGTTAGCTCGAACAGGGCTGGCAGAAATGCCAATTGTCATGCATTTTACGCCATCGGTAGGTGTTAAGTGCCAATCGCCTTTGGCATCCAGTCATGGATCGTTTCCCGAGCACGGGTTGAAGCTCCCGTCCAACTAGGAGGAGCCCGGGTGTTAGGTCCGCAGGAGTAGAACGGAGCTGCGGAAGGCTGACAGTGCGTCGTCGAAAGGACTGGACGTGGCCGCCGTGAAGTCGTCCGGGACCGGTGCGGCCATCACAACCAAGCCAAGGGAGGCGTCATCGGCGGCACGAGCGAGCAGCGAAATGTCGTCCATCTCGGCAAAACAGGGCACGAGAACCACGCCCGTCTGCGCTCCAAGATCGGCCATCCGTTCGGTGATGCGGGAAGGCCACAGCTCGGGATCGTCGACAAAGAGAATCACGTCGACCTTGCTGGGCAGCGAACCAAGGATGTTACGCGCTGCCGACAGGAGCTCGGGGATCACTTCCACCTCGTCCTCGAGAGCTATGAGGGTCACGCCGGTGCCGGAACCCTCACCTATCACGAAGACCGAGCAGGACGAGGTCCGAGCGAGATCGCGGGTGACCGTTCCGGCATGGTCCGGTTCGGATCGATCTTCCATGACCACGATCAAGTCGGCGCCCACGCGCGAAGCTTGCTCGGAGAGGACCAAGGCGACGTCACCCCGGTCGACGACGACCTCGAATTGATCGGGGCTGCGCCCGGTGACCTCGGCTGCCTGCAGAGAGACGGCCTCGGCGATTCCTTCTTCCAAGCTGGCGGCGGAGACTACGTCCTCCTGGTGACGCTGCGGGAAGAGCGGGTGGCTGCCCACGTGACCCGGGGCGACGTGGCAGACGACGAGCTTGGCCCCGTTCGCCGTGGCGAGCTGATGTCCGCGGTCAATGGCCTGATTGGCCCGCTCGGTGAGATCGGTACCAACGAGGAGAGTTCGTACGCGCATGGTGCTCTTTACACCCATCCTCGCGGTCCTGCGAGCCTAGGTAGTCGACCTTTCGCCGCTCTCCCCGACGTTCTGGATCAGTTAAGGCCCGATCGGGTAGCCTCGCCATAACCAGATCAGCGCTTCGGCAACGGTCTGACGCACCACCCCGCCGTCGACATGGCCGGCGCCGATCGCGTGATCGTAGTGGTAGTGATAGCCCCGCAGTTTGAAAGACGCGGCCATCCGCTGGTTGGCAAGATCGAAATTTCGATACGTCGACGGAGGGTCGGTGGCGCCCAAATCGTTCGTTCCCGATTCATGCCAAATGCGGATCGGTCGATTCACCGTCGTATTCCACATGCACCCGGTGACTGCCTGGCAGGCGGTCGTCGAAAGCGGCGTATCGCATGGTCCGGGCGCGCTCGCGCCCTCGAAGCCGGCAGCGCTCTGGCAATGGTGGACGATGAGGCCGTTCGGCGCCGCTGCGTTGTACGGATCGATGTCGTGGTAGACCCAGCAACCGTGCGGGAACGGCGAGCTGGCAGGCACCTGATTGACGTACGTCCCGGAGAAGGCCAAGACGCGAGTGAATAGGTCCGGATGCCACCACGCCATCGAGAAGGAAGCCGCGCCTCCCGAGCTTCCACCGATCGCGCCGCGCCCTTGTGGGTCACGTGTGAATGTCACGGCCTGCTTCGGCAGCTGCACCTTCGTGGCCGCCGCGGCCGCGGGCAGAAGCTCCTTGTCGGCCCACTCTGCATACAGTCCCGATACGGTGTCGTATTCGAGGCCTCGCTCGCTACCCACAGCGTCACCGCCTCCGTTGCTCGGCAATACGAGGACAATCGGGGGCACTTTTTTGGCGTTGATCAGATTGTCGAGCACCGTCGACAGGAGCGGTATCCAGCCGAAGAACTGCGTGCCGTCCTGCACGACCATGAAAGGCGCGGGCGTGCCGGCCACGTACTGCGATGGAACGTAAACCAATACCTGGCGTGTGGGGGCCCTCGGAAAGATGTTCCCGGTCGGAAGCATGAAGCTAATGACGGCCCCCTTGGGCACGCCGGCGTGGGTCATCGTCTCGGGGGCCGCGGTGAAGCCCGGTCCGATCGTGCGGTCGCCGTCGCCTTCCGGTCCAGGATCCGTGATGCCCGAATCGTCGTTCGAGCGGCCATCGGATGCAGAGGAACCATCGGTCGTGAGACCACCGGTATCGGAGCCGGAATCCGCCATCGTGGAGGCATCCAGCCCGGCGCCACTCGAACTGTCGGGCAAGCCGCCGGAGCCATCGCTTGGGGCGGGTCCGGAATCCGGCGTTCGGCCCCGAACGGGCGCCTCACTCGACATGTCGGCGCATCCAACGAAAAGAGCGCTTGCCCCGAGCGCACCGAACACGAACCAACGAGCCATGAAACGCTCCCGTGCACCGATCACGCTCGCGACCTTTGCTTGCGCGGTCACGTGAAAACCGAAACCTGCCACCGGGCGTCTCGAACTCCACGAATAACGAACCGCATCGACGCTGGTCGCCCTTTATCCATTCGGGAAATACTTTCGGAATGCCCGAGCGGACGTCCATCGGAGGCGCCGCGCAGGATTCTCGTGCATCTACGGAATTGCCGCGAACCGGAGCCTTTGGTCATGAAAGCGCAGCCGGCCCGATTTTCTGACGACAGAACGATTGCCGTGGGCCTCGAAGCAGGGGACCAGCTCGATGTCGCCACCTCGCCGAATGGCGACCACAATTCGGGCATTGTCGTCGAGCGAACCCATGATGGTCGAGAGTGTCCGCACGACGCTCAATCCATGTCGGAATCGACGAGGCGTTTAGAAAAGACGCGTTTTCTCCGATGTTTCGTGAGCGCCATGGTCGCCTATGCATGCAGCTCGTCCAACCAGTCCCCGGACATCCCAGCGACGACGACCGCCGGCACCAGCGGCGGCGGCAGCTCGTCGTCCGGGGCTTCTGGTTCGAGCGGTTGGGGCCGGGATGCGAGCGGGAACACGGGAGGCGAGGGCGGAGGGATCGACGCGAGTGCCGCCGATCGCGACGTGAGCCAGGACGGCGGTGCCGCGAAGACCGATGGCGGCACCATCATTCTTTCGGATGCGGGAAGCGCGGGCGACGGCAATTTCATGATCTCGCGGCCGTTCACGGCGGCTCCCGAGATGTCCGATCAGGCCGGCGTTGCCAAGGGTCGGATCGTGCGATTCACGATGGCAAACTCGAAGACGTTCGGCGACGGCACCCGCGCGGTCGCCGTGTACCTTCCCGCGGGCTACGTCTCCGGGACCGAGGTCCCTTTCATGGTCGCGCAGGACGGCGTCGCACCGCAAAACGGTGGCAGCTTCGGCCTCGATGACCTCCGTCCCTTGATGGACAACATGATCGCGGACGGCAGGCTTCCGGCGATGGCCGGCGTGTTCGTCGATCCCGCCGGCCAGCGCAGCGTCGAATACGACACCGTGTCCGACAGGTACTACCACTTCGTCGAAGACGAGCTTCTTCCCGAAGTCGTGACGCAGGTCATGATGCAGGCGAACCGGGCCCTCAACTTGACGAAGGATCCGGAAGGTCGCGGTGCTTTCGGCGGCAGCTCGGGCGGTTCATGTGCCTTCACGATGGGATGGTTTCATCCCGAATCCTACCGCCGGATCCTCACGCTCTCGGGCAGCTTCGTCAACCTGCAACGATCGATGATGTACCCCGACGGCGCGGCCGACTATTACATGCATCTCATTCCGGAGTCGGACGCCAAACCGTTGCGCGTGTTCCTGGAAGCCGGCACGAACGACATCCCCGGATGGAAAAACGCCAACGATGCCATGTCGAGGGTCCTCGCGGCCAAGATGTATCACTACCGCTACATCGTCGCGAACGGCGCCACTCATGAAGACAACGCCGCCCGCCGCCAGTACCTACCCGACGCGATGCTTTGGTTGTGGCGCGGCTATCCAATCAAGAATCGTTAGACCTGGTGGAAACGGCCGGCGGCTAGTGCCCCTGTCCTCCCCGCGAGGGAACGCAATGCCCTTGGCGTGAACCGCGGTCATCGAGACCGGTCGGGTTTCGTGCGGCTTGTTTGTGTGGCGAGGGCGCACATAGATATCGCGTGCGAGGGCGATGCGCATCGTGAGCTCGGCGGTTGCACTTCGAGTGCAAGAGCGATGCGCGAGTTCGCGTGGGTCGTCTGTCGTCGCGTTCCGATTTAGAAAGAAAGCGCCCGTATTCGCAAGCGTCTGGCTCGAGTGAGATAATGGAACGGCGATTGCTCCACTCTTGACATTCGAGCGACTAGAGGCAAGGCCGCGGTAGGGACTCGCGCAGCAGCCCGGTTGCAGGAGAGGAATCGATGAAGAGGTTCGGCGCGCTTGGTGGCGTGGTGGTCGTCGGTCTCATCGCAGCCTGCGGGTCGCCGGACGTCCTGACGACGGAATCTCTGGCCTCGGTATCGCAGGCGCTCACCTGCGCGACGGCCTACAACCAGGCGAGCTGCAACACCTACGTGCAGGGGACGGTGGTCTCGTACAACAGCCACAACTGGCAATGTTCGAACGGCAACTGCGCCAACTGCTCCGTATATTCGAGCTGCGCGCCGGGCGCGAGCGGCTGCCCGTGGGGCACCGTGTGGACCGACCAGGGCGTGTGCGGAACCACCTGCACGCCGAACTGCTCGGGCAGGAACTGCGGCAGCGACGGCTGCGGCGGAAGCTGCGGGACCTGCCAGAGCGGCTACACCTGCAGCGGGAGCGGCGTGTGCACGGCCAGCAGCAGCAACGCCACCGGCTGGAAGGACTGCAACCTCAGCGGTGCCTGGAGCGCCTCGCTGCCTCCGGGGAGCTACACGCTGTCACAGCTGCAGGCGCGCGGCGTCGTCAACGACGACATGTCCTCGATCCAGGTCCCGTCGGGCTACGAAGCGGCGCTCTTCGAGCACGACAACTTTTCCGGGACGTGCGTCACCGCGGGCAGCGGATCGACGTGTGCCAACTGCATGGTCAACTGCGGGACGAACATGAACGACAAGGTCTCGTCGCTGAAGATCCAGGCGGCGGGGACGGGATGCCCGTCAGGCGGCGGCCTGTCGAGCAACATCAGCTCGACGCAGTTCTACACGATCTTCCCGGGCGCGGGCTCCTGCTCGTACTGGGACGGCGAGACCAACGCGCAGAGGACCGACGGAAACTTCTCGAACATACCGGGCTTTTCCGGCACCTGCCACGCTCCGCGCAAGGCGGTCTACACGTACACGGGCTTCACCGGAGTCGCCTCGACCTACGCCGCCTTCGGCTCGAACTCGAACGTGACGCTCGCGAAGCGCGAGATCGCAGCCTTCCTGGCCAATGTCAGCCACGAGTCCGACTGGCTGCACGCCAACCGCGAGTACAACCAGGCCAACCGCTGCTCCTATTGTGACCCGAACTGGTCGTTCGGCTGCCCAGCCGGCACGTGCGAATACTACGGCCGCGGGCCCATCCAACTGTCCTGGAACAACAATTACAAGAGCTGCGGCGATGCGATCGGCGTCGACCTCCTCAACAACCCGAACCTAGC
>Ga0137374_10008063_pt1 | contig 12482 bp, 10 predicted proteins | sample SagtaG_20_FD_104811 | JGI IMG/M metagenome (GOLD analysis project Ga0137374, IMG submission 104811) | Vadose zone soil microbial communities from Sagehorn Ranch, Mendocino, California, USA - Sage1_R_100_16 metaG | ecosystem: Environmental > Terrestrial > Soil > Vadose zone | place: USA...
CAGCCAGGCCTCCTGCACGGCATCGTCCGCCTCGCCGGCCGAGCCCATCATCCGGAACGCCACCGCCCGCAGGTGCGGGCGGCTGTCGTCGAACCGTTTCGCTAACCAGTCGTCGCGGTCCATCACTTACCAATACTTCTCGGCCGGGCGGATCTCCACTGCCGTGCCGCCGGGATGCGCGCGGCCAGCGCGATCGCCGCCTCCATGCCCTCCGCCTCGTATATGGAGAAGCCGCCGACGCCCTCGCCGAGGTGCGGCCCATCCTTGACCTCGAGTTTCCCGTCCCGCACCTGGACCGTCCTCGCCGCGTCGGGCCGCCCGAGGGGTAGCCCCGGCGACATGCCCGGCGCCTCGTTCAACTCGGCGTAGTCCGCGTAGATCTGCTTCTGTTCGGCGGCGGGGAGCGCCTTCCAGCGCTCCGTCCCCGGCAGAGGCGTGGTTCCCTGATACACCAGCAGCACGTACTTCATGTTCGTACCTCCCTACCCCCATGACGGATCGGCACGCCCGAATGTGACGAAAAGGGCGCGATCGCTAACTCCGCTCGCGCGCGCGCGGCGCTAACCCCCGCTCGCGCGCTGGACGCTAACCCGCTCGCGCGCGCGGCGGACCTCGCGTCTCGACCGCACGGCGGCAACTCCGCTCGCGCGCGGCAACCCTGCTCGCGCCCGCGGCGGACCTCGCGTCTCGACCGCGCGGCGGCAACTCCGCTCGCGCGCGCGGCGAACGTCGCGTCTCGACCGCGCGGCGCGTCCGCTTGCGTGCTTTTTTCGGCGCGTGGCCTGCGTCTCAATATCGAAGGGGCAGGCCACGCGCCGAAAAAAGCCCACGCGCGGCGAGCAGCGCCCGGTCAATGCGCGAGGTGGGCGCCGCGCGTAACGGAGCGGGCGATCGCTCGAGGGCGGTGGCACTCGAGGGCGGTGGAGCGACGGCGCTGGAGCTGGACGCCGCTCGCGCTGGAGAACGCCTGAAAATCGTGCGACCATCGAATCGTGTGCACGATGAGCTCGAGGATCCGGGCGCCACGTGGGGCCTGGTGGGTGGTAACCCTCGTCGCGGCGGGGTGTAGCTCGTCGCCGACGGCGAACCCAGGAACCGCCGGCACCAACGGCAGCGCGGGCACCAGCGGCGGCGCCGGCATCACTGGCGGCGCCGGCACCAGCGGCGGTGCCGGCACTTCAGGTAGCGCAGGGACGAGCGGCGGTGCCGGGACCACTGGCAGCGCGGGCACTTCGGGCAGCGCAGGAACGAGCGGCAGCGCCGGGACGTCCGGCACGGCAGGCCGCGGCGGCACGTCCGGCACCGCGGGTCGCGGCGGCACGTCCGGCACCGCCGGCCGCGGCGGCACGACTGGCGCCGCCGGTGGCGCGGCCGGGACCGGCGGCACGACCGGCGCCGCCGGTGGCACGGCCGGGCGCGGTGGCAACACGGGCGCCGCGGGCGGTGGCGGCGCCACGGGCACCGGCGGCGCGGCCGGGACCGGCACCGCGACGGTCGGCGGCCTGTTCGAGCAGCCGGAGCCGTGGACCAAGGACGTCTCGGGGCTGACCAAGGACGCCCGCTCCGACGCCATCATCACCGCGCTCGGCGCGTGGGGGAACGGCAACAAGTTCCAGATCGACTTCTCGCTCCCGCTGTTCTTCGGCGACTCGACCACGCCGCGGCAGACGATCACCGCGCCCTCCGGCGGCTACTGCTACGGCGGCAATGACTGCGATCCGGTGCCGCTGCAGATGCCGCTGCCCGCCAACGGCAACACAGAAGGCAGCGCGGACTATACCTGCGACACCAGCCGCAACGACTGTCACGTCCTGGTCGTGGAGCGAACGCAGAAGAAGCTCTACGAGATCTACAACGCGACCAAGACCACGAACGGCTTCACCGCGCTGGTCGCGGTCGTGTGGGACCTGACCAAGGCCTACCCCGCCAACCTGCGCGGCGACCAGTGCACGTCCGCCGACGCCGGCGGGTTCCCGATCGCGGGCCTGCTGCCCACCGCCGACGAGGTCGCCGCCGGCGAGGTGAAACACGCGCTGCGCTTCATCCTGCCCAATGCCAGCATGAAAGCCGACGTCTACGTCCACCCGGCGTCGCACGCCGGTGGCCCGACGAGCTCCAACGCCAACGCCCCACCCTACGGCGTGCGCTTCCGCCTCAAGCCGACGTTCGACGAGACGCCCTACAACACCGGCCAGCGCGTGATCCTGCGCGCGCTCAAGAAGTACGGGATGCTCCTGTCCGACGGCGGCAACATCGCGCTCACCTTCGCGGACGATCGCACGACCACCGCCAAGTGGTCGACGGTCGGCATCACCGCGCAGTCGTTCAATTCGATCGGCGTCGACAACTTCGAGGTCGTCGACCTGTCGCCCGAGATCGCGGTCACCAACGACTGCGTGCGAAACCCGTAGCGCGAGGGATGCTCGGCCTCAGGGCGCGAGCACCTCGTCCCACTCGCGGATGGTGTGGCGCGCGACCACGCCGTGTTTGACGAACGGGTCTTCGGAGATGAACGCCTCCGCGGCGCCGCGGGTCTTGAAGATGCCCAGCGCGCCGCCCGCCGGCTCGTCCCTGAAGGGGCCGATCATCAGCAGCGTGCCGGCGTCGTGGAACTTCTTCCACAGCGCGCGATGCGCTTCGAAGATCGGCGGCACCTTCGACATGAAATCCGGGGCGGCCTCGTAGAACACGACGTATTTCACGCCCGCCGATATATCACGCGTCTAGAGTGACGCGGAACGGGTCGCGCCGATCACCCGCCAGATCACGTTGCCGACGTCGTCGGCGACCAGCAACGCTCCTTTGCCGTCAATCGCGACGCCGACCGGACGCCCGTACGCGTCGCCCTCGGGGCTCAGAAAGCCGCCGAGCACCGGGATGGGCATGCCCGTCGGCTTGCCGTTTTCGAACCCGACGAACACGACCTGATAGCCGCTCGGCGGCTTGCGATTCCACGACCCGTGCAGGCCGATGAACATGCCGCGCTGGAGGTGCGGGGGCAGCGCGTCGCCCCGTGACAGGGTCAGCCCGAGCGCAGCGGTGTGAGAACCGAGCGCGTAGTCGGGCACGATCGCCGCCTGGACGAGATCTGGACGTTGGGGCTTGACCCGCTCGTCGACGTGCCGGCCGTAGTAGCTGTACGGCCAGCCATAGAACCCGCCGTCGCGCACCGAGGTCAGATAGTCGGGCACCAGATCGCTGCCCAGCTCGTCGCGCTCGTTGACCACGGTCCACAGCGCGCCCGTCGTCGGCTCGAACGTCATGCCGTTCGGGTTGCGAAGGCCGCTCGCGAATACGCGGTGCTCGCCGGTCGCGCGGTCGACCTCCCAGATCGCCGCTCGCCCCGCCTCGACCTCGATGCCGTTCTCGGCGGCGTTGCTGTTCGAGCCGACGGTGACGTACAGCTTATGGCCGTCGGGGCTGGCGATGACGTTTTTGGTCCAGTGGTGATTGATACGTCCCGCCGGCAGGTCCAGCAGCTTGGTGCCCTTGTCGTCGATGCGAGTCGCGCCATCGGTGTACGGGAAGCGAACGATCGCGTCCGAGTTGGCGACGTAGAGGGCGTTCCCCACCAACACCATGCCGAACGGCGAGTGCAGTCCCTCGAGCAAGATCGTGCGTTGTTCGGCGACGCCGTCGCCGTTGATGTCACGGAGCAGGGTGATGCGGTCGGCGCTCGGGCCGGAGCTGCCCGCCTTTTTGTACATGCGCTTAGAAAACCACCCGCGAACGCCCTGGTAGTCATCAGGCTTGGGCGGCGCGTTGGTCTCCGCGACCAGCACGTCTCCGTTCGGCAGCACGTACAGCCAGCGCGGGTGCTGAAAACCCGTGGCGTACGCGTTCACCGTCACTCCCGGCACCGCGGCCACCGGCCGGCCCCCGTCGGGCCAGCCGCGCGCGGGCGCCACCTTCACGATCGGCATCAGCCGCTTGGGCGCCGGAGCCGGCAGCGCGGGTGCCGGTCCCATCCCCGACTCGACCGGCAGCTTCGCGCTCTGAGAACACGCACCCGACCCCGCTATCGCGAGCGAGAGCGCGAGTGATGCTCCGAGCCGTCGTTGCCGGTGTCGCGCATCGTGCCGCATGTTGGCAAGCTAGGTCGCGATCCCCTCCCGACAAGGGATTGCGCTCGCGCGCGCCTGCCGCCCACTAACCGCCGTCGGGCGTCGTCACCACGACCGAGTCGCAAGACGCGGTGCAGTTGTCGAGGTCGGTCTTGCACACGGTCCGGCAGGCGTCGTCGGTACACTTCTGAACGCAGACGTTGTCCGCATCCGAGCAGCGGACCTTGCAGTCGCCGCCAGCAATCGTGGTTCCGCAACCCGAATAGAAGCCGATACCACCGGACAGGATCACTCCAGCCACGTAGGCGAACATTCGTTTCGTCATTTCAGTTCCTCCCTGTACCCCGCACCCTACGCAAGCGAGGTGCCACACATGGCTCGCGTCGCGCGCTGATGCGGAGCATCGTGGCGGGCCCACGAGATGCGGGACATTCCCACGCCCGGTGCTGTGCTCGGTGGCGCTTGGGTAACGGTGAGTTCCGCACCGGTTACCGTCGCACGCCGGGTCGCTACGGGCTGCGCGCCGCGGCTCGCTTTTCTTCCAGCTCGGCCCAGCGTGCATACAGACGATCGACGTCCTCCCGGCGTTCGGCGACGACCGCCAGCAGCTCGACCAGACGGGCGGCGTTGCTGACGTTGTCGGGGCGCTCGCTCTCGGCGGTCGCGGCGGCGAGCGCGGCTTCGGCGGTGACGATTTTGGCCTCGATCGCGTCGTACTCGCGCTGCTCGAGGTAGCCGAGACGTCTCGGTCCGGCGCCGGCGTTCGCGGCGCGCGAACCGGCGTCGGTCGCCGCGCCGTCGCCGGTGGCGTTGGTCGCGGACGCGGCGCTCGGCTGCTCTGCGCGCCACGCCTGCCACTGCGCGAGGCTCGCGAACGGGATGACGCGCGGCGGATCGAAGGCCAGGATCGCCGTCGCCACCCGTTCCACGAATGCGCGATCGTGCGAAACCAGCAGCACGGCGCCGTCGAACTCGGTCAGCGTGTCTTCGAGCACCGACAACGTCGCCAGGTCGAGATCGTTGGTGGGCTCGTCCAGCACGAGCACCTGCGCCTCGCGCAACATCAACTGGGCCAGCAAGAGCCGGCTCTGCTCCCCGCCCGACAGCTTGCCCACCGGCAAGTCGCATTGCTCGGCGGTGAAGAGGAAGCGGTCGAGGTAGCCGCGTACATGAACGCGCGCGCCGCGGTAGGCGACGTAGTCGCCCTCCGGGCACACGGTGTTGGCGACGCTGACCGCTGGGTCGAGCGCGTCGCGCGCCTGCGCGAAGTACGCGACCGCGAGCGCGTCCGCCCGCGCCACGCTGCCCTCGCTCGGCGCCTCCTCGCCCAGCAGCACGCGCAACAGCGTCGACTTGCCACAGCCGTTCGCGCCGATCAGCGACAGCCGCGTCCCTGGCCCGATGAACACGTCGACGCCGGTGAAGATGTCGCGCTCGTCGTAGCGTTTGCCGACGCCGCGCGCCTCGATGAGCCGCCGCGGCCGGCGCTCGGCTGCGGTCAGCTCCAGCCCCGCGGTGCGCGTCAGATTGCGGGTCGCCAGCTCCGCGACCTCGCCGGCGAGCTGGCCGGCGCGCGCGATACGCGCCTCCTGTTTGGTGCTGCGCGCCGGCGGCCCGCGCCGCAGCCACTCGGTTTCGCGCCGGAGCGTGTTGCGCAGGACGACCTCCCGCCGCTCCTGGGCGTGCATGTTCTCGGCCTTGGCGCGCACGTACGCCTCGTACCCGCCCGCCACCGCGAGCAACCCGCCCGCGTTCCGGCGATCGAGCTCGAGGATGCGGGTCGCGACCCGGCGCAGGAAGAACCGGTCGTGGGTGACGGTGATGGTGGCGAAACCGCTGCCCGCCAGCAAGCGCTCCAGCCACTCGATGCTCTCGACGTCGAGGTGGTTGGTCGGCTCGTCGAGCAGCAAGAGCTCGGGCTCGCGCGCCAGCTCCCGTCCCAGCGCCAACCGCTTCTGCCACCCGCCCGACAGCGACGCCACCGGCGTTTCGCCCGTGATGCCGCGACCGCCCGCCGGTCCGCCGAAACCGAGCCTAGCCATCAGCGTCTCGGCCCGCCGCGCGCCCTCCCAGTCGCCGTCCGGTGCCGTCGCCGCGATCACCGATCCCACCGTCGCGTCCGCTGGGAACCGCGGCGCTTGTTCGACGATCGCGACACGCAGGCCGCGCCGGCGCGACAACCGTCCGCTCCCGCTCGCGGCCCCCGGCGCGTCGGCCAGCATCCGCAACAGCGTCGACTTGCCGGCGCCGTTCGGCCCGATGAGCCCGATCCGATCGCCGTCCTCCACCGTGAAGTCGACCCCCTCGAACAAGGGTCGCACGCCAAAGCTAGCCCCAAGGGCCTCCGCGGTGAGCAAGATCGACATTCTGTCCGGGCGCGACCCTAGCCCGTTCGCGGCATGCGGCGCGCGGATTCTTGCTGGGCGGTGAGCAGCGCACGCGCGGCGGTCTGGGCGGCGGTGCGCGCGGCCTGCCAGCGGAGCTCGATTTGGCCCAGCGCCTGCTTGGCGTCCGCATAAGCGCGCGCCTCCTTCTCCGCGTTTCGCTGCGCGGCGGCGGCGGCGGACCGCAGCGCCTTCAACTTGCGCTCGGTCTCGCGCTCGGCCTGGGCGCGCGTCTTGGCCTGCTCGCGTTCGCGCTGCCGCGCTTCCGTCAGCCGGCGGCGCTCATCGGCCGCGACGCCGTGCTTGCGTACGATCGCGGTCGAGGGCGTCTTGATGGATCGCGGGGCCCCTCCCCTCGAAGCCGAAGCGGGTGTCCGCTCCTGGTCGCGCGCGCGGGAGCCGGCAGCCGCACCCGCGAGCAAGCTGGCGAAGTCGGTGGCCTCGATCTCCTTCGCCAGCCGCCCCGCTTCCATCATGGGCCGCACGTCCACATCCGCGGCACCCGCGCGCAGGTTGGCCAGCACCCGCGTCAGCAGGCTCGGGGTCGGCGTGTGCCCCCCTTGCTGCAGCACCACCTCCGCCTCTGACCGCAGATCCGCGAGCAGCTGGCGATGAGCCGACGCCGCTGCCGCGTAATCGCCACCCGCCTTCAGCTGCGCGGTCACGCGCCCCAGATCCTTTACGAGCTTCGGTTGCCGGCGTGCGATCTGATTGACCGTCCACGCGGCCACGGGCGGGCGCGAGAGCTTCTCGATCGCCTTGGCGTCCTCGCGCCGCCCCTCGGCCTTGAGGGCGTTCGCCAGCTTCTTCCGACGCGCGACGAACTCCTGCAGCCGCGCCGCATATAGATCGTCGAGCTGGGCGTCGTCGATCGCCACGCCCCGAATGTACGTCAGCCGTGCACGAAGGTCGATCACGTCGCCCGCCACCCCCGACGGCGACGTAAATCTCGAGATCGGGTATTCAAGAGCCATGCGATGCGCCGCGCTGAGCCTGGTCGCCTTGCTCGTGTCGGTCGCCGGCGCCGGCTGCCACCTCGGACCATGCGCGACACTGTCGGGGCAGCACAGGGACATCGTCGTGTTCGCGTCCGAGGCCAACGCGACGGAGTTCGAGGCCTGCGCCCAGTCGGGCAGCTGCCGCCCGCTCTGCGACATGATCTTCGGCGAGCTCCCGGGCGAGGGCGTCTCCATCGACGACTGCCGCCGGGTCAGCGTCGACGCGGGCTCGGGTGGCGCGTCCGATCAGCTCACGCTCGCGATCCGGTACCACACGTCGACCTGCGACTAGCCGCTCTCGCGCGAAGCGCGAGTGTGCGGCTATTTGTGCGACTGTCTCCTGGCCGCCCCCGCGCGCAGCGCGGGTTCGCGGCTACTCTTTCTTGATTTAGTCGCAGACGCGCCTGCGGCGCGAGAGCGGTTAGCGGCGGTTCCCAGCCCCGAATGCTACCCTTCAAGCATTCGGCGCGGGGAAATCAGGCTGCGGCTGGCGGGCTGGCTGCAATCGCGGGGATGGCAACGGCTGGCGAAGCTGACGCGGTTCGCGAAGCTGCCGCGGTTCGCGAAGCTCGGGGCGCTGCGCAAGCTGAGGCTGCCGCGCTGGTGGCCCTGGTCGTTGTTGTTGCTGGTTCCCATTCTGCTCATCAACCTCACCGTGTCATGGGTGGGGCGGTCTTCGGTGTTCCCGCTGTCGCCGTTCTTCCTGAAGTACAAGCTGCAGGCGCTGGCCGCGTACGCGTGGCACCGCCCGCGCTGTGTGTTCTTCGACGATGCGCCGCTCGGACCTTTGCTCGCGGGCGCCGAGCAGCGCCACCGGCTGCCCTGCGGGTTGCTGGGCGCGATCATCTACGTCGAATCGGGCGGCAAGCCGCACCGGATCTCGCCCGCCGGCGCGATGGGTCCGTTGCAGCTGATTCCGCCCACGGCGCGCGCGCTGGGGGTGAGCGATCCCTTCGACCCCGAGCAGAGCCTCGACGGCGCGGGGCGCTATCTGCGCGCGCAACTCGCCAGCTTCCACAACATTCGTCTCGCGGTCGCCGCGTACAACGCCGGTCCAGGCGCCATCGTCCACCACGCCGTCCCCCAGAACGGCCAGACCGAGATCTACGTCGAGCGCGTCCTCCACGCGCTCGCGCTCGAACGCCGCGGCCGCTGCGCGCCGCCGCGCCGTTCGCCGCCCGGCACACGCCGGTGAGCCGCCGCGGCTACCAGTAGAAGGTGGCACGGGTCCAAAACCCGATCCACTCCACCATCCGCGGTGGGATCACCACTACCGAAACGGATCGTTCCAGCCTGGCCGTGGCTGAGGCAGGGGCTGGGGATTCGGCGCACGCGGCGGCGCCACCACGTGCGGCGGAGCCGGCGCGTGCTTGACCGCGGCGGCGCGGCGGACGACCGGCCGCTTGCGCACAATTGGCTTGCTGACGTGAATCGGCGCCCTCTCGGGCGAGCGTTGGGCGGCTTCGGGGACAGCGACGGGTGCTGCCAGCGCTGGCAACGCGGACGGCGTCGGGGGCTCGGCCGCGAGGAGCGACGCCGCCGGCAGCGCAGGCTTGACCGCCAGCAGCGGTTGAACGACGGGTGCCGCGCCGCCGGTGGCCGCCGCGGACGAAGCCGCCCCGATCGACCGGATCACCACCGGGACCGCCGGCGCGGACGCCCGCGCCCGGAGCGCGACGAACGCCGCGGTGGCGCCCACCGCGCCGAGCAGCAACGACAGCAGCAGCGGCGCGAGGCCGAGGCGCGCCCACAGCGGCACGTCGGTCGGTGTCACGTCGCTCGCGAGGGACGCGCCGGAAGCCCCGCTGCCCCGCGACGCGCCCGAGACGCCGCTCGCGGCCGAAAACCCGGAGCCGGCGCCGCCACCGGCACCGCCGCCGGACCCCGGCTCGCCGCCGTCGCTGGCCGGATCGTCATGCGGCAACGACCAGCTCTCGAGCGGCGGCATCTCAGTGGTCCGGTGCTGGCGCTTGTGGAGCTCGATGGTCGGGTTGCTCACGCTCGGGACGTCGGCGTTGCTGCCGCCGTGCGTGTCGGGACCCTGGGTGTCGGCGATTCGCGACAGCGGGAACGCGGAGGTGATCTTGCGCGGGCGCGCGCCTGCGATCTCCAGCGCCGCGCTCGCGGTCGCGCGCCAGCCCGCGTGCTCGGCGGGGAACAGCTGCTTGACGTGCGCGGCGAGCTCGGTGGGGTCGAAGCCGTCGGTCGCGTACGCGTACTGGTGCAGCAAGAGCGACATCTCGTGTGCGTCCTGGAACCGGTCCTCGGGCGCCTTTTCGAGCGCGCACATCACGATGCGCTCGAGGCGCGGCGCCACCCGCGCCGGCCCGTCCGTCGGCCGCGGGATGGGCTCGTTGGTGATCGCGCGCATCGTCAGGAGGTCGGTCGCGCGTCGGAACAGCCGCCGGCCGCAGAGCGCCTCCCAGAGCACGATGCCGAGCGCGAACACGTCCGAGCGACGATCCGCCACGCCGCCCGACGCCTGCTCGGGCGACATGTACTCGACCTTGCCCTTGAGGCCGCCGACGATGGTCTCGGTCAGGCGGCCGAGCGCGCTCGCGATCCCGAAGTCGATCACCTTCACCGCGCCCTCGAACGACACCACGATGTTCTCGGGCGAGACGTCACGGTGGACGACGTTCAGCGGCCGCCCGTCGCCGTCGGCGAGCGCATGCGCGTAGCCGAGCCCGCGCGCCGCCTCGCCGACGATGAACGCGGCATGCGCGTGACCGAGGGGACGACGGCGGCGCGCCGACCGGCGCAGGATCGAGGACAGCGGCTTGCCCTGCACCGGCTCCATCGCGAAGAAGTAACCGTCGTCGTCGTGGCCCACCTCGATCACGCGGGCGATGTTGGGGTGATCGAGCAGCGCACCGATGCGGGCCTCGTCGAAAAACATTCGGACGAACTGCGGGTTCGACGACAGGTGCGGCAGGATGCGCTTGACCACGACCAGGGTGCGCAGCCCGGACAACTCCCCCGACAGCGCGAGATACGCCTCGGCCATCCCACCCTTGGCCAGGCGCCCGACCAACTGGTAGCGGCCGATGCGCGCCGGCATCAACTCACCGATAGTGGCATTTTGTTTATTTGAAAAAGTAAGAGGCAACACTTATTCCGATATCATATAAGCCAATCCTATATAATTCCAGGTCGTTATGGGCGCACAACTGCCCAGGGTGTCGCACCTCAGACGACAGAGGGAAAACCCTGAGAGCATCGCCAGTTGCGGGTCGCGCGTCGCCGAACGCGTCAGCGCGCGGCGACGCGGGTACGAATGTCGCCGAGGCTGCGTTCGAGACGCTCTCGGGAGGAAGCGGCGGCGGCGATCTCGGTGTCGAGCTCGTGGACGATTGCGGCGTGTTGGGCGACCCGCGACTCGGCTTCGGCGGCGAGGTCGGGAGCCTCGGCGGCGCGCGCGGCTGCTACGCGGCGCGACCACTCGGCGATCAGGCTGCGTTCGTCGGCGGCCTGTTTGCGGAACTGATCCTCGTCGGCCTTCATGCCGCTGACCGCGCGCTCGGCGCGGTCGAGCATCGTGCGCACCGCGCGGCGCGGTTTGGGGGCGGCCGTGGTTTGCCGCGCGAGCCACGCCGAGAGCCGCTGCTCGCGGGCGAGCTTGCGCCAGCGCGCTTCCCAGCTCCACTCGGCGAACGCCCACGAGATCTCGGCCCAACCTTCGAGGCCGCCCGCGAGCTCGTCTTTGGTCAGAGCGATTCCCGACATGATGGTCGCCTGCAACCGGCGGACGGACTCCGCCTCCTCCGCGGCATCGGCGGAGAAGTCGCGCTTGAGCGCGGCGGCCGCGTCCTCGAAGCGGGCGCGAAGCTGCTTGCCGCCCGGGCGGCGCTTGGCGCCGCGGAGCGCGCGCTCGAGGGCGCGGCGGGCTTGCCCGTGAGCGGCGTCGTAGTCGCGTTCGAGCGCGTCGATGCGCGACTTGCCGAGTTTGATCAGCAGGCTCGGCAGCGCGGACAGCAGCGCGCGGCGCTCATCGCGCGTGCGCGCACGAGCGATCCGCTGCAAGCGGGCGCGAGCACGCGGCGACTGCGGACGGGCACGCGGGCGGACACGAGCCCGCGGTGGTCGCGTGCGACCGCGCGGACGCAGGCGGGCCCGGGTCTTGCGGCGGGTCTTGCGGCGCGCGGTCGGCAAGGTGGGCGTATCCTACGCCTCAATCGGGCGACAGCGAAAACCGCGGCCCCCTCACCCCCGCCCACCCCTTCGCGCGCTTCGCGGGGAGAGGGAGTCGGAGCGGACTACGGCTCGCGGTCGTCCCAGCTGGGGGGAAGGGTGGCGTCGTCGTCCTCGGGGACGGCGGGGCGGCGGTGACGGCGGGAAGCGCGCAAGGGATCCTCGGCGCTCGAGGCGGAGGTGCGCGAAGCGTGGTTCGCCGGTTTGGCCGCGGGGGCAGCCGGGGGGGCGGCGGTGGCCTGCTTCGCGTTCGGGTCCTCCTCCGGGACGATCGCCGCGCGAGCCGGAACGCGCTGGTTGTCGAGCGCGGCGGGACGGCGGGAGAACCCGGCCGCGAGCAACACCGCGGCGGTCGCGACCGCCAACGTCGACACGCGGCGGTACCACGGCGTGCGCCGCGTGAGCGCTGGTATCGGCCGGAACGATGGAAACGAAGAGCTCGACGTGATCATCGCATCGTGCGGCGCAACCGCGTCCGCCAGACTCGAAGCATCGCCGCCCGACGTGCCGGGGGCGACGCGGCCATCCGACGACGGGCCGCCGACGTCGAGACCAAGCGTCGGAATGTCGATCGAGCCGGATGACGTGATGGTGACGGGCGGCGGTGCGGGCTCCGCCGTCGTCGTCGGGTAACCAGCGGTCGCATGGCCGGTGGCGGTCGATGCGGCGGCGTCGGTCGCGCGCGTGTGGCGGTCGATGAGCGCCTGGCGCTCGGCGCGCTCGGTCGCAAACGCCATCGCGACCACCTTGCCGAGGTCGCGCGCGTGGGAATCGGCCGCGCCCACCAGCACGCGCTCGAGGTCGATCTCGAGGTCCGCGGCGGTCCGGTAGCGGCGCTCGGGATC
>Ga0137374_10008073_pt1 | contig 12471 bp, 11 predicted proteins | sample SagtaG_20_FD_104811 | JGI IMG/M metagenome (GOLD analysis project Ga0137374, IMG submission 104811) | Vadose zone soil microbial communities from Sagehorn Ranch, Mendocino, California, USA - Sage1_R_100_16 metaG | ecosystem: Environmental > Terrestrial > Soil > Vadose zone | place: USA...
CGCGCTGCGGACCAAAGCGGGAAAGGTCTATCGCGGCTGCAACGTCGAGAACTGCACGTACGGCCTGACCGTCTGCGCGGAACGCGTGGCCCTGCTCTCCGCGCTCGCGGCCGGCGAGCGCGAATTCACCGCCATCGCCGTGGTCACCCAATCGGAGGAACCGTCGACGCCGTGCGGCCCATGCCGGCAGCTCATGTGGGAGTACTGCGGCGACATCGACGTCACGCTCGCCAACCTCGCTGGGCAAAGTATCGAGTACAAGCTGTCGACACTCTTTCCGCATCCGTTCTATTTCTGTATCGAATGAAACGATTTTTCGCGCTTTTCTGGTTCGTCGCTGTCGCGGCCGGCGCTGCTCAGAAAGTCGACATCGTGATCACCCGCGGCACCGTGCTCACCATGGCCGGACCGAACATCGCCAATGGCGGCGTGGCCATCGACAAGGGAAAAATCGTCGCCGTCGGTGACGTCAGCGGCTATCACGGCACCACCACGATCGACGCGCATGGCAACGCGGTCCTTCCCGGCTTCGTCAACACGCACACGCACGTGCCGATGGTGCTGTTTCGAGGGATCGCGGACGATCGCGATCTGATGGATTGGCTGACGCACTTCATTTTTCCAGCCGAAGCCAAGAACGTCACCGCCGATTTTGTGAAGTGGGGGACGCGGCTCGCCGCGGCGGAGATGATTCAGTCGGGCACCACGACGTTCACCGACATGTACTACTTCGAGAGCGAAGTCGCGGCCGAGGCGAAGAGAGCCGGGTTGCGCGGAGTGGTCGGCGAAACGCTCATCGATTTTCCGGCGCCGGACAACAAAACGTGGGACGCGGCAGTCGCATACATCCGCAATTTCGTAAAGCAGTGGCAGGGCGATCCGATGATCACGCCCGCGCTCGCGCCGCATTCACCGTATCTCGTTTCGCGCGAGCATCTGCAGGAGACCCGGCAACTGGCGAATGAGCTTCATGCTCCAATTCTGATTCACGTCGCCGAAACAAAAGCGGAGCTGCAGCAGGTCGCGGAGAAGCAGAACGGAATGTCGCCCGGCATGTACCTCGATTCCATCGCCTTTCTCGGCCACGACGTGGTCGCTGCCCATGATGTTTGGCTCACGCCCGAAGAGATTCGCATCTTCGCGCAGAAACGCGTCGGCGCGGCGCACTGCCCCGAGAGCAACATGATGCTCGCGTCGGGAATGGCGCCGGTGGCCGACATGCTCGCCGCAGGCGTCAACGTCGGACTGGGCACCGACGGGCCCGCGGGATCGAACAACAATCTCGATATGCTCGAAGAGATGGCCAGCGCCGCGCGGCTGCAGAAAATCAGAATGATGGATCCGAAAGCGCTCAGCGCGCGAAAGGTCCTGGAGATGGCCACCATCGGCGGCGCGCGCGTTCTCGGCATGGAGCAGAAGATCGGCACGCTCGAGCCGGGCAAGCGCGCGGACGTCATCATCGTGAACCTTCAGCAGGCGAAGACACAGCCGGTGTACGCGGTCGAATCAGCGATTGTTTACGCCGCGTCCGGCAGCTCGGTGATCACCACGATCTGCGACGGAAAAATCCTGATGCGCGATCGCAAAGTCCTGACGGTCGACGTTCCGGCAGCCATTGCCAAAGCGAAAAAATATCGAGATCAGGTCCTGAGAAGTTTGCAATGAATTGTTGCCGGTTGCCGGTTTCCGGTTACCGGTAACTGGCAACCGGCAACGGGTAACCCTAGAATCCTTCCTCCATGCGCAAGCTCCTCCTCGTCATGCTGCTCGCCGCGGCACCAGCGGTGGCGAAAGAGGTGTTGCCGTTCATCAAAGACGACTACCCCAGAGCTCTGGCCGAGGCGAAGAAGAAGAATGTGCCGATCTTCGTCGAGGCCTGGGCGCTGTGGTGACACTCGTGCCGCGACATGCGGGCGTTCGTCTTCCCGGACCGCTCGCTCGCGCGGCACGCCGGACAGTTCGTCTGGCTGGCGATTGATATCGACAACACCGCAAATTCGTCTTTCCTGGTGAAGTTTCCCGTCACCGGGACGCCAACGCTGATGGTGATCGATCCCCAAACCGAAGCCGCTGTCCTTCGATACGTCGGCAGCGCGAGCGTTCCGCAGCTCGAGCAACTCCTGCGTGACGGCGCGGAAGCCACTCGTGGGAAGCCACTCTCCGCCGGCGTCGAGGCCGAGAACCTGATCGAATCGTTGCGGCAGTCGCGCGACCTCGAGAATTGCGCGGCGCGCGCTCTCGAGCTGTATCCGCGCTTCGCCGGAACAGCGTCCGGTGCGAGCATCGCCGAGCGAGGATTGTCGTGCGCGTTGCGAATCCCGGATCAAAGCAAGACGCTGGCACTGGCGAAGGCGGTGCACGACGAAGCGGAGAATCCAAGAAACGCCCTCATCGACGGCGATCGCGCCGCTCTCTACCTCGGTCTCGTCGCCGAGAGAAAAAAAGCGAAAGACGAAGCTGGAATGCGGTCGATCCGCGAGCAGCTCGCCGCATTTCTCGAAGCGCGTGCCGCCGCTGCGACCACGCCCGCACAGCGCGCCTCCTATGATTTCTACCGTGTTCGCGTGTACCGCGAGCTCGGACAGTCCGAAAAATCGATTCCCATGCTCGAGCAGACGGAGCGCGATTTCCCGACCGATTACGTGCCGACCTTATCGCTCTCGCGCGTCTATCAGACGATGGGAAAGTATGACGAGGCGCTGGCGGCATCGGACCGCGCGCTGGCCCGCGTCACCAGCGCGGCGAAGGTGATGGTGCTCGACCTGCGGTCCGACGTTTATGCAGCGAAAGGCGATAAGACAACCGCGGCACAGACTTTGCGCGACGCGATTGCGTTCAACGAATCGCTCCCGCCCGGCCTGCGCGACGAGGGCATCAACACCATGCTGAAGAAAAAATTGGAGAAGATCTCGCAATGAAACGACTGCTCATCCTTCTGCTTCTCGCAGCGCCTGTTGTCGCATACGGCAAAGAGGTGCTGCCCTTCATCGACAACGACTATGAGAAGGCCGTCGCCCGAGCGAAAGCGAAGAATGTCCCGATCTTCGCCGATGCCTGGGCTCCGTGGTGACACACGTGCCGCTCGATGCGCGCGTTCGTATTCACGGACAAAGCGCTCGCGCGGTACGCCGGACAGTTCGTCTGGCTGGCGATCGACACGGAGAACTCGGTCAACACGCCGTTCCTGAAGAAATATCCGATCAGCGTCTGGCCGACGCTGCTGATCATCGATGCGAAAAAAGAAGCAGTCGCGCTGCGGTACGCCGGCGGCGCGACGGTGCCTCAGCTCGAGAAGCTGCTGAAAGACGGCGCGCGCGTGGTGCACGGCACGACGAGCAAAGCGGATGAGGCGATCGGGCGTGCCGACCGGCTGGCCAACGAAGGCAAACACGCGGAAGCGGCGAAGGTATACGAGGAGGCCATCGCCGCCGCGCCGAAGAATTGGTCGCGTCTCGGCCGCGCTGCCGAGTCACTGACGTTCGCTCTGTACCAGTCAAAAGACCACGAGCGCTGCGCCGCGCGCGCACTGGAGCTCTATCCGCGCGTCAAAGGGACGTACTCTTCAGCGAATGTCTCCTCGAACGGCCTGGCATGCGCGTCAGAGAAACCGGAGAACCGTGCGACATTCGATGCTCTGGAAAAAGCGGCGCGAGAAACGCTCGAGAATCCGAAGATCCCCTTCGCAGCCGACGATCGCTCCGGTCTGTACGAGACGCTGATCGGCGCGCGCGAAGCGGTGAAGGACGAGGAAGGCGCGCGCAAGCTGCGCGAGGAGTGGGCGACGTTCCTCGAAGGTGCGGCGAAGAAGGCGAAGACTGCCGAGCAACGCGCGGTGTTCGATTCGCATCGGCTGTCGGCATACGTCGCGCTCAAGCAGCCGGAGCGCGCCATTGCGATGCTCGAGCAGTCGGAGCGCGATTTCCCGAACGACTACAACCCGCCGGCGCGGCTGGGGTTCGCCTATCGCACGATGGGCAAGTACGACGAGGCGCTCGCGGCGTACGACCGCGCGCTGCCAAAAGCCTACGGCCCGAGAAAGATCAGTATCCTGCGCGGGAAAGCAGACACGTACGCGTTGAAAGGCGACAAAGAGGCGGCGAAGCGCACGATCGAAGAGGCGATCCGCTATGCCGAGTCGCTGCCGGAAGGACAGCGCAGCGAGCCGGCGATCGCCTCGCTGAAGAAGAAGCTGGCGACGATGTGATTTGCCGCGACCAGCATTGCGATCTCACGCTGAGATCAGCAGTCCCGATTTTTGAAGAACCTCGCGGATCACAGATGGCGGAAGAACGCCAATGCGAGTGGCCTTTCTTGCGCGCCAATCGAGGCTCTTCATCTGGTCGGCAAGCGCAGCGCCGCCGACTTCGAGCCCTTCCGGAAGGAGAACTTCAAATGGATATCCTTTCACTTGCCTTGTGACTGGGACGCAGACCGCAAGTCCCGCCTGCCGATTGTAAGAAACCGGCGAAAGAACGACAGCCGGACGCCGCCCAGCCTGCTCATGGCCAGCCTGAGGATCGAACGTCAGCCATACGAGATCGCCGCGATCGGGAACGTACTCTCGCCTACCAGACTTCGTTGCCAACCGGCCCACCCGTTTCAACTTCGTGATGTCGATTTCGCGCGGTGATTCGCTTTACGAGCTCTTCGAGCGACAACGCGAGTTCGGCAAGTGGCGCGACGACGAGCTTGCCGTTTCGTACGGAAAGCTCGACCGCGGAGTCCTCATGAAGATGGCTTTCTTCGGCAAATGGGCGCGGAATACGGAGCGCCAGGCTATTTCCCCACTTCTGAACGCGCGCTTTCATATGGATATACAAAGTATATACTCTCATCGGATCCTCACGAACCGGCTCCCCGGCAGCGCTCGAATCCAGCCGCCCAGCTCCAGTTGCAGGACGGCTTCGGAGACGTTTGCCACGCTGAGGCCGAGCTTCGCCGCGACGCCGTCGATGTGCATCGCTTCTTCCCGCGTGAAAACCGCCAGCACCTCGCGCAACGGCGACTCCGGCTCGGGCGGCGGCTGCCCGTCGGCCATCTTCAACCCGCCCGGCAGCTCCTCCAGGATGTCGTTCCCGTCGTGCACCAGCTTCGCCCCGTACTGAATCAGCCGGTGCGGGCCCTCCGATGCGGACGCGAAGATCGATCCCGGCACGGCGAACACTTCCCTCCCCTGCTCCGCCGCCATGCGCGCGGTGATCAGCGATCCGCTGCGGCCGGTCGCCTCCACGATCACCGTCCCCAGCGCAACGCCGGAGATGACGCGATTGCGGACCGGAAAGTTCCCGGCGAGGGGCGGCGTCCCTGGCGGAAACTCGCTCAGCAGCAACCCGCGCTCGGCGATCGCTCGGGTGAGACGCCCATGCGAGCGCGGATAGAGGACATCGATTCCGGTGCCGAGGATCGCGATGGTGGAGGCTTTAGAGTCGAGCGCGGCCTGATGCGACGCCGCGTCGATTCCGCGCGCGAGGCCGGAGACGATCATCACGCCCGCGGACGCGAGCTGCCGCGCCAAATGCGCCGCCGCGTTCATCCCGTATGCGGACGCGCGCCGCGATCCGACCATGGCCACCATTGGCTTCTGCAGCAGCGATAGATCGCCGCGATAGAAGAGCGCGAACGGCGGATCGATGATCTCCCGCAGCAGCGGCGGATACTCGGCATCCACGATCGCCACCGCGGATGCGCGCAGCGACTCGACCTGCTGGCGCACGTGCGGCAAACGTAACGGATTCTTCACCGTCTCCGCTTGATCGCCACCGATGGAGAGCAGACCCTGAAGAAGCTTCAGCGGCGCACGGCGGACCTCCTCGAGCGGCTCGAAGTGCTCGCGAAGGAGCCGGATGCGGACAGGTGTGATCCATGGAGTGAGGGCATACGCGATGCAGAAATCGCGTGACAGAACATCGCTCATTGTGGTTGATGGGTGCCGAAGGCGGGAGCGGTTGTGTGGCTACCAGCCCGAAATTATAATCCGGACCGCTTTGACAGCAAACTCCCCCGTGCCCCCGCCCTCCAGGAGATCCCCATGATGCGCACAAACAACCGGCTTCTCGCGACGTTCGCGATGATCGCGTTCGCCACTGCATGTTCGCATCAGCAGGATCTGCGGAAACCATCGACGCAGGACAATTTCGGCGTTCAGATGGCCAGGATGAACCTCTGGCGCGAGGCGCTCTTCCGCTTCCAGCGCGCGGTGGAGATCAATCCCGCCGATGCGATGGCGCACAACAACCTCGCCGTCGCCTTCGAGGCCAACGGCGATTTCGACAAAGCGCGCAAGGAGTATCTCGAAGCGCTGAAGCTCGACCGCTCCAACCAGTACATCCAGAAGAACTACAGCCGCTTCGTCGAGTTCCTGTCGCGCAACCGCAAACGGCAGCAGAAGGAAGTGAAGGCCGCATCGACGGAGCCCGCCACAACGGCCTCAACGACTCCCGCGCAGACCTCCGCTGCCGTTCCTCCGGTCGTTGACGCTTCATCCGCGCAACCGCCGGTGACTACCACGGCGCCTCCAACTCCGACACCCGAGACGCCACCGCCACCGCAGCCAAAGCCGCCTGGAGGTGGCCGATGAAACGACTGACTCTTTTCGCTTTCGCCGCACTCCTGCCGCTGTCACCCTTCGCCGGAGTCCTGGAGGTCAAGCTCAAGCTGCCGCTCAAACCGAAGCTGCAGATCACCGGCGACGAGAAAGTGGCAGTCGCGCCCTTCGTCATCGCCAACAACGGCGAAAAGAAAAGCGATCGCGCTTCGAAAGTCGACGTGCAGTCGGAATTCCAGCGCTATCTGCGAAAGCAGTTGACGAAGAGCACGAAACTGAAACTCGTCGACGTTCCCGCCACGCGCCTGCCGGGCACCACCATGAAGGCGCTCGAAGAGAACCGCGATTACTGGAAGGACCTCGCCGCCAAAACGGGCGCGGACTACGTCGTTTCCGGGATCCTCGACTTCGACATCAACGACAAGTCGGGCTATCGGACCGAGGAGTATGTGTCGCCGGCGGACGGGCGGACGTATTACCGTCAGGTCCTCGTCGAGACCACCGGCTTCGTCTTCGACATCGACATTGCAGTGTTCAATGGCGACACCGGCGAGAAAGTTCTCGAGGACAATTTCCGCGACTTCAAGGAATTCGATCAGCGCAACTACGACGAGATCCTGGGACTGTTCGAGAACCTGCGCTCGCTCGAGACCCAGCTCGTGGGCATCTTCGTCCCGCAGGAGACTTCGGCCACACGATTCGTGTTCACTGAATAGCGGGTAGCGGGTGGCGGGTGGCGGGTAGGAGGTGACCTTTCATCCCCACCCGCCACCCGCCACCCGCCACCCGCCTGGGAGGCCACTTGAAGCGCCTTGTCACGCTATTCGTAATCGTGTTCGCCGCGCAGCCCGCGTTTCCATTCGGGCAGAACAAAATCGTCTACGACAAGTTCCACTGGAACATCTACCACTCCACACATTTCGACGTGTACTTCTACGATGAGGAGAAGCCCGCGCTGCAGAAGGTGGTGGACAACGCGGAGAGCGCGTACGACACGCTCTCGCGCGAGCTGAATTATCAGATCACCAAAAAGATCCCGCTCATCTACTACCACACGCATTCCGCGTTCGAGCAGACGAACGTGGATCTGAATTTCATTCCCGAGGGTGTGGGGGCGTTCGCGGAGCCGACGAGAAATCGGATGGTGATCCCCATCGACACCACCGACGAGAAGCTGCTGCAACTCATCCAACACGAGCTGACGCACGTGTTCGAATACGAAATCCTCTTCCAGGGAAAACTCGGGAAAACGGTCACTGCGAATCCTCCGACGTGGTTCATGGAAGGGCTGGCGTCGTTCATGGGCAACGACGAAGACAGCAAGGACCGCATGGTCCTTCGCGATGCGGTAGTGAACGATCAGGTGCCGCAGATCACCCGGGCGCAGGGCGGCGGGTACTTCGCCTATCGCTTCGGCCACGCGGTGTTCGCGTACATCCAGCAGAAGTACGGATGGGAGGGCCTCCGCGATTTCATCTATGAATATCGCAATACATTAGGCAGCAACGTCGACAAGGCGCTCAAGCGCGCGTTCGACGTCACTCCCGACGAATTCGATACCCGCTTCCGAACGTGGCTGCGCAAGCAATACCTCCCGGCACTCGTCGCCAAAGGCGAGCCGCAGGAGTACGGCGAGCCGTTCAAGATCAACCCCGACATTCAAAGCGAAGAGATCTCGCCGATTCCCTCGCCCTCGGGCGATCTGCTGGCGTCCTACACGACGTACAAGGAAGACGTCGACGTCGTGCTATTCAACATCCCCGAGCGCAGGCTCTTGCGCAATCTCACCAGCGGATACACGAGCCGGTACGAATACGCGATTGCGCAGATGCTCACTGTCGGGCCGGTCATGGGTCGGGACATCGCGTTCGCGCCGAACGGCGATCAGATCGCGTTGTTCGTCAAACGTGAGCGCGGTCGGAATCTGCTCCTCATCAACGCGCTGAACGGAACGATCGACCGATCGGTGCCTCTGCCGTCGGAGCAGGAGCTCAGTCCGGCATACTCGCCCGATGGAAAGAAAATCGCTTTTGCCGGTTATGTCGGAAGTCAGCCGGACATCTTTCTTTACGACATCGACTCCGGGAAGACGGCGAACCTCACCAATGACAAATTCTTCGACGGCGCGCCGGTGTTCTCACCCGACGGAAAGTGGCTCGTGTATTCGTCGGTGGTCAACGGATACGCAAAGCTGTTCAAACTGAACCTCGCGAATCCGACGGAGCGCTACCAGATCACCACGGGCGAGTGGAATGACATCGATGCCTGGTTCTCGCCCGACGGCAAGCGGATCTTCTTCTCATCCGACAAGCAGACGGGGCGCAACATCGAGCAAGCCGCGGAGATCCTCGAAAATGCAGAGGACAAAGCCAAGCGTCAAGGCGACACCCCCAAACCCGATCTGACGAATTTCGCGGCGTACAACATCTACTCGCTCAACCTCGAAAGCGGCGACCTGCTGCAGTACACCGACGTTGTCGGCGGCTGCTTCACGCCGGTGGTATTCATCGGGCAAAAAAACAAAGAGCGGATGGTGTTTGCGTCGTATTACAAGCGGCGGTGGCAGCTCTTCTCCACTCCGACCGACAAGCCGCTGCGCGCCGCGGAGAAAACGACGCTGCCCTCCGCGCCGCTGCAGGCGGAGAGCCGGACGCTGTTTCAGCCGCCGGTCGAAGTGGCCATCGACGAGGAAAAGATCGAGCGGCCGCGCGGATTCAAGCTGTTCGTCGATGACGTCGAAGTGAACGCCGGCGTCACGTCCGATCAGCTCCTGGTGTCGCGCTCCACGATCTACATGAGCGACATGCTCGGCAACCGCCGCTTCATCGCCTCACTCGATTCCGTGTCCTCCTTTTCGAATTTCGATTTTCTGTACTTCGACCTGCAGCATCGCACGAACTGGGGCATTCGCCTCTTCGACAACCGATCGTTCTACACGCTCACCGGCACCTCGGGAAATCTCTTCGAGCGCCATCAGCTCTATCGCGAAACGGGTGCGATGGGCATCCTCAGCTATCCCTTCGACCGATATCACCGTCTGGACAGCGGAATCGGATTCGAAAACCGCAACTACAGCTTGCCGCTGGTCAATCCGTTTACGGGCGACATCCTGCTGCAGAGCTTCAGCGACTCCTTTCCCATCGTGAGCACGAGCTTCAGCGGCGACAGCGCCGTGTTCAAAGAATTCGGACCGGTCTCCGGACGCCGTTATGAGATCGGCACGTCGTACGCGCCCGACATCAAGGGCGGCGGAATCTTGAGCCATGACGTCACCGTCGACGCGCGACAGTACCTGCAAGTGACTTCGCGAAGCCTTCTCGCCGCGCGCCTCTTCGTCGGCTACTCGCACGGAAACATCCCGAACTTCTACTACTTCGGCGGACTGAACACGCTTCGCGGCTACGACTTCCAATCGATCATCGGCAACCAGGCGGCGTTCGCGAATTTCGAATTCCGCTTTCCGCTCATCGATATCCTGGCGACGCCGATCATCGGGTTCCGAGGGATTCGGGGGAATCTGTTTTTCGATATCGGCGGCGCGAAGTTCAAAGGGCAGCCCTACACGTTCGCGCAGCATGGGCGGCTGGTCGACGGACTGGCCTCCGTTGGCTACGGCCTGGCCTTCAATTTCCTCGGACTGGAGCTGCACTGGGACTTCGCGAAGCGCACGGACCTGAAGCAGAGCTCCGGCAAGGCGCGAACGGAGTTTTGGATCGGACAGACGTTCTAATCGGCTGTTGGCGCTCGGGGGTTGGCAATCGGCGCTGACCGCCAAGCGCCGGCCGCCATCAAGCTGCTCGCGGCCGCTGCCGCCGATCGGCGATCGTCTCGCGCAGAAACTTCAGCAGCGAGCGTTCTTCGATCGATAGACCGGCGCGCGCCACGGGTCTCCCCTGACGAGTCTTGCGGAGGAGCTCGAAGGGTTTCCCCTCGACGTATTCTTCGAGCACGCGCGGGCAGACGTACGAGGAGCGGCAGACCGCGGGCGTGTTGCCGAGCTGCTCTGCCGTGGCCTGCACGGCGCGTTTGATCTTTCGTTTCCGTTCCGTCTTGCTCGGCGCCTGCCCCTGCATGGCCAGAGCAATCGAGCAGAGGAGCGTCCCTGCCCAGGTGCGAAAATCTTTCGCCGTGAAGGTCTCGCCGATGATCGATTGAATGTAGTCGTTGACGTGACGGTCTCTGATATCGGCGAAGAGCTTCTCCTGATTCCGCCGCTTGAGGGCGCGGACGATCTTCGCCACTTCCGGATCTTTGATCGCTCGCTTGTGTGCTTTCTTCCACTTGCCGATGTAGTCGAAGAGGAGCACCGGCCCGCTGACCTTCACATGCTTGCCACGGATCGTCGTCAAGCCATAGGTCATCTCCGATCGCGCGCTTTTGTCGTTGCCCACGCGGAAGAATCCTTGGTCGATCAGCCGGACGATTGCCGCGAGGAGACGATCGCGATCGAGCTCGACCCGATTCAGGTCCTTCCGCACACGGCCGCGGAGTCGCGGCAGCGACTCGCCGAATTCGACGACGCGCCGGAACTTCTCTTCCTCTCGCTGCGCGCGAAATCGAGAATGGTAGAGATACTGCGTGCGCCCTTTCTTATCGACTCCGACCGCTTGCAGCGGCGAGGCCTCACCGCGCGCGACGCGTACCTCGCGCCACGCGGGCGGGATGCGAAGACGCCGAATGCGCGCCAGAGTCTTTTCATCACTGATCGCCGTGCCGTCGGGCCTGCGATAGGTGAAGCCGGTTTCCTTCGTCCCTTCGCGGCGGATGCCGTGGAGGTCGAGATGCCACCGCCGCCGAACCGACTTTCCAGGCATGCTGAGGGCGGTTTTTGCGAGAATGGTGCCGCGTGGGAACCCTGTTGGGCGACTGGTGGCGCTCGCTCGAACGCGCTCCCGAGCCGCTGACGGGGCGGCGGTGGGGTGCGCTCATCGCAGCGACGCTGGTCGCTGCAATCAGCCGCGTCTTTGCGCTCGCGCGCACGCCGTGGGATTGGGACGAGCTGCTGTTCATGCTCTCGCTCGACCGGTTCGATGTCGCGCGCCACCGCCCGCACCCGCCCGGCTTTCCGCTCTACGTCCTCGCCGCGAAAATCATCCGCAAGCTTGGGTTCGGTGACTTCCACGCGTTGCAGGCGCTCAGTTTCATCGGCGCGATGGCCATCGTGCCGGCGATGTTCTTCCTCTGCCGCGAGCTGCGGATGCGCACGTCGACCTCGCTCTCTGCAGCGATGCTGCTGGCGTTTTTTCCGAACGTCTGGTTCTACGGCGGCGGCGCGTTCAGCGACGTCCCATCGATGACGCTGATGGTGATGGCGGCGGCGCTCCTTCTCGCCGGCTGCCGCGATGAGCGCGCGTACCTCGCAGGCGCGGCGATGCTGGCGATCGCCGCCGGGTTTCGCCCGCAGAACCTGGCGGTCGGCTTTGCGCCGTTCATCATCGCCAGCACGTTCCGGAAGAAACTCATCCTGCCAGCTATACTGATTATTACTATAGTAACGTCGTTGAGCTACGGCTTCGCCGCGTGGCTCACCGGCTGGAGCGAGTACCGCCGCGTGCTGCAGGTGCACCGGGCCTATATTCTCAGCACCGACTCGTTCCTCTCGCCCGTCCGCCCGCCGCTGTGGCGCGTGTTCGACGATTTCTTCGTCATGCCCTATCACGCGCCGGTGATCAACGCGGTCGTCTGCGTGCTCGCGCTGATCGCGATCATCCGCCGCCGCCCGCCCGTGCTCGCCGGACTGGCGGCCTTCGGTCCGCTGTGCATCATCAGTTGGCTGATCCTCGATCGCTTCAGCGCCAGCCGCTTCTCGATCGGATACGCGCCGCTGGTTGCGCTGCTCGCGGCCAACGGGTTGCAGTGGATATTTCGACGCGCCGCGATCGAGGCGATCGCCTGCGCGACGATTGCTGCGGGCATGATCGTCTGGA
>Ga0137374_10008076_pt1 | contig 12467 bp, 14 predicted proteins | sample SagtaG_20_FD_104811 | JGI IMG/M metagenome (GOLD analysis project Ga0137374, IMG submission 104811) | Vadose zone soil microbial communities from Sagehorn Ranch, Mendocino, California, USA - Sage1_R_100_16 metaG | ecosystem: Environmental > Terrestrial > Soil > Vadose zone | place: USA...
CAACGAGATCGTGGCGATCGACGGCGCGGCTCATGTCGTGCAGGGACGCGCCTCTGTCCCCGGTAGCGCCGGTACCCGTCGGCGGTCCTGGAGGTCGACGGCGACATCTGGGTCGCCAACTACGGCGACGGCACCGTCTCAGTGATCCCCGCGGCGCCATAGCCCACTTACGGCGCTGGGCCCTTGGGGAGTCCGTTCGCGTTCTGGGGGTGCCGGGGGTCGTCGGGCGGGACCATGAGCACGACGTCGTCCTCTTCGACGGTGGCCCATCCTTGGGTCTTCAGGTCGTGGTGGTGGGTGCACTTGCGTCGAAGGTTGGTCAGTTCGGTGCTCTGGCGGCGCGCCCACGGGTCGTCGTGGTCGATCTCGGTGAAGGGGCTGTAGCAGCCCGAGATCTCACAATTGGGTTGGGTCGCTAGCAGGGCGACGCGCTGGGCGGTGTTGGGGCCGCGCTTGAGGTTCACGGTGGTGCCGACGGCCGAACCGTTGGTGAGGACGAGGTAGAGCACCGACTCGCTCAAGAGCTGCTTCGCCGTGGCGACCGGGACGGGCCCGAGGCCGGCGATCTCGCAGACCTCGCCGCCGGCCACCGCGCCCCGCCGCAGCGCCGCCAGATCAGCGCGCACGACCCCCAGGAACACAGGACGGCGCGCACGGTCCGTCCGCTTCTGGTTCGGCGGCGCGACAGTGCCGGAGGCGAGCGCCTCGTTGCCGTCCGTGTCGCCGAGCCAGGCGGCGCAGATCTGCCCGAGCGCATCGATCATGTAGGCACCGCGCGGCTCAGGGGTGCCGGCGCGACGTGCCGCATGGAACAACTCCGAGGTGCGCCGCTCGACGGCGGCGCAGATGATGGCCATTTGATCGGGGGTGCTGACCCCGAACAGCTTGCTCGTCCCGTCCCGGTCGGCCCAGATCCGCAAGCGGCGTCCGGCGCGGTGACGCCGATACGTGGTCTCGGCGTCTGCATCCGCGGCCGCCTTGACCTTGGCGCAGATCTCCCGCAAGGCCTGCATCGAGCCGCGGCTGGCAGTCCGCAGCAGCGTCTCCTCGGCCGAAGGATCGGCGGTCGCGGCATCCGCGACGGCCGCGGCCTGCTCCAACGAGAGGGTGCCGGACCGAGCCGCCGCATCAGTCGCACCCAAGCCGCCCAAACGTTGCGCCGTGTCGAGCGCCTCTCGCGCCCGCCCGACCGAGACGCCGGTGGTCTTGGCCAGATGCTCCTCGGCCGACCGGTCCCCGGCCCGTCGCCATTCTCCGGTGTCGGCGATCCGCTTGGCCAACAGCACCTCGATGGTGGCCAACGCATTCTTCGCCGCGGTCACGTCGGCCAGCATCCGCTGGGCCTCACCCAACGCCAGCAACCCCGGCTCGAGCTCCCGCGCCGCCGCGATCGCCTGTTGCCGGATCGCCGCAACCCCACGCGCACCAACCACGACCGAACTCCCTCGCAACGAACAGATCAAGGAGGGTGCCGACGCCCCGAGGGTTGGCTCCGATCTCGACCCACCACCCCAGGTGGCGCATCGACTGCGGTCACCTTATCGAACCGAACTGGCGTTCGTCAACGGGTTTTCCGAAGATTTCCCGGAGCACCATGACGTGCGGCTGGCGCGGCAGCGCCGGGCTGCTGGAGTGGCCCCCGGGACGCGACCACTACGATCAAGCACGCCTCGAGTCGGAATCCTCGGGGATCCGGGGACGTAGCTCAGTTGGCTAGAGCGCCTGCTTTGCAAGCAGGAAGTCGTGGGTTCGAGTCCCATCGTCTCCACCACCACGAAAGCCCAGGTCAGCGGCGATGAGAGCCCGCTGAATGTTGCGGCGGCTTGCGGTCCCGTGCCCACGGCGTGCCCAGCACGGCCGGCGATTGACAGTGACCGGCGGGCACGGGCACTGCTTCGCCGAACCGCCCGAGGTGCCGGACGATGTCGGCATCCTGCCGGTCGATCACGTGCTCATGGCGGAGCGCTGCTGCCGCGGATTCATGCCCGATGCAGGCGCCGTACAGCCTGTTGCAGCGCGACATCGAGCGCGAACTCCTCCCGATGGCCGAAGCCTTCGGGATGGCCGTCGCCGCGTGGTCGCCGCTCGCCGGTGGGATCCTCTCCGGCAAGTTCTCACGCCCGGGCCGGCCCGACGCACAGACGCGCATCGACGGCACATCGCTCACCGAGCACGACCACGCTGTGGCGGGAGGCGTGCAGCAAGTGGCCGAGCGGGTGGACGCGACGCCCTCGCAGGTCGCCATCGCGTGGACGATGGCGCGCTCACAGAACGTGCATCCGATCATCGGCGCCCGCCGGCTCGAGCAGCTGGCTGAGAATCTCGGCGCCGTCCACCTCGAGCTCGCACCCGAAGCGGTCGAGCAGCTCGACCAGGCGTCCGGGTTCGTACAGGAGTTCCCGACACGGTTCATCGAGGACACGACACCGTGGTCTTCGGCGCGGCCGACGCCGACGTCGACCCTCGACTTCCCCGCCGCCTGTGAGGCGGCCGGCATCGTGACCGACCTGCGCTCGTCGTCACCGCTCCCGCGAAGTCGGGCCGGAGTGAGCAAGGGTGCCACCTCCTACCAAAGCGAGCTGAAGGGAGCGCCGTACCGACCGGGGACCGGATCAGGCGACGAGCAGGCTGGTGCCCGACTCCGCCGGTCGCGGGTTGTCCATCTCCCGCCACGCCGGCATCACGAAGGGAGCCGCCGTGACGGTCAGGTAGACGGCGCCGACGAGCAGCAGTGCGCCCGTGAGGCCAAGGCCCTCGACCAGAAGCCCGCCCACGAGCCCACCCAGCGGAACGCCGGCCCACGCGGTCGCTCGCAAGAGCCCGAGGACTCGGGCTTGGAAGTGGCGGGGCACGCGCTCGTAGACCACCGACGACAGGATCGGGTTGATCCCCGCGCCGAGCACGCCGGTCGTGAGGAGCGCGATCGCGACGGCGGCGAGAGAGCTGGTGACCGCCATCACCAGGATGTGCGGCGCACCGGCGATGAAGAAGCAGATCGAGAAGGTGGTGAACCTCCGCAGCTTCGGCGCGAGCGCGGTGAAGACCAGGTTGCCAAGTACGGCACCGAGCCCGAAGGCCCCGAATACGAGGCCCAACGCCCCCGGCGAGTCGAGCACCTCGTGCGCCCAGACCGGTAGGAACACTCCGAAGTGGGCCTGGTCCAGCAGGTTGGTGGCCAGTACGGCGAACACGATCCCGAGCAGCAGGCGGTCGTGGCGGACGTAGTTGAAACCGGCCCGCAACGCCGGACCGTACGGCTCCCGCTCGCCGATCGCTTGAGCCGCGAGCGCAACCCGCACCAGCGCCGCGACGACCACTGCGGCGATTGCGAAGGACGCGGCGTCGACGAGCAACACGTTCGCCGCACCCAGCCAGACGATGAGCGCGCCGCCCAACGCCCCCCCGACCAGGAACGACAAGCGGTCGATGCCGTCATGGAGCCCCGTCGCTCGGGTGAGGTCTACGCCGGACGCTTCGACGGCCAGCGGAAAGATCGCTCGTTTGGCGATGTCGCCGAAGCCCCGGAGCGCGCCGGCGACGGCGATGACGGACAGCAGCGCTCCCAGCGGGAGGAGCCCGACGCCGTAGAGGAACGGCACGACGGACACGACGAGGACGCTCGCCACGTCGGCGCGGATGCTCATGCGGCGCGGTCCGCGCTGGTCGATGATCGGGCCACCCAACGCGCTCGCCAGGACGTACGGCAGCATCTCGGCGAACGCGACCAGGCCGGTCTGTGCTGCACTCCCGGTTGTCTCGAGCACCAGCCACGGCAGGGCGAGGAAGCTGATGCGGCTCCCGGTGAGCGAGACGGCCTCGGCGGCGAGCAGCCAGGTCAGCGACCGAGACGCACCGCCCGGCCGCGTCATCCCGTCGCTCCCTGCCGCAGGCGGGGGAGCAACTGAACCTGGAGGATGACCCGCTCCGCGCTCCGGGGTGCGTCCGGGTTCGTGCCGGGTTCGTCCTGCCGGTAGCGACGGAGGACCGCCGCCAGGTCGCGACGGAGGCGCTTGGCCTCGGCGGGCGTGAGACGCAGAACTCGGTCGCTGATGGTCCAGCCCTCGTCCCACGCTGCGGGGAGGGTGGGCAGCTCGGCGAGGAAGGCGTCCATCTCCTGGTAGCACTCGCTGGCGAGAGCGCGGAGGAACCCCTCGGCGTCGGCTGCTGCGTCGCGTGCGGACGCCCGCGGGAGATCGGTGAGCCGAGCGGCCGCCCGCCACCAACGCTCGCGGCCGGTGGCCGTGTGCTCGGGGTCCTCGACGACGAAGCCGTAGGTCGCCAGCTGGCGCAGGTGGTAGCTCGTTGCGCCGCTCGACTCGCCCACCCGTTCAGCCAGCCGCGTGGCGGTGGAGGGCCCGTCGAGGCGTAGCAACCCGAGCAACCGGACCCGCAACGGATGCGCCATCCCGCGCAGGTTGCGCGGGTTGAGCGTTACCACGTCATCGGCATCTGGCATCTCGTCGACCATGACCCAAACATATCGCTGCAAAGAGACCTTTGCAAGAGAATCTTTGCGGAGCAATTACTCGCCCGACCGTTCGACCTCCCTCTCGTGGCCAGCGAGGTGGTCCTCGATGGCGCGGCCGCAACCGAGTAGCCCGGCGCGAGACCCAGTGCCCTAACGGTGGTCGAGCACGTCCGCGCTAAGGGTGCCGGTGAGGAGCGCCTGGGCCACGTCCTTGAGTCGCTGGTTCGTGCGGCGGGCGTAGGAACGGAGCAGGGCGAACGCGGCGTCCATCTCGATCTGTCGACGTTCGGCGAGCATGCCCTTGGCCTGCTCGATGGCGACGCGACTCGTGAGCGCCGCCTGCAACTGTTCGTTGAGGACGCGGGCCTCGCGGAGTGTGCGCTCCTGAAGCAGGCCGACGGTCGCGATGTCGGCCAGGGCCTGGCCGATGTCGACGTCAGCCTCGGACAGCGGCTCACCGTCGCCGCCGAAGATGTTCACCGCGCCGATCACCCTCCCGCGCAACCGCATCGGGAGCGCGTGCACCACGGAGAAGCCGAGGCGACGCGCTTCAGGACCGAACTGTGGCCAGCGCTCCGGTTGGTCGTCCAGCGACTGGTTCACGAGTCGCTGACCGGTGCGGTAACAGTCCAAGCACGGCCCCTGCTGATTCTGGAGTTCGAACAGGTCGAGTAGGCGGGCCGTCTCGTTGGACGACGCTACGGACCGTAGGACGCCCTGTTCGTCGGCGAGAACCACGCCGGCTTCCTTCGCCTTGAGCAACTCGACGCACCGATCGGCCAGCGTGGTGAGGAATTCGACGACGTCGAACTCGGTGACGAGAGTGTCCGCCAGCTCGACGAAGACCTGGCTGAGCCGCTGTGAGTCCGTCATCGGTTTCTCCTCATCGCCTCCACGCGAATCCCCAGCGCCTAACAATAGTTGGAGGTGTACCCATCGCCGCCTGTTGCACTACCCGTCGTCGAAGCGAAGCCGACGGCCGACGACCTCGGTGGCGACGGAGTCAATCGAGCGGTCGTTGGTCCACGCATACGCCCGCAATCGGATGAGCGCGGTGGCGACGTCCGTGTCGAGTTGGGCGGCGATCATTCCGGTGGCTTGGTGCACCACGGAGCGATGGTCGATGACCTCGGCCAGCCGAGCAGGAAGCGCGCCGGGCGGGATGGCGGCCTCCACCTCGAGCAGCAAGTGAGTCGCGACACGAGACAGGGCGATCGCATCGCGAAGATCCTCGGGCTCGAGGTCGCCCGCGATGTCGCGGTACAGGCTCAGTACCCCGAGGTCGACAGCGCCGACTCGCAGCGGGAAGGAGAACACGGCGCGGACGCCGAGAGCGAGCGCGGCCGGTGCGAAGGCAGGCCACTGGCCGAAGGCGAGCGCGAGGTCCGGTTCGAGCACGGGGCTGTCCGAGTGGTTGGCGTCGATGCACGGCCCTTCGCCCAGGCTGAATTGGAGGTCGTCGACGTCACCGCAGATCGGATCCGAGACGGCGACTGCGCCGCGATGCTGTCCGTCTCCGATCACCGCAACGCCCGCTCCCGTCACGGACAACACTTCGACGCAGGCCCCCATGAGCCGTTCGAGCACCGGCGGGCCGCCGGCGTCGGCAAGGAGGTCGGTGACCCGGTTGAGCCGGAGTGGATCCATGGCTCAGCGGGCGATCGCGCCGGAGGCGAGGGAGCCGCGACCTCCCACATCGGCTGTGTCCGCTGCGTGCATGTTCCCCTACCTTCGGCCGTGGAGATCGCGTGGTGTGGTCTCCGGCCGCGACGGGGTCCTGATCGCTTTCGCAAGTCTACGAGGCGGACGACTATTTCCGTCATGTTTCGCCGGACGCCCAATCGAGTACTATCTCCGCACCGGCTGTGCTCGAGGTCGGTGCGTACCCCAGACCCTGGTCGCGTGGACCCATCGCCCGCAATCCGGAGGCTACTGGGTGTCGATCGCATCAGAGCAGCGTGATGGGGGGCGCGCCTGCGAGGATTCCACGTGGTCGGTCGCGGATCGGCGCGTCTTCGATCTCACGGCCGCCTCCGATTCAGATGACGGCTGGCCCCGCCCGATCGTCGCCATGAATGTCGGCCTCGCCGTCGCGGACGACCCAACTCTCGACGCGGCGCAGATCGTGCACGAGGCGGACAAGGCGATGTACCGAACCAGGCGCGGGCATCTTCGTGGCGGGAACCACGGTCAAGCCCAGCCCGGCGGGCCAGGGCTGGGCTTGACGAGTACGACGAATACAAGGCAGCGCTGGCGGTCCCCAGAAGCCGGCTGAGCGCGTTCTGGCGAGGCATCAGGTGCCGTGGAGGCGGCGCTTTCTCGCCGGAACGCGGTGGGGAAGCGATCGGGCCACACCGAAGGCACGAGCACGGCGAGCGCGGTCCGATCGAGCCGGCCGCGTTACGTTCCGGCGGTGACCGCACCGCTCGCGCTGCTCGACGCCATCGCGAAGCAGGACGCCGAGATCGGCCCGGGCTTGCGGCACGTCGAGGTGTTCACGCTCCGGGGCCTGCTCACCCTCTTCTGGCACGGACCGCCCGACGCCGAGACGGTGGTGGTCGCCGGGGGTGGCGCCATGGGTGGTCTGCTCGGTCCGGCCGGTGGCTTGTATCACCGCCTCGGACTGGCCCTGGCCGAACAAGGCATCGGGACGCTGCGGGTGGGCTACCGGTCTCCGGGCGATCTCGACCGCTGCACGGTCGACATGTGCGCCGCGGTCGATCTCGCGGCCCGCGCCGGAGCCACTCGCGCGGTCGCCGCCGGCCACTCGTTCGGCGGGGCCGTCGCCGTCCGCACTGCGTGTGCCCTCGGCGACGTGGTAGCCGGCGTCGTCACCTTTGCCACCCAGTCCGCCGGGTGCGAGGTCGCGGCCGAGCTCGCGGGCCGGCCGCTCCTGCTCTTCCACGGTGATCGCGACGAACTGCTGCCGCTCCAGTGCAGCGAGACGGTCCGCCTCATCGCCGGGACGGGTGAGCTCGTCGTGCTCCCCGGCGAGGGCCACCTTCTCAGCGGAGCCGCCGAACTTCTCCTGGCCCGCACCACGGCATTCGTGACCGAGCAGGCGCGCTAGGCAGCGGGGGCATCGCCCGACGACGGCTGCTGGGTCGACGCGGTGACGCTTACGTAAGGGCGCTGCGGTCGCCCTCGCCGGGGCACTCCGGCGTCGTGAAGCCCTCGAGGATCGCCGTGCTGATCTCGCCGAGCTGCGCGACCTGCTCGGGCGTGAGCTTGTCGAGAAGATGTTGGCGGACCGCCGCGACGTGTCCGGGCGCCGCCCCTTCGAGGGTCTTGAAGCCGGTGTCGGTGAGCCGGGCCATGGCGCCGCGCTTGTCCGTCGGCAAGGGGCACCGCGAGACCCACCCCAGCTCCTCGAGACGGTCGATGGCATGGGAAAGGCGGCTCCGCGAAGACCGCGTGAGCTCGGCAAGCCGGCTCATCCGGAGAGTGCGGTCGGGAGCTTCGGAGAGCGCGACGAGGATCTCGTAGTAGGCGTGCGGCATGCCCGCGTCGCGCTGCAGCTCTCGGTCGAGCTGCTCGCCCAACAGGCGCACCGCGAACAGGAACGACCGCCATGTCCGCTGCTCGTCCTCGTCGAGCCATCGGGTCTTGGTACGCCTGGCCATCCTTCTCAGGCTACGCACGCGCCGCGAATCCGGGAGGCTCCGGGAATAGTTGAATCCTCAACCCGGTTGGAGGGTGGAAGTTGAGTCTTCAACCGATAGGAGGATCTGCGCCATGAGCATCACCACATCCGCTCCCATCATCCCGGACTACATCGCCGGCACCTGGAGCATCGACCCCGTCCACTCCGACGTCTCGTTCAGCGTGCGCCACATGATGGTGAGCAAGGTTCGCGGTCGTTTCGGTCGATTCGAAGGGACGATCGTGACAGGCGAGAACCCGTTGGACTCGAGCGGGACCGCGTCCATCGACCTGGCCTCGGTCGACACCAACGACGAGCAGCGCGACGCCCACATCCGCTCGGCGGACTTCCTGGATGTCGAGCGCTACCCGACCATGACCTTCCGCTCCACCGCGGTCCGTCCCACGGCGAAGGGCTTCGTCCTCGACGGTGAGCTGTCGCTGCACGGCGTGACGCGCACGGTCAGCCTCGACCTCGAGGTCAACGGCTTCGGCCCCGACCCGTTCGGCGGCACCCGCGCCGGCTTCTCCGCGACCGGCGAGATCAGGCGCAGCGACTTCGGTGTCGACACCACGCTCCCGCTCGACGGCGGCGGTGTGGTGGTCGGCGACAAGATCCAGCTGTCGCTCGAGATCGAAGCCGTCCTCGAGGCCTGAACCCGGCCTCGAACGGCAAGACTGGTCCGGGACGAAGGAGGAGCCGATGCCGATCACCCGTCTGAACCATGCGGTGCTGTACGTCCGCGACGCCGAGCGCAGCGCCCGTTTCTACACGGACGCCCTCGGGTTCAGGGTGCGGAGCCGCATGACGATGGGTGGCGGCTCGGCCTTCTTCCTGGTCGCGCCCGGCTCCCACAACGACCACGACTTGGGACTGTTCTCCATCGGCGCACAGGCCGCGCCGTCGCGTGCGGGCGCGGAGACCGTCGGCATGTACCACCTGGCCTGGCAGGTCGACACCCTCGACGAGCTCGACCGTCTGCGGACGGTGCTCACCGAGGCGGGCGCCCTCGTGGGCGCGAGCGACCACGGGGTGAGCAAGAGCCTGTACGCCAAGGATCCGGACGGCTTGGAGTTCGAGGTCATGTGGGCGGTACCGGCCCACCTCGTCGACGACGCGGTTCTCGAAGCCTCGACGCACATCGCCCCGTTGGACATCGCCCGGGAGAAGGAGCGGTACGGCGCCGCCACCACCGGATAAGACTCCGGCGCATGACGGACGACGCCATTCCCGCGTATCGCTCCGCCCGCCAGCGCCTGACCGCCTTTGCTCGCGGGCTCGATGACGCCGAGGCCGGACAGCCGGTGCTTGCCTGCCCGGGGTGGCGCGTACGGGACGTGGTCGGCCATCGCGTCGGCGCGGCCGCTGACCTCGTCGCCGGAAATTCTCCGACCGACGAGGAGTGGACGGCCCGGCAGGTCGCGTCGCGCCGGGATCGTCCGTTCTCGGCCGTCCTCGACGAGTGGGACGAACGCGGCCCCGAATTCGAGGTCATGCTCGCGGGCGACTTCCCCATACCCCCCGCCGTGTTCGGCGACCTGGACCTGGGCGGCGACGACGCCGCGGCCACGGTGACGGCGCCGGCCTTCGACGTGCTGCGGGCGGCGACGGGACGGCGCACCGCGGACGAGATTCGTGGCTTCGAGTGGAAGGGTGAGGCCGATCCGTACGTTGGCGTCTTCGCACCCTTCCCGCTACCCGAGGCGCCATTGCCGGCCTGAGGAGGACGCCCCATGCCCGACGACCCGCGAGGTCAGGTCCGCGTCGAACGGAGTGCCAAGCGCGTTCGCACCTATCTCGGCGGCGAGTTGCTCGCCGACAGCATCCACCCCCGCCTCGTTTGGGAGAAGCCCCAGTACCCCGCGTACTACCTCCCGCGTGAGGATGTGCGCACCGAGTTGCTGACGCCCAGCTCCCGCACCGAGCACTCCCCGAGCCGCGGTACGGCCCAGTACTTCCACGTCAAGGGAGGCGACCGGCTCGTGGAGGACGGCGCCCGGGCGTACCCGGAGTCACCGTGCGTCGAGCTGCGCGATCTGATCCGGTTCGACTTCAGGGCGATGGACGCATGGTTCGAAGAGGATGAGCCGATCGGTGTCCATCCCCGCGACCCGTACACCCGGGTCGACGTCCTGGCCAGCTCGCGCCATGTCGAGGTGGCGATCAACAGGGTGAAGGTGGCCGAGACGAGCCAACCCCGGATCCTCTTCGAGACGGGCCTGCCGCCCCGCTACTACATACCCCTCACCGATGTCCGGATGGATCTGCTGCGGGCGTCGGGGTCGGAGACGCAGTGTCCGTACAAGGGCACCGCGAACTATTGGTCGGTGCAGGCCGGTGACGAACTCGCCGAGGACGTCGTGTGGACGTACCGCACGCCGTTGCTCGAAAGCGTGAAGATCGCCGGCCTCGTGTGCTTCTACAACGAGCGGGTCGACCTCACGGTGGACGGTGTCCTCCAGGAGCGGCCGCAGACCGCGTTCAGCCCTCGGCGTGCTTCTTGAGCGCGGCGACGGCGCCGTCGTAGCTGCGCTTCATCAGATCGGTCATCTCGTCGGGCTCGACCTTCGCGACCCACGTCACGTGGGAGCCGGCGCCGGCGGGTGTGACGGTGATCGTCGCCTCGTGGTGGGTCACGGGCACGCCGCCGATGACTGAGTAGACCAGCTGGCGGGCGGTGTCGTCCGAGGACACGAGGCGTTCGAGGATCTCCATCCCGAACATCTTGATCGTGCGCTCGTCGCCGTCAACGGTGCACGAGTCCAGGCCCGGCGACCACGCCGCGATGCCGCCGAAGTCGCGGACGATGGCCCACACGTCGTCGGCGGAGCGGTCGATGTCGATCTCACTGGTTGCGGTACCCATGGCGGCTCAGCCTGCACGCTGGGCCGGTCAGCCCGCCAGCCGAGTGCTGATCTGCCCGTTGTCGAGCAGCACGGCGCGATCGACCCGGACCGCTTCGAGCAGGCGGCGGTCGTGGCTGACGAGCAGCAGGGTGCCGACCCAGGTGTCGAGCGCCTCCTCGAGCTGTTCGATGGCCGGGAGATCGAGGTGGTTGGTGGGCTCGTCGAGGACGAGGCAGTTGACGCCCCGGGCCATGAGCGTGGCGAGGACGGCCCGGGTCCGCTCGCCGGGTGACAGCGAGGCGACGGGACGGTCGACGTGGCCGGGGCCGAGACCGAACTTCGCCAGCAGCGATCGCCGCGCCTCGGTGGTCGTGCGCCCGGCACCGATCGCCGCCTCGAAGACTCGGAGCAGCGGCTCGCCGCCGGTGAAGTGTTGGCGGGTCTGGTCGACCTCGCCCACCACGACGCCGGGCCCGATCCATTGCTCGCCCTCGGTCAGGGGCAGCGCGCCGAGCAGCGCGCCGAGCAAGGTCGTCTTGCCGCTGCCGTTGGGGCCGAGGATGGCGATGCGCTCGGCCCACCCGACCTCGAGGTGGACGGGTCCGAGGCGGAAGGCGCCGCGCTCCACCACCGCGCCGTCGAGGCGGGCGACCACGTCGCCGCTGCGCGGGGCCAGCGCGATGTCGAGTTGGAGCTGCCAGCCCTCCCACGGCTTGTCGACGGCTTCGAGCCGGTCGAGCGCCTTCTCGGTGATGCGGACCTTGGCCGCTTGCTTCTCGGTGCGGTTGAGGAAGAAGTCGCGCTGGGCCTTGTCGTTGTCCTTCGGGCGCTTGATGGCCTTGCGCACACCCGCCGCCGCCCACTGCCGCTGGCGCCGGGACTGGTCCTCGAGCTCGTCGCGCTTGGCCCGGTACAGCTCGTACGCCTCCTGGGCGTGGCGGCGGGCCGTGGCCCGCTCGTCGAGATAGGCGAGCCAGCCGCCGTTGAACAGCGTGGCGCGATGGGTGTGCTCGTCGAGCTCGAGCACCGAGGTGATGGTGCGTTCCAGGAACGCCCGGTCATGGGACACGACGACGACGCCGCCCCCGACGGCCGCGAGGAACTGCTCGAGCCGGGCGAGGCCGTCGAAGTCGAGATCGTTGGTCGGCTCGTCGAGCAAGAGGACGTCGAAGCGGGCGAGCAGGATGCCGGCCAGCGACACGCGAGCGGCCTGGCCGCCCGACAGGGTCGCCGTCGACTGGTCGAGGACCGAGGCCGGCAGGCCGAGGTCGGTGGCGACGGCTGCGGCCCGGGCGTCGAAGTCAGCGGCGCCCAGTCGTAGCCAGCGGTCGAGGGCGCGGCCGTACCGGTCGTCGGCGCCCGGGTGGCTGGCGGCGATGGCCTCGGTGGCGGCGTCGAGCTCCAGGCCGGCGCCGGCCACCCCGGTGCGCCGGGCCAGCGCGGCCGCGACCGATTCGTCGGACCGCCGCTCCGGTTCTTGGGGCAGGTAGCCGACCGTGGCGTCCGGCGG
>Ga0137374_10008077_pt1 | contig 12461 bp, 8 predicted proteins | sample SagtaG_20_FD_104811 | JGI IMG/M metagenome (GOLD analysis project Ga0137374, IMG submission 104811) | Vadose zone soil microbial communities from Sagehorn Ranch, Mendocino, California, USA - Sage1_R_100_16 metaG | ecosystem: Environmental > Terrestrial > Soil > Vadose zone | place: USA...
AGCCAGCGGCTACGCTCCGGGCGACCCAAGGGAGTCGGCGATTATCGCAGAGCTGCCAGCGGGCAACTACACCGCGATCGCGCGCGGCGTAAACGACACGACCGGGGTTGCACTGGTGGAAGTATACGATCTGCATTAATACCCCAGACTCCGTTCACACTCCATTTATGAAAAAATCTACCACTTCTGAATCCGGTTCGTTCAGTCCGCGCCTCTTAGTCGCCATCCTGCTTTGCATGGGCGTTGCCTGTTCGATGGTGAGTGCAACCCTATCCACCACGGCGGGTAAAGTCAGTTTCTTACGTAGCGAAGCGACGGCGAAAGCTTCCCAGAGAACGCTTAGCTTCGCAGAGCGCGTGTCGTATCAACGGGCGATCGAGGACGTTTACTGGCGTCACCGGATCTGGCCAAAAGAGAATCCCTATCCCAAGCCGTCGCTCGATACGGTAATGACGCAGGCGCAACTTGAAGATAAGGTCGCAGATTATCTTGGCAAATCACGGGCGCTGCAGGACAAGCGGCAGCAGCCGATCACCGCCAATCAGTTACAGGATGAGATGGATCGCATGGCGCAGGACACCAAGCAGCCCGAAGTGTTGCACGAGCTGTTTGAGGCGCTCGGGAATGATCCTTTTGTCATTGCGGAGTGCCTCGCCCGGCCAATGCTGGCGGAGCGTCTGCTAGCCAGCGAGCAACTAACACAAACGAGTCGAAGCCATGAGCAAGTTGTAACTGCTAGCGGAAATTACACGTTACCGTTTATCTCCGATGCGGGTGCATGCAGTGATAATATCTGGACGGCTACCAGCACTATCAATGCACCTGGTGCGCGAGCCTTTCACACGGCAGTGTGGACTGGCGTTGAAATGATCGTCTGGGCCCCTGGGAACACGGGCGGGAGATACAATCCCAGCACGGACAGTTGGACAGCTACTACCATCGCCCATGCCCCCGTTGGACGATTCAGTCACACGGCAATTTGGAGCGGCACTGAAATGATCGTTTGGGGTGGATTCGATGGCGGCAGCTATTTCAATACCGGCGGGAGATACAATCCAGGCACAAACACTTGGACAGCTACTACTATCGCCAATGCTCCCATTGCACGATTCAGTCACACGGCAGTCTGGACCGGCACTGAAATGATCGTCTGGGGCGGATTTGGCAGCAACCTCGACGTCCTGAATACCGGCGGGAGATACAATCCCTTCACAGACACTTGGACATCCACCAGCACGACCAACGCGCCCACTGCTCGAGAGCTGCACACGGCAATCTGGACCGGTAGTGAGATGATTGTCTGGAGTGGATATGGCAATCCCGGGTGGGCGAACACCGGCGGTAGATACAATCCCGGCACAGACAGTTGGGTAGCTACGAACACTACCCACGCGCCTGGTGGCCGAGATTTTCACACGGCGGTTTGGACCGGGAGTGAAATGATTGTCTGGGGTGGATTAGGTGGCCTCTTTCACAACCCTCTGAACACTGGCGGGAGATACAATCCAGGCACAAACACTTGGACAGCTACGAGCACAAACAACGCGCCCGTAAACCGGGCCTATCATACGGCAGTGTGGACCGGTAATGAAATGATCGTCTGGGGTGGGTTGTCGTTGGGTTTCCCGGGTACGTTGGACACCGGCGGGAGATACGATCCTGGTGCAAACAGTTGGACAGCCACAAGCACTGCCAACGCGCCACCGGCCAGGCGCTTTCACACGGCCGTCTGGATTGGTAATCAAATGATTGTCTGGGGAGGAGCTGACAATCTCCAAGCTTTCAATACCGGTGGAAAATACTGCGCGCCGTCCACTGGCTCGCAGTTGGGTAACATCAGCACGCGCGCGTTTGTGCAGACTGGCAACAATGTGATGATTGGCGGGTTCATTGTGCAAGGGAGCCAAACAAAAAGAGTGATTATTCGCGCCATTGGCCCTTCGCTCACTCAGTATGGCGTTCCCAATGCATTATTTAATCCGACATTGGAGCTACACGATAGCACGGGAGCTTTGATTGCTTCCAACGACAACTGGATGACTACAATCATCGGCGGGATTATCACTAGCAACCAATTCGTGGAGATTCGTGATAGCGGCCACGCGCCCGGGGACGGAAGGGAATCTGCGATTATCGCAGACCTGGCACCGGGTAACTACACCGCGATCGTGCGCGGCGTAGACAACATGACCGGAGTTGCTCTTGCGGAGGTGTACGATCTTAGCGGCGATGCTAGCTCAATTCTCGGCAATATCAGTACGCGCTCCTTTGTGCAAACGGGCGACAACGTGATGATTGGCGGGTTCATTGTTCAAGGGAGTCAATCAAAGAGGGTGATTGTGCGCGCCATAGGTCCTGAACTATCTGCACCTCCATTTAACATTCCCAATGTATTGGCTGATCCAACCTTGGAGCTGCACGATCACATCGGAGCTTTGATTGCGTCTAATGATAACTGGCAGACTACGATAATTGGCGGGATCATCATCAGAGACCAGGTGCAAGATATCATGCACAGCGGGCATGCTCCGACTCAGCCAAGCGAATCTGCGATCATCGCAGACCTGCCTCCGGGGAACTATACGGCGATCGTACGCGGTGTGAACAACACCACCGGCGTTGCTCTGGTGGAAGTGTACGATTTTGATTAATACTCCTTTAAAGCTAATCACCAGCATTCGCTGTGCGGCCTGTTGAAAGGCTAACCGCTTCTTTGGAACTTCAACCGGCATTTGATTTGGCTCGACAAGCTGTCGAGATTTTTGAAAACTCCGGGTCGGGAAAACGATCTTGAAACGGACTAAGAATTTTTTCCGCTGGATTCTTCCTCCCTTTCTGGACCTGCAATCGCAGAAACACACGGCGGGAGACAGACAGGAAATATCTATGAACCCACTGATTGGACTCAAAACGACAACTTTGCCACTTCTCATCACACTCTCCCTCGCCTGTTTTGCGCTTTCGCCGCAAGCGGAAGCCGTTTGTCAACAAGGCTGCGATCCCAGCAACGACAACACGTTCCTTGGTGAGGACGCGCTCTTGAGCAACACCACCGGTAGCCGCAACACAGCCCTCGGCTTCCAGGCACTCGAAAGCAACACCGCCGGCGGATTCAACACAGCCGTCGGCAATCAGGCACTCGTAAACAACACCACTGGAAGCTTCAACACGGCAAACGGGTATTTTGCGCTCGCAACCAACATCACCGGCGGCAACAACACGGCCAACGGTTCAGGTGCACTCTACGGCAACAAGGGCAGCGGGAACACGGCCACCGGCAGTAGTGCGCTTTTCAGCAATACTACCGGCAGCAACAACACGGCCAACGGTTCAGGTGCGCTCGTTAGAAACACCGCTGGCAACAACAACACAGCCATCGCTGTTGGTGCGCTCTCTAGCAACAGCACCGGCTTCCAAAACACGGCCAACGGTGTTAATACGCTCTACGGCAACACAACCGGCTTCAGAAATACAGCAAACGGATATCAAGCTCTCTATGGCAACGCCACCGGTAGCAACAACACAGCCGAGGGTTTCCAAGCGCTGTATTACAACACTGGGTCAGATAACGTCGGATTGGGCTTTAACGCCGGCAATTTTCTGACCACCGGCAGCGGCAATGTCTGCATCGGTTCGGGCGTCCTTGGGGTTGCTGGCGAGAACAATACCACCCGGATCAGAAATGTTTACGCCTCAGCCGCGTCCGGCCGAGCAGTTTACGTCAATTCCGACAACAAGACCGGCACCCTTGTCTCCTCGCGCCGGTTTAAGGATGAGATCAAGCCCATGGACAAGGTCAGCGAAGCCATCCTGGCGCTTAAACCGGTTACCTTCCATTACAAAAAGGAGATTGAACTCAATGGCTCCATAATGTTTGGACTCATTGCTGAGGATGTTGAAAAAGTGGATGCCGACTTGGTGACTTGCAATGAAAAAGGCGAGCCCGAAACAGTGCGCTATGATGCTGTGAATGCGATGTTGCTCAATGAGTTCTTGAAAGAACATCGCACGGTACAAGAGCTAAAGTCCAGGGTGGCAAAACAGGAAGCAACTATAGCCGGCCAGCAGAAGCAGATTGAAGCTCTCACTGCAGGCCTCCAGAGAGTGAGCGACGCACTCAAGCTGAGCGGATCTGCGCCGCGAACGGTTGCAGATAACCGATAAAAGGATTCGCATTGGGCTCCTCAGATTTTCAGAGGGAGAACTTCAAAGAAATCTGCGCAAATCTGCGAAATCTGTGGATGAGAACGTCTCCATACGGTCAGCGGTTATGCTTGACGCGATGGCGCTGAGTTGCGTAAAAGTGCTTTCGATTACGTCATGCAGCGTTTCAACGATTCAGCCGCAACAAAAAGGAAACCAAAAATATGAAAACTCCAGACTCAGGAAAAGGAATCAGCCGGTCGCCTTTGCGATCCGGCTTCCTTCTCATCACACTTGCGCTTGCCTGCATTGCGCTTGCGCCCGCCCCCAATGCTTTCGCAGTCAACCCGCCTAAGAAACAATACTATCGGCAGCTACAACACAGCCGATGGCCTTAATGCGCTTTTTGCCAACACCAGCGGCAACGACAACACAGCGACCGGCCTGCGTGCGCTCTATGGCAACAGCACCGGCAGCGAGAACACGGCCGTTGGCGTTTCAGCGCTCGCAATCAACGAAGACGGCAGCCAGAACACGGCCATTGGTTACAAAGCGCTTATGGCCAACAGAGGCGGGAACCATAACATCGCCCTGGGCCACGAAGCTGGTATCAACGTCGGACGGCTGAACAACCCGCGCGATAACAATATTGAGATCGGCAACAGCGGTGATTTTTTCGACAACGCCACCATTCGCATCGGTGATGTACAGACGAAGACATTTATCGCGGGCATTAGCGGCGCCGCTGTAGCAGGCAATCCAGTTGTGGTGGATGCCAATGGACAACTCGGCACCGCCACGTCGTCAGCTCGGTTCAAAAAGGAGATCAAGCCAATGGACACAGCGAGCGAAGCGATTCTGGCCCTTAAGCCAGTTAGCTTTCAATACAAGAGCGACCCGACAGGCGCACGGCAATTTGGCTTGATTGCCGAAGAAGTGGCGAAGGTGAACCCAGATTTGGTCACCCGGGATCGCAATGGGGAGATCTACAGTGTTCGCTACGAAGCAGTGAACGCGATGTTGCTGAATGAGTTCCTCAAAGAGCACCGCACCGTGCAGGAACAAAAGGCGACAATTACTGAACTGAAATCTACGGTGGCCCAGCAGCAGAAAGACTTCCAAGCGACTGCCGCGCACCAGCAAAAGCAAATTGAGGCGCTTACTGCGGGCCTACAAAAAGTCAGCACGGAGCTCGCCACAGTGAGTCCATCCCATGGCGGACTTGAAGCGAGCAAATTCGCCACAGGAGGAATCCGCGGTGGCGGACCTGCGCCGCAACTGGTCAACAACAATCCGTAAAGCATCGGGGAACCTCACAATGCCGGTTGAAGTTGGGGATGTGTCTCAGCGATTGATTCCAACGGGACCTGGATTGCAGCGTGCTTGACGGCGACGGAAAGCGTTTCGTTGCGCGTGCGGATGAGAAGTTGACTCTGCGTCTGTGAACTTGAATCAGCGATTCGCGCTTGCAGCGAATTGCTTCGACAAGGTGGCGAGATTTTGTGAAACTCCCCGGATATGAAAACGAGCATTCCATCAGTTCTAATTACATTTTTACTCGTCTGCTTTGGGCTTTCGCCCGGAGCGCATGCGGTCGTCCCGCCACCGGACGGAGGCTATCCCGGCGGCAACACGGCCGAGGGCACTAGCGCTCTGCTCAACCTCACCACCGGGATCAACAATACCGCCGTGGGTGCCAATGCGCTCCGTGACGATACTACCGGGTATTATAATGTGGCGGTTGGTTCCGGAGCGCTTGCCAGCAATAGAACCGGCAACTTTAACATGGCCATTGGGACGGAGGCGCTCACCAATAATAATGCCAACTTAAACGTGGCGATAGGTTTTCGAGTAGGCTACATGAACACCCGCGGCCACCATCTCACCGGGGTTGGCGCTGGAGCTCTCAGGGACAACACGAGCGGCACTCATAACACGGCCGTTGGTGCCGACGCGCTAAGAGAGGGCACTGGCGGTTCCGGGAACACGGCTGTCGGATCCGGAGCGCTCCTGATGGGCGGTGCTGGCCTCAACACGGCCATCGGTGCTGACACTTTGCCAGAGAACACCGCTGGGTTCAGCAATACCGCCACGGGTTATCGAGCGCTCTATAGCAACACTGAGGGCTACTACAACACGGCTATCGGTAAGGACGCCCTTAGTAATAACACTGAGGGCGGCAGGAATACGGCTATCGGAGTGTCGGCCGGTTTCAATCAAACCACCGGTACCAACAACGTCTATATCGGCACAACAGTATTCGGCGCCGCGGGTGAGAACAACGCCTGCTATATCGCCAGCATTTTCGGGCAAACATCCCCCAGCGGAGTCCCGGTTGTCATTAACTCGAACAATAAGCTCGGCACGGTTACTTCCTCGAAACGCTTCAAGGAAAACATCGAGCCAATGGAGAAAGCCAGCGAGGCGCTGTTTGCACTCAAGCCGGTCGCTTTCCGTTACAAGAAGGAGATAGACCTGCAAGGGATTCCCCAGTTCGGACTTGTGGCCGAAGATGTGGAAAAGGCGAATCCTGATTTGGTTCTCCGCGACAAAGAAGGCAAGCCGTACACAGTGCGTTACGACGCAGTGAACGCGATGTTGCTAAATGAGTTTCTCAAAGAGCATCGCAAGAACGAGGAACAGCAGAAACAGATTGACGTGCTCACGGCGCAACTCAAAGAGCAGGCGGCGCAAATCCAAAAGGTGAGCGCCCAGCTTGAAGCGAGCAAACCTGCGCCGCAAGTGGTCAACAATCCCTGAAGCGGGTTGGAGTTAGCTGCGTCTCAGCGATTGATTCTAACTAGCGAACGATCTGGATTGCAGACGCGCCTCCGTAGTCACGAAAAACGTTTCAGTGCGCGTGCGAATGGGAAAAGTTGGCCGCATTTGCAGCACTGAATCACTGATTCGTGCTTGTGGCGAATTGCCTCGACAAGCTAGCGAGATTTTTCTGAAACTCCCCGGATATGAAAACAAGCATTCCACCGGTTTTAATTGCATTTGCGCTCGGCTGCTTTTCGCTCGTCCAAAACACGCAAGCGGTAAATCCGCCGCCTGATGGAGGCTATCCAGGGAGCAACACGGCAGAGGGGCAAGGCTCCCTTTTTAGCCTTACTGGCGGCGTCCATAATACGGCCCTGGGCTTCCAAGCGCTCTTTCACAACACCAGAGGCAACGTGAACGTGGCCAGCGGTTCCCAAGCGCTCCTTAACAACACGACCGGGAATAGGAACACGGCCGCCGGGTTTTCAGCGCTCTCTAGTAACACCACCGGCTTTGGGAATACGGCGACAGGGTGTTTCGCGCTTAGTAGCAATACAACCAGCAACGACAATACGGCGGATGGCTTTAACGCACTTCTTACCAATATTGGTTACCGCAATACAGCCATCGGGCAGGCTGCGCTCTTCAACAATGTCGGCGACGACGACAACACCGCAGTCGGGCGCGGAGCGCTTTTCAACAATACCGCCGGGAACTCCAACACGGCCATAGGGGAAAACGCCCTTGGCTCCAATCGGACCGGCTACAACAACACAGCGTTAGGTGTTTTTGCCGGCTTTGGCGTTACTTCGGCCCGGGGTGTTATCGCTATCGAGGCGCTGGGCGCGGACGTCGATGACAGCTGCTTTATCGGGAACATTTATGGCGTCACTACGCAAAGCGGCACGACAGTGCCAGTCGTCGTGTCCGATGGTGGGCAGCTTGGGACGATTGCTTCGTCGGAGCGGTTCAAGAAGGACATCGTCACAATGGATAAAACCAGCGAAGCAATCCTGTCGCTTAGACCGGTCACATTCCACTACAAGACGGATACTAAAGACACACCGCAATTTGGTTTGATTGCTGAGGAAGTCGCAAAGGTGAATCCCGCGCTCGTGCTGCCCGATAAGAATGGAAAACCTTACACCGTGCGCTACGACCAAGTGAACGCGATGTTGCTCAATGAGTTTCTCAAAGAGCACCGTAAGAACGAGGAACAGGAAGCTACCATCAGCCAGTTACGGTCAACGGTGTCGCAGCAGCAGAAAGATTTCCAATCGACGGTCGCGCAGCTCACTGCACGTCTCGACGAGCAGGCAGCGCAAATCCAAAAGGTGAGCGCACAGCTCGCCGCAGCGAGTCCGAGCGGTGGCGGACTTGAAGTGAACAGACAAGCGCCGCAAATGGTCAGCAGTAACCAGTAATCCTGCAAGAGTTGGCGCAAGGCCCATGCTGTCTGGGCTCTCGGTTGCACACTGTCAATGAGAAGCTGATCATTGCGCAGGCCAGGATCGACATAGAGTCACGAAAATGAATACCCCGGTTGAGCAGCAGCCAAAACGAGGAATGGGCTGTTTCGGAAAAGGCTGCCTGATCCTCATCGCATCGGGGATTTTACTTGTCGTGGGAGGGATCGGCGGAACTTATTGGAGCTCCCGTCACTATCTTTCGGATAAACCCGCACCGATCCCTGAAACTTCTGCGCCCAGCGAAACCGGACCCGCCACACCTGGTGAAACAAGCGTGGCCACGCCGAGCGAAAAAAGCTCCGAGGTTCGTGAACGCCTGGATACGATGAAGAAAGCGGCGAAGGCTCACGAGGCAACCGGAGTGGAGTTGACCGCCGCAGACATCAACGCGCTGATAGCGGCCAATCGAAAATCGCGTGGCACGGCCTCTGTTGGCATCGACGGCGGCGTCCTGCAAGCTCAGTTCTCCATTCCTCTAAAAAGATTGGACGTTCCCTTTCGAACAGCATTTGGTCTGGCCGATCGATATTTGAACGCGACTGTCACGATCATAGCGCCGCCGGGAACCAATGCGAGCAACGTTCAGCCAAGCGAGGTCACGCTCAACGGCCACACGATTTCCGCCGGTTTGCTGGACTGGCAATTACCGGGAGTCGGAAAATCGCTGCGAAATTACGTGATCAAGTATGCCGACCAGTACGGAGTCACGGACGGGGAAATCAGGGACGGCAAAGTGATCTTGCACACCAGCGGCCATTAATCGCATTAGCAACGGCAGTATGCATGGGACTGAATTTCTCTCGCGAACCCGCCGATTTCTTGCTAGGGACCACGTTGTAAATAGCTGCTGTCATGTTGAGCGAAGCGAAACATCTCTGGTCTTTTTCGTTACTTGCCGGTCCGGAGTATGATCAGAGATTCTTCGCTTCGCTCAGAATGACATTAGTAAGATGAATAAAAGCGAAACAACTTTGTGGCTGGGCGTGAGCGAGGCGGCACGAAATGCATTGACTCCGCGCGATTATAAAGTGGGCTCTTTGCCGCAACGAGTCGCGCAGTCGGGTGTTCCTGCGGGCGAACTGGTAAGGTCAGACCGGTCGATCCCGCAGATAAGGCGCGCCTGGATCCCCGGCGTGGAAATTTTCTCTCGCACGATTCATTCTCAGCGTCATCGCGGAGTTTTCGGCGAGTTTGTCCGCCGCGACGACGGAGTTCTGGCAAAAATCGGATTTTGGCCGAAGCAATGGTCGGCCGCGCGGATGTTTGCGCCCAGCGCCAAAGGATTTCATGTGCACCCACCCAGCATTCCTGCCGATACGACCGCCGAGAAATGGCTGCGCCGTTTGTTCATGCGGGGGCCCGAGAATTATTCACTGCGTCGTTACGATGACGAACAGTGGGACGTCATGTTTTTTCTCCAGGGACGCGTGGAGATGATTTTGTGCGATGTGCGCGCCGGTTTTTCAAAACGCATCATGCGTTTCTTCATCGATGGCGACAATCACCAGAGTAGTAATAATGTGGGAGTGGTCGTTCCACCCGGGGTCGCACACGCGATTCGCGTAGAAGGGTCGGAAGATGTAATCATGGTTTACGGGACGAGCACCGTTTTTCATCCGGAATTCGAGGGCCGCATCGCGAGCGAAATCGAAAGCGCGGAGCTGCCGGAATCCTGGCAGAAGTTCCTGGAGCAATCAGGCAAGTAGGAAAGCAGGAACTGATTTTGGCGTTTCCTGCTTTGAAACTCAGTCGCTACCCTCGCTTCTTCGCTGCTACCCTTGCAGCTTGACCTTCTATCTCGGAAATCCCTTTCCTCGATTCCTGTTTTCCTGATTCAAATTTTTCTAGAATGAAGCGAAGCTTCGATCCGGCCGTTCTGGAAATGATGGATCGGCCGCAACCGGTTTCGCCCGAACTGGAGCGCGATCTTGAACGGCTTCGGCAACTTAATCGCTGGTTCGGTAGCCACGGTCTCGTTTCGATGTTCATGCGTCGCTGGATGATGCCTGGCGCGCGGATGCGCGTGGTCGATCTCGCCACGGGTTCGGGCGATATTCCGCGGTTGCTCGTGGATCACGCGCGAAAGATTGGCGCGCAAATCGAGATTGATGCAGTCGATCGGCAAGCTGCGACGCTGGAAATCGCCCGGAGATTGAGTGCCGGGTACCCGGAAATTTCCTACCACGAAGCAAACATTCTGGAATGGAATTGCCCCCAAGGTTACGACATCGCGCTTTGTTCGTTAGTTCTTCATCATTTCAGCGATGATGACGCCGTAAGAATCCTGCGGCGGTGTCGCGAGTTGTCGAAGAGATTTGTGCTGGTGTCGGATTTGCGGCGCGGATTTTTACTCCGGACGGGCGTTTACATGTTGACCGCACTTATCTTTCGCGAACCGATGACGCGCTTTGATGCGCGTCTTTCCGCCCAACGCGCATTTTCATTTGGCGAAATGCGTGAGCTCGCGATCCAGGCGGGCTGGAAAAACTACGTTCACAAAAAATTTCGGTTCGCGAGGCAAGCGGTTTGGCTGGGGTAAATCGACCATCACTTCGGCGCTAAGGAGGCGACGATTTTTTCGAACCGCGGATCGCCGCGCAGGGGATCCCAAAACGGCAGGAGTTTCAATTGGCCATAGCCGAGGGAACTTGGGTACCGAATGGCGGTGGCAAGCTGTTCGCATGCGAGGTCGTTGTCGCCAATCCAGGCAGCGATTATCGCCAAGTACTCAATCATCGCCGGCCCGTTGATTGAATCTTTCTCCACGGGCAAAAGCTCCACTGCGCGCCGGCCTTCGCGCAGCGCTTCTTCTTTCCGCCCAAGAGCGGCGTCGATTAAACCGAGAACGACCAACGACGGTCCGTAGTTCGGTTGAGCTTGGACGACTTTCTCCTGTTCTGCGCGCGCCGTTGTGAAAGCCGACTGCGCTTTGTCCTCGTCCTTGCTCATGCGCGCGATAATGCCTTCCGCAAGAGGTCGATTGAAACGAATTGACTGGTTGCCAGGAGAGACGTTTTGGCCTGCGGCTATCAAGGCATCTTTTGCAGCAGCGGGATCGCGCTCGGCCAACGCGCAAATGAACCAGGGGCTGGCAATATCCGGGATGGCGTCAGGACTAGCCGCCCGAACTGAATCGATCAATTCATGGAGCGGCTTCGTATTCGCTTTCCAATCAAACTCCACATCCGCAAGCCCCAGTTTTGTCTCAACATCGTCGGGTGCGATGGCCAGAGCGCGATCGCAGGCCAACCGTGCTTCGGCATAGCGCCGAAGAAATGCGTAACTGCCAGCAAGCTGCTGCAGCGTATGAATGTTACGCGGATCGAGGTCGACTGCGCGCTCAAGGCTACCTATGGAGTTTTCCCATCGTCCCCGACGGCGCTCGATGGAACCCGTCAGTTGGAATACGTGTGCATCATTGGGCAGACTCTGACGGGCAACTTCCAGCTCGGCCAAGGCTCCGTCATAGTCGAGGTATCCTCGATAGAGGTTCTCCGCGCGCGCAAGGTGTGCTTCGCCCGCGTCGGGACGAAGGCGAAAAGCCGCCTGAATCGCTGCCTCTGCTAACGCCAGGCGCGCAGGCGTCCGATCATGGCCAAAGAAGTAAAGGTAGTCATGAGTGAAAGCGAGCTGGCAAAATGCCAGGAAAAACGCCGGGTCTCGCGTGACCGCTTGGTTCAACAGATCAGCCGCCTCCAACAAATCCTTTTTGCCGCTATTCGTAAACGGCGACCGCAGTGAAAGATCTTTGGCGCGGATGTAGAGATCGAACGCGGTGAGGTCGGCCGTCGGTCGTCGCAGGATAGCTCGTTTTTCCGCCGGTGAGATTTGAGCCGCCAACTGTGCGGCGATCGCCTGGGCGATTTCACTTTGAATTGCGAAGAGGTCGGCCACATCCCGATTATAGGTTTGCGCCCAGACATGTGTGTCGGTGTCCGCGTTGATGAGTTGCGCGTTAACTCGGAGCCGGTTGCCGATTCGTTGGACGTTTCCTTCCAAAAGATGGGCGACACCCAGCTGCTGCCCGATCTCACGTGAGTTCCGCGGGTTTCCGCTCTTATAAAGGTTCGCAGAAGTGCGACTGAT
>Ga0137374_10008083_pt1 | contig 12458 bp, 9 predicted proteins | sample SagtaG_20_FD_104811 | JGI IMG/M metagenome (GOLD analysis project Ga0137374, IMG submission 104811) | Vadose zone soil microbial communities from Sagehorn Ranch, Mendocino, California, USA - Sage1_R_100_16 metaG | ecosystem: Environmental > Terrestrial > Soil > Vadose zone | place: USA...
AAATCCATTACCAGGATGCCTTGTTTTGACATAAGTTCTGTAATATGAGATCGAACAGTATGGGATCCGATTCTTAATATGCTAGTTTCTGTTTCTTGGTCTTTTTCTAGCTCTTTGATTCTTTCTTTTATATCGTCGTTGGGTTCATATTTTATATGAGCTTGAGAGAAGCGAACGTGGTCAGGCTCCAGCTTGTTTGCATCAGAATATTTTGAGTATAATGGAGAGACTTCTAATGGTAGTATATTGTATTTTGAAAATGCGGCTTGTCGGATTTCAGACATCCATTTAGATTCAGTATTGTCCTTACTCAGGTGATCTAGGTAATCACGGTTTAGGCTCGAGAGTGAAACAAAAGTAGTAGACATGACTATATTGAGAAATAGAACATCGAATGTATTATCTACCTTTCTATTTCCAGCTCGTCAAAAATTATTGTTTAAAAAATTAAGAGTGATTGTGTGTTGGTTGGTTTGCTTGTTTGTTTAGCTTCCTTCGTACCTATCCTACCGAGTCTTCCATCTCGAGTTTTACCATTCTGTTAAGCTCTACAGCATATTCCATTGGCAGCTCTTTTGTGAACGGCTCCATGAATCCGCCTACTATCATAGACAGTGCATCAGACTCTGTGAAGCCACGGCTCATGAGATAAAAGATCTGGTCTTGGCCTATCTTACCCACGGTTGCTTCGTGGGAGATTGTGGCATCGTCTTCGTTTACTTCTACGTATGGATAGGTATCTGTTCTAGAATTCTTGTCAAGAAGTAGGGCATCACACCGTACATTAGACTTGACCCCTGTTGCACCCTTTGCTACATGAAGAAGTCCTCGATATGTGGTACGGCCAGAGTCTTTGCTGACAGACTTGCTGGTTATGCGTGAGGTAGTGTCTGGTGCCAGATGGACAGCTTTAGCGCCTGCATCTTGGTGTTGACCCTTGCCTGCAAAGGCTATGGATATGACTTCTGCATGTGAACCTCGTCCAAGCATGTATACACCAGGGTACTTCATTGTCAACTTGCTGCCCAAGTTACCGTCAATCCACTCTACTGTAGCTCTTTCGTATGCATACGCTCTCTTTGTTACAAGGTTATAGACATCTTTGCTCCAATTCTGTATGGTCGTGTAACGGATCTTGGCTCCCTTTTTGGCTATCAGCTCTACTACTGCAGAGTGTAATGATTCTGTAGTATAGACGGGAGCAGTACAGCCTTCAATGTAATGAACTTCTGAACCTTCATCGGCTATGATAAGTGTACGCTCAAATTGACCTATGTTTTCAGCGTTAATTCTAAAGTATGCTTGCAAAGGAAGCTCAATCTTGACATTTGGTGGTACGTAAATGAATGAGCCGCCAGACCATACAGCACTATTAAGAGCTGCAAACTTGTTGTCTTCAGGTGGGATAACCTTTCCAAAATGCTTCTTCATCAAGTCAGGATACTTTTTGACAGCTGAATCTGTATCTACAAATATGACACCTTGCTTCTCTAAGTCTTCTCTTAAATTGTGGTATACTACTTCAGATTCATACTGGGCGCCCACACCAGCCAGGAATTTACGTTCTGCTTCAGGAATTCCCAACTTTTCAAACGTGTTTCTTACAGAATCAGGTACATCGTCCCAGCTCTTGCTCTGCTTTTCTGCAGCCTTTGCATAGTAGTAAATATTTTGAAAATCAATGGTAGAAAGGTTACCGCCCCAGTTGGGCATTGGCTTACTCATAAATACGTCATAAGAGCGCAGCCTAAATTCACGCATCCAATCAGGCTCTGACTTGAGGCGGCTTATCTCCTCGACAGTGCCTCGTGAGAGTCCCTTCTTACTTAAATAAACATAAAGTTCAGTCGAATCCTTAAAGTCATACTTGGAATAGTCCATGTCTAGATCTTTAGATCTTTGAGATTGAGCTTGAGCTGCTGCTTGAGCTAAAGGTTTAGGCTCAATATCACGTTGTACATTTACTTCTTTGGCTGTCATACAGTACAAGCTCACTCTACCTTATTTAAACACCTTCACCATGTTTGAGGATTAGTTAGAATAGGGTAAACTATGGTAAACAAAGGCTTTTAGTATCGAAATGCCCATAAAAGTCATATAAGCAATGTCTTCTGCACGCGACTTTATAAAGGCAATAGAATCAGGCTCCAAACACCTAGTAATAAAGAGATTCACTCTTCGCTATCCTGAAGAAAAACTAAAGTTTGTAGGCGATGGATATCAGTTTGATCCCAAGAAAGGAGTAGGCATTGCAGGCTACAGAGGAAGACACATTCTATTCCACGATAAGTGTACGGGATGTCAGCTCTGCGCTATAGCTTGCGAAGGAATCGCAGAAGCGATAGGAATGGTTAAAGTTGACGAGCAATGGAAACACAACAAAAAGGCAATAATGCCCCAGATTGATTTTGGTAAATGCGTATTCTGTGGACTTTGTGTCGATGCTTGTCCATTCTATGCACTCTATATGACAGACGATTATGAGCTTTCAGCTTTCACAAAAGAACACCTGATATACACACCAGCTCAGTTGGCCGTCAAGCCAAAGTATGACGGTGATGTGGAAATAAAAATTGACAAGAGGGGTGCTGACCATGGTTGATGGTATATTTATCAGTGTGGCGGTCCTTACGATAGGTTCGGCCATATTTTCATTAGAAAGTAAGGAGCTCATATATGGCGCAATTGCTCTAGCAATTTCAATGCTAGGGGTAGCTGGATTCTTCCTTCTTCTTGATGCACCGTTTGTTGCCATGTTTCAGATCGCAGTTTATGTGGGCGCGGTAGCTGTTTTGGTCATCTTTGCAGTTATGTTAGTTAGAACTCAGGAGCTCTTTGCAACAAGAGAGGATAAGGGAAGAAAGTCGGCAGGAATAATTCTTATGCTTATTACCATGGGAGGGATAGGTGCGATACTACTAGCGTCCGGGATAAGGGACCCTACCTTTGGTAATCCAAATGCATCACCTGTAAATATTGCAGAGATTGGAAAGTCTATGCTTACCTACTATGCCCCTGCCCTAGTAATACTTGGATTTACATTAGCAGGAGCTGTCATTGGCGCACTAGCTCTTGCCCGAAGGGAGGATATGGTTAGGGAAAATGATAGAGCTAATTGATGTATTATTAGTTTCAGTAGTGCTGTTTGCGATTGGTATATATGGTCTAGTAGTTAAGCGCAACGCAATACGAATGTTATTTTCAATCGAAATCATTGCAAACGCCGCTAACCTTAATCTAGTAGCCTTTGCGAGAAATTTGCATAATGTTCAAGGACAGGTGTTCGCCCTTTTTTCAATTGCAATTGCAGCAGCAGAAGTGGCAGTGGGTTTGGGAATCATAATTATTGCTTACAGACTTTACAAGGAAATCGACGTTGAAGAATTTAGGAGTTTAAAGGGCTGAAATGAAAGAGATACCTAGTCATTACGCGCTAGTGACGGATTGTATGGGAAATGGCTGAATCATTTTATCTGCTGGCAGCAACATTTCTGCCATTAGTGCTCGCCCCACTGTCGTACCTGCTCGCCAAAAAAATAGGACCTAATGGTGCTGCTTGGTTTTCATTTGGTGTCATGATCCTTTCGACCGGACTGTTACTCATTCCCGCCCTTTCATTGCATGGAGGAAGATCTGGTTATGTAGAATCATATCCTTGGAGTCCATTCGCAGGTAATTTTGGTTTACGGCTCGATGGCCTTAGTCTTCCTTTTGCTGCAGTAATCTACATTCTATGTACGGTTCTGACTCTGTATTCGAAGCCGTATATGCTACACAAGATTTTGGATCGATTTCATGAACAGGGCGGAACAGGTCAAAGCTTCACTCCTAATCAGGACGCAGATAAGACAAGCCGGTCAGAATCAGGAACCAGACAAGGTAGGCAGAATAGTAATACCGGAACTCTGTTGACATCAAAGTACGAAGAACAAGGATATATCAGACATCATTTTGGACTTTATTACGGACTGTTTCTTACTTTTTCAATGGGAATGCTTGGAACAGTGCTCGCCACAAACCTCATAGAGTTTTATGTGTTTTTTGAATTAATGCTTGTTCCATCATTTTTCTTGATAGCTTTCTATGGCTACGGTGCAAGAAAAAGAATAGCTCTTATGTTCTTCTTTTGGACACATGTAGGAGCCATCGTTCTTCTTTTAGGACTATTAGCTATGGGATTTTTTACTGGAGGCTTTGATTATGATACGGTCAGGGCACATGCCGCACAAATTCCAACACAGTGGTTGAGTATCATTATATTTTCACTGGTAATAGGTCTGGGCGTAAAGCTTGCAGCATTTGGTTTGCATATATGGCTACCTTACGCGCATGCCGAAGCTCCTACTCCTATCTCAGCGTTACTATCTCCGGCAATGATCGGAATCGGTGCATATGGCCTACTGAGGCTATGGATGGAGCTGCTTGTCGGTGACTATTCACAATATAGTCTTTACATAAACCTTTGGGGACTTGTGACCATGATTTACGGGGGGGCGATGGCTATCATGCAGGATGATATCAAAAAAGTTTTGGCCTATTCTAGCGTAAGTCAGATGGGCTATATCATATTTGGCCTTGGGAGTGAAAGTATATTGGGTATAACTGGGGGAACATTCATGTATGTAAGTCATGGATTGGGCAAAGCAATCCTCTTCATGATGGCCGGAGCAATCATCTTGCAGACTGGTACTAGGAGAATGTCCCAGCTGGGAGGATTGGCAGGCAAGATGCCGTACACGGCGGTGATCACGATGATAGGAGCACTTACAATCATGGGAGTTCCACCCACAAGTGGCTTTATGGCTGAATGGATAATGTTTAATGGCGTACTTCAAACAGGAATAGCTCATGGTGATATGTTGCGAGTAGCAGCTTTCGGTATTGGGATACTTGCAACTGTCCTTTCTTCGGCATACATTTTGTGGATGTATAAAAGAATATTCTTTGGCAAGACGCCAGAACAATATGCCCATGTAAAGGATCCAAATAGATACATAATAGCAACCATGGCAGTATTAGCAGCGATGACTCTAATATTGGGAGTTTATCCACAACCACTGTTAAATCCCCTCACAGAATATATCCAAAGTATGTTTCAAGGCGATCAAACTGTTTTACCCCTTCCGACATTCTTGCATGCTTCAGCAGTAAATAATGGTACCCTGAGTAGTAACAATACGTTAGCAAGTTTCCAGTTACAAGGAGGCACGGGTTAAGTCTTGTTGCCTTCAAAAAAATGTTGGCCGCTTGCTAAATTGGGGATCAGTATAAACACCGGCTTTCTGGAGGCTGTAATGAACAAGTGAATGCAATAATAGGATTTGAAGGCAATGCTGTAAATGCTTGGCTTATTTGGGTTCTGCCTTTCGTAGGCGCATCGCTTATGCCAATTATTGCAAAAGCTGGCAAAAGAGCAAGGGATTACAGTTCAGTGGCTTTTGCCTTAGCCAGTGCAGTCGCAGCCGCCTCCATTTTGCCATTGGGATTGTCAGGTTCTCAGATACACAGTGAAATAAACTGGATACCTCTCGTAAAAGTGCAGGCTGGAGTTTTGGCGGATCCCTTGTCAATAGTTATGGCCAACTTAGTTGCATGGATTTCTTTTCTGATTTTCGTTTATTCTACAAGCTATATGCACGGAGACAGGAATCTGACTAGGTATTGGTTCTTTATGCTGTTCTTCATAGGCTCTATGCAGCTAATAGTCCTTTCTGACAATCTTCTAATGCTGTTTTTTGGGTGGGAAGGAGTAGGACTTGCATCCTTCGCTCTCATAGGCTTTTGGTACCAAGACAAGAAAAAAGATTACGTTGGTACTCCTGGCCACTATGCAGGAGCAGTTCAAATGTGGGCGTCACCGACTCATGCCGGTATAAAAGCTTGGCTTATGACAAAAGCAGGTGATATAATGATGTTGTCTGGAATGTTCCTAATATTTAGTTACGCAGGTACGTTCGGTTTTACAGAATTACTGCATGATCAAAGTTGGGCAGCAGCTATGGCCAAAAATAATTTGCTTGTTCCAGCAGCTGTACTTATATTCGGTGGAGCCATCGGAAAATCTGCCCAGTTCCCACTAAATGAGTGGTTACTCGAAGCCATGACGGGTCCTACGGCAGTATCTGCATTAATTCATGCTGCTACAATGGTAAAGGCAGGAGTGTTCCTCGTGGCGCGAATAGCACCATTGTTTTTCGCTTTAGCCGCACTGAACACTTCACAGTTCTTTGAAGTTGTTGCCTGGGTTGGCGCAATTACTGCCTTTCTCCTTGCAACCCAGGCTATTGTTAACCCCGAGATAAAGAAAGTTTTGGCGTATTCAACTGGATCTCAAATTGGTTATATGATGTTGGCATTGGGGATTGCTGGATTATCATCGTCTTTCGTCAACGGATATACGGCAGGTTTCTTTCACCTTATGAGTCATGCCATGTTCAAGGCTTCACTGTTCATGGGAGCAGGAGCGGTAATACATGCAGTAGGATCTAGGTATATGACAGATATGGGCGGCCTGAGATCAAAAATGAAAAAAACATATATGTTTATGCTTCTTGCTGGCCTTTCACTGGCAGCTGCTCCACTGATTACGTCAGGATTTTGGAGCAAAGACGCGATATTTGCGGCCGTACTTAACTCGGGTTATACCTATTCTTTACCTTTATTCATTATGGCTATAATGGTGTCAATTATGACCGCATTCTATACTTTTAGGATGCTTGGAATGACGTTTTTTGGAAATGAGAGTAAATATATAAAGCGTTCAGAGGAGGAAGGTCATAAAGTACACGATGTAGAACCAGTTATGTGGGTTCCATTTGCTATATTGGCCGTAGCGAGTATAGCTATTGGTCTTGTTGGATTCGTATTTGAACATCAATTGCATGAATTATTTTCTGCTTACCTTGCAAATACTTTCGGTATAGGAGTTGGCACAAAAGGTGTGGGAACAGAAAATGCTGGAGGAACTCTTGTGATACAGACAGAGAAAGCTGGGTTCCTGGGCCTTGATCCGACTGCGGCTACAGCGTCAGTGGCATCGTTTGCGATTGGAGGAACGCTTGGATATCTTGTTTACATAGGAAGAAAGATAGATCCTCAGATAGTATCAAGAAGCGTAATAACAAGAGCAATTTGGAAATTTTTGTATAACCGTTGGTATTTAAATACCGCGTTATACTGGGGTGCAGTGATTGGACCTTTGGCGGTATATCGTATAGTATGGAGATACTTTGAGAGTACCATAATTGATGGGATAAACCCAGGACTACAGGGAACAATGACTTACTTTTCCAAAGTCATTAAAGCAGGTCAAACAGGTATTACACAGACATATCTCTTTGTTTTTGCGGCAGGGATAATGATTATAATTGTGATGTTATTCCTATAGGAGCGAATGATAGTCAGAAAATGTTTGATTTCTTTTCTACTCCTCTCGTAGTAACTATAGTTCTAGGAGCTGTGGGCCTTGCGATCCCAGTAATTGATGCCTTTAAAAGAGAACGTGGCTCTAATAATAAACTGTACAGTGGTATATCTTTTGGTACCCTTGCATTCAGTATTGGTTTTATAATATTCAGAATCATGCTGGGGGAACCGTTACCAACAGTAGAATTTGGTCAGGGATTGCTTGCGAATGACATGTTCGGTTCTTTCTTCGCTTTAACATTTCTAATTGTCTCTGTTATGGTAACAGCCTCGTCTTGGAGCTTTATGAAGGGCAGAAGTAATCCTGCTGCTTACTATTCTCTAATTCTACTTTCAAGTATAGGGATGATATTGATTGCATATTCTACCGATTTAGTTATGCTATTGGTATCTTGGGAACTAATGTCAATTCCTACTTATGCTTTGGCAGCATTTTCAAAACGTGATCCTATATCAAATGAAGCAGCTATCAAATATTTTCTTTTTGGAGCACTATCCTCTGCAATTATAGTACTGGCGATAGGTCTAGTATACGGAATTACCGGCACGACAAACATTGGGGAAGCACTCAAGGCATTTGTAACTATGCCTCAAGATCTTGTACCGGTAGGTTTGCTTGCGATAGCCCTCTTCATAGCCGGTTTTGGCTTCAAAATGGGACTAGTACCATTCCATATGTGGCTTCCAGATGCATATGAAGGCGCACCGACTACAATAGCTGCGTTACTTGCTGCGGGAACAAAAAAAGCTGGTTTTGCAGCAGCAATTCGAGTCATTATTTTAGGGATGTTTCTACTTAATTTGGATTGGACTATGACACTGGCAATTATTGCTATCTTCACTATGACACTGGGAAATTTTGGGGCTCTAGTCCAAAAAAGTGTCCCACGAATTCTCGCATACTCAAGCATTGCACAAGCAGGTTATATTATGATAGGTTTGGCGCTTGCTCCTTACACTGATCAAGCTCTTCCAGGATCTTTATTCCACATACTCAATCATGCGGTGATGAAGTCAGCAGCTTTCATAGCCGCAGCTGCCGTTGCAACAGCTCTTGCTGGATATAGCCTGGAAAGATATAGAGGCCTTGGCCGTCGCATGCCTATTACAGCCATCGCGCTATCTATTTCTCTACTTGCTCTTGCTGGAGTACCTCCTTTGAATGGATTTTGGAGTAAGTTGGTATTGTTTGGCGCTGCAATAAATTCTGGTGAAACGGTTTGGTGGGGCCCTTATCTTGCTATTGCCGGTGTACTAAACAGTGCCTTATCTCTTGGTTATTATGCCTGGATTATGCGCAAAATGTATATGGAAGAAGGACCAGACATGTCTCGCGTTAGGGAGCCAAGATCCATGGTAGCTGTATTAATATTTGCGATAATTTTTATTGTTGGATTTGGTATATGGCACGGACCTATTCTCGACTTTGCCTCACAGTCGGTTCCAGCACTGTCCCAACTTGCTCATGCAGTATCAATAGCGCCGAGATAGGACTTTCATGCCTTATTTTTCAAAAAATAATAATTTGCCAACTATCTGGCGTTCAGAGTTAGCTTAGATTTTTAGAATTGGCCCAGAAAGGCATCAATAGGAATTCGTTAAATCCTGTCCTGACGAGCTGATTAAAAGTAAGTAAAAATTAGAAGGCAATATCACTCTAATTTGTAAAATGTGTTAGGCACTCTCATCTTTCATTATCCTTATTACTTCGCCGTCGGTGACAGAGGAAAAATCTTCATAAAACTGACCCACTGACCTAAAATTACTTGTGGTTGGAACTATGACCGTTTCCACGTCATCGGACTCTGTCTTAAGAAGTTCTAAGGTTTCCTTTGGCACCACGGGAACTGCTATAATAAGTCTTTTAGGACTCTGTTTCCTAATCCACCTAGAAGCGGCAACCAGTGTAGCTCCTGTAGCCGCTCCATCGTCAGTAAGTATAATTATTTTATTCTTGATCCCATAAGGTCTAAAATTTGGTCTATATAGCGATTCACGCCGTTTAATTTCTTCTATTTGAATCCCCTTTTCTTTTTCTAAATATTCCTCGGTAATTTTCAATGCAGTTATCACATAATCATTCAAGTAAAGCGTTCCGTCAATCATGATCGCACCGACGCCCAGTTCTGGGTTATGGGGTGCAGTCAGCTTACGAGGTATGACTATATCAAATGACTTTGCTCCAATTTTTTGACAAATTATGCGTGCCATTATTACTCCACCCCTTGGGATACCTAGCACAGCTATATTGTCCCTGGAAATAGTCTTTAAGGTGTCCTTGAGCACAGATCCCAATGTGAGCGCAGCTTTCTCTCTGTCCTTAAATTTTAAAATAGACCCATCCTTAATGGAAGACAATATGTCTGACATCTTAGAAAACAATATTATTTTTCCTTACCTCTTTGCTATAAGTATAACGGTATCCGAAATACAGGTTAAAACTTATATATGTTTTTTATCCTATAATCCTTAGGGTAGTAACACATAATATATAAAGGCCAGGCTCTTATTTTCAATGAGTTGCAACCGAATTCTATAAAATATAGGGTACACTATAATCCCTCGATGTATGATCACAAAACTCGCAGGTATGTAAATGGGAAGAAGGTATTCGACTCTTTCAATCAGGCAAGAGCTCACCAGTGGAAGTGTGAAAAGTGTGACAGTACTTTTTCGAAGTTTCCAGACCTTAAAAGACATAAGAACGAAGATCATGCCTATTAACTTGCACAATATCGAAGGCAAGAACCGGTCAGAAATTTTGAGGATTTTGAATAGTGCCCTATTCAATCCATACTGTATTAATTGATTGTTCTTGAATCTGGAAAGATTAGTACTTGACCAGACCACATTGCTCTGACACAACTAGGGTACTATTATCTCTCTTGTTGATTACTTTAAATGGAGACAAGCTCCATGAGGAAAAATGTTTTTGGACCAGAATACTAAGTACTCATAGAACAGCTACTCGACAGAAAATTGGCCTTGCTCCCGCTCGTACCAAGTATGACTAGTCAAAGCAACAAGTAAAATAGATTAATTACGCTAATGAAACGGATTTTATTTATGGATTTGATGCGAGATTTTGACTTCAAGTCTCTGCTTTATTATGTCGAATCATACAAGGATACGCGAGGAGGAAGAAATGAACGCAATAAAGAATATTATTTCAAATAGGTTGTCAAGTAAGAAACCGCAAGACCATGGTTAGGGGCCCATAGGCTATCGGTCTGGAAATAGTCAAGAAGTGTGATCGATTGAAATAGGTCGTACAGTAGATATCACTTTATCCACTTACTCAGCTTTATTAAAGCAAAAATGAGGAATCTTACACGTTGTTGATATGACTGAAATGGAACTTTATAGATAAAAGTCGACGACGTAACTTTCAGCTTAATCTATAATTCAGATGAAGCAAAAGGAAGTGGATTGGTTTTTCCGTAAATTTTTAGGTTTTATCATTAGTTTGAAGTAGTTTTTTCATCCAATAAGGTAAATCTGATGTATTGTCCCCTAGTGCGAATTAGATATTTGACAAATATAAAAAAACCATTTTGCCCAATTCCAATTCCTGCTACTATTAGGAAGAGGAGTTCGTCGAAGTTTTTATAACATAGTAATATATTAAATTTTTTAAAAGGGTCTCATAGAAAGGTAACAATTCTGTACTCTAAGATTAACTCTGATATAGTTAGTATGAATGAAATTCGATTTTATGATTAAGTAACGTCCTGTAATTTGGGAACATTTTGTGACATTTTTCACATTTCCATTGTTTTTTACGTGCTTCTGCAAACGTGGAGTAAGTACCATCCTTGTTTTCATACATCCGTGTGGCATGATTGTACACTGCCAAGTTAAAGTTAATCTTATACTTCTTTGACTTCGTCATAGTGTCAAATAATTGATGTTTATATCATTTATTAAAAACAATTTGGTTATTCTTTAGGGAACATTGTATAATCATAAAGTCTTTGTTAATGAATCGTATAAATTGTACAATTATGATTATAATCGTCAATTTTAATTAAATGTTGAAATATTGACCTTATAACCTAGTTCCTCGATATGGAATTCTACAAGTTCTGGGAGAATGTCATCGTGATTCTATAGGCGCTTATGAACTCAATTCATGAATCACCAATTAACTCTTTATTCATCCCCAGTGCCATTCCAGGTTCTGTTCTCAAATTTTAAACTGCTTCCGCTCTTTGGAACCATGAAGACCCAAAATTACATTTTTAAGATCAAAGAAAAGAAAATATTATGGGTTTTAAAGAAGGGTTCCTTCAGACTTCACATGATATTAGGAATGATGCCCAAAGTGAATCCCCTGAGAAGATATGGATAGCATTGAAGATGTTCTCCTACGAATCAAGTTTGGTAGACGTTTCTTGATTTTAAAATATTTTTCGGGAAAGTCACATGAACAAATGGTTGGATATAATTGTAGCTAGTCTCACCGTTATTTCTCTAGTTATCGTGCTAATTGACTATATTCTCACACTCTCAACAAGTCAAAAATTAGTGGTTTATTTATTTGATTTAGCGGTGGTCATTTGCCTTGCATGGGATTTCTCAAGCAGAATAAAAGGTTCATCCCACAAGACCTCATATGTACTAAAGCATTGGTATGAATTTCCAGCAATTTTGCCACTTATTCTTTATACCGTCGTTGATACATCCACGTTAATGGGGGTAATCATTCACAACCTGCGATTTATTACTTTTTTTAGATTAATACGACTTTATAATTTGCTTTCCTTAATTGGCGGAAGCGAATTCATTTACCTCGCAGGCTTCTCGATATTTACAATAGTTTTTGGTGCGATTGGCATTTATCTTGTTGAACCAGGGAATCCAAATGCCAATATCAAGAACTTGGACGATGCTTTTTGGTGGGCAGTGAGCACAATATCAACAGTTGGGTCTGGCGACTTATATCCGGTTACGACAACCGGAATGATAATTGCACCAATAATTATGTTTTCCGTCATAGCAACACTCGGTACATTCATTTCTACGTTGGGGGA
>Ga0137374_10008087_pt1 | contig 12456 bp, 14 predicted proteins | sample SagtaG_20_FD_104811 | JGI IMG/M metagenome (GOLD analysis project Ga0137374, IMG submission 104811) | Vadose zone soil microbial communities from Sagehorn Ranch, Mendocino, California, USA - Sage1_R_100_16 metaG | ecosystem: Environmental > Terrestrial > Soil > Vadose zone | place: USA...
ATGGTTGATAAGACTAAGCTAGATGAAATGGATAGATTGATGTTTGATCCTACTATAGGTAGGTTCAAAGGTCTTATCTATGGTGATCCTGGCGCGGGTAAGACTACACTAGGTGCTTCTATTGGTGATAGTCCTCTCTTTATTGTAGCTGATCCTGCTGGCTATGAATCTCTATATAACCACCCTGAACTAGGTCTTGGTACTAGAATCAAAACTATGAAGTATGCAGGTATCAGCCAACTGGAATTTCTGGCAGATGTGTTTACTGATGGTGGCACAAGTTTCGATCAGTTCGATACTGTGCAACTAGATACTATGTCTAACATTGCTTCTCTTGACCGTGATGTAGTAACTAAGGTTAAGATGAAGAAGAAGGGCAATGATTTCCAGTGGGAAGATCAACAGTGGCCCATCTATAATGAGAATACTTTGCGAGTTACTACAGCATTGCTTAAGTTAATGCTAGCTCCTGTGAATGTGGTGATGACTGCGCATTCTATGGAGAAGGAAATCAATGGGCGACAGGTGACTCGTCCTAAGTTCTCACCTGAGATTTTTGCAGCTATTAGCGGACAGTGTAGTATGATTGCTTACTGTACCGCAAATGAGTCGGGTGTTGACACTGATGGTAGTGTTAAGTACGCACGACGAATTCAATACCACCCTACTAAATCCATAGTCGCCAAAACCCGTATTGGAGGGCTGCCTACTTACGAGGATTTACCGTATAATAATGGCAATACACTAAATGGCAGTAGGCTTCGACAGATTGTAGCCTCCTGGCAAACTAAGGGAGGGCAGCTTCTCTCCCATGAAATTGCTGAAGAACTAAGGCCAGACGACGAATCAGTAAATCCTCCACAACTTTCTGGAAATTCAGCAGACTCTGCACTGCAAGATTTTAGCATCTAGGAGAACTCATGTCTTTGTTTGGTGAACTCGATATTGCGAGTGCTAACGAGAATCCTTTCTTTAAGCCGGATGGTACTTATCACTGTGAACTAGTCAGTGCTGAAGTCAAGACTTCTAAGGCTGGCAACAAGGGCTTTGCTCTGGACTACATCATTAAGAGTGGTCCGAAGGAAGGCAAGAGGATTCAGGAATGGAAGCCCATTCCGCATGTGTGGCAACTTAAGGGCTTTGAGTCTGAGCAAGCCATGAACATTGGTGGTCCGTCAGATGATCACATCAACCAAGACAACAAGATTAAGGAAAATGCCGAGCGTAGTATGGCATTCCTTAAGCAGCGCTTGAAGGACTTCGGTATTCCTGTAGAGGAAATGAACAAGATCGACAAGGATTACTTGTTGAATAAGGTTCCTGATCTGGACATTACCATCAAGAACGTTGGCGACAGGGAGAATGTCACTGGCGTTAAGATTCACGAGGGAGACAGTAGCGGAGACCCCTTCGCGTACTAAACTTCACTACCTTTTTAGACGCATCGTGCCGTGCGGGGAAGCTAATTAGGTAGTGATGAGGATGAGCCACTTGCTAACGTCAGGGATGAATAAGCCCAACCCTGCGTGGTGACATTAGTATTGACTGGACTCCTTGAGACTGTATATCCGGCGGCTACCCTATACAGTCTCTAAATGTGGGTGTTCTACTTAAAGTAGATTCATGAGTACTTCAGAACTAACAGCCCACAGTGAGCCCTAGTACTCCAATGGCAGAGAGAAACGACTTAAACTCGTTACAGTGTCAGTTCGACTCTGACCTAGGGCACGCTTGCTAGTTGCGAATCGGAGAAACTAGATGGATGGTATAGCTCAGCAGGTAGAGCCTTAAGATGACTGACGAGTTGAGTCTTAAGAGATGTAGGTTCGAGTCCTACTGCCATACTAGCTATTAAGTACCGTTATTGCCTAGCGCTGGCCGTCTTAATAGTGAAAGGGAGAGAGTGCCCCCCAGCCCTTTCTCCCGATCTGGGATAGTGTAGAGGTAGCACATTACTCTTTGGAAGTAATAGCCTAGGTTCGATCCCTAGTCCCAGAGCATGCCTAAAAAAGGAGATATCTCTGAGTATCGTATTTGGTCTCAGATGATTCAAAGATGCAACAATCCAAACAATAAAAGATACAAAAATTATGGAGCGAGAGGAATTAATGTATGCCCCGAATGGTTAGTATTTAAAAATTTCTTAAAAGATATGGGTAAAAGGCCAGAAGGTCTTACTTTAGATCGAATTAATAATGACGGCAATTATGAACCCTCTAATTGTAAATGGTCTACGTATAAAGAACAAAATAATAATAAACAAGATAAAAGCCCCTCTATTATTACTATTTCTTTAATGAGATTACGACACACTGAAGGACACTCACTGCGTGCTGTTGGTAGAATGTTTGATATGGATTACAAAACAGTTAAAAGGTATATTAGTTAATGTGGGGTTATGGTAGTTATTATGGGTTCGATTCCCATGACCTCAGCGATACGGTGAAAATAAGTAGCCGTATTTAGATAGGCTGGGCGGGCCTATCGGGTAGTGGTACGGTTCCCTGTAGCTAGACTTTCCCCTCTGCAAAAGGCAGACTGGCTACAGGGAACCCGCTCTTACTAATGAAGAGGTTAAAATGCCGAAAGTTCTATGGTGGGCCTTGGGTATCTTAGCTACAATTGCTCTCGTCATCTACATTCTAAACAACGTTAATATTAGCACTGGAGGTTAAATGACTAAGTACGTTACAGATGAAGATCTTGAAAACCGTTTTGGCTATCACAAGGCTAGTGAGGGGACTATTCCTAAACATCAAAAGATTCGTCAGTCTTACTTAGATCTTGCGCTATTCCTCAATGAGCTACTGCCAGAAGGTCGTGAAAAGAGTTTAGCTTTTACGGCGCTACAGGAAGCTGCCATGTGGTCTAATGCTTCTGTAGCCTGTAATCTAGCCCCTCTTGACTTAAATGGCTGAAACAGATATCGACCCGCCAACAGCCAACGATCTTGAAAATGAATTAACTGATCTAATCAATAAGCACAGCTTGAATCCTACTCATACACCTTCACGTTTCATTGCCCGATATCTTATTAGACAAATTGATAACTATCGTGAAATGGAGCAGGAGGTACAAGATGACTACGTTCGTCAGCAGAGCCGAATGGGGAGCTAGGCCACGAAAAGCTGGAACTACACAGATTAATCCCACTGAAGGTGTAACCGTTCATTATGAAGGTGATGGATGGGTTTGGCCCTGGGATCATTCTACTTGCGATGACAAAGTAAGAGCAATGCAGGCTTATCACATGGACGTTCGTGGTTGGTCCGACATTGCATACAATTATCTTGGTTGTCCTCATAATTACTGCTATGAGGGTAGAGGATACGATCGCCGTTCTTCTGCTAACGGAAATGACTACGCTAACTCTGTCTCATTTGCTGTCCAGGCAATGTGGGGAGATAGAGCAGGAGCTAAGGTTCCTGATAATTTGAAGCGTGCCGTTAGGTTCGGGATCGATCTTCTCCGCTCTAAAGGTCATGCCAGTAGTAAGCTTCACGGTCACCGGGATTGGAAGTCTACTAGTTGTCCCGGTGATGAACTTTATGAATGGGTTAAGCAAGGATGCCCGCTACCATATGTTGCACCACCTACTACTACCCCAACAACGCCGGAGGAATGTGTGTTTACGCTAGATGATCTAGCCGCAGTTATTGATACCAAGCTTCAGAAGTATACAGTCGCAGACAATAACCATGATGGTCAGGTTATTGCTTGGCACGTTACCGCACAAGCTTATGCAACTAAGCGCTTTGCTGAAGGTGCTGATTTTGAAACTGTGAAGAATGAGGTATGGTCTAAGATTAGTCCACTGTGGTCTTGACATAAGTGGTAGTATTATAAGGGTACGAGTGTTCAACTATTGGCGCTCGTACCCTTACTTTGTCCAGCCCTTAGAATAGGGGGTTTAAGACTTTGACTGATCAGGTAGTCAGCTTGCGACCTGATGCTGAACTATCAGAATTCTTTCAGTCTATTTGGGGTGACCATCAAGGGTACGCTTATGTTCCTGTAAAGGAAGCGTCTAGTGAGAAATGGCAAACTCACTTCTTTCAGTGGCCCTTGCAAAAGAAAGACATTATCAAGCATGTCTTAGAATTCACCCCTGTAGCTGAGGTTTATTATGGCCCAGCATTGTACATCCAACCTACACAACCTATTCCAGAAAATATTAAGGGCACTAGCGTACTATGGACTGAGTTCGACGGGAATGCTCCTAAGGGTGGTATATTAGGAGATAAGATTCCCCATCCCACTATGCGTGTTATGTCATCCAAGGATGGTCATGAGCATTTCTACTGGCACCTTGATTACTTCGAGACTAGCCGTGAAACCATCGAGACTATTAATCGTTCAATCGCCTACACATTGCAAGCGGATTCTAGTGGCTGGGACAGCACGCAAATTCTACGTCCACCGTGTACAAAGAATCACAAACGAGGCAGGGTCGTCAGAGTATTATCAACTTCAGCTAGCCGCTATTCGCAAGACTTCTTTTCTTCTCTTAACGTTCCCAAGCAACTCACCAAAGAAGAGATTATATTAGCTGATGTACCTGAGATTATCTCTGTTATTGCAAAGTATAAGTGGGATACTGAAGAGTTCCTGTTCTTCCGTAAACAAGAAATGGAAACAGGAACTAGGTCATCCGCCTTAATGCGCTTGGCTTATGTCTGTGCAGAAATGAGATTGAGTGACGAAGAAGCTTATGCGGTCCTTCGTAACGCCGACGATCGCTGGGGTAAGTTTAAAGGTAGACGTGATCAAGACAAACGCCTACTCGATCTCGTTAATAGAGCTAGACACAAGTATCCAATTAATCCTGAGACTGAGGTCGATGGGCTTTCTGTTTTCAATTGGCAAGAACTCGAAGATTTAGAAGTTCATGTAGATTGGCTAATTGAAGGAATTCTTCAGCGACAGGGTATTATGCTGGTAGCAGGTAAGCAGGGTGTAGGTAAAACCCAGCTTACTATCCAGGCTCTAATACATATGGCATTAGGTAAACCATATCTAGGTTGGAAGATTGAACAGCCTAGGCGTGTAGCCTTGCTAAGTATGGAAATGAGTACAGCTGAAATCAAGGTATTCCAAGCAGAGATGAATAAGATCCTGTCGCCAGAAGATAAAACCCTGCTACAGGAAAACTTCTTTATCGTACCAATTGGACATAGCCTGCTGTTTGATTCCTCCGCAGACATGAAAAAGATTGAACAATTCATTGCAGAGTACCATCCTGAAGTAGTAGGTGTTGACTCTCTTTCTAAGACTACGACCGCCTCGCTTGAGGAAGCTGCATCTAAGAAGGTAATGGACTTTGCCGACCATCTTAGAATGACTTACGACTGTAGCGTTATTTTTATTCACCATAATCGTAAAGGTCAAGTTGGCAATAAACGACCTAAGGAACTTGATGATGTATATGGATCGTTCTGGATTACAGCTACAGCAACAACCGTCATCGGTATGTGGCAGAATCAACAGACTGGTGAAATTGAAATCAACTATCTCAAGGTGCGATTGGCAGAGGCACCAAAGACTCAAGTCGTTGTTAGAACACCCCAGGGTCTGTCATTTGAGGAAGTAACTGTATCTACTCTAATTAAATCAGCGACTAAGAAAGAAGGTGATGATGGACAAGAATCTAAACGTGAGGAACCTGAGCCCCCTGCTACAGGATTCACAAACAACTCTCCCCGCTTCTGAAAACCTAGAGTTTCAAACCTTCCTAAAGTTAGCTGAACTACCCACTGTCGATCGTCTTAACATAGACACGGAGTCTAATGGACAATCTCTTAAGGATGGTAGAGGTAAGACTATCGGCATGTCCATCGACATCTCGCCAGATGGACTCAATGCATATAGCTATTATTTTCCGTTTAGGCACCCTCAAGGGAATCTTGATCCAACATATCTCCATGAACTAAAGAATCTCATTGAGAAGAAGGGTAAATGGAGAGCGCAGAACTTTCGGCATGATTGGCTAGCTCTCCAAAGTCTGGGCATTGATCCGCCATTTGATGTTGAATGTACAATGCTTATGACGCATGCTGTAGACGAGAACAAACTCAGCTACAGCTTGGATTCCCTATCACGAGGATTAGGATATGAAGGAAAGGCCAAAGATAAGCATTTCGAGAATGTCATCAATCTATTGGGCTGGGGTGGAGTACCGCCGAGTTTTCTTGCAGAATATGCCGCCACCGATGCTAGCTTACTTCGACCGTTGTCCAATCACTACATCGAAAAGTACTATGCAGAGGATGAGTCGGAAGGGAAGCTTTGGGATCACGACAAAAAGATCGCCCTCATCCTCAACAAAGTCGAATATACCGGAGCTAAAGTTGATCTCCTACTCGCAGAGCGTGAAGTTGACCGAGGCGAATCTAGAATGTCTGAGTTGGCCAAAGACATCGGACTTAATCCAGGATCAACAAAACAACTTTCAGAACTTCTCTTCGACAGATTAGGTATTCCTGTCAATGACAAGTTTCGATCTGAGAAAACTGGTAATCCAAGTCTTGATAAGAAGGCTATGGAATACTACGAAGAACAATTACTCTTACTAGGCTCTCCTGTAGCCAGACAGGTATTGGAATATCGTGGATATCAAAAAGCTGTTTCATCGTATTGGAAGGCGTACCTCACACACGTCTCTCCTGATGGACGAATACGCCCTAATTTTAACCTCCACCGAACTAAAACACACCGACTGTCTTGTGACACTCCAAATCTCCAGCAAATTCCAAGAATTACTGAACAACCGTGGAACCGCTTGGTTAAGCCTGGATTTATTGCTGAAGAAGGACACGAACTATGGGAAGCTGACTATAGTCAAATCGAATTGCGCCTTACCGCTTGTTATGCAAAAGAGCAAAAACTCTTAGAAATTTTCTTTGACGAAGATCGTGACTTGTTTTCTGAAATGGCTACTGATCTTAACTTCCCGCGAAATGGAGTTAAGACAGGGGTTTATGCCACAGGGTATGGTGCTAGTATAAATAGGCTAGCTAGTATCTTTGGTTCTATAGCTATGGCACAGGAGTTCAAAGACAGATATACTCGTAGTTACCCTGGTATTCTACAGGCTACCAATCTAGCTTCCAGAGTAGCTAAGGGACAAGGTTTTGTTAGAGCTTGGAATCTACGTCGTAGGCATTTCAGGAATCCTCAGGAAGAAGCCCACAAGGCATTCAACTCTGTGATTCAGATGGGTGCCGCCGATATTGTTAAGCAACAAATGATCAAGATAGACGAAGAAATTGATGTTACTAACCCAGAATGTAGAGTCATCCTACAGGTACACGACTCTCTAGTGTTTGAAATCCGTAAAGACAAAGTTCCCTATTACAGCAAGCTTATTCCAAAAATCATGGAGGATGTTACGCCAGATTTTGGTGTTCCATTTCGTGTAGACCTACACAAGTGGGGAAGCTAGTACAACATGGTCGGGGGATAGTGTGTAATGGCAACCCTAGAAACAACGTCTGGGGATAAGGAATGACTGACCTAGCTGATTTTGAGATTAGTTCACCTAGTCCCCTACAAGGATTAGGGGATATGAAGAACACGCTGAAGTGCAAACACGACATTATCGCCGAATGGTGTGCAACTTGTAAGCGTATGGATACACCCTCTATTAAACAAGTTCTCTTAGAAGAGAATTTATCTATCGTAAGGAATTTACTTTCGTGGCCGTCGAAGAACGGGAACCGCACTACCTAGCTTTAGACCCCGGATTACATACTGGTTGGGCTACATGGGATGAAGCAGGCGTTATTATTACGATGGGTACTACGCACTCGTATGATGAGCTTCACGATCTTCTCGCCGCTTTCCCTGTAGGAATTAAGGTTGTAATTATTGAGGATTTCTTCCTCTTTAAACACAAAGCTAAGCAGCAGTCAGGTTCCCGTATGCCTGCACCCAAGGCTATCGGTCAGATTGAAACATTCGCCCGTCTGTGGGGAGCGCGTATCGAAAAACAGCCTAGCCATATTAAGCCCATTGCAGAGAATATGATGGGAGGCAAGAGTACAGCTAACATGGCGAAGATTCGTACGCACATGTGGGATGCTTATAACCACGGTAATTACTACTTGGTTACCAAAGGCATCATCAAGATCACACCTGACGATCTAAGGAAGTCGCTCAATTGAAAGAGACTACTAAGCAGGAGCGGCATAATAAAAGGCTTGCACAACTCCTAGGAATGAATCCAGAAGATGTGCAAGCCTTAAGGTCCAAAGAGGACGCTGACGATAAAGTTCGTGAAGCTCAAGCTATTCTATTGTTTGTAGAGCGGCCCGAAGCTTTTATCTCTAAGAAGTGTGATGAGTGTCATGGACAATTTCTCACTACTTATCAATTCGTCAGTGTGTGTTCTACGCTTTGTAGGCTTAAGTCGCTAGAAAGAATTGGTGTAGAATGGAACCCTCTACACACACCAGAAGAAAGATGGAAGCGATCTAAGATACCCACTGAATATAGTATTCCTCCTCGGGCACTACGAATTCTTCTGCAATTGGCAGAGAAACAACAGCAGCTACAGGGCTTTGACGAGCTAATTTCCGAGCCTCCCGAACCGACGCCCAATATTCCTCCATCGTATAACGATGTTCAAGAATCCCCTCCCGCAAAGCCTCCAGCTTCAGTAAATGTTGAAGCTGAGGAACTTTTGAAAGAATTTGGGCTCGATCTGACTCTGTAGTACCGCCCCAGATACCATCTTCATCGTACAGTAAAGCGTAGTTTAGGCAGTCTCTTTTTACCGGGCATGTTTGACAGTGTTTTTTAGCTTTTCGGGATTGTTCTCTGAAATCTTGTTGTATTGTCCCCGAGCTACAACTACTCTCAGGCCACCAATCTCTATAAGCCCGCATACAGAAATAATAAACCCCTAGTCACGCCTTGTCAAGAGGTCGTAACTAGGGGTTTATTTCTTTACTTAAACTTTACACATTAGACAGTGGTGGCTCATCAATCTCGGTATATCCAGGATCGTGCTTAGCTACGTAGCCTGCTAAAAACGTAAAACCAGTAATCACAATAGCACTAACAAAGGCAGCTACAGGGGCTGGGATATCTTCTGGTCCCGGCCACCACAATTGGTCAACTCCCCATAAAGCGAAGTCAGAAATAATCGAGCCTGTTAGTGAGCCTAATGAGCTAGCATATACCTTACGCTCTACTGGACGTGTCATGCTACGGTTGGTCCTTGAATCATAATACCCTCAAGCTTACTTACCTCAGTACGAATAGTAGAAACCTCTGAAAGAAGCTGTGCAAGTTCTTGCTTACCAGTTACCATACCTTCAAGATACTGATTGCGTCCATGTAATTCTATATTTCTTTGTTTAAGTTCACTTAAATCTGCGGTTAGTGTGTCCACTTTATCTGTAAGTACTTGAATTAAATCAGATTGATGCTTAATGGTAGCATTACCAAGATTAGTCTTATAGAATGCTACGATAATTGCCACTCCACCAATTACCAAAGCAATGATACTAATAGCGCTGAATAACGTATCCATGCTAGCCAAGTCCCATCCTTTTGAGAATAGCATTGGCGTATTGGTTAATTGTAGGATATGCTCCCTGAGATTTATTTCCACCTACACGGCCAACGGCCCCTGGCCCGGCATACCAGGCAATAGCTGCTCCACGAGGACCCCACTTCTTATAGTACTGTTGTAGTTTATAGCGAGCAATAGCATCCTGTAGCTTAGGATTACCCATGAATTGTTGCGGTGTGACATCCCTACCTAAGGCTTCATAGTCCCAGCCTGAGTGTTTTCCGCCTAGGTTGCCTGGCATAATCTGGTATCGACCCATAGCACCAGAACTACTGTTCTGAGCGCCGTAGTTTCCACCCGATTCCTGCCCTGTAATAGCATTTATAAAACCCTCAAAGCCTTTAATACCATTGCCAGAAATAGTAGGGATATTACCACCGTACATACCGCTGCCATCACCGGTACTGACACTAATCGTACGAGAGTTGGCTTGATTGATTTTATTACGAAGTGCTTCCAAGTAAGAAGCTTCTCGCTCATTCCTTTGTTTAGTTGCATAGTTTGTAGCCTCTAATCCGCCTTGATTGATATCAGCAAATCTACGCCTGTAGCCGGTTTTGTCTACAGGCGGTTTCTTCAGCGACAGAAGCTGAGTCTGAAAAGCTATTCTACGCTTTTCTTCCTCTGACTGTTCTTTTTGAGGTACATATCGTTGGTTAATATAGGCCATTATTGGAACCAACTTAACGGATTCACAGGCTTGTTGTTGTACCAAGTCTCAAAGTGCAAGTGAGGCCCGGTAGACCAGCCTGTACTGCCGACATATCCAATAAGTTGTCCAGCCCTAACCTGTTGTCCAGGCTTGATATTCCCAAAGGCTGATTGGTGGCCAAACATTGCTGAATAGCCACCCCCAAAGTCTAGGATAGTCTGGTTGCCATAGATTTTATTAAATAGCTCAGAACGTACTGTAGCGTCACCAGGAGCATAGATTGGAGTACCTTGTGCAGCACCCCAATCAATACCTGTGTGTGCTGACTTGTGGCCTTCCCGGTGAACACCATAAGGCGAGGTAACTCTAAGATCGCCCTTTAAGGGGTAATTTGCAAAGCGACCGTTGAACTTACCATTACCTCCTAGGTATCCACCGGGATTAGGCGCACCATCTGGATCAGCATAGGCATTGAATTGTACATTGCGAGCTTGTGCCTGCTGTAATTGATCCAAGAATTTCTTGCGTGTTTTTCCACGCTGAGACTGTAACAGAGCAAAGTCAGTAGCCCTGGGACCTTCCCCAGAGATTTGTGACAATCTCTCAAGGTAATCGCTAAGACCCATTCTTCTTTCTATCCTCTGCTAAGTGTTTCTTGAGATCGAATTCGCCGCCCTTTTTGTACCTTCCAGTATCAATGATACCGGCACCAGTCAAGTAGTTAAGTAAAGCAGGAATGTTCTTAGGGCTAGTCTCCTTGCCCTTTAAATCTCCACCCTCTAGAAGGCCAGAGCCAATAGCCCCGTTAGTAAGGCGACTAACAGTAGATAGCATAGGAACATTTTTGTCGACATATTCAGTCTTATCTTTAATTGGTGCGCCTGTTTGGAACTCTCTACCAAAAGCTAGCTCAGCAGGAATCTTAATGAAGGGAGAGATAGAGTTACCAATTCCCTTAACAGGATCATTGCCGAATTGCTCTAAAAGTTGTGTAGCCGGTAATCCTGGGTCTACCTTACCATAGCCAATTTCATCGTCACTACGAGAGATAGCCTTGGCAAAGGCACTATTCCAGGGAATTGTAGGACCAATGACAGTACTAGATAACCAGTCTGGGAATAGTTGATCATCAGGCCACGGATCGCTAATGCTAGAGTCAATTCCTTGAGATTCTTGGATACTGCTCATAATCTTGGGATATGCCAAGATCTTAGCAGGATGCATGACCATTCCTTCTAACACCAAGGGAATAGCCTTACGAGTCCAGGAATAGAAGGGAATTAACCGCCTGAATACCTTCTTCTCAGTTGGTGTTAAGTCAAGTCCATCAGGGTGGTATTTACGTACCCTATCGGCCGCCTTTTGGAAAAGCTCTTCTAAACTATTGGCCTTGGTATTCTCTAATGCGTATAACCAGTGAGCACCACGTACAAAATGCTCACGAGATTCAGAGGTTTGTCGTACAAATTTACCTACATTACCCTTAAAAGGTTGGAATACCCTAGCTGCTCCAGGATGCAAGCTATCAGCAGCCTTATTAGCAGCCTTTTCCATCAGGGTTTCAGTACCCGGTAAGTCTTCAATTTGCGCAGAGTGGGGGAATAGTCCATGACGATAGGCCATTTGGTAAGCCTGATCGCTAGTAATCTGGTATTTCTTCCCACCAATACGCGCTGTAGCCAGGACTCTTGTACCCTTAGGAATTCTCTCAGCAGATTGTCCAGCAATCTGAGACATAATCTCAGCTTCTCGGCCCTCTCCAAGAATATTAGCAAGGGGGTCTTTGCCTACCTTAATATCCGAGTACCTATGGAAGTTAGACTTCAACATATGGCCTGCTCGGCTATAGTAGACAGGGTTTTCTAGACCATCCATCCACGCCAAGAATATATCACCAGTTAAGTTTCTAATGTGGTGAGAAGGAGCGTAAATTGTTACCCCAGTTTTCCACGTACGAAGAGCCGCATCATAGGCGCGCATCAATTTACTGTTAGACACGGATTCAAACATTTCATCGATGCCCCGGGCCAACTTGCCCATTTGGGGAGCTAAATCTGTCGGAAAGAACATTCCGTCAATTGCAGGATGCATACCCGACACTGCTACAAGATTTGCCCCGGGTTTTGTTGCACCCCATAATGCGGCAACATTTGCCCACGTTGAGTATTCCACCATCGCGTTTTCAACTGCTTGGCCCAAGTTATGTGTAAAGACTCGCAGATCAGCA
>Ga0137374_10008095_pt1 | contig 12449 bp, 7 predicted proteins | sample SagtaG_20_FD_104811 | JGI IMG/M metagenome (GOLD analysis project Ga0137374, IMG submission 104811) | Vadose zone soil microbial communities from Sagehorn Ranch, Mendocino, California, USA - Sage1_R_100_16 metaG | ecosystem: Environmental > Terrestrial > Soil > Vadose zone | place: USA...
CAGTTGCAGCGGCCGAGCGAACCGAGCTGGGAAGCTTGCGCAGCCGCTCGCTCAACAGGTGGCCGCGGTAGCTGTCATAACCGGCAAACATCTCGTCGCCGCCGTCACCCGATAGGGCCACCTTGACGTGCTCGCGTGTCAGCTTGGATAAGTACCACGTGGGCAAGGCCGAGGAATCGGCGAACGGTTCATCCGCATGCCAGGCGATCTGCTCGATAATCTCGATGCTGCCCGGCTGCAGCAGAAATTCGTGGTGGCGAGTGCCGAACCTGTTCGCCACGTAGCGTGCATGTGCGCGCTCGTCGTAGCGCGCTTCGTCGAAGCCGATGGAAAAGGTCTCGAGTCGCTGGCCGCTCGCCTCGCTCGCCAGCGCCACCACCGCGGAAGAGTCGACGCCGCCCGACAGGAAGAAACCGACCGGCACATCGGATACGAGCCGGAGCCGCACCGAATCCCGCAGGACGGCGAGAACCTGTTCGATGATAAGCTTCTCATCCACCAGATCTTCGGTCGGTTCGGGCGGCGCCCAATAGCGCTGCTCGTGTACGCTTGCGCCTTCCGCCTTCAGCCAACAGCCGGGCTGTAATCGGCGCACGCTGCGGAAAATGGTGCGCGGACCCATCACGTACGAATTGGCGAAATAGTTATACAGCGCAACGGGATCTAGGCGCTTGTCGACTAAACCTGCCTCGACCAGCGCTTTCAATTCGGACGCGAGGTAGAGCGTGCCCCTGTGTTCCAGCAAGTAGAGCGGTTTCTCGCCGAAACGGTCGCGGGCCGCAAAAACCGATTGGCTACGTCCATCGTAGACCGCGAAAGCAAACATGCCGTTGAGCCGGTCGAGACATTTCTCGCCCCACACGAGGTAGGCGTGCAGCAGCACTTCGGTATCGGAGCAGGTGCTTAACGGATGCCCGGCCGCAGCGAGCTCGTCTAGAACCGAGTGGAAGTTGTAGATTTCGCCGTTGAACACGATCCAGACTTGCCCGTCCGGAGTGCACATCGGCTGCTGTCCGCCGTTGATGTCGATAATGGCGAGACGGCGGTGACCCATGGCGGCACGGCCGGAGCGCTGTTGTCCATGCGCGTCCGGCCCGCGGTGGCGGATGGCATTGTCCATCCGGCCCAGCAGGCTCTGATCGGGCAGACGGTCGCCCGTCTGGGCATAGGCGAGAACGAAACCGCACATGGCGCCGGTCCTAAGAAAAGTCCCTGCAGCAGCTGATTTCGCTGCGTAGAACCACATCGCCGGCGAGCCGAGCGCGCCATACTATGGTCGGGGCTGGCTGCTTCTCGTCGAACTTCCTCGATACCCATCCAAGGACGGGGGAGTTGCTCCCGGTGTAGACGCTGGTGGTGGCGCCTTCCGCTTGCGGGAGTTTCATTGAAAGCGTGGTTCTTCTCGCTCGGCTGACCCGGTAACCGTCCGGCATGGGATCGACCCGGCAGCCCTCGCTGCAATGAAAAAAGACCTCGATCTCGTGCGCCGCCGACATCTGCAGGCTGTCCTCGATGACCACCCGCCTCAACTGCTTCTCGAGCGTAATCCGCCGCCGGTGCATCACCGGGTCGGGCAGTTGCAGGTAACCGTCATGCCAGCCCTCGAAGATGTCGCACTCGGGCGAGGGCCGCCACAAGCTGCAGCCGGCATCCGCTTTGCTGTGCCACATGAAATTCCCGCCGGACCGCGATTGATCGGTTGCATCAACCCGCACGGTATTGTGCGCGGCGGTGCCGCGAAAGTACTGACGCCACGGACCTTGCGTGCGATAGGTGTAGGTTCCCGGATCAATCAAGAATTCTCTGCCCCCGACCGACAGGGTGAACGCGAGGGCGTCGGCATGGCCATGGGCGGCGATGGCCTGATAGCCCAGCGGGCCGGCGTCTGCAACCAGCCGGATCTCGTTCTCGGTTTCGAAATCGCAGCCGAGGATGTAGTAGCCGCCAGCCGGAAAGGCGCGCCGGACCGGCAGCCGCGCCGCGGTGCCATCGAGCTGTCGAAACGCGGCATCGGCGCCCGCGCCGAACAGCCAGCGCGTCTTGTCGTCCAGCCCGCCCGCCTTTGCCTTGAAGTCGCCGCGGCGGAAGAGGAGCGCGCCGGTGGCGAGCAGCGACCGGTAACGGCAATGCTTACCGCCCTGGGCCAGCCTTACGAGCAGACCGTCGTCGGAATCGCCGAACATGGGAATGTTGCCGCCGGCATCCATGATCGAGGCGAGATACTCCATCATCGCCTCGATGCGCGACTCGAACGCCGCCGAAAATTCGTGCCCGTTCGCCTTTGCGGCGACGAGCGGCTGCAGCAGCAGGTCAAGTTCGAACTGCTGGTATGAAACGGCCTGCTCTCGATTGACACCGTCGGGAGTGTTCTGCGACAGCGCTTCGCGTTCGAGGATCGCCTTGGCCTCCGCAAGCCACATGCGCGCCTGCGGCCAGTGGGGCCAGGCGATGGCCGCGACATACAGGCCCGCCGCTTCGCCGATGAGGTGATTGTTCGCCGAGGAGTAAAGCGAGAAATGCCCGCGGACGAACCGCGCATGCTGGAAAATGGAGTCGAGCCACCGCTGCCTGAACTGCGCGCCCTCGGCATCTTCGAATAGCGGCGCGGACACGCCGCCGAGGAGCTGCCACGCCAGGGACCAGTTGATCAGCCTGATCGCCGGCTCGAGCGCGCTCGACCAGTTGGGCCCCAGGCCGCAGGGACAGGCCGCAAACCAGCTCTCCAGGTGCTGTCGGACGACGCCGGAATACCGCGCATCGCCGCTAAGGGCATAGGCCTGTGCCAGCGTCACGAGATGCGAATGCCGGCTGAGCTCCCAGAGATAGCGGATGTCCCCCACCCGCCGTGGATCGCGGTAGTCGAGCAGCTTGCCGAAACTGAGCGGGGCTTTGAGGCCGGTCTTGGGGTCCCGGTTCCAGTGCGGCGGCGAACCAAGCTCCGCCCCTTCCAGGGCAAACACGTCGAACCTGCCGGCGGCAACGCGGTCGGCCGCTGCCAGGTATTGCGCCGCGTCGACCACCGCCGTGGCGTGGATCCAGGGAAGGGATGCGCGCGTAAGGTCGGGCGACGGCACCGCGCCGGAGCCGAGGAGCCCCCAGCGTTCCGCACGCATCGCCAGCGCTCGCGTTACGCGATGGCGTATTTCGGCATGCGTCATGCAGCGCAGCCGGTTGACGCGCCAGAGAATCCGCTCAATCACGCCTATGCCGGGCGCCTCGCGAAGCGGCCCCCAGCCGGCGTCAACCGCGTCACGTTCGGGCATATTGTCGATGCCAGATCTCGAGGTTCAGGATCGCCCAGAGCAGCTTTTCGTGGTTTTGCCTGCCGTTCAGGTGCTCGGCCAGCACATGGTCCAGAACGCGAGCGTCGTAGTAGGCCCGGGTAATCGATGACCCGCTCTGCAGGTGGTCCAGCAGGTATTCGCGCATCTCGCAGCGAAACCATTGGTTGATCGGGACACGGAAGCCCACTTTCGGCCGCGTCAGGATGCGGTCGGGAATCAGTTGCTTGCCGGCCTGCCGCAGGATCCACTTGCCGCACAATCCGCGTACGCGGAAGCGGTCGGGGAGGGAGGAGACGAACGCGGCGAGCTCGTGATCGAGGAACGGGACGCGCGCTTCGATGGAGGCCGCCATCGTCATGCGGTCTCCGCGCTCGAGCAGGTTGTCCGGCAGCCAGCTCGTCTGGTCGAAATAAAGGATGCGCCTCAGCGCGCTGTTGCGCGAATCGGCGTCGAACGGCGGCGCACCGGGCACCGGATTGCCGTTCGCCCGCAGCACCGCGAAGCGCTCGCGCTCGCTGCGGTTAAGCGCCCCGAACCAGCGCACGTAACGCTCGCGCCAGTCCTCGATGTTGAGATTCGTAATGGCCGTCTTGACGCGGCGAAAGTCGTAGGGAAGCGCGTGGCTAAGCGGCTCGATCAGGCGGTGGCGAAGGTATCCCGGCAGCAGCTGGAAGCCCTGCGCAAAACGCTCGGCGATGTGCTTGGGATAGCCGCCGAGCAGTTCGTCGCTGCCCTCCCCGGTGAGCACCATCTTGACGCTGCGGGCGGCTTCGCACGCCAGCAGGTAGATCGGGATGTCCGCCGGCTCGGACACGGGCGCGTCCCGCTGCGCGACCAGCTGCGGCAGCCGCTCGATGACGTCGCGGTACGCAACCGTGATCTCGTGGTGCTGGGTGCCGAAGTGCTGCGCCACTTCCGCGGCGTAGGCGAGCTCGCTGTAGCTGTCTTCGTCGAAGCCCACCGAGAAGGTCTTGACCATCGAGTTGTGACGGCTCATGAGGGCCACGATCGCCGAGGAGTCGAGCCCTCCGGACAGGAAGGCGCCGAACGGCACGTCGCTCACCATCTGCAGCTTGACGGCCTCGTCCAGCCGGGACAAGAAAGCCGCGACGGCATCGCGTTGCGGCTGTTGCACGCGGCAGGGGCCGCGGTCGGGAGCAGCCCAGTAGCGCTCCGCCTTGAGCCTGCCGCGTTCCCAGGTGGCGGCCGTCGCCGGCATCAGTTTCCGGATGCCGGTAAACAGCGTCTTCGGCCCCGGAACGTAGCGATAGGCGAGATAGTCCGTGACCGCCTCCAGGTTGACGACGGTCTTGACGCCCGGGAGGCGCAGCAGCGCCTTGATCTCCGACGCAAAGTACAGCCCGCTGCCGTTTTCATACAAAAACAGCGGCTTCTCGCCGAAACGGTCCCGTGCGATAAACAGGCGCTCGTTGCGCGCGTCCCAGATCGCGAACGCGAACATGCCGCGCAGGCGGTGGACGACCCCGTCTCCCCAGTGCTGATAGGCGCGCAGCAGCACCTCGGTGTCGGAATCGCGCGCGAAACGGTAACCGTGCTGGGCGAGCTCCTCGCGCAGTTCGCGGAAGTTGTAGATTTCTCCGTTGAAGGTCAGCGCGAGACCCGCCGCGGCATCGCACATCGGCTGGCGCGCTCCTTCGGGGTCGATGATCGCCAGCCGCCGGTGTCCGAGAAACACATGGTGCCCGGCGCCGGCGCTGCGGAAATGGCACATGCCCTCGTCGTCGGGCCCGCGATGCGCGATCGCCTGCAGCATCAGCGCAAGCGTATCTTCCGTAAGCGGGCTCTCAGGTCCCGCAACCCATCCGGCGATTCCGCACATGTTTAGCTTCGCCGACAGCCGTGGACTGGCTTAGGCAATGTTTCCCGCCCGAATCTTGACGCGCGCGCTCGCTCGAGCGGCCGCATGCTTCGCACAAGCGCTACAGCCGCCACACCTGCAGGTTTTCCTTGCGGAACGGCGCCGGGTCGAACACCGACTTGACGTCGATGAAGCAGCCTCGGCGTACGATTTTCTTCAGGTAGGCCGACACGGGCAGATCCAGGAACTGGCGGTGGGCGACCGCCAGAATCAGCGCGTCGGCCGCCGGCAACTCCTCCCACGCGAGCAGCCGGATATCGTATTCGTCCAAAGCTTCCGCGGGATCGGCGGCGGGGTCGTGCACAAAGGTTTCCACGCCGAACTCGCGCAGCTCGTGGATGATGTCGATGACCTTGGAGTTGCGCACATCGGGACAATTCTCCTTGAACGCAAGTCCGAGGACGTTGACCCTTGCGCCCTTGATGTTGCGGCCGGCGCGGATCATCTGTTGCACGGTCTTGCGCGCGATATGCGGCCCCATGCCGTTGTTGATGCGGCGGCCGGCAAGGATGACTTCGGGGTGATAGCCGACCAGCTCGGCCTTGTGCGTCAGGTAGTACGGGTCGACCCCGATGCAGTGCCCCCCGACCAGGCCCGGGCGAAAGGGCAGGAAGTTCCACTTGGTCCCGGCCGCCTCGAGCACTTCCATGGTATCGAGGCCGAGCTTGTCGAAAATGATGGCGAGCTCGTTGACGAAAGCGATGTTGAGGTCCCGCTGCGTGTTCTCGATCACCTTGGCGGCCTCGGCGATCCGGATCGACGAAACGCGGCAGACGCCCGCCCTCACCACGGAAGCGTACAAATCCGCGACCTTCTCGAGGGTTTCGGGATCGTCACCGGACACGACTTTGGTGATCTTGGCGAAACTGTGCTCCGGGTCGCCGGGGTTGATGCGCTCCGGGGAATAGCCGACGTGGAAATCCTGGCGCCATCTCATCCCGGAATGCTTCTCGAGGATCGGCACGCAGACCTCTTCGGTCGCACCGGGATAGACGGTCGACTCGTAGATGACGATCGCGCCCGGTTTCAGGTGTTTGCCGACCGTCGCGCTTGCCGATTCGAGCGGCCGCAGGTCGGGCTGGCATGCGGCGTTGATCGGAGTCGGTACCGCGACGATGATAAAGTCTACGCGCTCGAGCTCCGCTGGATCGTGGCTGAAGCGCAAGTGCCGCGCTTCCTCCAGCTCCGCTGTCGAAACCTCACCCGTGGCGTCAACCCGGCGCTGGAGGTTCTCGACCTTCTTGCGCGACAGATCGTGACCGATGGTCGGGCGGTGCTTGCCAAACTCGACCGCGACCGGAAGCCCGACATAACCCAGGCCGACTATGGCAACCACCCCCGCCCGTCGGCTGCTTTCCGATCGGACTGTCGGCTGCAACGCGGCATCCGATTTTTCGAGTATTTCCAGCATATTAGTTCTTCAGCAGGCCGGGCAGGCTTCAAGGGCCTGCCCACTCCTGCGATCGGCTTGCCTCATGGGCGAACATCGAAAGCATCCACCACGATCACGACATTCGTCGAAGCCGGGTTCTTGTCGCCCAACACTTCGATCGTCAGCGTATGGGGCCCTGCGGCCAGGGGCGGTGATGTGAAGAGGGTGTCCTGGCGCCCATTCGAGGGTGCATACGTATCGACATCGGTCACGAAGCTGCCATCCAGGAATGCGCGAGCCTTCCCGGTGTTCGGTCCCCGCATGCCGATCCAGCGCACCGATGTCCCGGTGAAGGTGAACGTGACTTGTGCGCCTGCCGAAAAGGATTCCGCGATAGTCCCCTCACTCCACGCTTTGTTCAGGTTGCCGTGAATCCAATCGCCGCTGTAGGTGACCGACCAATCCGTTTCTTGGAAGCGTGTTCCCAGTGTCCCGACCTCGAACGCATCCACCACGATCAGAGGACCCGTCGAAGCAGCGTTTTTGAGGCCCGTCGCCTCGATCGTCAACGTATGGTCCGCATCGGCCAGTCCCGTTGCCTTGAAGATGATGTCCTGGATTCTTCCCGTCGCAGAATACGTATCGACCTCGGTCACGAAGCCCCCGTCCAGGAATACGCGGGCAGTCCCGGTCTCGGGCCCGCGATAGCCGATCCAGCTGATCGACGTTCCGTTGAACGTCAACGTGGCTTGCGCGCCCGGCGTCGTCGAGACGGTGGCGAACTGGTCACTCCATGATCTGCTGGTATCTCCTCCGGCCCAACCGGCGGTGTAGGTGATGGCCGGATCCGTATCCTGCAAGCGCGAGACTACCGGTCCGGGCACGTCGAAAGCATCCACCGCGACAACGTTGGAGACCGCCTCGCTGTTCTTCAGGCCGGTCACTTCGATCATAAACGTGTGGCTGCTGTTGGTCAGGCCCGTCACCGTGAAGGCGGGTACGCGGACTTCGTCCGTCCTTGCGAACAGGTCGACATCGGACACCAAGAATCCGTCCACGAATACGCGAGCAATGCCGCTGAAGCCGCTGCGGTAGCCGATCCATGTAACCGAAGTGCCGGTGAAGGTGAATGTCGCTTGCGCGCCCGGCGTCGTGGAGCCCGCGGCCGTCCCCCCGCTCCATGGCCAACCGGTATCACCCTGGGTCCAACCGGCACTATATGTCACGGCTGGATTGGTTTCTTCATAGCGCGTTACCGGCGCCGGCGGCGGCGGGGTATTGGAAACCCTGACCGTGACGGGGTCGGAGGAGAACTGGAGGCCGCTCGCATCGCGCGCGACCGCGGTCAGGGTATGCCAGCCATCGCTCGTAGCGGCCGTGTTCCAAGACACCGAGTACGGAGCCGTAGTGTCTTCCGCGCCGAGGCTGGCGCCGTCGAGTTGGAACTGCACACCCGCGACGCTGAGAGGTCCGGTGACGCTTGCGGCGACCGTGGGCGCGCCTTCGACGCGGGAGCCGGTAGGCGGGGATGTAATGGTCACCACCAGGCTGCCCGGCAGGGGCGATAGCAATTGTGCGGAAGCCCGGGGTGGGACCCAGGCCAAGCCTAAAAGCAGAAGCAAAGCTGCCACGCAGGCACGTCTCCCAACCGTAGGCATGAATTCCTCCTGTTCGCCGAGCGCCGCGGTAGAAAATCCGATCATGACGCTATGATATTGAGAGTCAGTGATCCGCTGCCTTCCGGCTCACGCCCCGACAGGGCACCGATGATTGGGGGCTGTCGCGAAAGGCTCGCTACATACCAGTCGACGGTGCGTGCCAACCCTTCGCTCACCCGCAACAGCGGCCGGTATCCGAGCAGGCGCTTCGCTTTGCCGAGGTCGGCTTGCGAAAAGCGCACGTCGCCGAAGCGAAACTCGCGATAGACCGGACGGAAATTGCGCAAGTGGGGATACCGCGGCTCCAGCAATGACCGGATCAGCTCGAAGAGCTCGTTGAGCGAAGTTCTTTCGCCCAGCGCGACGTTGTAGACCTGGTTGACGGCCGCCGGGTCATCGGCCAAGGCCGCCAGCAGATTCGCCTGCACCGCGTTGTCGACATGGCAGAAATCGCGGGCCGTTTCGCCATCGCCGTTGATGTGCACGGGTTCATTGCGGATCATGCCGGCGACCCACTTCGGGATCACCGCCGCATAAGCTCGGTTCGGGTCCTGGCGCGGGCCGAACACGTTGAAGTAGCGCAGCCCGATCGAGTCGAATCCATAGCAGCGCGCGAAGGTCCCGGCGTACAGCTCATTCACGTACTTGGTCACCGCGTAAGGCGACAGCGGCCGGCCGATCTCGGACTCGACCCTCGGCAGTCCGGGATGATCGCCATAGGTGGCGCTCGATCCGGCGTAGACGAAGCGCGCCACGCCGGCGCCGTGCGCCGCCACCAGCATGTTGAGAAATCCCGTGATGTTGCTGTCGTGAGTGGTGATGGGATCTGCAATCGAGCGCGGCACGCTGCCGAGCGCCGCCTGGTGCAGCACCAGGTTCACCGAGAGGCAAGCGCGGCGACACGTGTCGAGCTCGCGGATATCGCCCTCCATGAAGCGCAGGTTTTTCCACTGGCCTTCGCCGACGGCCTGTCTCACCTGCTCCAGGTTGGCCCGCTTGCCCGTGGAAAAATTGTCCAGCCCGATCACCCGCTGATCCAGCTTGAGCAGGGTTTCAAGCAGATGGGAGCCGATGAATCCGGCCGCACCCGTAACCAGCCAGGTGCGCGGTGCGGCGCGGGCGCGCGTCTGCACCTGCTCGTATCTCGTCATCCTTGGATTGTCGGATTTCACGGTGTAGTTCTTGCGCGGCCGCCATGGTCCGGATGGACTGTGGCCGCCTTGCGGTCGCGCACTAGCTCGCCCAGCACCCCCTCGAAGCGTTCCAGCACCCTGGAGGTGGAATGCGTGCTGCCGAAATATTCGCGGCAGCGCGCGGAGGCGCGCGCCCAGTGCGCTTCGTCCGTGAACAGGCGCTCGACCTCGTCCGCCGCCTCCTCCACCCGCTCGACGACCCGGTAGAGCGGCTCGCCGCGCAGCCGCGCCCCGGTGTCGACAAAAGCCACGGTCGGCACGCCCCGGGCCCAGGCCTGGAGAAAAGTGTTCGGCATTCCCTCGTGGACCGAGGTGTTGACGAGGACGCGCGCCCGGTCAAAGTACGGCTCGACGCGGGCCAGCGGCAGGAAACCGGTGAACTCGAGGTTGGGGATCGCTGCCGCCTCGTTGCGTATCCTCTCGAAACAGGGGTTGCGGGCATCGCCGCCCGCGCCGCCTATCATGACGAAGCGCCGCCGCGGCATGCGCCTCGCCAGTTCCAGAAACAGCTCAGGCCGTTTGTAGTCGCGTTCACGCATGCTCGCGACCCACAGCACGCAGTCGCCCGTGCCCGGCGACACGCGGGCAGGTAATTCGTAGCAGCTGGGGATCGGCGTGGATTCACGGCCGTAATTGGCACGGCAGTCTCGCTGCTGGGCTACGTTTTGCACCACAATTCTGTCGACGAGAGCCAGGCCGCGCTCGAACAGCCAGCGGTCACGCAGATAACGGATCGGCTGCCGCCCCGGCAAGAAGTCCAGATCGCACGCGCTGGCGAAGATGGAGCGCTTGCCATAGCTGCGGCAGAAAACCGCAACAAGACCAGTGAGCATGGCCGAGCAGCGCTGGTAATAAATATCGGCGTCGACCGCGCGCATCGCCCGCCACAGCGTGGTGATGCGAGGGTGTATGAAGCGCAGCCCCCGCAAACCGGCGTCGGGACGATAGGCCTTGTGCAGCATGACGCCATCGAGCGCCACTCGCTGCGGCTGGCCGAAGTCCAAGCTGATCATCGATACGCGATAACCGGCGCGAACCAGGGCCCGCGCCAGGATGCTTTGCTGCACTTCCGCGCCGCCGATGAGCTCGTTGTCAGGGTCGCGCGAAAACACCGGCCAGATGTTCGGGGCGACAAAGCAGATGTGGGGTCGCGGCAGCAGTGCGCTCATACCGATTGAGACCCAGCCTGTACATATTGACGAGCGACCTTCAAGTCGCCGGTGTTGCGGGCGCGCTGACCGTACATCATTCCGATCGCCAGCCAAAGAAAGACCTGCTCGGCACCCGGCGTGAGGCGGCCGGCGAAGAGGCCGGCGACCAGCAAGCTCGCCAATCCGGCCGCTGCCCCTTGGAAGAATCCTCGTAGAGTGGGACTCAAAGAAGGGTCGACGCCCAACGCGCGAAAGCCCCTCCAGACGTGGACGAAATAGGCGCAAACCGGAATCAGGCCGGCTATCCCCATGTCGAGGATGGTTTCCAGGTACGCGTTGTGAGCTTGCGTTATTCCCAGCATGGTGGTCCCGGCGCCGCGCATGGCTTCGGACCAGAGCATTGACCCGAGACCGCTGCCATAGATCGGGCTGCGCAGCACTTCGGGCAGGAGCGGCAGCCAGATCTCCTCGATGCGTCCTGCGCTCATCACGTTCAGACCTTCTCCATACCCGGTTGTAATGCGGTCGTAGACTGCGCCGGGAAGCGCAAACAGCGCACCTGTCGCCAGTAAGGCCGTAAAGATCAGAGTTTTTGCGTTACGCCGCCAGAGCAGGAACAGCACGTTGACCACGATGAAACCGAGGAAGGCGCCGCGCGAAAACGTCAGTACCAGCGCAACCACCACCATCCCCATCGACACCAGCAGTGCGAGCCTCAAGCCGGCGTCCTTCGATTCGGCCCAGGTAAACAGCAGCAGCGCGTACGCGACTGCGTACAGGCGTCCCAGGTCGTTGGCATGCATCCCGAGCGGCGACAGGAATCCGCGCGAGGTGCTGCTTGCCAACCAACTGAGCGCGACCCCGGACTGGGAGACGAACACGATGACCAACAAACCCATCGCCCAGATCGAGATCAGCGTGGGGACCAGGAAGTTTTCCGGCTTCCCGGAGCGCGAACCCGCCGCGCCGACCAGCAGCGCGAAGATCACCATGAACAGCGGCTTGACCACCAGGTCGCGGAGGTAACCGGCCGCGTCGTGGAAATCGAGCAGGTCGTACATGAAGAAGGCGGGCGGGATGTCGCCCACATGGCGCGAACCCATTGCGCCTGCGATCAGAAAAGGCACGACATACAACCAGAGCAGCGGTCCCGGCAAGAAGCGGCGCACGCCGCCGTCGAACAGCCCGTGAAGCAGGCACGAGCCGAGCGTTCCGACCAGCAGCAGATTCAGGGGATTGAAGCCGGTAATGCCGAGCATCGCGTGCGGAAACACGGTGCTGCTCGAAATCGGCATCAACACGATAAGCAGCACCACGCCGATGCGAAAGTCGCGCAGAATGAAAACGCAGCCGAGCAGCGAGACACACAGGTACAGTGCGTTCAAATCGGCGACGGCGACCGCCGATCCGCAGAAAGCGCCGAGCAGCGCGAGACCCCCGAGCGCCAAACACGATGTTCCCGTCTCAGGAAGTCGCATACCCGAGCAGTCTGCTCAAAATGCGTTGAATACGGTACCGATGATTCGAGCGCCCGTATCGGTCAACTCGCGGATCACGCCGGCCGCATCGGCTAGACGGGTGCGGTCCTTGCGGGCGAGCACCAGGACACTGCTGGCCCGGAAAGCCACGCTTTGGGCATCCGCGTAAAGCTTTGCCGGCGGCGTATCAAAGAGAATGACGTCGAACTCGCCGCGTAATTCGTCTAGCAGAGCGGGAAGCGCCTGGCGCGACAGCAGCTCTTGCGGATTGGGCGGCAGCGCACCAGCAGGCAGGAGCGAGAGCGCCCCGGATCCCAGCACTGGCGCCAGCGCGCTTCGATCGGCGCGGCCGGAAAGGACTGCCGAAAGCCCGATCCGGTCAGGCACGCCGAAGATCCGATGCTGCCGCGGCTTGCGCAGGTCGGCGTCGATCA
>Ga0137374_10008098_pt1 | contig 12445 bp, 13 predicted proteins | sample SagtaG_20_FD_104811 | JGI IMG/M metagenome (GOLD analysis project Ga0137374, IMG submission 104811) | Vadose zone soil microbial communities from Sagehorn Ranch, Mendocino, California, USA - Sage1_R_100_16 metaG | ecosystem: Environmental > Terrestrial > Soil > Vadose zone | place: USA...
AGCAGCGCGCTCTGGCCCTCTGCGACCAAGCCGTCCTGTACGCCTTGGTCGACGAGCTCGACGAGGCGTGCCGGTTGACAGGTGAGGCGCACAGCATCGGCGTCAAGACACAGTCCAGGAAGATCGTCTCTCGAGTTCAAGAGGTCCAGGCGCATCCCGCCGTGCGGAGGCGCGCAGCAGCGGTGAACGCCCTTGACGAGCGCATGCGAGAGACGACCCTGCCACCGTCGTAGGTCGGGATGCCCCAGCCATCACAGGCTCACACGCGCCTTCGGCGGATCGGAGTCGCCGGCCACCAAGGCTTGCCATCCCGCACCACGGACCTGGTAAGCGCAGCGCTTCGTGATGTGCTGGCCCAATACCAGGACGCCATGGTGGGCATCACCTGCCTCGCAGACGGGGCAGACCAGCTCTTCGCCCACATCGTCGTCGACCTCGGCCACTCTCTCGAGGTCGTGGTTCCCGCCAAGCAGTACCGCGATGGGCTAAGCCCGGAGGCACAGCCTGCGTACGATCAGCTCGTCGCCAAAGCAACCCATGTTGAGCAGCTTCCCTTCGTCGAGTCGACCGAGGAGGCCCACATGGCGGGCGGGAAGGCGATCGTTGACCGCTCCGACCTCCTGCTCGCCGTTTGGGACGGTGAGCCAGCGCGAGGGTACGGCGGCACCGCTGACGTCGTCGCCTACGCCAAGGAACGAGGAGTGCCAGTCAAGGTGATCTGGCCGGAGGGGGCCTCCCGTGGATAGGCCGCTTCCAGATGCGCCGATGAGACTTCTGATGCTCGGTCCGGCGGCGCGGAGGTGGAGTGGCCCGAGGCTCTGTCTCGGCCGATGGGCATCAGTCGAGGGTCAGGAGCAGGAGCACGCGCCCTCCAGGGGCCGCAGGGCGCTTGCTAGCGTGGTGATGTACACGAGCGCCTGGATCTGGTAGAAGCGCAGCGCTTGTCGCCGTGGGCGTGCTAGCCGAGCGTCCGGTCGACCTCGAACATGACGACGGCAGTCTGAAAGACAACTCGCCGTCCGTCCTCCCAAACGAGCCGGCGGCCTTCCCTCTGGCCACCATGCTCCTGCCGCTGGACGAGATCGCTGACCGTACCCCAGTAGGCGAGGATGGCGTCCAGGAACGGCGCGGCCGTGGTCCCGATCTTGGATGCGTGCTGGTTGAGCACAGCCCTGATCCTCGCAACGTCATGGCCCTTGTCATGGTCGACAGTTGTGGGCCTGTATCGCTCGATGAGCGCGGTCGCGAACGCCTGCATCGCCTCGCGGCAAAGGTGGCCGATCATGGTGAGCTGCTGCTTGGAGTCGCTCGACCAGAGCCTCTCGGCAGCCTCGGACCATTTGTGGTGCGCCTCCGGGTACGCCTTCTGGAACCTCTCGCTGTCGAGGTAGCGCATCAGCTCCTCCTCGAGCTGCTGGACTGTGGCACCCGATCGGCGCTTGATCGCCTCGTACACGGTGAAGCCGCGGGGGCTGATGTCGAAGAGTCGAGCACCATGCTGACCCCTTGTCCCGTTGAGCAGTCCCTCGTTCCATAGGACCTCGATGTCACTCGCGTACGCGGGCAGCTCGTGGCCTGGCAGTCCCGGATGCTGAATGTCGGAGCCGCCGAAGGTCGGCGCGAAGATGAACTGCTCCCGCTGGCCGCGAGGCAGGTTCCTCGTTGCTTCGACGAGGCTGACCAACAGGCCTTCTTGCTCCGGTTGGAGCAGCACGCCATCAAGCATTGCTCACGACTCCTCGCACCTCCGTCAGGGAGCGCGATCGTATGCGAGCCCCGCGACGATCGCTCACTTCTTGAATCGCCCGGCTGCGTTACCCTGACGGCGCAGCCGGGGCCCCCACCTCGGCCAGCTCCAGGAGGTGCGAGATCGTCGACATCTTTGGTGTGGACACCAACATCTGGACCACGGCCGCGCTCAGCATCCAGACCTTCGTCTTCGGAGCGGCCGCGGTGTTCGCTTACCGGCAGGTCCGTGAAGCCCTGCTCACCCGCGAGAACCAGACCCGTCCGTTCGTGATCCTCGACTTCGACTTGTCCCACCCGCCGTTCATTCACCTCGTCATCACGAACATTGGGAAGACGATGGCTCGTCGGGTCCGGATCCAGACCGATCCGCCTCTCGCGAACACTCTCGATGACGACAAGGCAGGTCACATCGCGAAGCTGCGGGTGTTCACCGACGAGATCCCCACTCTGGCACCGGCCAGGGAGATCCGGATGCTCTTCGACTCGTTCCCACAGCGGGAGGAGAGGAAGCTCGCCGACACGTACACGGTGACGATCACCTACGAGGGCGAGCGGGGCCACGCCTACGTCGACGAGATGATCCTTGACCTGAGCATCTACCGGAACATCGAGTACATCACGGAGCACACCATCCACGACGTCCACAAGCAGCTCAAGAGGATTGCGGATGCGGTCGACAGTTGGGGTGCTGGTCTCGGCCATGGCTCGGGGATCCTGGTCGTGACCCGGGACGACAAGCGGAAGGACCGCGCCCTGGCGCGTCGCCACTTCCGAGCCCGCCCGGAGGCCGGGCTTCGCGCCCCGCGAGGCGAGCGAGCGAGCGATGCGGTGGACGTTGCGCCGGGTCGTGAGCGGGCGAGCCGGGCACTGGCCAGCGCGTCCGAAAGGGTCGACCCAGGCCGTAGCTGAACCACGGTAGCCAGCGGACGGCGCGAAGAAGTGGTGTCATGCTCCGGGATGCCGGCTCGATCATTCCGAGCCGCACGTGATTGTGCAGACCAGGGTGAATGTGCGAGACAACGGCTGATGTGCGCACCTGGAGGCCCCGCGCTTCGTGCCGGGGCCTCTTGCCATCCGCTGGTGGTGATGGGTGGCGAGGTCGTCAGCGACAGAGGAGCCGGCGCCCTCGACGTGGTGCCGGGCCTTTGGCAGGGTAAAGAAGCGTCCTGAGAGGAGGGGCAATTCCATGGCTCTACCGCTGTTTGCCGGCGTCGCCGTGGCGCTGGTCACGCTCTTTGATGACGACGGCGAGGTCAATGCCAAGGCAACCGGTGACCACGCTGCCGCCCTGGTCGAGCTGGGCGTCCAGGCGGTCGTGGTGGCCGGCTCGACCGGGGAGGCGGCGACCCTGGCCGACGCCGAACGTACCGCACTGCTCGCCGAGGTCCGCCAGGCGGTGCCCTCGGGGACCCCGGTGCTGGCCGGCACCGGCGCCCCGTCGCGCCGGCAGGCCGCGGCGCTGACGCGGGCCGCGGTCGCCCACGGCGCCGACGGGATGCTGACCATCTCGCCGCCGGGCTCCGTCGACCTGCGCGGCTACTACCAGGCCGTGGCCGGCGCGGCCGGCGAGGTGCCCGTGCTGGCCTACCACTACCCGCAGACCTCGCCACCCGGCATCCCCGTCGAGCTGCTGCCCGAACTGCCCGTGCAGGGCGTCAAGGACTCCAGCGGCGACCCAGGCCGGCTGCTGGCCGAGATGACCGGCTACAACGGCTGGCTCTACGTCGGCTCCTCCGCCGTACTGTCACTGGCCGGGCCGCTCGGCGCTAGTGGCGCTATTCTCGCGCTCGCGAACGCAGAACCAGAAAGGTGCGCGGCCGCGTTCGCGGGCGACGCCGACGCTCAGCTCGCGCTCGCCGAGGCGCATATGGCCATCAAGCGGAACTTCCCCCATGGCTTGAAGGCACTTGTGGCCGACCGATTCGGTACCTCCCGCGTCGCCCGGCTTGGCTGAAGCCGGACGGCAACGCGAGCGTTGATGCTGGTCAGGAGCTTGGATAAACGATCCCTTGCGAGGGCGAGGACGGCCCCGCTGCAGCCGAGCGGCCCGGCCAGTGCCAGCAGTGCCGAGCTGCCGACGTAGAGCCAGCCGCGATAGCCGGCGACCTCGGCGAGCAGCCGGTCGGGGTCGGCGCTGGAGTCTTTGAGACCCTGGACTGGCAGCTCGGCCAGCAGCTCGATGGGGATGCCGGGTGGCGAGGTCTGCGGGTAGTGGTAGGCGAGCACCGGCCGGCCGGCGGCCGCCTCGGCGACGGCGTGGTAGTACGGGCGCGCGTCGCTGACGCGGGGTGGCGACAGCGCCAGGACGCTGTCGGCGCCGTGATGGACCGCGGCGCGGGTCAGCGCGGCGGCCTGCCGGCGCGACGGGGCGCCGGTGCCGGCGAGCACCGGGGTCGTGGAGGGGACGGCCTGGCGGACCTCGGCGAGCAGCGCTGTCCGTTCGGCGTCGGTCAGGGTTGCGGCCTCCCCGGTTGAGCCGGCCACTACGACCGCCTGGACGCCGAGCTCGACGAGGGTGGCGGCGTGCTCGGCGGTGGCTTTGGCGTCGACCTCGCCGTCGTCGTCGAACAGCGTGACCAGCGCCACGGCGACGCCGGTGAACAATGGGCGGGTCATTGGGCCGCTCCTTTCGGGGGGTGCGTGCTCCACGGTGCCAAAGGTCCGGCTGCCGCGTCGAGGTTCGGGTCGAGGTTCGGGTCGAGGTTCGGGTCGAGGCTGGGTTTGCCCGGTCGGGCCTGTGCCGATAAGCTGTCTCAAGGAAACATCAATGTTTCCAAAGTCGTCTCTGTGGAAGCGTACGGGAAGCGACGTGGGTGCCCGGGCGGGGATCGGCGTTGACACCTGGGGACGCACGGGTGACGGCGAGAGGCAGCGGCGGGGAGGAGCAGTCATGGCGATGACCGAGCGTATGGGGGGTACGCGCGAGCGCATCCTCATGCTCCTGCGCCGCCGTGGGCGTCTGTCAGCGCCCCAGCTCGCCGACCTGCTCGAGCTGACGTCGGTGGGGGTGCGTCGCCACCTCGCCCTGCTCGAGCGCGATGGTCTGGTGACGGCGGCGGTCGAGAAACCCAAGCGGGGCCGGCCGGCGGCGGTTTACCGGCTCACGGACGCGGGCCTTGAGACGTTCCCGCGCCACTACGACGAGCTGGCACGCGAGGCGCTGGCTTTCGTCAAGCGCCACGATGCCTCGCTGCTGTCGCAGTTCCTCGCCTGGCGCAACGAGCGGCTGGCGGCCAGCTACGCCCAGCGGGTGGACGGGGCTACTCTGGCCGAGCGCGCCGAGGCGCTGGCCGACGTGCTGAGCGAGCAGGGTTTCATGGCCGAGGTCGAGCCCGTCCCCGGCGGGCTGCGCCTCTGCCAGCACAACTGCACGGTCGAGCATCTTGCGACCGAGCTGCCCGATCTGTGCGCGTCAGAGGCCAAGCTGTTCGAGCGGCTGCTCGGTACCCCGGTCGAGCGGGAGGCCACGATCGTGCAGGGTAACGTCCGCTGCGTGACCCATGTCCAGATGGACGCGCGCGGCAGGGACAGCAGCAGGGAGATGCGCAGCAAACACCGGTCCACTCCGTCCCCTGCACACATGCCAGCAAGGAGCGAAGCCTGATGGTCACCGATGCCCGAGACCTGACGCAGACACCGGAGCGGATCAATCCGGTCCCGGAGAACGTCGACCTGGGCGGCTACAAGTTCGGGTGGCACGACAAGATCAGCTCGGTCTTCGAGCCCAAGCGAGGTCTGTCCCACGCGGTCGTCGAGGAGATCTCGCGGATGAAGAACGAGCCCGAGTGGATGCGCGAGTTCCGCCACCGCTCGCTCGACTACTTCTACCGCCGGCCCATGCCCAGCTGGGGTGGTGATCTCGGCAAGATCGACTTCGACAACATCTTCTACTTCCTGCGGGCGACCGAGAAGCAGGCGGGGTCGTGGGACGAGCTGCCCGCTGACATCAAGAGCACCTATGACCGCCTCGGCATCCCCGAGGCGGAGAAGCAGCGCCTGGTCGCCGGCGTCGCCGCCCAGTATGAGTCCGAGGTCGTCTACCACAAGGTGCGCGAGGACCTCGAGGCGCGGGGCGTCATCTTCCTGGACACCGACACCGCGCTCCGCGAGCATGAGGACCTCTTCCGCGAGCACTGGGCGACGGTGATCCCGGCCAACGACAACAAGTTCGCGGCGCTGAACTCGGCGGTGTGGTCCGGCGGCTCGTTCATCTGGGTGCCTGAGGGGGTCGACGTCGAGATCCCGCTGCAGGCGTACTTCCGCATCAACGCCCAGAACATGGGCCAGTTCGAGCGGACGCTGATCATCGCCGAGCCCGGGTCGAGGGTGCACTACGTCGAGGGCTGCACCGCGCCGATCTACTCCTCGGACTCGCTGCATTCCGCCGTGGTCGAGATCATCGTCAAGCCGCACGCCAAGGTGCGCTACACCACCATCCAGAACTGGTCCAACAACGTCTACAACCTGGTGACCAAGCGCGCCGCGGCGTACGAGGGCGCGACCATGGAGTGGATCGACGGGAACATCGGGTCGAAGCTGACCATGAAGTATCCGGCGGTGCTGTTGCTCGGCCCGCGCGCCCACGGCGAGATCCTCTCGGTCGCCTTCGCCGGCGACGGCCAGCATCAGGACGCCGGCGCCAAGCTGACCTTCGCGGCGCCCGAGACCACCGGGCAGATCGTCTCCAAGTCGATCTCGCGTGACGGTGGGCGCACCTCCTACCGCGGCCTGATCAAGGTCGAGGAGGGCGCCGAGGGCGTCAAGGCCAACGTGCGCTGTGACGCGCTGCTGCTGGACGAGGAGTCGCGCTCGGACACCTACCCGTACAACGACGTCAAGGAGGAGGACGTCACCCTCGGGCACGAGGCGACCGTCTCCAAGATCGGTGACGACCAGCTCTTCTACCTGCGGTCCCGGGGCCTGTCCGAGAGCGAGGCGACCGCGATGATCGTCCGCGGCTTCATCGAGCCGATCTCCAAGGAACTTCCCATGGAGTACGCGCTCGAGCTGAACCGGCTGGTCTCGCTCCAGATGGAAGGGGCGGTCGGGTAGGCGTGACCGCGACGACGATGGAGAGCATCCCCTTCAAGGGCCTCGACCGGGAGGCTGTGGTCGCCTGGTCGGAGGCGCTGGGCGACCCGGAGTGGTTCCGCGCCCGGCGGCTGGAGGCGCTGGCCGCGCTCCAGAAGCTGGAGCGGCCCACCGGCCGGGAGGAGGCCTGGCGCTTCACCAACCCGCGCGCCGGCGGGCTCGACCGGGCGCAGGTGATCCGCTCCGGCGGGCCGGCCGGGACCGAGGCGATGGACCGGCTCGCCGCCGGCCACGGCAAGGCGACCTCGGGCGGCGGCGGGGCGGCCGGCACCGAGCTCGAGGCTGGTGGGCTGGTGGCCACGGTCGACGGCATGAGCGGGCCGGCGACGCTCGCGGACGACCTGGCCGCCAAGGGCGTGGTCCTCACCGACCTCACCACCGCGCTGCGCGAGCGCGCGTCCCTGGTCGAGCCGCGCTTCATGACCGTGGCCGCGCCCATCGGCGAGGACTGGTTCCTGGCGCTGCACGCCACCCTGGTCAGCGCCGGCGCCTTCCTGTACGTGCCGAGCGGGGTCCAGGTCGACCTGCCGATCGGCACGCTGTACCGGCGCACCCGTGCGGGCGCGACCTTCGCGCACACGCTGGTGGTCGTCGGTGACGGCGCCGAGCTGACCTTCGTGCAGGAGCACAGCTCGCCCGAGCAGCTCGACGGGCGCGCCTTCCACCACGGCGTGACCGAGGTGCTCGTGGGCGAGCGCGCCGTGGTGCGGCATCTCAGCCTGCAGGAGTGGGGCAGCGAGCGCGTGACCCACTTCGGCGTGCAGCGCGCGCTGGTCTCCCGCGAGGGCCGCTACCGCTCGCTGGTGGTGACGCTCGGCGGCGGCGTGGTGCGTATCGCTCCTGACGCCCACCTGGCCGAGGGCTCCGAGGCCGACTTCCTGGGCGCCGCCTTCGCCGACGAGGGCCAGCGGTTCGAGCACCGCGCCACGGTCACCCACGCCGAGCCCTTCACCCGCTCGACCCTGCTGTACAAGGGTGGCCTGCTCGGCGGTTCGCGCAACATCTTCAACGGCACCCTGAGCATCAGCCCGGGCGCCCGTGGCAGCGACGCCGCCCAGACGATGCGCAACCTGGTGCTGTCCAGGCACGCGCACGCCGAGTCGAACCCCTTCCTCGAGATCCTGAACTCCGACGTCAGGGCCGCCCACGCCGCGGCCACCGGCCGGGTCGACGACCAGCACCTGTTCTACCTGCAGTCGCGTGGCATCCCGCGCGACCAGGCGCGACGCCTGGTGGTGTTCGGCTTCTTCGAGGAGATCCTCGAGCAGGTCGGCATCCCCGCGGTGCGCCGCCGGCTGGAGGCCGCGCTCGAGGCGGAGCTCGAGAAGGAGGTGGCCTCCTGATGCCGTTCGTCCGGCTCGCCTCGCTTCCGGACCTCGAGGTGAACCAGGGCCACCGCGTGGAGCTGTCGGACGACGGTGAGGTCGCTGTGGCGCTGGTGTGCACCGGCGACGCGGTGTACGCGGTCGAGGACCGCTGCAGCCACGAGGACTACCCGCTCTCCGAGGGCTGGGTCGAGGACCACCAGCTGGAGTGCGCCCTGCACGGCAGCCGCTTCGACCTCACCACCGGCCACCCTGACGTCCCGCCGGCGCTGAAGCCGGTGCAGGTCTTCCCCGTCCAGGTGGAGGGCGAGGACGTGCTGGTGGATCTGCCGGACGACTGGGCGAAGCTCGCCGCGGAGGGGTCTGGACCGATATGAATGACGCAGCGCAAGGAGCGACGACGACGACGATGAGCGAAGCGACCCTCGTGATCGAGGACCTCCACGTCAGCGTGGGGGACAAGGAGATCCTGCACGGCGTGGACCTGGTCGTGGAGCCAGGTAGGATCCACGCGCTGATGGGCCCGAACGGCTCCGGCAAGTCCACCCTGGCCTACGCGCTGGCGGGCCATCCCCGCTACCGGGTCACCGGCGGCAAGGTGACCTTCAAGGGCGACGACGTGCTCGGGCTGACTCCTGACGAGCGCGCCCGGCTCGGCGTGTTCCTGGCGATGCAGTACCCGGTCGAGGTGCCCGGCGTGTCGGTCACCAACTTCCTGCGCACGGCGGTCAACGCGGTCCGCGGCGAGGACGTGCCGGTGCGCCAGTTCGCCAAGGACCTGCGCCAGCAGATGCAGGTGCTCGAGATGGACCCGAAGTTCGCCGAGCGCAGCCTCAACGAGGGCTTCTCCGGCGGTGAGAAGAAGCGTCACGAGATCCTGCAGATGGCGCTGCTGCGCCCGCAGCTCGCGATCCTCGACGAGACCGACTCGGGGCTGGACATCGACGCGCTCAAGACCGTGAGCGAGGGCGTCAACCGCCTGCGCGGGCCCGACCTCGGGGTGCTGCTGATCACCCACTACACGCGCATCCTGCGCTACATCGCGCCGGACCGCGTGCACGTGATGGTGGATGGTCGGGTGGTGGCATCCGGGGGCCCCGAGCTGGCCGACCAGCTCGAGGAGAGCGGCTACGAACGCTGGCGCGGCAGCCAGGTCGCTTGAGCAGCCAGCTCCGCTCCGTAGGAGGCCACCCTTCACAATGACGACCACCATCGGCACTTCCTCCGGCGGCACCGCCGCCCGCGCGAGCCTGCCCGCGCCCGGCCCGCTGGACCCGGTCGAGGTCCGCCGCGACTTCCCGATCCTGGACCGGGAGTTCAACGGCAGGCAGCTGGTGTACCTCGACTCGGCCAACACCAGCCAGAAGCCGCGCCAGGTGCTCGACGCGATGGCCGAGTACTACACGCACCACAACGCCAACGTGCACCGGGCGGTCTACGCGCTGTCCGAGGAGTCGACGCGGCTGTTCGAGGAGTCCCGCGACAAGGTGGCGCGGTTCGCCGGCGCGGACCGTCGGGCCACGGTCTTCACCAAGAACGTCACCGAGGCGATCAACCTGGTGGCCTACGCCTGGGGTCTGCGCAACCTGCGCGAGGGCGACGAGATCCTGTTCACAGAGATGGAGCACCACGCCAACCTGGTCTCCTGGCAGGTGGTGGCCAAGCTGACCGGCGCGCGGGTCCGCGCCATCCCGGTGACCGACGAGTTCCGGCTCGACCTGGACGCCCTCGACGGCCTGCTCACCGAGCGCACCCGCATCGTCGCCGTCTCGGCCATGTCCAACGTGCTCGGCACGGTCAACCCGGTGCGACAGATCGCCGAGCGTGCCCACCAGGCTGGGGCGCTGGTGCTGGCCGACGCGGCCCAGGCCGTGCCGCACCTCGGCGTGCAGCTGGACGACCTCGGCGCCGACTTCATGGGCTTCACCGGGCACAAGATGCTCGGGCCGCTGGGCATCGGCGTGCTGGTCGCCCGGCCGGAGCTGCTCGACTCGATGGAGCCGTTCCTCGCCGGCGGCGAGATGATCCGCGACGTCACCCTCGAGGTCTCCAGCTTCAACGACATCCCCTGGCGCTTCGAGGCGGGCACGCCCAACGTGGCCGAGGCGGTAGGGCTCGCCGCGGCCGTGGACTACATCGAGGCGCTCGGCATGGACCGTCTCCGCGCCCATGAGGCCCAGCTCACCGCGCACGTGCTCCAGCGCCTGTCCGAGGTCGACGGCCTGCGCGTGCTCGGCCCGGCCGGCATGGAACAACGCGGCGGGGTGGTGTCGTTCACGCTGGGAGAGGTACATCCCCACGACATCGCGCAGGTGCTCGACGCCGAGGGGATAGCGGTCCGCGCCGGGGACCACTGCGCCAAGCCGCTCCACCGGCGCTTCGGTCTGAACGCCTCCACGCGGGCCTCTGTGTACGTCTACAACACGATCGACGAGGTGGACGCGCTTGTCACTGCCCTTGAGAAGGCACAGCGCATGTTCGCGTAGCGACGAGGGGACGGGAGACTTTGAGCCTGGAGGACCTGTACCAGGAGATCATCCTCGACCACTACAAGAAGCCCCGGCATCGGGGCCGGCTGGAGGGTGATCACGTCGAGGTGCGCCACTACAACCCGGTCTGTGGTGACGAGCTGACGCTGGGGCTTCGCCTGGACGGCGAGCGGGTCGCCGACGTCGCCGTGAACGGCAGTGGCTGTGCGATCTCCCAGGCGTCGGCCTCGGTCATGACCGAGCAGGTCATCGGCCGCCCGGTCGGCGAGGCGCTCGACGTGGCCGAGGCCTTCCGCCACCTGATGCACGGCGAGGGCGAGCCGGACGAGGAGCTGCTCGGCGACGGCGTCGCCTTCGCCGGGGTCGCCAGGTACCCGGTCCGGGTCAAGTGCGCGCTGCTCGGATGGATGGCGTTCAAGGACGCGGCGGCGCGCGCGGTGACCGGCGAGCAGGGCGGCGAGACGGTCTACCAGGAGGACGGTGACAGCGCCCGGGCGGCCAGGGCGCAACGACTGCCCGGAGAGGCTTGAGGAGGAACCATGACCACCGAGGAGCAGGTTCTGGAAGGTATGCGGCAGGTCGAGGATCCCGAGCTCGGTGTCAACGTGGTCGACCTGGGCCTGATCTACGGCGTCGAGTTCGAGGACGAGGGTCAAAAGGTCCGCCTCGACATGACCCTCACGACGGCCGCCTGCCCGCTCACCGACATGATCGAGGGCGCCACCAACGCGGCTCTTGTCGGCATGGGCGGCATCCAGGAGGTGGAGATCAACTGGGTGTGGACGCCTCCCTGGACCCCGGAGCGCATGACCGAGGACGGTAGGATGGAGCTCCGGGCGATGGGCTTCGCGATCTAGGACTGGGACGAGCGGGCCGGCAAGGCCACTGACGAGACCGGGAGAGCAAAGGAAATGGCACTACCAGCGCTGGTCGAGCCGGCGGGGGAGCTCTCGCGGGACGAGATCTTCCGCTACTCGCGCCACCTCATCATTCCCGATGTGGCCATGGACGGCCAGAAACGGCTGAAGAACGCCCGCGTCCTGCTGATCGGGGCGGGCGGCCTCGGCTCGCCCAACGCCATGTACCTGGCGGCCGCCGGGGTCGGCCACATCGGCCTGGTCGACTTCGACGAGGTCGATGCGTCCAACCTGCAGCGCCAGGTGATCCACGGCACCTCCGACATCGGCCGGCCGAAGCTCGAGAGCGCCGCCGACAAGATCCGCGAGCTCGACCCCGGAGTCGAGGTCACCCTGCACGAGACCAGGCTGACCTCGGACAACGCCCGCGAGATCATCCGACCGTACGACCTGGTGGTCGACGGTTCGGACAACTTCCCCACCCGCTATCTGGTCAACGACGCCTGCGTGCTCGAGGGCAAGCCCAACGTGTGGGGCTCGATCTATCGTTTCGACGGGCAGGCGAGCGTGTTCTGGGCCGAGCACGGGCCGTGCTACCGCTGCCTGTACCCCCAGCCTCCCCCGCCCGGCATGGTGCCCTCCTGCGCCGAGGGCGGCGTGCTCGGCGTGCTCTGCGCCACCGTCGGCTCGGTCCAGGCCAACGAGGCGATCAAGCTCATCACCGGCATCGGCGACCCGCTGGTCGGGCGGCTGCTCATCTACGACGCACTGGAGCTGTCCTTCAAGGACATCCGCGTCCGCAAGGATCCGGAGTGCCCGGTCTGCGGCAAGAACCCGACCGTCACTGAGCTGATCGACTACGAGGAGTTCTGCGGCGTGGTCTCGGACGAGGCCCAGACCGCGGCGGCGGGCGCGACGCTGACCTCGAAGGAAC
>Ga0137374_10008100_pt1 | contig 12445 bp, 10 predicted proteins | sample SagtaG_20_FD_104811 | JGI IMG/M metagenome (GOLD analysis project Ga0137374, IMG submission 104811) | Vadose zone soil microbial communities from Sagehorn Ranch, Mendocino, California, USA - Sage1_R_100_16 metaG | ecosystem: Environmental > Terrestrial > Soil > Vadose zone | place: USA...
CGCTACCGGTCTTCCCGATGACGTGCCGGTGCGAGTCACGTTGCTGCTCGGTCAGATAGATCGGTGTCCACTCCCAGCGGCCCCACCGGCGCCGAGGTGACTTGCCGACGAACGTCATCCCCGGGGGTCGGACGCGCAGCGCGTCTACGAGGCTAAACTCGACGGTCGGGAACTCAAGCCGCGCCGGCTGGAAGTGCGTGCCTGCGATGCGCGACACGATCTGATTCCGCCAGAAGAGGAGCAGTTGGCGCGCGATGAGGAGCAGGGCCGTAGTGGTCACGATCGCGATGACGGCGCTGAGCCAGCGATGTGCGATGACCCAGGAGCGGATGGGGAGGTACCGGCGTAGGAGGGGTGCCGTGAGTAGCGCGACGGCGCGCGCGCCGGGTCCGTTCGCGACGAACCCCATCGCTGGCGCGCGGTAGAGGGCCTCCATGAGGCTGACGCCAAGCACGACCGACAGCGCGAGCCGCAGCGGGAGGGGAAGCGGGCTGGCAGGATTCTCGGGGCGCACGCAGCACCGCGAACGGCGTCGCTACGAACGACAGCATAACAGGCGCTGTATGGATGACAAGTGGATGCTACGGCGCGGTTACCGTCGGCGCCCAGGCACGCGGCATCAGGAACGGCATCCGCTACGCGCGATAGAAGAACGCGATGGTCTTGCCATCGATCGCCCCGAGTTCCACCGAGAATCCACGGGCTTGCAGCCGGCAGCCAAGCATCCGCGCCGCCTCGAGCGACAGCGTCACGTTGAGCGTCCTCGCGCCCGCGTCTCGGCCACTGGCGAGGGTGCCGGCGTACCCGCAGCCGGTTTCGACGCGCAGACCGCTCGCCTCGAGCTCGCGGCGCACGGCGGCCGCTTCGGCATCGGATGGAACTTCGACAGCCACGATCGCGAGGTTCGTGGCCGCCCTTGGGAGCGCACGCCGCTCCGGCCTCGTCGAGGCGCTCGTCATGTACCCCTTCGCCTCTGCCGCGGAGTCTAAACCGAGTATACTGCCATCTGGCAACTACATAGATGCTACCAAGCGCATGCGATGGACATCAGACCAGGGCGCCCAGACCGCGCCCGGGAAGCGCGAGTCATGGACGAGCAGAGGAAAGAGCCGCCCCTTGTGAGGCATCCGCCGCTCGCAGGGTCGACGGCGCCGAATCCCACGCGCCTCACGCGCTTGTCGCTCATCGGCGAGAAGGCGCGTCCCGCGGGCGCGTGCCTCGTCCTCATCCACGCGCAGGACCGCACTCATCTCGGCAAGAAGTGGACGCTGAATGGGGAGGAGACCCTCACGATCGGGCGCGACGCGAGCGCGACGATCGTCATCGACGCGCCGAGCGTCTCCCGCACGCATGCCAAGATCGAGCCGCGCGGCCGGGATCACGCGCTCCTGGACCTCAACTCGACGAACGGCACCTTCCTCAACGATCGGCTCGTCTCCGAGCAGACCCTGCGCGACGGCGACCGCTTCAAGGTGGGCCCAGCGATCTTCAAGTTCTTCGCCGGCGGCGACGTCGAAGCGCAATACCACGAGGAGATCTACAACCTCATGGTCACCGACGCACTGACGCAGGCGTCCACGAAGCGCTTCTTCCTCGAGACGCTCGAGCGCGAGATCGGGCGTGCGCAGCGCCACGGCCGTCCGCTCTCGCTGGTGATGTTCGATATCGATCACTTCAAGAAGATCAACGATACGCACAGCCACCTCGCCGGCGACGATGTCCTCCGGGAGCTCGGCGGGACGATCCGTGCGCAGGTCCGAGCCGAGGAATGCTTCGCCCGCTACGGCGGGGAGGAGTTCGTGTTGGTCCTCCCCGAAACGGCAAGGGATGGCGCGGTCACCGCGGCGGAGAAGTTCCGAGCCGCGGTCGAGGCGCACCGATTCAGCTTCGAGGGCGCGGTTATCCCGGTGACGATCTCGCTGGGCGTTGCCGAGCTCGCCCCGGAGATGAAGGCTCCGCAGCAGCTCATCAAGGCCGCCGACGACAAGCTCTACGAGTCCAAGCGGTCGGGCCGGAATCGCGTCTCATCGTGATGCGGATCACGTGATCTTAGCGATGCTCATGGTGGGCTCTTACCTGCCAGTGGCGTGCCGGTGGCGGCGGCGGACGCGTGACGGCGTGGTAGCCTCCGCCGCGTGTACGCGTGAGGACTCTCGTGAGAAAACTCAGGAGCATCCGCCCCAAGAAGCCCTACGTGGCGACGCCGGATCAGGTCCGCATCAGCCGAGATGCCGATGGCGCGAACATCGAGTACGCCGAAGAGAACGTCTCCGGGGTTCACCTCGTCCTCGAAGCGGGGAGGATGGCCGCGATGACGGACGGGCAGATCCTGGAGACGCACAACGCCTGCATCGAGTCGATGCAGGCGTCGGCGCGCTCGTTCGAATGGGTAGCCGTGGAAGTCCCGCCAGGAACCCCGCAGGTAAAAGCGAGACCGGCGGATCGGCCAGATCCTCCCGCGTGGCGACGTCCTGCGATGCCACATCACGGATGGCGGCGTCGAGGAGGGCGACCCGGTCGCGATCTACATCGATGACAAGGAGTACTCGCTGCGGGAGTTCGGGCAGATGCTCAGCCTGTACGCGGGCTGGGGAATGCGCGTCGTGTTCGTCCCCGAGGACGAGGTGCACGAGGAGCCCGTCATCAAGGTGAGGAAGCCGAAGAGGGGGCGCTGACGCATGGCGACCCGACTGCTCCCTATCACTCCGGCCGACCTCGCTGGTCTTCCCGGTCTACGGCGGACGGCATGCGAGGCTCTCGTCGCTCAGCAGCCAGCCACGGTCGCCGCGGCGCTCGCCATCGCAGACGTCGGCCGAAAGACCACGAAGCACCTCCTCCGGGTGGGGCTCATCTCCGATCCTGAAGGCATGCAGCGCGGCTCACCGGCGAACCGCGCCCGGTCCCGGCGTCGTCGAGCAGTTCCTGGATCCTCCTCCTGAGCACCTGGGCCTTGTACTCGTCGCTGGCGCTGGCCACGCCCTTGACGCGGATGAGCGCGCGGAGCTCCTTCGCGGGCAAGACGGCGGCGATGAACGTGTCGAACTTGCCCCAGGCCATGAAGCGCTTGGCGGGCATGCCGAGCCAGAGCTCCTGGGTGAGCTTGAGCGTGTCCGGAGCGACATCGACGACGAGCACGGCGCCGCGCCGCGCATGAGCATATCGGAGCGCGCTCAGGGGACAGTCCGTGAAATCCGTGCCAGCACGGCGCTGCCCCGCCGTCGAAGCGGCCTTCTCAGGCCGGTATGGTTCCTTCAGCCCTCGGTAGAGGCGCATCTTGCCCTCGCTCCGCGTGCAGCGCGGGGAACATCTCCACATGCCGCTCGATCATGGCGGCTGCGACCTCGCGAAACTCAGCAGCCTCCTCGTCGCTCAGGGCCTGGCCCTTGAGCACGTCCTCGAGCATCGCTTCACGCCCTTCGCCGAGGGTGGCCATGTTCCAGAAGATCATGCCGAGCATCATCGCGCGCTCCAGGCTCTCGGGATCGCCATCGACCGCCTCGATGAGCGGCTGGGAGAAGCGCATGAGCCGAGCGGTGAAGCCTTCGTCGGCGTCCTTCCGCTCGAAGTAGTCGGCCGCGATGTCGAGCGCTTCGTCGCTCGGGTTTCCGGAGATCGTGAGCGGCTTGCCGCGATGGCTGATGGTGCGGGCATTCGGCGGCGGCGCGGTGCGGGCCGCCGCCTTGGGAAGACAGCACTTCTTGTACTTCACCCCCGAGCCACATAGGCACGGGGCGTTTCTGCCCGGTCCGCTCATGGCGATGCACGGTAGTACCACTCCCTGACGCCCGAGACGCGGCGACGTCACGGCGACGCCGCTCGCCGTCAGCCCGGCCTGCTAGCTTGGATTCCGATGGCGGGAGGCGGCCTTGCGATGACCGACAAGGTCTTCCTGATCGCAGCCAGGCGAGCCATCGATGTCGGGCGCGGTTGCGCCAACGTCGGGCGGGCATGTCCGTCGCCAGCCCGTGCATCGGTCGCGGCTGGACCGAGGAGCAGCGCGGCATGAGGGGACGAGAGACGTGAGCAGGAGGCGAAAGGAGGGGAACGTGGTGAAGTTTCCCGTCCGCCGTGTCGGGGTCACGGCAGTCGACCCGGGGCGCAAGCTCTCGGACATCATGAAGGAGATGGCGCTCCGGCTCCTGAAGAGGCCCGACGCGGTCCCGTCGAGGCCGACCATCGAGACGGCGCTGCTCCTCGCTGCTGCGGCCTGGAACTCCGCCCTGGGTCACGCGGGCCTCCGCAACCGGTACCGGGACATCCTCGCGAAGATCGACTGGGACGGCGCGGTGCCCTGGGCGGAGCTGCGATCGGCGGACAGCGAGCAGCTCGTCGCGGAGCTCGTCGAGTACAAGCGGGCGCACCACACCGGCGATCGCAGGCTCATCATCGGGGTGGGGCTGAGTCCCGAGGACCAGATCCTGGTTCAGTGGGAGGAGCAGGACAAGCTCATCGCCCCATTCGCGGCCAAGTCCGAGGCGACAGCCGCGGCACCTGAGCGGAACGAGCCTCTGGCCGAGAAGATCGTCGCGAGGATGAAGCGCGAGGTGCACGGCAAGGTCACCAACCTGAAGGCCGTCATCGCCGGCCGGACCGCGGCGAAGGAACTCCAGAAGACGGTGGCGACCAGGGAGGCCCTGGCCGCCCTCCACCCCGCGCACGCCGCCTACGTCTACGCCCAGAACCAGGTGTCAGTGCTCGCGGAGCAGCTCTCCGGGCTCGATGAGCTGGCACCGCTCGTGAAGGTGATCTCCGAGGCCGAGGACCGGTACTTGCCGAGTGGACCGCCGATGAGCCCGCTCACGACCTCCTATTTCTCCTGCTGGTCGTTCTTCGACGCCTGCGTCGGTGGGGGCGCCGAGACCATCGGCACCACCATGCTGAAGGTGTGCGGTGCGTTCGGGATGGACGACAACCTGCTGCGACTCGTCCAGCTGATGCAAAACTCGAGGATGGGGGTGTACGTGCACGAGGGCAGGGAGGGTGACCTCGCCGTGCTTCGGGAACTGGCCACCGACACGGTCCACCGCGCCATCGTCCCGTCCGGCTACCGCGGCCAGCAGGGCGAGCTGTGGTACGTCCGCGTCCTTCCGCCGCCCCTTCCTGGTGGGGCCGAGCAAGTCGTCATCACGACGCCCTACGTCCTGCTGAACCCCGGGCCACGCGAGTGGCTGGCGTACTTCGGCCGCACGGTTGCCGGCGCCGGCCGCCAGGCCTACGAGCGGCACATGAAGTACGGACCGACGCCCTCGTACTGGAACGAGTTCGTGTTCGAGGCGTACGTGAACCACCAGACCGAGGCGATCTACCTCGCCGGCCTTCCCGACGTCGCAGAGAGCCGGCCGCATTCCCGGGTGAACAGCTGACGAGCGCCGCCCAGATGGTCCGGTCCGGGCGTGGCTCGGGGACCAGCACTCCGCCCGCGACGCTCGAGGGCATCCTCGAGCGCGTCACCTACGTCAACGAGCAGAACGCCTGGAGCGTGGTGAAGCTCGACGTCCCCGGCAAGAAGGACCTCGTCACCGTCGTCGGCAACCTCCTCGGAGTCCAGCCGGGCGAGAACCTGCGCCTGCGCGGGCACTGGACGGTCGACGGGACATACGGCGAGCAGTTCAAGGCCGATGGCTACGTGACGGTGAAGCCGGCCACGCTCGTCGGCATCGAGAAGTACCTAGGCTCCGGGCTCGTGCGCGGCATCGGCAAGGTGATGGCGAAGCGCCTCGTCGAGCAGTTCAGCATCGCGACCCTGGAGGTCATCGAGCAGGCACCGGAGCGGCTGCGGGAGGTGGACGGGATCGGTCCTGTCCGCAGCGCTCGCATCGCCAAGGCGTGGGTGGAGCAGAAGCAGATCAAGGACGTCATGGTCTTCCTCCAGAGCCACGGCGTCTCCAGCACCTTCGCCATCAAGATCTACAAGCACTACCAGGACCGCTCCATCGCGGTCGTGAAGGAGAACCCCTACCGGCTCGCCATCGACATCTTCGGCATCGGGTTCAAGACCGCCGACAAGATCGCCGGACAGCTCGGGATCTCGCCGAGCTCGCCCGAGCGCGCGCAGGCAGGGGTGCTCCACGTCCTCGGGGAACTCTCGAACGAGGGCCACGTGTACTACCCACGGCCGAAGCTCATCGAGACCGCCGCCGCGCTCCTCGAGATCGACCCGGGCCTCATCGAGACCGCCGTGGGCGCCCTCGCCGAGGCCGGGCAGGTCGTGGTGACGCCCGTGCTCGAAGGAGGCGGCCAGGGCCCGGATGGCGTGGCCGTGTACCTCGCGTCCCTGCACCGGGCGGAGAGCGGGGCCGCCGAGCTGGGCCACGCCCTCGTGCGCAGCCCTGCGCGCCCGGTCGCCATTGACGTCGAGCGGGCGATCGCGTGGTTCGAGGAGCGCCAGAAGCTCACCCTCGCACCGGAGCAGCGAGAGGCCATCCGGCGCGCGATCACGAGCAAGCTCCTCGTCATCACCGGCGGGCCGGGCACCGGCAAGACCACGCTCGTGAACGGCATCATCCAGATCCTCGAGAAGAAGGGCCACCGGATCCTGCTCGGCGCGCCGACTGGCCGCGCCGCGAAGCGCATGACGGAGACCACCGGGCACGAGGCGAAGACGCTGCATCGGCTCCTCGAGTTCGACCCGAAAACCATGAGCTTTCTGCGGGACCGGCAGCGGCCGCTGGAAGCCGACCTCGTCATCGTGGACGAGGCGTCGATGATCGACACGGTCCTCGCCTACAACCTCATGAAGGCGGTCCCGCCGTCGGCCCAGCTCATCCTGGTGGGCGACATCGACCAGCTCCCGTCGGTAGGTCCCGGGAGCGTGCTCCAGGACGTCATCCGATCCGGCGCGGCCGACGTCGTCCGCCTCGCGCACATCTTCCGGCAGGCAGAGGGGAGCCTCATCGTCGTGAACGCCCACCAGGTGAACCACGGCGACATGCCGAGGCTCGGGTCGCCCGGCGCCGAGGGCGACTTCTTCTTCATCGAGAAGCAGCAGCCGGAGGAGGTCCTCCACGCGATGAAGATCATCGTGAAGGAGCGCATCCCCGAGAAGTTCGGGTTCGACCCGGTGAACGACATCCAGGTGCTGACGCCCATGCACCGGGGCCTCCTCGGCGCGGTGAGCTTGAACGCGGAGCTCCAGGCGCTCCTCAACCCGCACGGCCTATCGATCGTCCACGGCAGCCGGATGTTCCGGGTGGGCGACAAGGTCATGCAGGTGAGGAACAACTACGACCTGGAGGTCTTCAACGGGGACATCGGACGCATCGAGGCCATCGACGAGGAGGACCGGACCGTCGCCGTCGTCTTCGACGGCCGCTCGGTCACCTACGAGCGCGCTGACCTCGACGAGCTCGTGCTCGCCTACGCCTGCTCGATCCACAAGTCGCAGGGGAGCGAGTACCCGTGCGTCGTCATGCCGGTGCACACGCAGCACTACGTCATGCTCCAGCGGAACCTGCTCTACACCGGCATCACCCGGGCACGGAAGCTGGTGGTGCTGGTCGGGACGAGGCGGGCGCTCGCCATCGCCGTGAAGAACGACAAGACCGAGGCGAGGTTCACGCAGCTCGCCGCGAGGCTCGCAAGGGACCCGAGGGGGCTCCCGCCGTGACGAACTGACGGACGGTTGTCGAGCTCTGCCAGCGCCGCGACCTGCGCCGCCCGAGCATCAATCAGCGCTTCCAGGCGTCGCCAGGCAGCCGTGCCACGACCTTGTCGAGCACGGTCTGGAGCGCCGCCTCGAGGTCTCAGGCCTGTCCCGGCGCGAGGAGCGGGGTGATGTCTCCGTTGAAGGCAGGTGCCCTGGATCGTGGAGCGCTGCACGACCCACGCAACCCGCGGCTCATCACGCATCCGCTCGCCGAGTTCCTGCACACGCCGGTGTTGCTGATCGCCCAGGGCTGGCGTGATCGCGACGGCGCGGACGGACTCTGCGACGGTGCCGTGATGCGGCTGGCGGTCTCGACCCGGCGCAGGATATCTCCGCTGCTGGTGACCCCGGAGAGTTGGAGATGCCGGTCGTCACGTAGTCCGACACCACGCACTCGCGGCGCATCAACCAGCTCGTCCTCCGCTCGAAGCCTTCAGCATCCAGGTAAGAGCTAGAGCGTGTACCAGCTGTACGCGACCGTTAGCGGCACTGTCATCGCCATGAGGCCGCCGCCGAACGGGAACTCCACGCGCGGCGTCACTGCGAACGAGACGTGGTCCGAGACCGCCCACTCGACCCCCGCGAGCCCCACGACGACGAGGTGATCCATCGAGCGCGAGCCGAGCCCGAGCCCGAAGCTGCGGGGCACGGCTGGCGTCACGTCGACGAGATCCAGGCGCTCCGACATCAACCGGGTCCAGCCGACCTCGGCGCCGACCCGAATCCTCCACGTCAGACCCCGAACGTACTGCGCACCGAGCTTCGCCGAGTACCGGCTCAGTCGGCTCTGGAGCTGTCCCCGAAATGTGCCGTTGCCGGTCACGATGACCGTGTTGTCGTTGTAGAAGGGAGCCGCGGCGAACCAGTCGACCGTCCCGGTCACCTCGACGCTGTTGCTGAGGGCGTAGCGCGCTCCGAAGGTTGCGCCCGCGACGGTACCCGTCACCGAATCACCGGCACCGACCGCGGGCTCTGCTCGAACGCCAGCGGCCACCCCACCAGCCTCGAGCGAAAGAGCGCCGCGATCGGCGAGAGCGCCGACGGGCGCGGCGACGGTGAGGAGAGTAGCCAGGACGCGTGCGTGCATGACGTCCGTCTCCGTCTCGGCTACTGCGGCGTCGCGCAGCAGATCTCGGCGGTGCCCGTGAAAGGCGTTTCCGTGCCGCTGATCCAACCCCACGTGCAGGTCCAGCCGGCCGGGCCGCCCGTCGTGTCCCAGCCGAGAGGCTGTTCGAGAACGAGGGCCGCGCCGGAAGGGAGGCCGGCCGGCTCGAAGCAGAAGCCCTCGAGCGGAATGTCGGCGGCGGCGGTGCAGCTCGCCGTGAGGCTCCATCCGTTCCCGGCATTCACCTCGGCAGAATTGCCGTTGCAGTAGGCCGCCCCGCGCCTGAGGCCTGGGCCCGCCGGTCCAGGTGCTCCATCCTTACCGGCGGGGCCCTCGCACGCGACCACGAGGGTGCTCGCGAGAAGGAGCAGGATGCGGAGCATATTCGTGAGCGACGGGACGATCCGGTTCATTCGGAGCTCCTTGGATGAGGTGGGGGGCGGCATCCTATTCGCCGCCCCCGCGAACGCGTTCAGTGCGACCCGACGCTCCCGGCGAGCGTCGTCGCGAATTGTGGCTGCATCTCGCCGACGACGGAAGTCCCGCCGGTGAGGCCGGCGGTCGTGATGGTCAGCGCACCGTAGACCTCGTCTCGCGCACTTGTCAGCCATTCGGCGCCGCGGTGGGCGCGGTAGTCGTCGTAGTTGCAGTATGCGACGCGGTAGATCGAGTACCCGTGACTGGTCTCGTAGATCCAGAAATAGGCGACCAGAGCCTCGTAGCGATTCGAGGCCGTGATGCCGTTCCAGCTGATGCTCCTCGTGCGCGCAGCGCTGACGGGACGAGTCACGTAGAGAACGGCGGTGCCGGGCGTGCTCCCGCTCGCTGCGGGGACGATGGCCATTCCTGTGTCTGCGCTGGGGAGGTGGACAACTTCGCCGCCCTGCTGCAGGGGGCCCTGGAAGAGCCCGACGGCGACAGTCGTCGAAGAGAAGGTCGTCCAGTAGTCCGCGACCGGACTCGTCCAGTGGGTGCTCGGAAGGCAATTGTATCGCGTCGTGGACCCTATCCAGTGGACGTTTACAGCCGGACCACCGCAGCTGCTGCCGGGCTGTGTCGGACAGGAACCTGTCGATCCCGACCCGCCGGTGAAGAACTCCCAGTAGTCGTACATCGCAAAGCCGTCCGCTGAGAAGGAGCATCCCCCCGGGTTCGCGGCGGCAATCCAGCACGTTGGACTCCCCGGAACGCCGCCGCCATCGAAGGGCGTCCAGCTCTCGACTGCCCGCCATGAGCCGCTCAGGTCCTGGAGGTATGTCGCGGAGACCGCGATCGGCATGGGGGTGGGGTTCGACAGGATGTAGCGGACCAGCCGAACCTGACCCTCGAAGAACGGGCTGCTCATCGGGTCCGTATTCCAGAGACGCGAGTAGGCGTTAGGCGAGAGCGGGCTCGCGGCGACGGCGTATGCGAATGTGCTTCGGGTGTCGTTGTACGTTGGGTAGGCGGTGTCCTGCGCAATGAAGACCGGGGGCCCGATGACGTGGAACGGAGGGAGGGTGATCGATGTACTTCCCGTGTTGCCGGCCCCGTCCGTGAACTGTGCGCCCACCGTGATGGTGATCGGCGCGGACACGGTCGTGGCGAGCGTGGGCGCGATATTCGAGGAGAGCGGGATGTCGTAGTACTCGGTCGTCGCCGTGCTCGCAGGGCTCTTCCACGGGATCAGGTCGCCCGTGACAACGTCCGACCCGATGCCGATGGAGAAGGTCGCGGCGGCGGTGGGAGACCAGCCCGCGCTCACCGGGAGCGCGATCTGGATGAACGGGATGTTCTCGGGATTCGTGCCATCGAGGATGACCGGCGTGGGCTGCGTTGTCCATCCGAGACGGCTCGCGGCCTTCCAGACGCCGGCCGCGGGGATCGGCGCGACCTTGGTAGCACCTCCCGGGAACTGGTAGGCGGGTGGAACCGCGGTCGAGACGAGCGTCATCGCGCGCTCGTCGAAGTAGGCGGCGGCCGTCGTGTTGACGTACGGCGCCGGTGGCATCGTGTCGCGCGTGACCGTGATCTGGGTCGCTTCGGCGATCGAGCCGGTGCCCGCAGCGTCGACGCCCCACACGAAGATGAGATTCGGGCCTTCCACGAGAGGAATGTTCGACAGGGTCCAGACGCCATCCGCGAGCGTGCCCGAGATCGGGGTGCCACTCACGGTCTGCGCGTACACCGCCGTGACCGAGGCCAGCGGATCGCTGGCCTGAACCCGCAAGGTCACGACCGTCGAGCTGACGAACGCTGGAGGAGTCAGGAAGGTGATGCTTGGCGGCTGGAGCTCGAGTGACCCTCCCGCGCAGCTCGGCGCGGCCGCCTGGTTCGGGCAGAAGAGGTACGGGTCGCTGTCTGCCGCGAGCGCGTTCGCGAGCGACATCACGTCGGAGACGACGAGCTGTGTCTTGTTGTACGAGGTGCCGACGAACTTGATGATGCCCTGGCCCAAGACTCGACGGAATGTGTAGCTCGTGAGCGCAACGTTCCCCTGGAGGAGAGCGGTGCTGCCCGCGTTCCCGTCGAGGGTGCCGTCCATTGCGTCGTCCGCTCCGGCTCCCGACAGCGTGCCGCCCGTGACGGAAGTTCCGGGGCTGAGGCTGCTCGTCTCAGCCATCGTTCTGGCTGCCTGTGAGATGCCGGCGAGGACGAGGCCAGCCTTCGTGGCGTCGGACATCGTCACGGTGACGGGCTGGCTCGGCGTGAGGCTCGTCGGATGAATCGTTCGCCAGTCGAGCCCTCCGAAGTGGTTGTTGACGTGAGTCCAGGCGGCATTCACCGCGTCGGTGAGCGACGATCCGCGGGCAATCGCGGCCTTCGCAAGCGAACGCGCGATGCTCGAGATCGGGCTGATGGTCACGTCGACAGAGGCGCCGCTCTGGAACCCTGGAACGACGATGGACAGTTCATGCGTCAGCTGAACCGGCACGCCCACCGCCTCCTCAGGGTACGTTCCGCCGAACGCAACGACCTCGAGCGTTCCATTGTATGGCGGAACGCTGAGAGTGAAGGTCCCGTCGGGCATCGTGGGAGCATTCGCGAGCGACGCGCCTCGGTTCATGTTCCCGTCGAGCGGGTACGCCGTCACGGTCGCGGCCTGGATGGGACCCTTGACGACGAGCCCGGTGATGGTGCCCTGGCCGCCGCCGCTGGGCGCGGAACCGGAGCCGCCGCCGCAAGCACCGAACGCGAGCACAGCCGCGGCCGCGAGCGGTAGCCGATGAAGGACCCGTTGCATATACCCCCCTCCAAGGACCAAGCATGCCGAGGATGTCACGTAGCATCTAACTAGCATCTAGATGCTTGCCCCGTGTGAGGGAGATGTCAAGTGAGCGAGCGCATACCTAGAAGGCGCGCTCCACCCACACGTCGAACAGGACGCCCGGATCGAGGAGCTGCGCATCGCCGCCTCCGGCTTCGACGCCGTCCTGATGGCTCAGCGCGGTTTGGCCAGCCCCGCGCGCAACGTCCTGCGCGAGACCTCCAGTGACGGTGCTGAGCACGACGCCGGCCGTGGTCTTGGCGACGGTCTTGCCGAGCCCGTCGCCTCGCACAGGGGCGGCTGCGACACGCCGACTCGCCGCGAGTCCTGGTTTCCCGTCGTCACGGTCCATCGCGATACCTGCGAAGTCGACCTCGCGGTCGTCTGGCAGGCGCAGTTTCGCGAACCGGATGGTGAAGCGGCCATCGGTGGCCGACGCCTGCCCGTA
>Ga0137374_10008106_pt1 | contig 12436 bp, 8 predicted proteins | sample SagtaG_20_FD_104811 | JGI IMG/M metagenome (GOLD analysis project Ga0137374, IMG submission 104811) | Vadose zone soil microbial communities from Sagehorn Ranch, Mendocino, California, USA - Sage1_R_100_16 metaG | ecosystem: Environmental > Terrestrial > Soil > Vadose zone | place: USA...
CGCCCGGCCAACAGGCACGTAGACGTTGTTGCCGCAGAGCCGCTGCAGGACGTTCACCACGTAACGGCCCTTGAAGATGAATTTGCTGAAGCCGGTTTGGTCGAACACGGCGACGTTTTCGCGCGCGGCGCGATGTTCCGCGGCGTGGTTGGGGAACCAGTTTTGGCGGGCGAAGCTGTATTCGGTGATGGGTTTCCGTGCGAACCGCGGTCCCGTATCACCTTCACCCCTCACCCCGGCCCTCTCCCGTCCGAGGGGAGAGGGAGAAGAGACGGCAAACCAATTGGGCCGTTCCCAGCCGTTCTTCACGCCGAAGCAGGCGCCTTGTGCGGCCAGTCGATCGTGCAGCGGACTTTTGCGCAGACCGCGGCCGGTTTCGACCTCGCGGTTCGGCCACGCGATCTGATAATGCAGGCCAAGCGTCTCGGTCACCCGTTCGCGAAGGAACGCCCGATTGTTCGCCCACGGGCCGAAACGGCGGATGTCCACCGACCAGAGGTCCATCGTGGGCCGGCCTTCGAGGATCCATTCGGCCAGATAAGCCCCTGCGCCGCCCGAGCTGGCGATGCCGATGGAGTTGAAGCCGGCCATCACAAACAGATTTCGCAGCTCCGGCGTCTCGCCCATCAGCCAGTTGTTGTCCGGTGTGAAGCTCTCGGGGCCGTTGACAAACTTCTCGAAGCGACACTTGGCGATCGCCGGAATGCGCCAACGCCCCGCGGCGAGCGGCTCCTGGTATTTTTCCCAATCCGGTTCGAGGAGCTTGAAGGAAAAGTCGTCGGGAATTCTATCCACGAGCCACGGCTTGGTGAACTTCTGAAAGGCGCCCAGCAGGATGGCATTGCCCTCGCCGCGAAAGTAGATGCACAAGTCCGGGTCGCGGCCCAGCGGCAGTTCGTCGAACGCGCCGGCGATCGGCTCCGTGACCACGTAGTGATGCTCGACCGGGTAAAGCGGCAGGTTCACCCCGCAACGCAGGCCCAGTTCGCGTGTCCACATGCCGCCGGTGAGGATGACAAATTCGGCACGCAGCTCGATGGGCTGCGGAGGCGTGGTGCGTGGTGCGTGGTGCGTGAAATTGGAGATTCGAACGCCGATGGCCCGGCCGTCGCGGTGGAGGACGTCTGCGACGCGGACGTTTTCAAAGACTCGCGCCCCACGCTTCACTGCCGCCTTCGCGAGGGCGAGTGGAACCTCTTTGGGGATAACTTTGCCGTCGTGCGGCAGCCACGCTGCGCCGAGCAAGTCGTCCGTCCGCATGAGCGGCCAGCGTGTCCGCGATTCCTCGGCAGTAATGATGTGCGCCTCGACCCCCATCAACTCGGCCATCGCGCAAGTGCGGTGAAGCTGAGTCATGCGTTCGGCCGACTTTCCGACGATGACGCTGCCCACTTGCTTCCAACCGACGGAGTGCCCGGTCTCCTGTTGCAATCCGGCGTAGAGCGCGGCGCTGGCCTGATTGATCCTCGTCATGCTGTTGGTCGTGCGCAATCGCCCGACCATGCCGGCGGCGTGCCACGTCGTGCCGCCGCCCAGTTTGTTTTGCTCCAGCAGCACGACGTCCCTGCAGCCGAGTTTCGTCAGATGGTACGCGACGCTGGCGCCCGCGATGCCGCCGCCGACGATGACGACCTTGGCTTCGGTGGGGAGCGCAGTCATCGTTCGCCGCCGCTAGCCTGCATTGCTCACGAACAATCGTAGCCGCCGACGTGAGGAGGCGGAGGGACCATGCGTCTGCATTTTCCGCCTCCTCACGTCGGCGGCTACCGATTGTCGTGTCCTCAAGCTCATGGTGAACTGGCCGTTACACGCCATAGTAAGTCTCATAAACTCGCGCGGCCTGCGCGCGGGCTTCGTCCCAGGTCCAGTTTGTCTCGGTGAAGCGATCCGGGCTCAGGCTCTTCACGTAGGCGGATGGCTTGGGGTCGAGCAGCGACTCCACGAGTAGCTTCCCGATGCCGCCCGAGCCGGAAATCCCGTGCGCATTGCAACCCCCGGCCATGACGAATCCCGGCACACGACAACTCTCGCCGATGATGAAACGGCCATCGGGCGTGAACGTGGGCCAACCCTTGCCGACGCGTTGCTTCTCCGCCCCGTTGGCCGTGGGAAAAAGTTTCGCGAAGCTTTCCTCGAAACGGCTCAGCACTTTCCAGTCGGGCGTGATTTCGGGTGGCGCGCCGGCGACGGTGTAGGCACGCGGGTCGGCGTGCAGCGAATTCGGCTCCCACCCCCCGATCAGCAGACCCTGATCACGGACTCGTCCATAGAGCGTTAGCTCGGGCACGCGGAAACAAGGCAATTCCGGCGTAAGGCCCGCCATCGGGACCGTTACAAAGTATTCGTGGCGCACCGGAACAATGGGCAGTTCAAGCCCGGCCAAATTGGCGATGTGATAGGCGTGCGCGCCGGCGGCATTGATGACGTATCGGCACTCGGCCGCGCCTTGGTTTGTCCTCACCCCAGCAACCCGGCCGTTCCTTAACATGATTTCCTCGACGCCGGCCGAAGTCGCGAAGCGCACGCCGAGTTTGCGGCACTGGTGCTCGTAAGCTTTCACGACGCAGCCCGGCGTCATGTAACCGTCGCTGGGGCACCAGAGGATGGCGGTGGCGCTGGTGAAATCCATCAACGGCCAGCGGCGCTTTGCTTCCGTTTTGTCGATCAGCGCCGTCTCGAGGCCAGCGGCATCCGCAGCTTGCTTGAGCCGGCGAAATTCCTCCGCCCGCCGCCCGCTCAACGCGATGCGCAACGAACCGACCTCGTGCCAATCGGGCTTCACGTCCGGATCTTTCTGCAGTTCGCGGAACGTCGCCACCGAATGCATCGCCAGCTTGATGCGCTCGACAGAGTCGCGCGGCTGTCCGCACAAGCCGGCGCCTTGCGAGGTCGTCGCCTGGCCGACATCCGCGCCGCGCTCCAGCAGCACCACGTCGGTCTGGCCCGCCTTGGCCAGCGCGTACGCCACGCCGCAGCCGACGGCGCCGCCCCCGATGATGATGAACTCTGAGCTAGCTATCACGCATCACGCACCACGCATCACGCTCTTCAAATACCACCGCACAAAGCTCTCCACGTTGTATTCCTTGAACGTCGAGTATGGCCCGGGCGTGTAGGCGCTCGAATTCACCCCGCGCTGCTGGCGTTCACAAATCTTCCAGTCCTGCTCCGAGGTCCGTTGCCAGAAGGGCATCAGCTTCGCCAGCTCGTAATCGCGCCTTTCGACGGCTTTCTCGTCCACCAGCCAGCAGACGCGAATGGCCGTGCGTTGCGGGCCGGCGGGCAGCAGCCGCGTGCTGACCGCGTGGTCGCAACTGGAATGGTTCCAGAAGTTCGGCAGAGTGCGCATCCGCAGCGTGCCGACGTCCGCGTCCGTGTAATTGCCCATCAACGGCGCGACCTGCCGGCCATCCATCGATTCGCTCACCCAGCCCTCAATCAGGGGCGTGCGGTTGGCGGAGAACCAGATGTTGTGCTCGGCGTCCGGGAAACGGGTCATGCCCGACTGTTTGTGCGTGGGAGCAAGGCCGGCGGCCGCCCATTTCTGTTCGCTGCGGGCGACGACGGCGCACATCTCCTCGCGGACGCGCGGCGGAGTATCGTCGGCGTTGTAGTGATCGAAGTTGGCTTGGATGTATTCCGGGTGATTGGCATTGCAATGGTAGCATTCGCGGTTGTTTTCCCAGACGAGCTTCCAGTTCGCCTGCACGATGTAATCCATCGCGCGGGCGACCTTCGCGCGGCAAAAACCTTGCGGCCGGAGCATCGGCGCAAGCGTTTCCTGGACCGGATCGAACGGCGCCGGCTCCTTCGCCAGCGAGATGAAGATCAATCCCTCGACCTCGCGCGCGTGGACGCGATGCAACGCGAACTGCGATTTGTCCAGCTCCTCCTGCATCCCGCGACAGGCCAGCAGTTGGCCATCGAGCGCATAAGTCCACTGATGATACGGGCACACGAGGCGCCGGGCATGGCCCGCGGGTTCAGTGCAAATCACCGAGCCGCGGTGCCGGCAGACGTTGTGCAGGCCGTGAATCGCGCCGTTGTCGTCGCGCAGAACGATGACGGAGTCCGTGTCCAATTCGAGGGTGAAGTAATCGCCAGGTTGCGGGATTTCGCACGCGTGTCCCGCGAAAAGCCAACCGCGCCGCCAGACATGCTCCAGGTCGAGCTGATAAACGGCGTCGTCGTTGTAAAAAACCGCCGGCAGCGACCAGCCGGGCTGGCAGCGGGCGATGAGGGATTCGAGGCCGGTCTGCATTGCGTGTCGCGGGAGAGTTTAGCCTGCTGCCCGACGCTGACAATGCCCGGTTTGTCTGGAATCGCGCAGCGCCTGATAGCAGGCGGCATCGCAAAGTTCAGTTTCTTGGCGAAGTGTTTGACTCCGTTCAGGACGTTGGAAATTTTGGGCCGATGCTTCACATCTCCCGAAGGGAGATTTGAGAATAGCCCGGCAGTTCAATGCCGGGTCTGAATTGGTCTTTGCGTAAGTCCCGAAGGGACGGCTGAATCCCGCGAATTCATTCAGCCGTCCCTTCGGGACGGAAGGTCCTTCATCCACTGTCCCACCCTTGAAAGGGTGGGCTATTTTCAAATCTCCCTCCGGGAGATGGCAGATGGTGGACGACATCGAGCAGCTTACTTCGGCGCGGGAGGCTTTGCTTCGGAAGGAACGCGGTTCCAGTGCGGCACCAGCAACAGCCCGGCCAGGGCGAGCGCCAGGCCGAGTCCGAAGAAGATTGGGTTCCAGATTTCGCGCCCCTCGGCGAGGAACCGCCCAACCCAACCGGGAAGCGTCACGCCGATAATCTGGCCGATGGAACCACACCCATTCACAATCCCGCTGGCTGTCGAGGCTCCTTTCTTGGTTCCGAAATCAATGGCCGCGGTCCCGGAGAGCAGCGAGTCCGGAATGAACACGAGAAACCCGGCAGCGAACAAGCCGGCACCGATGGCTGCTTTCGTGAGTGGCAAGTACTGGAAGCCCATCATCAGAATCGCCAGACTCAGCAGCGCGATGACTCCGACCGGCATGCGTCTGGACTGGAACATGCGATCCGACAAATAGCCGCCCGCCAGCGTGCCAACTGGCCCCGCGAGGTCGAACATGCTGCCGAGCATTCCCGATTCGGCCGTGCCGGTGCCGAGCCGTTCGTTCACATAAACCGGCGACCAATAGAGGATGAGGTAGCGCGTGGGTTTGACCAGGAAGTAGACCGCCGCCAGCAGCAAGACCATCCGGTTCCGCAATACTGCTCCAACGATCTTCCACGAACCTTCGGGTTCTTGTGTTGGCGACCCATCCGCGGCCACGACTGCCTCGGGTTCGCCGTGATACTGTTCGATGGACGGCAACCCAACGTCTTCCGGCCGGTTGCGCTGGAAGAAAACGAACAGCACCCCGATCAAAACAAGCGCCAGTGCGGGCACCCAAAATGCGTATCGCCAGGTTCCGCCCCACTTCACGGCCTGGCCCGCCAGCACGGTCGCGATGAATCCGCCGAACGCGTAGTTGGTGCACCACCAGCCCATGACGCGTCCACGTTCACGCCGCGAAAAGAATTCGCCCATGTTTTTTGCCAGCGGCGCCCATCCGCTGGCCTGGGCAAGGCCCTGCACTGCCAGGCAAATGCCGAGCGCCAGCGCAACATTCGACGCGCCTGCCAGCATCGCCACGATCACCGACAGGAGCATGCCGACCAGGACGACGATGCGCGTGCCGAATTTGTCGCCCATCATGCCCCAGGCAAACTGGCCTACCGCATAGGCGAGCGAGTTGGCGCCGTCCATCCATGACATGTCTCCCTTGCTCAGGCCCATCACGTCCGGCATCGCCAGCTCGATCTTGGCGACGGAAAACGATTTTCGCGTGAGATAAAAGCCCGCGTACGCCAGCCACGTCACAGCGAAGATCTGCCATCGCCAGCGTTCGTACCGTCGATCGTTGCCAGAGAGTTTGGGGGAATCGGGCATGCGTGGGTGTCGCCGCGCAGAGTGTCAGTCCGTCGCAGGCCAGGGCAAGGAGCTTCGCCCGACCCTGATTCCGCGGAACTCTCTTTAACCACGAATCGACACGAATAACCCTAGCGCGGCCTCGGGCCGCAACAAATGATGATAACCGCAAAGAACGCAGAGTTCGCAGAGACGGAAAAGCTTCTCTTTGTGTTCTTTGCGTTCTTTGCGGTAAAACTTTGCGCACGCTGAGTAAGACTTTTGGGATAGTAGTACGAATGGGAAGGTCCACATTCGTGTCCATTCGTGTTCATTCGTGGTTTAGTCCGGCAATTGGCAATCACGCGCAGTTTTGGGTTTGGCCAATTCCCTTGCTGCCCGGCCGCCAATCGAACTAATCTGCGCTAATGTCGCTGCCCGCCGATTATCACATGCACACCCGCCTGTGCCGCCACGCGGTCGGCGATCCTACGGACCTGGCCGCGCAGGCGGTCCGGATCGGCCTGACTGAGATCGGCTTCTCCGAGCACAATCCGATGCCGCGCGACGATTGGGATGATTGGCACATGCTCCAGGCCGACCTCGACACCTACGTGGAAAACGTGCAGCAAGCCCGGCGGGCATTTCCCGACCTCACGATTAAGCTCGCGCTCGAAATGGACTTCATCCCCGGCCAGGAAGAATGGACGCGCCAGCTCATCGCCCGGCACCCGTGGGATTACCTCATCGGCGCGGTTCATTACGTCTCCGATTCGTGGGACCTCGACAACCCGAAACGCATCTCTGAATGGAAGTCCCGGGAGCCATTCGAAGTCTGGAGCGCCTACTTCCAGCGCCTGACGATGGCCGCGGAATCCGGATTGTTCGACATCATCGCCCACGCCGACCTGTGCAAGAAGTTTTGCTTTTACCCGAAGGAAGATTGCACCTCGTTGTTCGCACGGTTCCTCGATGCCGCGCGAAAAGCCGGTGTGGCGATGGAATTGAACACCGCCGGCCTGCGCAAGGATTGCAAAGAGATTTATCCCAGCCCCCAAATCGTGCGCATGGCCCGCGAGGCTGATGTCCCGATCACGTTTGGTTCCGACGCCCACGCCCCCGGCGAAGTCGGCCTGAACCTGGCCGATGCCGTGGCCCTGGCCCGGAGCGGCGGCTACACCCACCGGCGCCGCTTCACCCGGCGCCAGCGCGAATCGGTGAAGTTCTGAATCGTGGAGAAAAGTTGGTACGCGCGGCGGGAGTTGAACCCACAACCTACGGCTCCGGAGGCCGGCGCTCTATCCAGTTGAGCTACGCGCGCATTGGGCTACTGACAAGCCACGTACGGGCTTGGAAACAACCAGAAGCAGACTACTCCCTCTTCAAAAAAATCGGCAAGTAAATCCGAGCACTGTCGCGCACGCAGCCCAAGAACGACGCTCCACCAACCGGACCGGCGCTTCGTGCTTCGTCGGTTCCTCCGCGATTATGCCGAGACCTCGACTCGCGCCCGGAAACCCAAGCGTTGAAGCAGTTGCTCGCAATCTTCCCACGCCAAGCCAAAGGACCGCACATCGGCCACACCCAGGCGGGAGACTACATCCCGAACGGCAGCGAACTCCTGTTCGGCGAACTCGCCGTCCATCAGGGCTCGCTCGGCCCAATCCACTAATTGTGCCAGCGTCATTTCGTGGTGAAGATACGCGGCGATTTTTTCGGCGACGGTCTGTTTGGTGATCGTCATGGCGGCATCCTACACTTTCTGGTGGCCCTTATCCACCGGATATTTCTCGTGAATTTCGACCAGCCTGCCTTCATCGTCATAAATCTCCTGCCAGAAGCTGACGGTCGTTTCCTTGTCGTCCACTTCCTTGAGATAACGCGCCAGCCAGCCCAGCCGACCCCGCATGTCCAGGCGATAGCGTCTTCCGCCACCGGGCAGCTCATCCCAGTGACCGAATTTCTTCTCGTTTTGTGCCCGTGTACTCATTTCCGGCTCGATTCCTCCAACAACGTGATTGTGTCCGGTGTGTGTGGGCGCAGGGGCGATCGACCCGCTGGTCAATCTTCCGTTCCAGCGCACTCGCTTCCGCCGTCGAGACGGAGCACCAGTTGATCAAGTTCCAGTTCATCGCGCGCACCGAAAGCCCGAGTGGGACAGGCCGGTGTCCGGCGAAGTCTTCATTCGCGCGCTGGGGCGGTAGCCTTTGCAGTAAAGGTCCGAGCACAGAAACGAGCCGCCCCGCTGCACGCGCTTGGGCACGCCCGGTTCGTTGGGGTCGAAGCTCGTCTCCGGCCCCGCTGGATTGCGCGGGGGCGAGCGGTCGTAGTAATCGGGCAGATACCAGTCGCTGCACCATTCCCAGACGTTCCCCGCCATGTCGTACAGGCCGTAGCCGTTTGGAGCATACGAACCGACGGGCGCGGTGAGCCGATGGTGATCGGCCAATGTGTTCTCGTTGGGGAACCGGCCTTGCCAGATGTTCGCGCGCCATTTGCCGCCGGGCACTTGCTCGGCGCCCCACATGTAGGGCTGTTGTTCCAGCCCGCCGCGCGAGGCGTATTCCCACTCGGCCTCCGTCGGGAGACGCTTGCCCGCCCACTTGGTATAGGCCATCGCGTCGAACCAGGAAATGTGGACCACGGGATGTTTCTCGCGCCTTTTGAGATCGGAACTCGGTCCCTCGGGATGGCGCCAGTTCGCGCCGGGTATGTACCTCCACCAGATGAAATGATTGTCGAGCGGCACATCGCCGGGCGGCGGGGTGAACACGATCGAGCCGGCTACCAGCTTGTCGGGCGGCGCGTCGGGAAAATCCTTCGGGTCGGGCTTGCGCTCGGCGACGGTGAGATAGCCGGTGGCGCGGGTGAATTGCTCGAACTTTTCGTTGGTCACTTCGTACTGGTCCAGCCAGAAGCCGTCGAGAGTGACTCGGTGGACCGGTTTTTCGTCCGTCTGCCCGGCTTCCGATCCCATCAGGAAAGTGCCGCCGGGGATCCAAATCATGCCGTTGGTCCAGGACATCTCGGCAGGCGCCGTGACCGGGACCGTGGAAGGTGCCGAGGGTTGGAGCGAAGCGGTCCGCATCTCGGCCGTCGCTTCGCGGATGCGTTTCACGCGTTTGACCTCCCGGATCATGAAGATCACGCAGGCCAGGACGAAGAGCGCGCCGAAGAAGAGAGCGAACTTCGGCCAGCGCAGCGGCGGCGTGGGAGGCGGGGCAGGGGGGCTCATAGCTGATCAACGATCAAAACGATGTTCGGCCGCTCCGCCGCGTGTCCGCCCGATGCGGCGAGAAACATCGCGATGAAAAACGGGAACCGATTCACCCCGGGAGGATGGCCGTGAAGCGAACTGAGGCGAAAGGAATTTCTGGCAGGGGCAAATCCAGTGCGCGCATCCTAGCAATGCCCCCGACTGAACGCAGGTCGGAGCGCGGCGTTCACGCCGCTTCATCGTTCCCAAGCTGACAGGCCAATCGTTTCGTCCATGCCGCTCGGACGCTGAAGCGGCCTGAAGGCCGCGCTCCGGGGCGTCAGTCGGTTTGCACGCGGTAAAGGCGCTGCGGGCCAGTGGCGCCGGTGTCCTGCAAGATCTTGATTGTGCCATCCCCGGGGACCGGCGCGAGCGCCGTCCATGCGGCGTCGGTCAAGGCATTCTTGAATTCCAGTGCATAGCTTCGGCCCGGAACGGTCGCCACCGAAACCCGAAACGTGCTGCCGGTACGGAAGGGATCCATCAGACGCGGACGCGGGACCACCAGGTCTCCTTCCAGGCGGGCAATGCCGTCGCGCGGCGTGCCATTAAAGGACGTGAACGCTCCTCCGATGAGCACCTTGCCATCCGCTTGGAGACTGGTGACATAAGCCGCGTCGTTGGCTCCCAAACCGGGATCAAAACCAGTGTCCAGAGTGCCACCGCTGTTTAGCCGGGCGACATAATTCCGCACTGTGCCGTTTACGTGGGTGAAAAAACCGCTGATGACGATCTTGCCGTTGCTTTGCACCGCGAGAGAACTCACCGCGGAATCCGCCCCGGTGCCGGGATTGAAGTTCAAATCCACGCTGCCATTGGTGTTCAGTCGGGCGAGGTTCGTTCGCGCCATGCCGCCGACGCTGGTGAAATCGCCTCCAAGAACAATGTTGCCGTCGCTCTGGATTCCCAGAGCATTGATGCCGGCCAACAATCCGGCGCCCGTCACACCCACAGCGGGATTAAACGCGGCGTCCAAACTCCCGTTGGCATGCAACCGGGCCACGTGGCTGCGGGAGACGCCGCTAACGTTTGTGAACGTGCCACCGAGGATCACCTTCCCATCGGATTGCAACGCCAGGGCATTGACTGTGGAGAAGGACTCGCCCGCGACACCGGCGCCGGGATCAAAACTCGAATCCACGCTGCCGTCACTGTTCAGCCGGGCAACGTTGCCGCGCGGGACGCTATTGAATGTCGTGAATTGGCCTCCCAGCAGCACCTTGCCATCGCTTTGCACCGCGAGGGCGAGGACGGGGCCGTCCGCTCCAGTTCCGGGATCGAATCCTGAGTCCAGACTCCCATTGCTGTTCAGCCGTGCAATGGACCCTCGCGCCATGCCATTCACGGTGGTGAAGTATCCAGCGATAATGACCTTGTTACTCTGGATCGCCACGGCGCTGACCAGGTCATCCGCTCCCAGGCCTGGGTCAAAACCCGGATCCACCAGGCCGTCGCTGTTCAGCCGCGCGATTCCATTCCGCGGCACCTGGTTCACCAACACAAAGTCGCCACCGATGAGGATTTTGCCGTCGCCTTGGACCGCCATCGAAAAGACCGACTGATCAATGCCAACACCGGGATTAAGACTCGTATCGAGTGAACCGGGTTGCGCGCCGGCAGAGATGCGCGGCGACAGAGAAACGGCCGAAAGCACGCCCAACAACACGGCCTGATTGAAGCGGCGGAATGATTCAGGCATTTTCATCATCTGCGAAAACCAACAGCGACTCAAACTATCTCGACATTCCGCGTCGGCTTCCAGCCTGGAAACGCGCGCGGTCCAAGCAGCCGGGGGGTGGATTCCCCGGCTGCTTGCGCCTGCTTACTTCTTAATCCCGATATAGACGAAGTGGGTGCTGCCATCGGCCATGGTGGCGGTCAACTTCCATGTACCCTGGGTAATGCCGCCCGCTCTCGTATCCAGGTTGTAATGCCATTCGCCTGTGGCAGCGTCCGTGAGCCGGAACTGAGTGCCCGTTGTGGCCGTGTCGGTTGCCTGCACCGTAATCACTGTGTCACCGTCCAATGATCCCGAACATTTGGAGGCCTGCAACGTGTGAATCCCCGTTGCCACGGGCGAGCCGCCGCAGGTCAAGATGAATTTCACCGGTATGGTGCTGCCGACCTTGAACGTGCGGATCGAATTTCCGCAGGTACCGCCCGTGCCATCCGCGCCGCCGATCGGCGGCAGGAAGCCAGTGAACTGGAACTGGCACGAAGTCGTCCGCGTGACCGTGAAGGAGCAGGAGGCAGTATTGCCGGCTGAATCCGTGGCCGTGCAATTGACAGGGGTGGCGCCTGTCGGGAAGTTCGAGCCCGAAGGCGGGATGCACGCATAGGTCGCGCCCGAACAGTTGTCCGAAGCACTGGGAGCGGGATAGGTGACTGGCGCTTGCGGGGCCCCGCCATCTGAAACTGTCACATTGGCCGGGCAGCTAATGTGGGGCGCCTCGTCGTCATGGACCGTGACGGTGAAGGAGCAATTGACGGGGTTGCCCGCCGCGTCAGCGCCGTTGCAGTGGACCGTGGTCATGCCTCCCGGGAACTGACTCCCGCTGGCCGGACTGCAAGCGATGCTCGCGCCCGGGCAGTTGTCGCTCGCGGTGGCTGCGTAAGCCACTACCGCGCCGCATTGGCCTGCGTCATTGCTCACGATGATGTCGCCTGGGCAATGGGCTGCCGGTGGTTCGGTGTCGTTCACCGTTACGTTGAAGCTGCAAGTCGCCGTATTATCCGCTGCATCCGATGCGATGCAGTTCACCGTGGTCGTGCCCTTCGGGAATAAGCTCCCGCTGGGCGGCGTGCAAGTGGTCACCGGATTAGGACAGTTGTCGGTGGTAGTCACTGTGTAGTCCACTGCCGCACCGCACGCGTCTGGGTCGTTGGGCACAATAATAGCCAATGGGCAAGTGAGGTTCGGGGCCTGGGTGTCGTTGACCGTCACCGTAAAGCTGCAAGTGCCGCTGTTGCCGTGCACGTCGTTGGCCGTGCAATTGACCGTGGTCGAGCCGATGGCAAAGGTCGCGCCGCTGGCCGGGCTGCAAGTGATGGTCGCCCCCGGACAGTTGTCGCTGGCGCTGGCGCTGTAGCTGACCGCCGCGCCGCACACGCCCGCGTCGTTGGCCACCGTAATGGCCGCCGGCAGATTGCACGTCGGCGCCTGGGTGTCGTTGACCGTCACGGTAAAGCTGCAAGTGCTGCTGTTGCCATGCACGTCATTGGCCGTGCAATTGACCGTGGTCGTGCCGA
>Ga0137374_10008129_pt1 | contig 12418 bp, 8 predicted proteins | sample SagtaG_20_FD_104811 | JGI IMG/M metagenome (GOLD analysis project Ga0137374, IMG submission 104811) | Vadose zone soil microbial communities from Sagehorn Ranch, Mendocino, California, USA - Sage1_R_100_16 metaG | ecosystem: Environmental > Terrestrial > Soil > Vadose zone | place: USA...
ATCGTTTCCGTCGTCACGGGCCGCTTGTCATCCGCACCGTAGTGGCCCACCGCAGCCAGAAGGACGACACTATCTCCATACCCGACCGCGATTGTCGCGCCGGGGAATGCGCTATCGACCTGCGATCGTAGATATGCGACGACCGGCTCGAACCGGCCGTACGACTGCGGCTGGATCGTGATCGGCGGAACCGGGCGCGGCTGACCGCAGGCCACCGTTGCCAACGTGAGCAGCGTGAGGCCCTTTGCCGCCCTGCGCCGCCCTTCGCCGCCCTTCGCCGCCGTCATGGAATGATGACGTGCGCCGGCGGTTTGATCGGCGGTAGTGTCGAGTCGGAAGCCGTGAGCCCGTAACCGATCGGATACGCCGGCGGGATGCGGATCGGCAGTTTCCCGCGCACGGGAGACCAGCCGAGCAACGCGCGCGCCGCGGCGCGCTCGGCGGGCCGCACACCGCTCCACGCGATCAGATAGGATTTCACGGTCGGCGTCTGGTTCAGCAGGTAGGGACTGCCGAGCGAGACCAACACGGTCGGCTTCACCGAATCCGTCACGGTGATGAGGCGCGCGAGCGAGTCCGGCAACGCGATGTTTCCCCTCGCGGCGATCGGCCGCACGTTCATCGCAAAAACCACCGTGGGCGCCCGCCCAATCACGACCCGCGCCGAGTCGTACGACGCGGTGCCCGACATCGGCCAGAGTCGGAAGAAGCCGACCGTGTCGCCCCCGGCGCGCATGAGCTCGAGCATGCGCTGCCCGACATAGCTGTTCAGCTCGTCGCCGTACGCGATGATGGCCATCCGGCTGCGCGCGCCGCGCAGCCGGACGACGATGCCGGTTGTATCGCGTACGAGCGTCAGCGCGCGCTGCGCGATGTCGTCCGCGGCATCCTGGAATGACTTCGAGCCGACGATGCGCGCGATCGAATCGAGCGGCATGGTCCGCCGCTCGAAGAGACCCAGCTGCCGCTTGATCGCGAGCACGCGGCGTACGGACGAATCGAGGCGCGCGGTGGTGAGGCGCCCGCTCTGCAGTGCCGCCAGCATCGACGCGATCGCCGAATCAGGATCGGCGGGCATGAGCAAGAGATCGGAGCCCGCCTCGAACGCGCGCACCGCCGCTTCGCCGGCGCCGTACTTGGCGACGATCGCACCCATTTGCAGCGCGTCCGTCACGACGAGCCCCTTGAACTTGAGCGAGTCGCGCAGCACGCCCGTCAGCATCGCGGCAGACAGCGTCGCGGGCGTCTCGCCTGTGAATGCCGGAAAGGCAATGTGCGCGCTCATCACCACCTGCGCGCCGGCGTCGATCCCCGCACGAAACGGCACCAGCTCGACAGAGTCGAGCCGAGCGTAGTCGACCCGAATCGCGGGCAGACCGATGTGCGAGTCCGCATCAGTGTCGCCGTGGCCCGGGAAGTGTTTCAGCGTGGCGAGCATCCCGTTGTCTTGCAGCCCGCGCACATAGCCGCGCACGAGGCGGGCGACGGCCTTTGGGTCCTCCCCGAACGAGCGGGTGTTGATGATCGGATTGAGCGGGTTGTTGTTGACGTCCGCGTCCGGCGCGAAATTCACATGGATGCCGACGGCACGCCCCTCGATTGCGGCGACCCGGCCGATTGTGTAGGCGTCGCGCTCATTGCCCGTCGCGCCGGCGGCCATGATATATGGAAAGGCCGTGGCACCCACGACGCGCATCGCCGCGCCCCACTCGAGATCGGCCGAAACGAGCAGCGGCAATCTGGAACGGCGCTGCAGCGTATTGAGCTTCGCCGCGATGTCGTAAGGCGAGCCGACGGAGATGATGATGCCGCCGACCTCGAGCGTGTCGACCCAGCGCGTCGCGATCTGGAAGGCGGAATCGTCCAGCGCCATGTAGTTTCCGCCCAGCCACGGCACGACGAGCTGGGCCACTTTCTGGCGCGTGCTCAACTTCGCCAGGACGGCGTCGGTGACGGGTTGGGGGGGACGGGGAGCGGCGGTCCGTCCGCCACAGGCCACGAGCGTAACGATCAGGAGTCTATGCGCGCGCATCGTCTCGTTTGGATTCTGTTGGGGATCGGGTGTTCCACAGGAACACGCGCTCCGTCACCTGCATCCGCGCAGGTTCGTCCGGGTATCGAAGTATTACTCACCGACTCCGCCCACCTCATCGCCGGCAAGCGTCTCGGATTGCTCTCCAACAACACAGGGGTCGATCGTTTGGGCCGGCGTGATGTTGACGTCCTGCGCACAGCGCACGGCGTACGGCTCACGGTTTTGTTCAGTCCCGAGCACGGCTTTCGCGGCACAGAAGATCGTTCCGCGCTTCCCGATGGCAAGGATTCCGCCAGCGGTCTCCCAATCTATAGTCTCTACGGCGGATCGCGTACCGCCTCGCGCGCGGCGTTCGATTCCATCGACGTGCTGCTGATTGACTTGCAAGACATCGGCGCCCGGTACTACACCTACATCGGGACGACCGTGCAGCTGATGCGCGATGCAACGCGCGCCGGCAAGCGCGTGATCATTCTCGATCGTCCCGATCCCGTCGGCGGCACGGCGGTGCAGGGCAACGTGCGTGCGCGGGCGGGCGATCCCGATTCCGCGTTCTCGGGGTTCATGCCGGTGGCGATGCGGTACGGCATGACCCTCGGCGAGCTGGCCCGCCTGGCCAACGATGCTCTGGCAATCGGCACCGATCTCGTCGTCGTGCCCGCAGCCGGATGGAGTCGTGCGATGCTGTATGACCAAACCGGCTTACCGTGGATCAAACCGTCTCCCAACATGCCCGACCTCGAGAGCGCGTTGCTCTATCCGGGTACCTGCTTGTTCGAGGGGACGAATGTGTCGGTGGGCCGTGGGACGCCCGCGGCGTTCCGGGTGCTGGGGGCGCCGTGGCTCGATCCCGATTCCGTCATACGGCGGCTCGATAAGTCGGCGCTCGTCGGAGTCGAGATCGAGCCGACGACGTTCACTCCGGTGGGCCCGACCGACTTCAAGTATGCCGGCGTTGCGCTGCGCGGTGTGCGGCTCCGCGTGCGCGATCGCGAGCACTACGATCCGACCAAGCTCGCGGTCGCGTTGCTCGCCGCGATTCGTGCAGCCCATCCGGCGGAGTTCCAATTCCGCGCGCAGAGCTTCGATCGTCTCGCGACCGGGCCAGAGCTGCGGGCGGCGCTGGAGGCGGGGCGGCCGGTGCAGGAAATCTGGGCTTCGTGGACCGGTGATCTCGAGCGGTTCCGCCAGACTCGTGCCAGATACCTGATTTACTAGATTAGATCATGGCCGACCGGCGCTACAACGACAAAGAGATCGCTGCGATCTTCCGCGCGGCCGCGGAGCAAGAGCCGCAGAGCCCCCAGCGCGAGGTCGCGCGGGACGAGGGACTGACGCTCGCCGAGCTCCAGGCGATCGGCAGCGAGGTAGGCATCTCGTCCGATGCCGTGGCTCAGGCTGCACGAGCCGTAGATGTGCAGCTTGGCGCCGGGTCGCGGACGTTTCTCGGACTGCCCATCGGCGTGGCGAGAACGGTCAATCTCAATCGGCGGCTCACCGATGACGAATGGGAACGCCTCGTCGTGCAGCTGCGTGAGGTCTTCAACGCACGCGGTCGCACGCGCTCCGATGGCTCCCTCCGGCAGTGGACAAATGGAAACTTGCAGGTGCTGCTCGAGCCGACGGAAACGGGTCACCGTTTGCGCTTCGGCACCGTGCACGGCGGCGCCCGCGCGGCCATCGGCATGGGGTTCGCCGTCCTCGGCGTAACCGCCACGGTCGCCATTTCCAGTGCGCTGGGTGGGACGCTCACCGAAGCAATTCCAGGGATCGCCCTGCTCGCCGCCGCCGGTGTCGGGATGATCGCCAGCGGCGCACTGCGGCTGCCGCGATGGGCTCGGTTGCGCGAGCGGCAAATGGAAGCGCTCGCGACGCGCGTAGCGCTGCCGCCCGGTTCCGGGACTCCGCCCAATACTGGAGGCTGACAACTCTCCCTGGCCCGCCGAGTTGTGATCCCCTTCACAGAGCCCAAGTCCTTGTCGGCCGCATCTCTACACGTCGAGCTTGCCGAGTTGGTTCGGCGGCTCCATTATCGTGCCGCGCCCCGCCCTTGGGTTTCAACCGGGAGTCGCTATGAGAGCCCCCCGCGTCCGCGGCTTGATTCGCGGCGCTATCGTCGTCCTGATTGCCGTCGCGCCCGCGGTCTGGTACGCGTGCTCCGATAGCGGGTCGAATTCTCCCGCCGGTCCCTCGTTACCCGTCACTCGCCTCCTTCCGGATCTCCGCCTGGCCATTGCGGCGCAGCGCCGTCACACCGATGCGCTGCTCGAGATCCCTGGCGTCATCGGGACGGCGGTCACGGTTCAGCCGGACGGACGCCCCGGCATGATTCTCCTCCTGGACCGACCTGGCGTCACCGGTCTGCCGCTCATGCTCGACGGGATTCCCGTAACCCAGCGCGTGACGGGCATGCTCATGGCCTTCAGCGATCCCACGCAGCGCCAGCGCCCGGCCCCGATGGGCTTCTCGGTCGGACATCCGGCGATCACCGCCGGCACGATCGGGGCGCGCGTGCGGGATGCGCTTGGGCACGTGTACATCCTCTCGAACAACCACGTCCTCGCGAACTCGAATGGCGCGAACATCGGTGATCCCGAGTACCAGCCGGGCCCGTTCGATGGGGGAACGGCCGCCGATCAGATCGCAACCCTCAGCGACTTTCAGGTTATCTCGTTCGCCGCCAACGGCACCAACACCATCGATGCCGCGATCGCCCTCTCCACGACCGCCGTGCTGGACAACGCGACGCCTGCCGACGACGGCTACAGCATGCCGAACTCGACGATCTTCGGCGACGCGAACGACGACGGCCTGTTCGACGACCGCAACGCGCTGCTCGGCCTCAACGTGCAGAAGTACGGGCGCACCACGAAGCTGACGCACGGCCAGATCACCGGCGTCAACGCGACGGTCACGATCTGCTATGCGGTTTCGGGATTCACCTGCACGAAGACCGCCCGCTACGTGGATCAGTTGCTCATCACGCCGGGCGGGTTCAGCAACGGCGGTGACTCCGGCTCGCTCATCGTCACCGACGACGCGAATCTCAATCCCGTGGCGTTGCTGTTCGCCGGCAGCGCGAGCGTCACGATCGCCAACCGGATCGATCTCGTGCTGCAGCGCTTTGGCGTCGTGATCGACGGCTTTGCCCCGCCGCCGCCGGGTCCGTTGACCGACCTGGCCGTGACGAGCCTCAGTGGACCAAGCACAGCGGTGCAGGGCAGTCCGTCCAGTGTCACCGTGAGTGTCAAAAACGTCGGCAACCAGGACGTCTCGACATTCGACGTGACGCTCCAGGACACGACCGAGCACGTGACGGTCGGCACGCAGAGCGTCGCCGGTCTCGTCGCGGGCGCCAGCACGACGGTGACATTCTCGTGGACGCCGGGCGCTACGGGCGATCACAACCTCGTGGCACGGCAGACGCTGTCCGACGACAGGGCCACGAACGACCAGCGCTCCGTGACGATCACGGTCGACCCGCCGGTGACCGACGTCGCGATCACCGGGTTTACCGGGCCCGGCTCAGTCATCGTCGGCCATAACGTCAATGTTGGCGTGAACGTGGTGAACGCCGGCAATCAGAACGTCGCGGGCGACATCACCGTCACGCTGCAAGATTCGACCGCCGGGGTCACGATCGGCACGCAGACGATCCACGGGCTTGCCGTGGGTGCCAACACGACACTCGTGTTCAGCTGGAACACCACCGATGCGGCGCTCGGCGGGCACACGCTCGTGGCGACGCACGCCCTGGCGGACGACAACGCTGCCAACAACCGGCGCACGACCGTCATCTCCGTAACTCCGAAGCCGCTCGATATCGCCCTCACAGGTATCACGGGGCCCCGCTCAGTCACTCAGGGCGACACGGCACATGTAGTGGTTACGGTCCAGAACGTGGGTGAGGTCGACGTCACCGCACCGTTCAACATCGAGCTGAGCGACGGGTGGATGACGCCGGTCGTCGGAGTGGCGACGGTGCCTGGTCTCGCCGCTGGGGCGACGACCACGGTCGAGATCCTGTGGAATACGGCTGGAGCGGTTGTCACCGGCCACATCCTATTCGCAAACTCGAAGCTGGCGGACGACAACTCGGCGAACAACAGTGTCGGGATCGCGATCAACGTGACGGCTGCAGCGCCGCCCGGTCCACCCCCGCCACCGCCGCCGCCTCCACCGGGCACTGACGTGGCGATCGCCGGCATCACCGGACCCGCGCGGGTCACGCAGGGAGACACCGCGCACATCGTCGCGACGGTGAAGAACGTGGGTGGCCAGGACGTGACCGGCAACTTCGACGTGGTGTTGGCGGACGGATTCAACGGCCCCATCGTCGCCACGCAGACAATCACCGGGCTCGCCGTGGGCGTGAGTGTGACGCGTACACTGGATTGGAACACGGCCGGTGTGGAGATCACCGTGCACACGCTATTTGTGACCGTGAGACTGGCCGATAGCGATCCGTCGAATAACACCGGCGGCATCGCGGTCATGGTCCAGGCTCCGCCCGTGACCGACGTCGCCGTCAGTAGCGTCGTCGCGCCGGCCGCGGTGACGCAGGGAAGTACGGCGACGGTTGGCGTAACGGTGCAGAACGTTGGCGGCTTGAATGTCAGCGGCACCTTTGATGTCGTGCTGACCGACTCGAGCGCCGGCGTGACGTTGGGTACGCAGGCCGTGGCCGAACTCGCGGTTGGCACGAGCGCGACGCGCTCGTTCACCTGGAATACGACGGGCGCTGCGGTGGGTGGTCACAGACTGGTCGCGACCCACAGCTTGAGCGACGCGAACGCCGCCAACAACCGGGGCGGAGCGACGATCACAGTGAACGCCCCGTTCATCGATGTCGCCGTGACCGATGTGAGCGCGCCGGCCTCGGTGACTCAGGGCGGCACGGTCGCGGCCCAAGTCACGGTGCAGAACGTCGGCGGCCAGAACGTCGGGAGCACCTTCAATGTCGTGCTCACCGATGCGACAGCGGGTGTGACGATCGGCACTCAGAGCGTGACCGGGCTGGCGATCGGTACCAGCGCAACGCGCTCATTCAGCTGGAACACCACCGGCGCGACACTGGGCGGGCACACCCTCGTTGCGTCCCAGACCTTCACCGACGACAACGGCGCGAACAATCAACGCTCGGCGACGGTCACCGTAAATCCGCAGCCCGTCGATATCGGGATGACCGGTATCACGGGGCCCCGCTCAGTGACCCAGGGCGACACGGCCCATGTGGTGGTTACGGTCCAGAACGTGAGTGAGGTCGACGTCACCGCACCGTTCAACATCGAGCTGAGCGACGGGTGGATGACGCCGGTCGTCGGTGTGGCGACGGTGCCGGGCCTCGCCGCTGGGGCGACGACCACGGTCGAGATCCTGTGGAATACCGCCGGGTCGGCGGTCACCGGCCACATTCTATTCGCAAATTCGAAACTGCCGGACGACAACTCGGCGAACAACAGCGTCGGGATCGCGATCAACGTGGACGCGCCGAATCTCCACGTCGGCAATCTCGACGGCGTCGCCACCAGCAGTGGCAACGATTGGTCGGCAACGGTTCAGATCACGGCACACGACTCCCGGCACAACCCCGTGAGCGGTGTGAGCGTGCGCGGGCTGTGGAATGGAGCCAATCCTGAAGTCGGTTGCGTAACGAGTGCGGCGGGAACGTGCAGCGTCGTTTTGTCGAACCTGCCGAACCCGACCAAGGCGGTGTCGTTCGGCGTGACGGGGATGACTCTCTCCGGCTACGTCTACAAGGCATCTGGCAATCACGATCCGGATGGCAGCAGTAACGGCTTCTCGGTTAGCGTGAAACGGCAATGATGGTGGCGCGCATGATGACGTTGGTCCTGCTGGCCGGAGGGATGGTGGCATGTTCCTCCGGCGCGCCACGCGGGGGAGCCACCGTGACGGCACGAAGCATCGATGAAGTTCTCGCCGCGCATGCTGACTCGCTCATGGCATTGCCCGGGGTCGTCGGAACGGCCATCGGTCTTTGCGAGGGCGAGCGGTGTATCAAGGTATTGATGTCCGACTCAAATCCAGCGACCAAGAACAGGATCCCCGCTCGTTTGGAGGGCTATCGGGTCGTGGTAGACGTGACGGGACTGATCACGCCTCGCTAAGATGGCCACGCAAGCCGATGTCCGGAGGAAGTTCTTCATCGAGCCTCCTCGTTCGTCTCCCCGCCGTGACCGCCCGCGAGCTCCGGGGTTGATATGATGGTTCTTGGCTTACGCACGGTGATCTACCACGTTGCCGATCTCAAGCGCGCCAAGGAGTGGTACAGCTCCGCCTTCGGCGTCCAGCCATACTTCGACGAGCCGTTCTACGTTGGCTTCAACATTGGTGGCTTCGAGCTTGGGTTGGATCCCGACACCAAGGGCGTCAAACCGGGCGCGGGAGGGTCGGTGGCGTATTGGGGCGTCGGCAACGTCGAGAAGGCGGTCGAGCAATTCATTCGCGCGGGAGCGACCCTCAAGTCCCCCATTCGGGATGTTGGGGAGGGCATTCGCGTCGCGACCGTCGCCGATCCGTTTGGAAATCTGGTGGGTCTCATCGAGAACCCGCACTTCTCGGCGGCCTAGTACGCACGCGGTTGGGAGCCTTGGACCTACCGTCATTGCGGCAGGCGGTTAGCTTCCCCCGGGCATGAATGTCATTCCCCAGCGCGTCAAAGACGGTTTTGTCCGGTTAATCGGCCCGCTGGCGCGCCTTCTGATCAGTAGCGGCGTGCATCCGAATACGATTACCACCGTGGGGACCCTGGTCGTGGTCGGCTCCGGCGTGGCGTTCGGCACGGGCGCCATCCGGCTCGGCGGATTGCTGCTGCTGATCAGTGGGATATGCGACCTGCTCGACGGGCAGGTGGCGCGGCATGGCGGCAAAATGACGACGTTCGGCGCGTTTTACGATTCGACGCTCGACCGGGTCGGCGAAGCGGCAGTTTTTGCGGGCCTGATTTTCTATTTTTTGAGCGGCCCGTTGCCGGCCGACATCAAGCCGCGGGCCATCGCGGCAGGGCTGGTCGCGCTCGTCGCGTCGTTCCTGGTATCGTACACTCGGGCGCGGGCCGAAGCGCTCGGCGTCGAAAACAAGGTCGGTATTGCCCCGCGCGCCGAGCGCATTCTGTTGCTCGGCGTGCCGGCGCTGGTCTTGGGCGCCGGACCGGGGCGCCCCGGTGTCGTGCTATTCTGGATTGTGGCGGTGCTCGCGCTCGTCTCCGCGATCACGGTGATCCAACGGGTGGTGCATGTCGCGCGCGTGGCGCGCGGCGCGCCACCGCCGTCGCCGATTCCCAAACGAGAGACGTTGCCTGGAGTTGCGGCGGCACGCCGCAAAGGACGCTGATGGCTCGGGAGCAAACGGCGGTTGTGACGGGCGGCGCACGCGAGATCGCGCCCGCAACGGGGAAACTGGGCGTGATGCTGGTCGGACTCGGCGCCGTCTCTACGACGTTCATCGCGGGCGTGGAAAATGTGCGGCGCGGCCGTGCGTTGCCGATCGGGTCGCTCAGCCAGATGGCGACGATCCGGCTCGGCAAGCGCACCGAGAAGCGCGTGCCGAAGATCAAGGAGTTCGTGCCGCTCGCGGACCTGAAAGATCTCGTCTTTACGGCGTGGGATCCGATTCCCGATGATGCCTACACCGCGGCGGTGAAAGCCGGCGTGCTCGACAAACACGAGCACCTCGAGCCGATCAAGGATTTCCTCCAGAACATCAAGCCGATGCCGGCCGTCTTCGATCAGTATTACGTCAAGCGCCTCCAAGGGACGAACGTCAAGCGCGGCAAGAACAAGCGTGAGCTCGCCGAGCAGCTGCGCGAGGACATGCGAAACTTCAAGAAGAGCGCGGGACTGGATCGCCTCGTCGTCGTGTGGTGTGCATCGACTGAGGTCTTCCTCACGCCGGGACCCGCGCACCAGTCGCTGGCCGCCTTCGAGAAGGCGATGGAACAGAACGATCAGTCGATCGCGCCGTCGATGCTGTATGCCTATGCCGCGCTCATGGAGAACGTGCCGTTTGCGAACGGGGCGCCCAACCTGACCGTCGACCTCCCGGTGATGGAGCGGCTGGCAGAGGACCGCCACGTGCCGATCGGCGGCAAGGACTTCAAGACCGGTCAGACGATGATGAAGAGCGTGCTCGCACCGGCGTTCAAGGCGCGGATGCTCGGCCTGTCGGGGTGGTATTCCACCAACATTCTCGGGAATCGCGACGGCGAAGTGCTGGACGACCCGGAGTCGTTCAAGACGAAGGAGGAGTCGAAGCTCGGCCTGCTCGAGCACATCCTCCAGCCCGATCTCTATCCCGAGCTCTACGGCAAAGTCTACCACAAGGTGCGGATCAACTATTACCCACCCCGGGGCGACAATAAGGAAGGGTGGGACAACATCGACATCTTCGGATGGCTGGGCTATCCGATGCAGATCAAGGTCGACTTCCTATGCCGCGACTCGATCCTCGCGGCACCGATCGTGCTCGATCTGGCACTGTTCTTCGATCTCGCCGGGCGGGCGGGACTGTCGGGCATTCAGGAATGGCTCTCGTTCTACTTCAAGAGCCCGCAATTCGCCGCCGGCTTGTACGCCGAGCACGACCTGTTCATTCAGCAGACGAAGCTGAAGAACACGCTCCGCTGGCTGATGGGCGAGGAGCAGATCACGCACCTCGGCATCGAGTACTACGAATACGCGGAGAAGTAAGACTCCCGCTCCCTCCTCACGACCAGCAACACCCAGGAGATAGTTGCGCATGACGAGTTTGACGCCGTTGCTCGCGTTCCTCGGATTCGTCCAGGACGCTGCACCAGCACAACACGCCGCCGGTGGTGAAGCGGCGCTCATCCTGCCGGACCTGAATCACGCCACGTTTCTCGGCGGCATCGGCGGGCGTGCCTTGTTGCTCTGGGGGCTGGTCATCTGTGCCCTCGGCCTGCTGTTCGGTCTCGCGCAGTACACGCAGCTCCGCAATCTCCCCGTGCACCGCGCGATGCGGGAAATCTCCGAGCTGATCTACGAGACCTGTAAGACGTACCTGCTCACCCAGGGACGTTTTCTGCTCATCCTGTGGGTGTTCATCGGCGCCATCGTGGCGCTGTACTTCGGCACGCTGGCGCAGACAACGGACGCGACCGGCGCCATGGTGCGCGGTTTTCCGGCGACCAAGGTGATCATCATCCTGCTGTTCAGCCTCATCGGAATAGCCGGCAGCTACGGGGTCGCCTGGTTCGGCATCCGAGTGAATACGTTCGCGAACTCCCGTACGGCCTTCGCCAGCCTGACCGGCAAGCCCTATCCCAACCACGCGATTCCGCTGAAGGCCGGCATGAGCATCGGGATGCTGCTGATCAGCGTTGAGCTGCTGCTGATGCTCCTGATCCTCCTGTTCATCCCGGGCGACTACGCCGGCCCGTGCTTCATCGGCTTCGCGATCGGCGAATCGCTGGGCGCGGCGGCGCTGCGTGTGGCGGGCGGCATCTTCACCAAGATCGCCGACATCGGCGCCGACCTGATGAAGATCGTTTTCAAGATCAAGGAAGACGACGCCCGCAACCCCGGCGTCATCGCCGACTGCACGGGGGACAACGCCGGGGACTCGGTGGGGCCGAGCGCCGACGGGTTCGAGACGTACGGCGTGACGGGCGTCGCGCTGATTTCGTTCATCCTGCTTGCCGTCCGCCAGCCGCTTGTGCAGGTTCAGCTCCTCGTCTGGATCTTCGCGATGCGGGTGGTGATGATCGTGGCGTCGGGACTGTCTTACTTCTTGAACGCTGCGTACGCGAAGGCAAAGTATCAGACGGCCGATCACATGAACTTCGAGGCGCCACTAACGTCGCTGGTGTGGCTCACGTCGCTCGTGTCGGTGGCGCTCACGTTCCTCGCGTCGCGGCTCCTGATACCAAGCATCGGCGGCGATCCCACGCTGTGGTGGAAGCTGTCGCTCGTGATCACCTGCGGTACGCTCGCGGGGGCGATTATCCCCGAGTTCGTGAAGGTGTTCACCTCGACCGGATCCCGGCACGTACGAGAGATCGTGACCTCCTCCCGCGAGGGCGGCGCGTCGCTGAACATTCTCTCCGGCTTCGTCGCCGGGAACTTCAGCGCGTTCTGGTTAGGGATGACGATGATGGTGCTGATGGCCATTGCCTATGGCATCAGCACGGCGGGACTCGCCGGCCTGATGATCGCGCCGGCCGTGTTCGCGTTTGGCTTGGTCGCGTTTGGCTTCCTGGGCATGGGGCCCGTCACGATTGCGGTCGATTCCTACGGCCCGGTGACGGACAACGCGCAGTCGGTCTACGAGCTGTCGTTGATCGAGCAGGTTCCGAACGTGCGCGCGGAGATCAAGAAGGACTTTGGGTTCGACCCGAACTTCGCG
>Ga0137374_10008131_pt1 | contig 12418 bp, 13 predicted proteins | sample SagtaG_20_FD_104811 | JGI IMG/M metagenome (GOLD analysis project Ga0137374, IMG submission 104811) | Vadose zone soil microbial communities from Sagehorn Ranch, Mendocino, California, USA - Sage1_R_100_16 metaG | ecosystem: Environmental > Terrestrial > Soil > Vadose zone | place: USA...
ATGGTGGTTGCCGCGGACGAGCTGCTCGCCAGCGGCGGCGGTACGCTGGTCTGGATCGGGCTGATCGCGCTCGCCGTCGTCGCGATCATCCGCGTGTGGACCGAAGCCCACACCTACTGACCGACCTTCGTTCCTAGTAGGCGCGCCTCTCGGCGCAAACGTCGTGCCATCCGCGCGACGGGCCGACCTAGCTTCGTCCAATGGCGCAGCGATCCGCCGAAGACGGCCAGGCATCTGTCGAGCTCGTGGCGGTCGTTCCGGTGCTGCTCCTCGTCACGCTCGTGACAGCTCAGCTCGCTCTCGCCGGATACGCGCTGTGGAGCGCGGGGATCGCCGCGCGGGCGGGGGCGCGGGCCGCCTACGTGGGCGGCGATGCCGAGGCGGCTGCGCGCAGCGCGCTGCCCCTCCTACTGCGAAGCGGCGCGTCGGTGAGCGACCGCGATGGGGTGGGGGTGCGCGTCGAGGCGCCGTCCCTCGTGCCCGGGGTCTCCGGCATTCGGGTCACGGCGCGGGCCGGGATCGGGGCGGGGGATGCAGCCGGCTGAGCGCGGGCAGGCATCGGTCGAGCTGCTGGCGGGCCTTCCCGCGCTGCTGCTCGCCGGGCTTGTCGCGCTTCAGCTCTTGGCCGCCGGGTACTCGCTGACGCTGGCCGACGGTGCGGCCGAGGCCGGCGCGATGGCGCTCGCCGCCGGCCGACCGGCCGAGCCCGCGGTTCGCGAGGCGCTTCCCGGCTGGGCGCGTCAGCGGGTGGATGTCCGGGTGACGGGTGGCGAGCTCACCGTTGCGTTGCGACCACCGTCCCCGCTCGAGACGGTGGCGCGACGGCTCGAGGTCACCTCCTCGGCCTGGGTCCGGAGGCCCGAGCCGGGATGAGCGAGCCGGACCATGCCGTTACGCCGGCGGATGCGGACGCTGGGACCCGCCCCTTGGTCGTTGCCACGGAGCTTGGCGCCGCCGGTGGCGGGCTGGCGATCGCCGCCGGGATCGGCGTGGCCCTCGCGGAGGAGGGCTCGGGGGTGCTGCTCGCCGAGGTCGGGGCCGACCGCGGCCGGACCCCGACGATGCTCGCGTCGCGGGCGGCGCGCGAGCTCGAGGAGTGCCTTCGCGAGCGTGAATTCGATCAAGTGGCGGCCCGCGGGCGCCTCTGCTGGCTCGGACTCCCTGCGGCCGACGGCGCGCCGGGCGGGCTGGCGGTGGCGCTCGACGCCTCCCCGCCGGGCACCTTCGCTCTCGTTCACGTTCCCGCGTCGCGCTGGCTCGCCGCGCTCGACGACCCGGCGCTTCGTCCGCGTGCCGCCCTGCTGCGCGCGGATCTGCCAGCCGAGCGGCCGACCGCGGCGCTGGCCGCAATCGAGCTTCGGGAGCGAGGGCTCACGGTACGCATCGCTTCGCGCCCACTCGGATTGGTGGCCTCGCGCCGTGCCCTGGCCGGCCTCGAGAGCGGCGGCGGCGCGGGGGAGCGGCTTCGCCGGCTTGCCAGAGGACTGACGGGACGCATCGCGACCGCAGTTCCCGAGCGTGGGAGATCGCTGCGGATCACCGCGGCGATGGATCGGGGGCAATCGCTGCCGCTGGTGGTCGCGGCGGCGTTCGCGATCCTGTTCGTGGCGGGGCTCCTGGCGGCGCTCGGCGGGGCGATGACCGCCTCGGGACGGGTTCAGCGCGCGGCGGACCTGATCGCCCTCTCCGGCGCCCGGTCGATGCGCGACGACTTCTCGAGGCTGTTTGTCCCGGCCCGGCTTCCAGGTGGGGCGTCGAACCCCGCCCACCTCGACAAGCGCGAGTACCTCGTTCGGGCCGCGGCTGCGGCCCGCGAGGCCGCTGCTCACAACGACGTGGATCCGGGGGACGTGCGCATCACCTTTCCCGACGTCCGCTCCTTCGCCCCCGTTCGGGTGAAGGCACGGATCGCCACTGCGATGGAGGTCGCGCCGGCAGCCGGCCAGGCTCACGAGGATGTGGGGGGATGGGACCGCCGAGTGGTGGACGTGGCGGCGCGTGCCGAGGCGGAGGCGTCGCCGCCAGCGGACGTGGGGCAGAGCCTCGCCGGGCAGCCCGCCGTTGCCACGGGCGGCGGCTACTCCGGCCCGCTCGCCTACCGGCAGGGCAAGGGGATGAGACCCGACGTCGCCGAGGCGTTCGACCGCATGGCGGCCGCGGCGCAGAGCGACGGCATCTCGCTGATCATCACCTCCGCGTTCCGATCCGACGCCGAGCAGGCGGAGCTCTGGGAGCAGAATCCCGATCCCCGCTGGGTGGCCCCGCCGGGCACCTCGCTTCATCGCTGCGCCACCGAGCTCGACCTCGGACCCTCGTCCGCCTTCAGGTGGCTCGCCGCGAACGCCTCGCGGTTCGGCTTCCTGAAGCGCTACTCGTGGGAGCCATGGCACTTCGGCTATACGCGCGGCCCTGCGCCGTGTTCAGAAGCGGGGAACGCGATCGGCTCGACGCCGTCGGCTGGGGGTGAGCGCCTGGCCACCGAGGGGCTCCCCGACTTCGTTCCCCCGCAGTTCCGGGCACCGATCGAACGGGCCGCCGCGCGATGGAACGTCTCCGCCGGCCTGCTCGCGGCGCAGCTGATGGCGGAGTCGAACTTCAACCCGTTTGCCGTCTCGGCGGCCGGCGCCCAGGGCATCGCCCAGTTCATGCCGGGCACGGCTCAGGCCTACGGCCTCGACGACCCCTTCGACGCGCCGGCGGCGATCGACGCGCAGGCACACCTGATGTCAGATCTGATGCACGAGTTCGGCTCGACCCCGCTGGCCCTCGCCGCCTACAACGCCGGCCCGGCTCCGGTGGAGGCATGCCGCTGCGTCCCGAACATCCCTGAGACCCAGGCCTACGTCGCCCGAATCCTTGGCCTGCTCGGCGGAGCGGGCGAGCTGGTCGCGCCGACACTCGAGGTGCGGCTCGTCGACTGACTGGGCGCTGCGGTGCTCAGTGCGGCAGCGTCGGGGCGAGGATCCTGTATGCCTTCAGGCCGAGCCCGAGGCGCTCGCGGTCCTCGCCGATCGCTGGGTCGAGGCCCGTCAGCTCCCTGATCCGCCCCAGGCGGTGTGCGACCGTATGGCGATGCGCATACAGCGCCCGCGCGGTCGCGTTCATGTTGCCGTCGTTTCCCAGATAGGCCTCGAGCGTTCCGATCAGGTCGGTGCGGTACTGGAGGTCGTGGGTGACCAGCGGCTCGACCGTCTCCTCGTAGAACAGGTGCACCTCGTCAGGCTCGGAGGCGAGGGCGCGGAAGAGCAGCCGGTAGACGCCGTTGCCCATCCCATCCGCGAGCTGGTCGGCCATCCGCTCGTCGGTGCTCACAACCTCGAGGGCGAGCTCGGCCTCGGAGATCGCACGGCTGGCCTCGGCGGGGGATCCGCAAACAGAAGAGAACGCCGCCGGGCCGTGCGGACGCAGACGCCGGGCGAGCGACTTAGCCGAGGCCAGCGCCCGCTCCTCGCCCTCGGTGCCCGGGCCCACGGGTAGAACCGCGTAGATGCGCGGGTGCGCCTGCTTCTGGCGGGGGCCCGAGGCGACCCTCGCCGCCGACGAGAGCACCTCCGCGATCGCGCCTGGGTGCTCGCCGCGGATGAGGGCGGCGGCGTGCTGGGGGCGTGAGGAGTGCACCTCGGTGACGAGCGCGATAGCCCCGTGGCTCAGGTCGCAGCCCAGCCGCGACGCCCGGCGGACGATCTCCTCCGGGCTCGCCCGGTCCTCCCGCAGGTCGTCAAGCAGCGTGCCGCGGATCTCGTCGGCGAGCTCGTCGCGAGCATCGATCACCGCCACCTCGGTGATCGCCACCATGGCCGCGGCGCGGAGCACCTCGCCAACGTCGACCGCCACCTCCGGTGCCCCCTTGCCCTTACGACGCAGGGCGAGCACGTAGCCGATCGTCTCCGAGCCCGCGACCACCGGCTGGGCGCCGGCGAAGTCGCCGGGCGCGCCGCCATTCGTGGCGCGCATGCGCTCGGCCACCGCCGCCGCGAGATCGTCCAGGGGCACCTGGTCGTCGGAGGCCGCGGCGAGGCCGCGGGCCGGGAGCACGATCGCCACCGGCCCGCCCGCCTCAACCGCCGCCAGCTCGGCCACGCCGCGTAGGCCGTGACCCTCGAGGATCGCGTTCACCATGCGGGCCTGAAGATCGACCATGCCTAGACCTCGCGACTATCGGGGGCCCGAGCCGCCGCTCATCAGAGAATGGGCAGGTAGCGGTCCAGCTCCCACCTGGTCACCTGGACCCGATACTCCTCCCATTCCTCGCGCTTGAGCGCCACATAGCGCTCGAAGATGTGGTCGCCGAGGGCCCTGCGGACCAGGTCGGACTCGGCGAGCACCTCGATCGACTCCCCGAGCGTCTCCGGCAGCTGCTCGATTCCTCGGGCCACCCGCTCGTCGTGGGTGAGCTCGTACAGGTTGCGTTCCATCGGCTCCGGGCACTCGTATCCGTTCTCGATCCCGTCGAGCCCGGCGTGCAGCATCGCCGCGAACGTCAGGTACGGGTTGCAGGAGGGATCTGGGCAGCGCAGCTCGCACCGCGTCGCCTGCTCCTTGCCGGGGTGGTAGACCGGAACCCGCACGAGCGCTGAGCGGTTGCGCTGTGACCAGGCGCAGTAGACGGGCGCCTCGTAGCCGGGCACGAGGCGCTTGTAGCTGTTCACGTTGGGCGCGAACAGCGCCGCGATCTCGCGCGCGTGACGCAGGAGGCCGGCGATGTAGGCCTTCGCAGTCCCGGACAGGTGGTAGGGGTCCGAGGTGTCGAAGAAGGCGTTCTGCCCGTCGGAGAACAGCGACTGATGAACGTGCATGCCGGAGCCGTTCTCGCCGAACAGCGGCTTCGGCATGAAGGTCGCGTAGACGCCGTGCTGGGCCGCGATCTCCTTGACGACGATCCGATAGGTCATCGCGTTGTCGGACATCCGCAGCCCCTCCGCGTAGCGCATGTCGATCTCGTGCTGGGAGGGCCCGACCTCGTGGTGCGTGTACTCGACTGGAATCCCGACCGCCTTCAACGCATTCACCGTGTCGCGGCGCAAATCGGACGCGGCGTCGAGCGTCGTGAGGTCGAAGTAGCCGCCCTTGTCGAGGATGGTTGGCCGCCCGTCCTCGCCGAGCTCGTCGCTCGAGAAGTAGAAGTACTCGAGCTCGGGACCGATGTTGTAGGTGTCGAAGCCAAGGCCTCGCGCGCGGTCCAGGGCGCGGCGCATGACGAAGCGCGGGTCCCCCTCGTAGGGCTCGCCGCCGGGCTTCAGGACGTCGCAGAACATCCGGGCGACGTTGCCCTTGTCGTGATCCGTCCGCCAGGGCAGGACGACGTAGGTGGAGGGATCGGGCATGGCGATCATGTCCGATTCCTCGATCGCGTTGAACCCCGTGATGGACGAGCCGTCGAAGCCCATCCCGTCCTCGAGCGCCCCTTCGAGCTCCTCGCGACCCACGGCGAAGCTCTTCAGCTGGCCGTTGATGTCGGTGAACCAGAGGCGGATGAACTCGACTTTGTCCTCGGCCACCCGGCTCAGGACGTCGTCGGCGGTGGTTGTGGACTCGGTGACGGTTGACACTTGTTCTCAGCTCCTTCCTCGTTCGCTGTTTGGCGGCCACGCTACGCGCACGCGGGCGAGCTGTCTTTGGCCCCGTGTCGAAAGTTGGCCAATGCGGCTTGTACAGGCGGTCGACGGCGGGACCGGACCGCACCGGCTACGCAGCGGTACCCGGCGCAGCGGTCTGAGCGCGCGACCGCCCCCGCCGGCTGGCGGGGGCGGTCGGCACTGAGAGACCCGCGGACGGCTCTAGCTGCCGCCGCCCGCCCCCGGCGCCAGCGCGGGCGCGGGAGGGGAACTGACCCCGGAGGGGAAGGCGAGCGAGGGCACGTCCGAGGGATAGACCTCGTGGCCGTGAACGGCGAGGTCGCCCTCCTCCATGTCCTTCTCGTCCATCCGCAGCGGGACGAACAGTGCCACGAGCTTGAGCAGGACGTACGTGGCAATCGCGCAGAACACGATGACCCAGAGCGCCGTGAGCGCCTGCCACCCGAGCAGCTCGCTGCTTCCCGAGATCAGGCCCGGGGTAGCCCCCATGGCCGAGTTGGCGAAGACGCCCACGAGCAGGCCGCCCGAGAGGCCGGCGAACCCGTGCGTGTAGACCACGCCCAGCGTGTCGTCGACGTTCCGGAACGGCGCCATCCGGCTCAGGTAGTTCAGCGCCAGGTACACGATCGAGCCGGATATCACGCCGATCGCGATCGCGCCCCAGCCGTTGACGAAGCCGGCCGATGGCGTGATCGCCACGAGCCCGGTGATCATCCCGTTCACGCTTGAGATCAGGCTTGGCTTGTGGCCCGTGACGTAGTCCCAACCGACCCAGACCAGGAAGGCCACGGCGGTGCACAGGTTCGTGTTGAGGACCGCCGCCGAGGCGATGTCGTTCACGAGGTAGGGGTCGCCGCCGTTGAAGCCGTTCCAGCCAAGCCACAGCAGCCCGGCCCCGACGGCGACCATCGCCAAGTTGTTCGGCGCGTCGATCTCGCGATCGCGTTGGAGGCGCGGTCCGACCACCGCGGCCGCGACGAACCCCGAGACACCGGCGGCGAGATGGATGACGTAACCGCCGGAGAAGTCAAGGGCGCCATGCTGGGCGAAATAGCCGCCTCCCCAGATCAGGAACGCGTTGATCGTGTAGACGAAGCTCGCCCAGAGCAGCACGAACGGGATCCATGCCTTGAAGTTGATCCGGCCGAGGACCGAGCCGAGCATCAGGATCGGCGTGATCGCCGCGAACACGAACTGGAAATACGCCAGCGTCGACTGCGGGAAGACCACCTTCCCAACGTTCGGAATGTTCCCCTGGTGGCGAAGCGCGTCGCTTGAGAGAATCGAGCCGGGATGGCCCAACAGGTTGGCGAAGAACCCGTGGTCCGCGCCGAAGACGTGGACCGGTGTTCCGAAGCCAAGCTTGTAGCCGTATCCAACCCAGACGATCAGCACCAGCGCGAACGCGATGAAGGCCATCATCATCGAGTTCACCGACCAGCGCTTCTGCATGACGCCGCCATAGAGGACCACGAGTCCGGGCACGCTCATCAGGCCGACCAGCGTCGCCGCAGTGAGCTGCCAGGAGTTGTCACCTGGACTCAACCAGTGCATATCCCAGTGTCTTCCTTTCGGATCGAGGGCAGGGGCGGCAGCGCCTAAGCGCTCACCACCAAACGGACCTGCCCATTGGCATTGCGACAAGGCTGCCGGGGTCAGGAGACGTTCACCAGGTACAGGTGTCCAAAGATCGTCGGCGGCGATTCGCCACCATGTCGAAATCGGGCGTGCCGTGACAGTCCCCCCGGTCCCTCCGAGCCGGTCAGCCGACCCTCTGGGGTTGGGGCGAGCGTTAACCTGGCTCCGCCATGCCTCTGGAGGGACACTGGCGCCGCACCAACACGCCGCTGCGCCGGCTAACGAGGCGCGAGCGCAATGTGGCGATCGCCGGGGTGGTCGCCACCGTCGCCGCGATCCTCGCCCTTGTGGTGGCCACGCTAGGCGACTCGAGGCCGGCGCCCGACCCCGGCTGCATCTACGCGATCGTTCCCGGCGTCATGGGGGCAACGCCCGTCGACGCCTGCGGAGCGCAAGCGAAGAACCTCTGCGCCAGGCACGCAACGCTCACCGACCCGGGGTCGCGCGCGATCCAGGCGAGCTGCCGGCGCGCCGGCCTCCTTTAGGTCTAGGCCCTCCCCTTGCCGTAGCGAACCGCGACCTCCTGGAGGACCTCGAGCATCCGCTCGGCCGCGGCTGATGCCCCGTCGGCCCGGGCAGTCGCCGCGACCACGCGGCGCACGGGGCCCTTGGGATGGAGCGCACGGATGAAGACGTCGTCGCGCACGCTCGAAAGCGCGAGCTCCGGGATCAGCGCCACCCCGACTCCGGCGGCGACGAGGCCCTGGACCGTCTGGTAGTCGTCGCTCTCGAACGAGACCGCGGGCTCGAAGCCCGCGGCGTGGCAGGAGCGAACCACGTGCCGCGCGCAGGGGCTCTCGGCGGAGGTTTGCACCCAGTTCTCGCCGCTGAGATCCGCGAGGCGCACTCGCGGCGCATCGGCGAGCCGGTGGCCGTTCGGCAGCGCGAGGTACATCGGGTCCTCGAGCAGGTTGATGCGCCGAAGCCTCGCCCCGAGCTTCTCGCTGACCCCGCGAAACTCAAACAGGAGCGCCAGGTCGAGCTCGCCCGCCCGCAACCGGGGCGCGATCTCCTCCGGCTCGCCTTCGGCGAGGCTCAGCGCGACATCGGGATGGGCGGCGCTGAAGGTGGCGATCGCAAGCGGCATGAGCGTCGCGCCGGCGGTTGGAAACGAGGCCATCCGCAGGCGCCCGCCCCGCACCCCGGCGATCGCGGCAAGATCGTCCTCGGCGGCCTCGATCCGGGCCAGGATCGCGTCGGCGTGCTCGAGCAGCGCCGCGCCGGAGGCCGTCGGACGAACGCCCCCGCGATCGCGCTCCAAGAGGGTCACTCCGGTCTCCGCCTCGAGCCTGGCGACGGCCTGCGAGACGGCGGATTGCGTGTAGGACAGGGAGTCCGCGGCGGTCGAGAAGGAGCCGCGGTGGGCTACCTCGCGCAGGACCTGGAGCCGCTGGACGTTCAGCATTAGGAAAGCTTATTCTATAAATCGGCAGAAGTAATTGCGCTGATCCTAAAAGCGTGCCACCATCGGTTCCTGGACCCGACTTCGAACCGTGGAGGGAAGAGATGAGCTTGAGGATCATCGTGTCCTACGACGACACCGACAACGACCGCGACGCGCTCGCACTCGGCGACTTCCTCGCCCAGAGCGGAGCGACGCTGTCCCTCGCGTACGTCCGCCACGCCCAGCAGGCGGATGACGAGCGCGAGGCGCTCGAGGAGCGCGAGGCCGAGCAGCTGCTCGCCCACGGCGCCAGCCTGCTCTCGAGGCCGGAGGTAGCGCGCCACGTCATCGTGCACGCCTCCACCGCTGACGGCCTTCGGGAGCTGATGCTGCGGGAGCGGGCCGACCTGGTGGTGTTCGGCTCCGACTACCGCACCGCGTCCGGAGCGGTAGTGCCCGGGACGTCCGCTGAGCGGCTCCTGCACGGCGGCCCGACGGCGCTGGCGATCGCCCCCGCGGATCTGCGCTCGCAGCCCGCGCTGAGCGTGGAGCACATCGGTGTGCTCGACGAGGGCGACGGCGCCGCCAACGAGACGGCGAGGTCGCTCGCCCGCCTCCTCGGAGCGACGGTCGTCGACTCCGAAGACGGAGAGTTCGACCTGCTGGTGGTCGGCTCGACGGAGGGCGTACAGGCAGGACGCGTCACCCTGAGCGCCAGCGCCGAATACGAGATCCAGACCGCGACGACGCCCGTCCTCGCGGTGCCTCGTGGCACACCGGTGCACTTCGCCGCCCCCGCCGTCGCGGGAGTCTGAGCGGCTGTAGCGCCCCAAGCCTGAGGCGCGTCCCGCCTCAGGCTTGGGGAACGCTCGCCGGGGAGCCCGCCTGACGCAGGCGCTCGGCGAGCGCGTGCAGGGAGGCCGGGCGATCCGGATCGATCCGGATCGCACCCAGCTCCCGCAGCTCCGGGGGCGGCGGCTGGTCGGAGAGCTGGACGACGATCGCGCGGCCTCGCAGGGCGCCGACCGCCAGCCCGGCCTCGAACAGCCAGGACTCCGACGGATCCGTTCGCTCGACCGCGAGGAGGGCGGCGACCCCGTCAATTCCGGGCGGAGGGCCCGGAGCGACGACCGTCGTGGCGGCCACGATCCGCGCGCGGACCGCCGCCCAGTCGACGGTCTTTACGCCCAGCCTCCCGAGCATCTCGATCACCGAGCGCCGTGCCGACTCCGTCTCGGCGAGCACCGCGACGGGGATCGCCTGGGGCGCCGTCGCGGCGGCGAGCAGGCTCCGAGTGACGTCCTCCCCGAAGCGCTCCGCCTTCTGCCATCCCCGCCCCATTGAGAGGTCGGTTGGCGCGAGCTTAGGTCCCTCGATGATCCTCAGGCTGCTCTCGCGCGGGTCCCACTCGCGGTCCCCTAGCTCGATCGGTCCGCCGCGCCGCCATGGCTCCAGCACCTTTCGGCGGAGCTGCTCGGGATCGACGTTGAAGGCCCGGGCGAGATGAAACGAGCGGCGGATCTCGACGTGAAATGGCATCGGGCCGTGCTCGCCCACTCTATGCAACCGCCATGCCCCTGGACCGACGGTACAACCCGCCCGCGCGAATCTTCGACACCAGGCCGATGACTCTTGGCTCCGGCCCGCCTAGCCTCGTTGCATGCGACCGAGGAGCCATGAAGCGAATCTGACGGAAGCCAGCGGGTTGGGGCACCCCGGCGGCGACGCCCGCGCCCCGCGCCCCCTGATCGGGGTCACCACCTCCGAGGTCCGGATGGCCGAGCAGGTGACGCTGACGCCGCACGGAGAGCCGCCCCGGCGCGAGATGGCGCTCGGGTTGACCTACCTGCGGGCGATCGAGTTCGCCGGCGGGGTCCCGGTGGTCATCCCGCCTCTCCCCGTCGAGGCGATCGAGGAGTTGGTGGCGAATCTCCACGGGGTAGTCCTCTCCGGCGGCCCCGACATCCACCCGGAGGCCTACGGCGAGAGGCCGCACCCGGAGCTTGGGCCGACGTGGCGCGACCTGGACGTCACCGAGCTTGCTCTCGCGCGCCTCGCGATCGGACGCGAGCTGCCCCTCCTCGCCATCTGCCGGGGAGCGCAGGCGCTCAACATCGCCCGGGGCGGAACGCTCTTCCAGCACCTGCCGGAGCGCTTCGGGCGCTCGATCGAGCACCGGCAGCTGAGCCCGGGCGCCGCGTCCACCCACATGGTCGAGGTCGCCGAGGACAGCCTGCTCGCCAGCGCCCTGGGGGTCACCGAGCTGGAGGTGAACTCCTTCCACCACCAGTCCGCGAGCGGCGTGGGGCGCGGCCTGCGCGCAGTCGCCTGGGCCCCCGACGGCGTGATCGAGGCCGTCGAGGTGCCCGGCCGGACCTTCACGATCGGCGTCCAGTGGCACGCTGAGGGGATGACCGAATCCCCGCCTCAGGCCCGGCTCTTCAGGTCCTTCGTCGAGGCGGCGGCCGAGGAGGCCGTCGGCGAGGGCGAACGGGCAGCCGCAGCGTGAGCAAAGCAGATCGCGGAAGAGTCGGAGTACCTCTACCGGCCAGCAGCGGCGCGAAGCCCTTGATGGTTTCGTTGACGATGGCACCGCTAACGTGCGTCCGGTGCCCGCCAACGCAGCAGCGACGCGTGGCCCAGGACGGCCTGCGGCCGCTACCCGCGAGCAGGTCCTGGACAGGGCGCTCTACCGCTACCTGCGCGGCCAGCGCGTCGACATCCGCGCCATTGCCGCCGAGCTGGGCCTCGGGCGCGCCACCATCCACCGCTGGTTCGGCACGCGTGAAGCGCTGATCGGAGAGGTGGTCGTGTTGGCGGCAGAGCCGGTGCTGGAAGCCGCGCGGTCCGGCGCTCGCGGACGCGGTGGTCCCGCGCTGCTGGAGACGTTCGACCGCTTCAACCGCAGCCTCGCCGACGCCCCGGCGCTGCGGAGGTTCGTGGAACAGGAGCGCGAGGCGGCGCTGCGCATCATCACCTCCCGCGGCGGGATCGTCCAGCCGCGCATCGTCGCGATGATCACCGATCTGATCGAGGAGGAGGTGCGGGCGGGGACGTATGAGCCGCCGGTGGAGCCCTCGACCCTCGGCTACGCGATCGTGCGTTTGGCGGAAGCCTTCCTCTTCAACGATGCGGCGCTCGGATCCAGGGGGGACCTGGACCGGCTGAAGGCGGTCGAGGCGGCGCTCCTCGACGTGGCCTTACCGCCTGGCGAGTAGTCGGGCGGTCTGGGGATCGGTCGGGTGCCGGATAAGCTGCGATCTCAGTGGAGCCGGTTCAAGTCGAGGGAATCGAAGCGCTTCGCGACCTGATCGGCCGCGAGCTGGGGCCCACCGACTGGGTGGAGATCACCCAGGAGGACGTCGACAAGTTTGCCGAGGTGTCGCGTGACCATCAGTGGATCCACGTCGATCCCGAACGGGCCGCGAAGGAGAGCCCGTACCGGACCACCGTGGCGCACGGCAACCTCACCCTGTCCCTGGTGGACTGGTTCCGCCCGCAGCTGATCCGGAACAGCGGCGTGAAGATGGGAATCAACTACGGCTTCAACAAGGTGCGCTTTCCCGCCGCGGTCCCCACCGGCTCGCGAATCCGAGCCCGCGCCGAGGTGACGTCGGTCGAGGAGCTCGGCGATGGCTGGTGGCACGTGGTCACCAAGTTCGTCATCGAGGGCGACCAATCGGACAAGCCGGTGTGCGTCGCCGAAAGCGTCGGCCGCGCCCTGATTTCTTAGCGACCAGAGTGGGGCGCCGGGCGTCGCGCCCGGATCTCCTACGCGAAGAGCATGTGGTGGGCGTGCCCGGTGTCGGGTCCGGGGAAC
>Ga0137374_10008133_pt1 | contig 12417 bp, 7 predicted proteins | sample SagtaG_20_FD_104811 | JGI IMG/M metagenome (GOLD analysis project Ga0137374, IMG submission 104811) | Vadose zone soil microbial communities from Sagehorn Ranch, Mendocino, California, USA - Sage1_R_100_16 metaG | ecosystem: Environmental > Terrestrial > Soil > Vadose zone | place: USA...
CGCAAGGGCGCAGCTCAGACCGCTGCGGCGTTCGAGAGTTTTAAGAAGCAGGCGGCTGCCGAGGCGGACAGCCTGAGAAATCAACTGGCTGACGTAAACGCCCGCATCGCGTCGCTCATGAGCGGGACCACGACGGCCCAAGAAGAGATTGCACGGCTTCAGAAGCGCGCTGGCGAACTCGAAGCCGAGACGGCGCGCGCCAACGATCTAGCCAAGCGGCTCTCGGGGCGAGAGCAGGATCTCAGCGAACGGCTCAAGGCCGAAGCGGCGGATAAGGCTCGCCTGGAGAAGGAGCGCGCTGCCAAGGAGGCCGAGATCCAGCGATTGACCCAGACACACGCGGAACTGACCAAGTCTTTGGAGGCCGAAATCGCCAAGGGCGACATTAAGATCAAGCAGGTCAGGGACCGGTTGACCATCAACATGGTGGACCGCGTCCTCTTTGACTCAGGTCAGAGCCAGGTGAAGCCGGCCGGGCTCCAGGTTCTCAAGCAGGTCAGTGACATTCTGAAGAAGGTGACCGACAAGCAGATCCGGATCGAGGGGCACACCGACAACGTGCCGATAGGAGTAAAGCTCAGAGGGCGATTCCCGACCAACTGGGAGCTGTCCACAGGCCGCGCCACGAGCGTCGTCCGCTATCTCATTGAAGATGGCGGGGTGGACCGAGCCAACCTGTTGGCGGTCGGGTATGCCGACACGAGGCCCCTAGCCGGCAACGACACGGAGGAAGGACGCACGGCAAACCGCCGCATTGAGATCGCGCTGTATCCGAAGGACCTGTCCGAAATCGCGAGTCAGCTTAAGCCGTGAGCCGGCTACGAACCGCCAGGTCTTGACGGCGGTGAGGGCTGCCTCGTCCAAGACGGCATAGCCGGTGAGAGCGAGTTGGTGCCTTCCTCAGGTAACTTCTTAACGCTCGGTACGCAGCAAGCATCTGCTGGTAGGAGTAATTCGCGTTGCGGCCGCTGGGGTTCGGGAGCACGAAGACCCGGACCCCGGCCAGCCTTTCTCGTTGCAGGCCTAGCCGGACCTTCCCTCTAGACGAAAACAGCGATCGATAGACCGTCACGCCGACGAGCGCCGCCACTTTCGGTCGAACCCGTCTGATCTTGGTGAGGAGACGGCGACGGCCGGCTCGAAATTCGCCGGGACCCAGTTCGTCCATGCCGGCGCTGGGCCGCGCAACCAGATTCGTGAGGCCGTAGCCCCACTCCGGCAGGCGCACATCCTCCTCGCAGGTCAGGGGGTGCGGCACAAGCCCCGCGTCATAGAGGAGTTTCCAGAAGCGGTTCGAGTAGCCGGCGAAATGGTGGCCGATGGCGGAGGACCGGAGTCCGGGATTGATGCCGACGAACAGCACCCGCACGCCAGGTGGGATGCGGTCGGGCAGGCGTTGCATCAGATCTGATCAGTCGGCAAGCGCCTTGAAGAGCTGATTGAAATCGGCCTTGGCGATCTCCACGAAGACCCCTTTTGTCCCTCCCACACACACGGCCATATCGCCGCCGCCATACGCCCAGAACTTCGGAGGCAACCAGCTCATGTTCGTGTACATGTGCGAGTACGCTTTGGCCAAGGTATTGAACATGATGCTGACGGTGTTGCAGAACTGGGCGGTCATGCCCGCCTGGTCCTGCGGCATCGACATGGCCGACCTGAAGTTCACCAGTTCGCCGGCCAGCGTGAATTCGCCTGCTGCCATCACTCCCTTGATCTGCATAAGCTGATCTAGCGTCGCCATAGGTCACCTCCTCACTGAACATCAGCATACGCCGGCTTGCTCGCGTATGCAGTAAAGGTACTCTCAGACCGGACGACCTTCCTGTCGACGGTTCACTGCTCGCCCCCGCCACAGCGAATAGATCGCTGGGATGACCAGCAGGGTTAGGACCGTCGAGGTGACCGGAGTGTTGCTTCTAAGGTGGAGTGCTAGGTTTAGCGTGGAGGCTGTCGCGTCACAGATCTCCGGCCATTCATCGTTTAATGAGAATGAAACGGCAGCTCATCATGGGCATGCTCCCCGATGCGATGATGGGTCTCCCCCGACGCTGTCAGTGGGTCCAGATGAATAGTGGCGTTCGACAGGTACTGTAACTGGTGCAACAACGTATGGCGGACCTCCTTGGCAATATCATGTGCCCGCTCGATCGACAGGGCTAGGTTCACCGCCACATTGAGTTCAGCATGCAAGCGATGCCCTATCCAACGGACGCGGGCTTCGGTGACCTCCGCCACTCCAGATGTCTCGCGGGCTGCCTCCCGGATTTCCTCCACGACTTGGGGATCAACAGCGTCAAGGAGTCGCAGAAAGACCGCTTTGCCTGATTCCCATGCCATTTTGAGAATGACGAGGGCGATCAGCACACCCACGAGAGGATCGACGAATGGATAGCCCAACCAAACGCCCCCCACGCTTCCCAACACGCCCAAGCTGGTCAAGCCATCAGCACGGGCGTGATATCCGTCAGCGACCAGGGCTGCGCTGCCAATTTCCTTGCCAACCTTAAGGCGAAGCCGAGCCACCGCCTCATTCCCGAAGAAGCCGATCAGAGCAGCGATCAGGACTGCGGGCAGGTACTCGACTGATGTGGGATGGCGCAGCCCCTGAAGAGATTGATACCCGACAGCCAGAGCGCTGAAGAGAATGATGAGGACGATGGCAACACCTGCTAAGTCCTCGACTCGCCCGTATCCATAGGTGAAACGGTTGGTGGGTTTTCGTCGTATCAGCAGGAAAGCAAACCAGAGAGGTAGCGCCGTGAGGGCATCCCCTAAGTTATGCAGCGTGTCGGCAAATAGTGCGACGCTGCCGGATAGCCAGACAATGCCGCCTTGCACGAGGGCCGTGATGAAGAGCCAGAAAAACGACCACTTGATCGCCCAGATTCCGCGCTCGCTCGTGAGAATATGAGGATCCGTAACGCCGTGGGTGTGATCATGGTGGTGCGAGTCATGGTTGTGGACTGGAACGCTCATTTTCGGTTGCCGAATATATTTCTTTTGAACCGCAAAGAGGATACGCCGGATCCAGTGAAAAACCAAGGGCGGGAATGGGCATGGCAAATGCGCTGATAGAGAGCAGGGATCACTAGCAGTGTCAACGCCGTGGACGTGATCAGTCCGCCGATGACCACGGTTGCAAGCGGGCGCTGGACTTCGGCACCCATGCTGGTCGCCAGGGCCATGGGCAGGAAGCCCAAGCTTGCAACCAGGGCCGTCATCAAAACGGGGCGAAGCCGGTCTATTGCTCCTTGTGTTACGGCTTCGTTCGTTGGAAGGCCCTCCGCCTCAAGGTTCCGGATGTGACTGACGAGCACCACGCCGTTCAGCACGGCGATTCCGAACAGCGCGATAAATCCGACCGCCGCCGAGATGCTGAGCGGGAGGCCGCGCAGCCAGAGTGAGAGTATCCCGCCCGAGAGCGCCAGCGGCACATTAAGGAAGATCAGCACGGCCGGTCGAAGCTCCCCGAAGATCACCGACAGGACACCCAAGATCAAAACCAGCGTGACTGGAATGATTACCGCGAGCCGACGTGAGGCTTCCTGAAGATGCTGGAATTGCCCACCCCATTCCAAGTAATACCCTGTCGGCAGCACCACCGCCTCCTGCACGGCCCGCTGAGCGTCCGCCACAAAGCTGCCCAAGTCCCGCCCCCGGATGTTGCATTCCACGACGATTCGTCGCTGAACATGCTCCCTGCTCACCTGGGCGGGTCCGCTATCAACCCGGATTGAAGCCACGCGCGAAAGGGGCACCAGTTCGCCGTGGGCAGTCGGCAGCAGCAGGTTTCCCAATGTCGCTGGATCGGTGGACACCGCCTCCGCCAGCCGGACAACAAGGTCAAAGCGTCGCTGCCCCTGGAGCACGGTTCCCACGACATGCCCCACACGCGCAGCCTGGACCAGGGTCAGGACATCGTCGGCAGTCAGGCCATAGCGCGCAATCTCGTCCCGGTCCACGATAACTCGGAGCAGCGGGAGTCCGGCTACCTGCTCCACTTTCACATCCGCCGCGCCCCGGACTTTCTCTAATGCCCGAGCCACCATGTCGGCCTTCTCGCGGAGCACGTCTATGTCCTCGCCGAAAATCTTGATCGCCAAGTCGGAGCGCGTACCTGCAATCAGCTCATTGAACCGCATCTCAATCGGTTGCGTGAAGCCAAGGCCGACCCCAGACACCGCCTCCAGGATAGCCGGCTTCATTTTCGCGATGAGGTCTTCCTTCGTCAGGGCGGTGATCCACTCGCTCTGGGGTTTCAGAATCACGAAGACATCCGAGAGTTCGATCCCCATCACATCAGTGGCTATTTCAGGACTCCCGGTCCGTGTCACAACTTTAACCACTTCGGGAAAGCGGCGGAAGGCTCTCTCGATCTGAAGGGATGTCGCCACCGATTCGCTCAGCGAAACACTCGGTAATCGCCAGACATTGATGGCAAGATCCCCTTCATCCAGCCGAGGCACGAACACGACGCCCAGACCCCATCCGATCCCCAGGCTTACCACAAACAACCCCACAGCGGGAGCCACGACCCATACCGATCGCCTCATGGCCCACCGGAGACAGGGCTCATAAGTCCGTCGCAATAGTCCAAGTACCCGCGTCTCGTCGTGTGCCGGGTTGGCCCGCACGAACCAGAAAGCCAGGACCGGCGTGACGGTCATTGCAAGCAAGAGGGATCCGGCCAGGGCCAGGGTCACGGTCAGCGCCATGGGACGGAACATCTTCCCTTCAAGCCCGATGAGTGTCAGGATGGGCGTGTAGACAAGGATGATGATCCCAACAGCGAAGGCCACGGGTCGGAGCACCTCTCGCGCTGCCGCCTGGATCTCCGACAGCCGTTCTTCAGGCGACATGGCGCTCTTTCGGCTCAGGCGCCGGAGAATGTTGTCCACCATCACGACCGAGCCATCAACCAGCAGCCCGAAGTCAATCGCGCCCAGGCTCATAAGATTCCCAGAGATCCCCGCCTGGACCATCCCAGTGAAGGCGATCAGCATGGAGAGCGGAATAGCCGACGCCACAATCAGCCCGGCCCGAAGATCGCCCAGAAAGATAAACAGTACCGCGATGACCAGCAGTCCCCCTTCTGCGAGATTGTTGCGGACGGTCCGGATGACCTTCGAGACGAAGAGGCTCCGATCGTAAAACGGTTCGATGGTCACGCCGGACGGGAGCGTCGCCTGGATTTCCTTGATCTTGGCCTTGACGCGCTCGACGACTTGCTGCGCATTCTCTCCAGCCAGCATCTGAACCATGCCGATCACAGTCTCCCCATCTCCCATCGCTGTGGCCGCACCGATCCGCAGAGCCGGAGCTTCCTTGACCTCAGCCACGTCCCTCACGAAGATGGGTACGCCGCCGGGTCCGTGATCTATGACGATCCGTGCCAGGTCAGACACATTCGTAGCCAGCGCCTCGCCACGGATGAGTAACTGTTCGCGTTGGTGCTCGATATACCCGCCCCCGGCAATCGCGTTATTCCGCTCCAGCGCCTCGAACACCTGCCGGAGCGACAGCTTGAACGACAGGAGCCTGGCAGGATCAACCACAACCTGATACTGCTTCGCTTCGCCGCCCCAGATATTGACCTCGACGACGCTCGGTACTGCCCGCAGGCGCATTGCGATGTCCCACTCCAGGATTGTCCGCAGGGTCATGGCGCTGTAACCCCCGCCCTTGATGGTGAAGTGGTACACCTCGCCCAGGCCGGTAGTCAGCGGCCCCATGATTGGGCGGCCATACCCAGGCGGGATACGTTCCATAGCCAGAGCGAGTCGCTCGTTCACCAACTGACGGACAAAGTAGCGGTCCAGCCTGTCCTCAAAGATAGCGGTCACGGCCGACAGGCCGTAGCGTGATACCGAGCGCAATTCGCGTAAGCCGGGAAGTCCGCTCAGGGATGCTTCGATCGGAAAGGTCACGAACTGCTCGACTTCGACAGGACCCAGAGCCGGCGAGCGCGTCAGTATCTGGACCTGGACCGGCGTCAGGTCCGGCATGGCATCAATGGTCAGACGGCTCAGTGACCACAAGCCTGCCGCCACGACGAGAACCGTCGAGACGAACGTGAAGAAGCGGTAGCGGAGCGAGAGGGTCAGCAAGCGATCCACGTTACTCCCCTTCGCCCGGCTGGATGGCCTCTTTGAGCAGCACGTTCTTGAGGTCGAAGACGCCCTCAACGACGACGCGCTCGCCCGCTGTCAGGCCTTTCCTGACTTCAACCCAGCCACCACCTTCTCGCCCGACTTCGATGGGTACGAAGGCATAGCCGGTCGCACGCTGGACGAACACCCCGCGGACCTTGTCCGCCACGGTGACTGCCGAGGCCGGCACGGCCAAGGTCGGCGGCCCCTCGAAGGTCATCCGCACTTCTACAAACTCATTCGGCTTCAGACGACTGCTCGGGTTTGATACATCCAAGCGCACGCGGATCGTGCGGGTAGCCTCATCCGCGATGGGGGACAAATAGCTGAGCGGAGCTTTCACCGGCTCGCTCCCTTTCGGCATAATCGTCCCGATATCCCCGGGTTTGAAGAGCCGCGCCTGCTCAAGAGGCAGGTTGGCGAACACCCACACATGACTCGTATCCACGATCTCGAAAAGCGCTGTTCCTGGAGAGACGCCCTGGCCCAAGACTACGTTCTGTTGCACAACGGTCCCGCCGATCGGCGATCTGAGGACGTACCGGTGACTTTCTTCGTGAACCGCTCGTTCCAGGTCACGCAGCTCCTCCTCGGTGAGCCCCATATTGAGGAGCTTCTCCCGAACGTGCTGATAGCGGGCCTTGGCTTCAAGATGGCGGCTGCGCTCCTCCACCAACCGACGCTCAGAGACGATGCCTTCGGCTGAGAGCTTCTCGGTCCGGCGGAAATTGCTCTCCGCCGCATCCGTCTGAGCCTTCGACACGAGGTATTCCTGGACCAGTTCGTCGAGGCGTAGGCTCCCGATCGCCGCCAACGGTTGCCCCACCCGAACGCGATCTCCAAGGAACGCGTTGAGATGTTCCACCTTGCCTTCGATGCGCGGGGACACCTTCGCGACTCGCTTGAGGTCCAGCGTCACTTCTCCCGGCGCCGTCACGACTTCCGGAACGACGCGAGACGCAACAGCCTCTGTCCGAAGACGGTTCCGTACCACCGGCGGCGCCTGCACTACTGTCTTGCCGCTGATCCGTGCAGGAGACTCGGCTGGTTTGACCGGATGCTCACTGCCGTGGTCCCCACAGCCCACGAACGCCAGAGCCACCACTGCGACTAACCATCCGGGCTTTATCCGCCGTCCGGTTTTCATGGCAGCCCTCCCGTCAGCCGCTCCAGTTGAGCGAGGGCCGTGGCGAGATCTACCTGCGCCTGGTAGTACTCACGGATCACCTGAAACGCCACGCGCTGGGCGTCCAGCAGTTCGAGCAGGCTCATCTCCCCCAACTGATAGCTCTTGCGGGCAATCTCACGCGCCTCCTCGGATTGGGGCAGAATGCCTTTGCGGAACAAATCGAGTTGCCCCTTTGTGATGCGATATTGTTCGTAGGCTTGCGTGATGCCCCTGGTTAGTACTAAACGAGCTTGCCGCGCCTCCGCCTCGGCTCTTCGGGCAGCCGCGGTGGCCTCGGCGATCTCCCCCTGTCGCTGCGACCAAAGCGGCAACGGGATTGCGAGCCCTGCCCGGTAAGTCTCTCGATCGATCTCACGGTCAAAGCCGCCGAAGAGAGACACATCCGGCACGCGGGAGGCTTTGGCCTGATCCAAAAGCGCGGCGCGCCGTGTTCGGTCCCGTTCGTGGGCTTGGACAATCGGGTGCCCGCGCATTGCCCCCTCCAGAAGGTTCCCCAACGACAACTCTGCGGGCCCCTCCGGAAACTCACCCGATATCTCGAAATCTCCCTCCAAGCCTCCACCCACGACGGCCGTCAAAGCCGCCCTGGCTTGGGCCACACGACTGCGCGCCCGCTCCACTTCTTTGGTGGCACGTTGAAGTTCGACCTCCGCTTTGACTCGCTCAAACTTCGCGGCCTCCCCGGCCTCGACCCGCTTGCGCGCAGTCGCGGCCAGTTGCTCGACCGCTGATAACGTCTGGAGGGTCAGCGTTCGTTCCTGCTGGGCTCCCAAGAGGGCGTAGAAAGCTGACGCCACATCGGCCGTGACACGAAGCACTGCCTCCTTTCGCTCAAACTCACTGACCTCGACGCCCTGCTCTGCGGCCTTAATGCGAGCCGAGCGTTTGGGGACCCACTCAAGAGGCTGGCTGAATCGAACACTCTCCTCTGTGCCACGGTTCGGTGGGCCCTCCAAAGCACGTCCAGGCCCCGCCTCCACTTTCAATTCCGGGTTGGGGTAGGCTTTGGCCCCAATCAACCGACCCCGACTCGCTCCCGCATCGGCCTCAACCACAGCAAGTGAAGGATTCCGTTCCAGGGCGATGGACAACAGTTGGACCAAGTCATATTGAACACGGAGCGCCTGTGACTCGGCCCCGTGTGCATACTGGACGCTCCAAAGCAGTCCCCCAACGACGATTGAGACAATCCGACGCATAGTCGCCACCTCAATGTCGGGAACCACCTCAGGTTCGGCGAGGAGGGAACAATTCCTCAGCACCGAGCGCGGCGGCTCACCGTGTTAGAACGAACGATGAAGACTTAAGGCGTGATCAGATTGCGGACAGAGGGGGAGCGCGAGAAGAGAGGTTGGCGGAGAGAATAACTGAGGCAAGAGGTTCAACCGAAGACTCGGCAGTAAAGACAGAAATGCGGTGGACGCAATCGTCTTCTGCCACAAGAGGCACAACCTGCACCAGAGCTGGTTTTCCTGAATTCCGATCCGGCGACGAAGCGAGCAGGGAGAAGGCCACCTCGGGATGGTCAAAGACGTGAGCGGACGAGCCAATGACCAGCCCATGTCCTTCGGCGTTCGCAGGGGGAGCAACAATTCCTTCAGACCCGTGCCCATACTCGCACGGAAGATCAGCAGCGATGACCGTGTGGAGAACTCCACCGTGGGTATGACCGGGCTGACCGTGGTGATGGTCCGCCTCCGGGTGCACGTGAACCAGCGGAACGGCCATCATCCAGACCGTCAACCACGCGAGGATCACCAGGCGCGGCCACAACACATGCGAGAGCAAATGATGCATAGGCCTATTCCAATCTCGATCTCGGCAGAACCGTAGCACACGACACTGTTGGGGTCAAATGGGTCTCTGAGGGTCCACCCCTCACCCTCCCCTCTCCCCCGAAACGGGGGCGAGGGTATTCCGTTTCACCTCTCGCCAGCGCCACAGTGCATAGATCACCGGGATCACCAATAAGGTAAGCACCGTCGTGCTGACCATCCCACCGATCATGGGCGCGGCGATGCGCTTCATCACATCGGCGCCGGTGCCGGTCGTCCACATGATCGGGAGCAAGCCTCCGATGATTGCCGAGACGGTCATCATCACGGGCCGCACCCGTTGCGCGGCGCCTTCCACGATCGCTTCGTAGAGGTCCTGGCGCGTCGCCATCCGGTCCTCGCGCACGCGCCGTTCGAAGGCCTCATCGAGATAGACCAGCATGATCACGCCGGTCTCCGCCGCAACGCCCGCCAGCGCGATGATCCCTACCCAGACCGCCACGCTCAGGTTATAGCCGAGATAGTGGAGATACCAGAACGCGCCGATCACAGCGAAGGGGACCGACAGCAGCACGAGCAGGGACTTGGCGAGGGACCTGAAATTGAGGTAGAGCAGCAGGAGGATCAGCGCCAGGGTGAGCGGCCCGATCAGCTTCAGTCGCTCTTCGGCCCGAACCAGATGCTCGTACTGGCCGGTCCACAGCAGGCTGTAGCCGGGAGGCATCGTGATCCGCTGGCTGACCACCCGCTTGGCGTCCTCGACATAGCCGCGCAGGTCACGGCCGCTGACCGACACCGAGATGAGCCCGGCTAAGGCGCCACCTTCATCGGAGATGGACGGCGGCCCTTTGGTGACGACGATCTCCGCGATTTGCCCCAGGGGGATCTGCGCTCCCGAGGGCGTGGGGATCAGCACCCGCTTGAGACGATCCGGATCGTCCCGCAGCTCGCGCTTATAACGGACACTGACCGGATACCGTTCACGTCCTTCGACCGTCGTCGTTACATTTTCCCCGCCGATGGCCGAGGTGATCAAAGTCTGCACATCGCCCACGTTGAGCCCATAGCGGGCCGCCTCGCGCCGGTTGACGATCAGGTCGAGGTAATAGCCTTCGTTCAGCCGCTCCGCGAAAGCGCTGCGCGTGCCGGGCACGCTCGCCAGCACGCGCTCGATCTCCTTCCCGATGGCTTCGATCTGCTTGAGGTCAGGCCCCAGCACTTTGATACCCACGGGACTGCGCACGCCGGTCGTAATCATCTCGGTGCGCGTCTGGATCGGCATCCACCAGATGTTCGGAAACCCCGGGATGCGCAGGCGCGCATCCATCTCGTCCAGCAGGCGGTCCCAGGTCATCCCGGCCCGCCATTGCGATTCCGGCTTGAGTGTCACCGTAATTTCGGCCATGCCGGTGAAGGCCGGATCGGTCGCGGTCGTCGCCTTACCCATCTTTCCGAACACCCGCTCCACTTCCGGGAATTCCTTCAGCAACCGGTCCTGCACCTGCAGGACTTTGGCGCCCTCCGGGATCGACAGCCCCGGCACGGTGGTGGGCATGTAGAGGATCGTCCCTTCATTCAACGGCGGCATGAACTCGGCTCCCAGGCGCGCGAACACAGGAATCGTCAACCCCATGGCTGCAATCGCCAGCGCGAGGACCAGCCAGCGGACCCGTAGCGCCCCAGACAGCAAAGGCCGATAGAGGGTGATCAGCAGCCAGTTCAGAGGATTGCGGGTCTCCGCCCGAATGCGCCCACGGATCAGCGCCACCATCAGGACCGGCGCCAGCGTGACCGAGAGCGCGGTCGCGAACAGCATCGCAAAGGTCTTGGTGTAGGCCAGCGGTGTGAACAATCGCCCTTCCTGGGCCTGCAAGGCAAAGATGGGCAGGAACGACACGGCGATCACCAGTAGCGAGAAGAACAACGGGCGGCCGACTTCCTTCGCCGCGTTGATGATCGTCTCGGTGCGGTCAGCCGATGGGTTTTGCTCCAGCCGCTTGTGCGCGTTTTCGACCATCACGATCGCGGCATCCACCATGGCGCCGATGGCGATCGCGATCCCGCCCAGGGACATGATGTTCGAGGTCACTTTCAGGTACGCCATCGGGATGAAGGACAGCAGAACAGCCACGGGGAGGATCAGGATCACCACCAGGGCGCTGCGAAAGTGAAAGAGAAAGAGGGTCGCAATCACGCTCACAATGATGCTCTCCTCCACCAGCTTCTCGCGCAGCACCGCAATGGCCCTGAGGATCAGGTCAGACCGGTCATAGGTCGGGACTATCCGAACGCCATTCGGCAGCGAGGGTTTGATCTCTTCCAGGCGCGCTTTCACCCGCTCGATGACGCCCAGCGCGTTCTCACCGGCCCGCATGATGACCATGCCCCCGACGGTCTGCCCCTTCCCGTCCAACTCGGCGACGCCACGGCGCTGCTCCGGTCCCAATTGCACCCGGGCGATGTCCCGGACGAGGATCGGGGTGCCGCGGCCATCCGTGCCGACCGTCACGAGCTCGATATCCTCGATTGAACGAAAGTAGCCCAGTCCCCGGATCACGTACTCCGTGCCGGTCATCTCCAGGACGCGCCCGCTCACCTCGGCATTGCTGTTGCGGACGGCTTGAATGACTGTCGTGATGGGCAGCCGATAGGCCGCCAGCGTGTTGGGGTCTACTTCGATCTGATATTGCTTGACGAATCCGCCGACCGACGCCACTTCAGCGACCCCAGGAACGCTCTCCAGCTTGTAGCGGAGGTACCAGTCCTGGAGGCTCCGGAGTTGCGCGAGATCGTGCGCCCCGGATTCATCCACTAGGGCGTACTGATAGACCCACCCAACGCCGGTCGCGTCCGGCCCCAGGGTCGGCGTGATCCCCACCGGCAGCTTGCCGGTCAGCTTCTGCATGTACTCCAGCACGCGGCTCCGGGCCCAGTAGAGGTCAATGTGGTCCTGGAAGATCACGTACACGTAGGAGAACCCGTATTCCGACACGCCACGGACCCGTTTGACGCCAGGGGCCGCGAGCAGGGAGGTGACGATCGGGTACGTGATCTGGTCCTCGATCAGCGTAGGGCTCCGCCCCGGCCACTCGGTAAAGACGATCGCCTGCACATCCGACAGGTCCGGGATCGCATCAAGCGGCACTGCGAAGACCGCCCACACCCCACCAGTCATCAGCAACAGTACGCCCAGGATCACCAGGACCGGGTTGCGTGCGCTTTTTTCGATGAGCCGTGCAATCACGTGACTACATGCCTCCTCCAGCAACAGCGAGCTGAAACTTTTCGGAGATCGGAGGCA
>Ga0137374_10008134_pt1 | contig 12417 bp, 11 predicted proteins | sample SagtaG_20_FD_104811 | JGI IMG/M metagenome (GOLD analysis project Ga0137374, IMG submission 104811) | Vadose zone soil microbial communities from Sagehorn Ranch, Mendocino, California, USA - Sage1_R_100_16 metaG | ecosystem: Environmental > Terrestrial > Soil > Vadose zone | place: USA...
GAGCTGCTGGTAGCCACCGATGTGGCGGCGCGCGGCCTGGATATCGAGCAGATCTCGCATGTGATCAACTACGACATGCCACTCGACCCCGAGATCTATGTCCACCGGATCGGCCGCACCGGCCGCGCCGGCCGCACCGGCAGCGCGATCACGCTGGTCACACCGCGCGAGCGGCGCATGCTGCGGACGATCGAGCGCATGACCGGCGCGCCCGTGCAGCGCCTGCGCCTGCCGACGATCTCCGATGTGGTCGCACGGCGGCGCGAGTCATTCAAGGAGACATTGCGCGAGACTGTGATGGGCGGCGGGCTGGAGCCATACCTGATTATGGCCGAGCAGCTGGGCGAAGAATATAGCCCGACCGACCTGGCGGCGGCGGCGTTCAAGCTGCTGCTCGATCAGTCGCTGATGGAGACCGAGGACACGCTGGCCGGGCACGAGCAGGAGCGCTTCGACGAGGATCGCGGCGGCCGGCCGCAGCGGCGTGGGCCTCGCGACTTCGGGCCGGAGCGCGGCATGACCCGGCTGTACATCGACGCCGGGCGCGATGATGGCGTGCGACCCGCCGATATCGTCGGCGCGATCGCCAACGAGGCCGGCATCCCCGGCCGCGCGATCGGCGCAATCGAGCTGTTCGAGCGCTTCGCGCTGGTAGAGGTTCCCGGCAACCTATCGGAGAAAGTGCTGCGCGCGCTCTCGCGCACGACCCTCCGCGGGCGGAAGATCACGCCGAGCGTGGCGCGGCCGCAGCGGTAGCATACCAGAAAAGGAGACAAGGAGACAGGGAGATCATACACATCTCCTTGTCCCCTTGTCCCAAAATCACCACTTCCCGCCGCCACCCCCGCCAACCCCAAAGGCCTGTCTCGGCGTCAAAAACTCCGTCACCTCGGCGTTGAACGCCTCGGGCGCCTCCATGTTGGACAGGTGGCCCGCGCCGGGAATCTCGGCGAGCCGGCAGCCGGGGATGGCGTTGAACATGGCCTCGGCCTCGCTCGGCGGCGTCAGCGCATCCTCGGCGCCGACGATCACCAGCGTTGGCACGTCGATCGTCGCCAGCAGCGGCGTGGAGTCGGGGCGGGCGGCCATGGCGCGCAGTGCGGCGGCGATGCCGGCGCGGTCGTTCGATTCGATGATGGCGCGCACCTGGTCGCGCAGCGCGGCCGGGGCGTTGGGCGAAAGCAGCTTGGGCAGCATCTGGTCGGCGATCGCGCTGGGCCCTTGCTCCTCGGCCAGCCTGGCGTTCTTCTCGCGGCCCTGCCTGCCTTCCTCGCTATCCGCGCCAGCGCGCGTATCGGCCAGGATCAGCGCGGCGACCCGCTCACGATGACGCCGCCAGAGCGCGAAGCTGATGTAGCCGCCCATCGACAGCCCCGCGACCGTCGCGTTTTCGATCGCCAGGTGGCCGAGCAGCGCGGCCATGTCGTCGGCGTGCTGGTCGAGGCTGGTGGCGCCGCTGCCGCGCGCGGAGGCCCCCAGGCCGCGCAGGTCGGGCGCGATCACTCGGTGGTGCGGCGAGAAGGCCGCGACCTGGCGCTCCCACATCACGCCGTGTAGCGGAAAGGCGTGGATGAATAGAATCGGCTGGCCGGCGCCCTCGTCGCGGTAGGCTATGTCGATGCCGTTGATTGTGGCAATCTTCATGGTGCTGCTCCTCTTGCGGGATAACTCCTGTTATTGATTCGATTCGGAAGATATGAAGACTCCATCTTCCATTGTTCCAGCGAAGGCAATCCCATCGTGCTCAAAGCCCGGTGAGAGCGCCAATGTTGATATGAACGGCGAGGGCAAAGGGAGGATGGAGCTGCTCCAACTCTCACCGCCATCACACGAGGTGATGATTGCGCCATGAACTCCGGCTAGTACACGGCCATCGCGCTGAAATCCAGGTGAAGGTATGACGCTCGTCACAGCGATTGGCAGATCTGGGTTGAGCGATTCAAAGACCGTGTGCCATGTTAGGCCGCCATCGTTTGATCGGCGCAGACCGCGTGTGTGCGCAGCAAAGTAGGCGCCCGAGGCGCCATCGACGGAGGCAACCGCCAATCCGTACATGAACTCCTGTAGTTCCTGGGGGAGCGGGCTCGCCATCATAGCCTTTCTACCAGGGCGAAAGCTCAACGATTGTCTTCGTCTTGGCTGCCAGGAGTGCCGCTTCAATAACTGCGATATTTGCTAGCCCGCGCTCACCCGGGATCACGGGTGTGCCGCCACTTAATACGCACTCCGAGATATGCTCGATCTGTGGCACATAGACATTGACCGTTGGTAAAACGAAACTGGTGCTATCATGCCCCTGCTGAAGATGCAAATCGCCAGCAAACTCACGACCCCACCAGGCATTACTGCGGATCGAGCCGCGTGTTCCCTGGATCTCCAGCCCATTCTGATTGCAGGTGTAATGCGACTGGAGGGTTCCATGCACACCAGAGGCAAACTCGAGCAGCAGTGTCGCGCTCACATCGCCCGCATACTCGGGCAGGCGGCTACCAACCACCGCTCCCACACGCCGCACCGGACCGAGGAGGCGTATGATCGCGTCGACTGCGTGAACACCCATGTCGACAAGCGCGCCTGATCCTTCTTTGGCGATGTCGGTTTCCTGCCAATGGGTATCTGGACGTGCTACAAAGGAGGCCGAGATAGTGGCGCTGATTACTTCGCCGATTGCGCCAGCAGCCAGTAATTCGCGTGCCTTGACCATCGGCGCAGTCCACTCCATACACTGTGCCACTGCCAGCACAACGCCATTCGTGCGCGCCGCATCGATCATCTGCTGGCACGCAGCAACTGAGGGCGCCATGGGTTTCTCGCTGATAACATGCAGGCCACGTTGTGCTGCCGCAACTGCATAGGGCGCATGCTGGGTGACGGGTAGCACCAGAAAGACACCATCGACGACACTTAAGTCGATGGCATCGATCGCGGTATAGTGGCGTGGCGCTCCAACACGCGCCGCTGCAGCTGCCGCACGCGCCTCGTCCCGGCTCACAATCGCTGCTAACGCGGCATTACTAGCCAGATTAATGCCACGCGCGATCCAATCGAGTGCAAAGTTGCTCGTCCCGACAACAGCCCACTGTACTTTTCGCATGCCAATACCTCTCTTAAAACATCCCGGTAGGGGTTTGGGGGCGGCTTCGCCGCCCCCAAACCCCTACCATTGGGATGATTATTTAGACGCACGTCCCTAAGAACCACGGAACTATGGCTCAAACGAGAGTTCCGGTAGTTTGGTATGAATGAGCACATCCACGGTCAGCGCCAGTGCTGCACTAGCGACAGCGCTATGGAGAGCTTCCTGGAGCACATCCGCCGAGTCGATAATTCCAGCCTCGGACATCACGACAACCTGCCCGGTCTGTACCTCAAGGCCATATCCAGGCCCAGCCTGATCGATGGTCGTCATCCACCGGCTCGGATCATACCCAGCATTCCAGAGAATCGTGCGGGTTGGCTCTTCTAGCGCCCGGATCAGGATTCGATAGGCGGATCGTAAACAGTGTGGCGAGTGCCTGCTCAGATACCTCGCGCGCAATAATCAGCAGGTTCTCGATCTGAGCCGAGTCGATTGCATGCAACAGCGGGATCAGTTCAGCATTCGCGATTCCGTGCGCCCGCCGCGCGGGCGCGGCTATGCCCCCTGAATCGCCGCAAACGCCTCGGCTGCCGCCGCGATCGTCTGCGCCACCAGCGCGTCGTCGTGCGCCAGCGAGACAAAGGCGGCCTCGAACTGCGATGGTGCGAGGTAGACACCGCGATCAAGCATGGCGTGGAAGAAGCGGCCGAAGCGTGCGGTGTCGGCGTGAGAGCGAGCGCCGGCATAATCGTGGATTGGCTCGGCGGCGAAGAAGAAGCCCCACATGCTGCCGGCCGCGCCGGCCTGGAGCGAAATGTCGGCCGCCTGGGCCGCGCGCGTGAAGCCAGCGCACAGCGCGGCTGTGACCTGACTCAGCCGCTCGAACACACCCGGCGCGCTGATCGCCCGCAGAGTGGTGATTCCGGCGACCATGGCCAGCGGGTTGCCCGAAAGCGTGCCGGCCTGATAGACCGGGCCGGCCGGCGCGATCAATTCCATTATGTCACGCCGCCCGCCGTAGGCAGCTGCTGGCAAGCCTCCGCCGATCACCTTACCCAAGCATGTTATGTCCGGCTTCACACCATAGCGCGCCTGCGCGCCGCCGTAGGCCACCCGAAATCCAGTCATCACCTCATCGAAGATCAGCAGCGCGCCGTGCTGATCGGCCAGGCGGCGCAGGCCAGGCAGGTAGCCATCGCGCGGGGCCACGAAGCCCATGTTGCCGACCACCGGTTCGACAATGATCGCGGCCACTTGCTCGCTGTGGAGATCCAGCAGCGCGGCCAGCGCATCGAGATCATTGAACGGCGCGGTCAGCGTATCGGCGGTGGTGGCGGGCGTCACGCCGGGGCTATCCGGCAGGCCAAGCGTGGCGACACCCGAGCCGGCCTGCACCAGGAACTCATCGGCGTGGCCGTGGTAGCAGCCGGCGAACTTGACGATTTTGGCACGCCTGGTGTATGCGCGTGCCAGCCGAACGGCGCTCATGGTCGCCTCGGTGCCGGATGAGACGAAGCGCACCAGCTCGACCGCCGGCATAGCCTGGGTGATCAGCCGCGCCAGCTCGCTTTCCAGCTCGGTCGGCGCACCGAAGGATGTGCCGCGTGCGGCCTGGGCCGCGATCGCCGCCACCACATCCGGGTGCGCGTGGCCCAGGATAAGCGGCCCCCACGACAGCACATAGTCGATATAGCGATTGCCATCCACATCGACCAAATGCGCGCCCGCGCCATGATCGATGAAGCGCGGCACACCGCCGACGCCGCGAAACGCGCGCACCGGGCTGTTCACGCCGCCGGGTATTAAGCTCTTCGCTTCGTCAAAGAGTTGGGACGAACGAGTAGTAGCGCTCATACGTTTCTCCTGCAGATTCAAAAACAGTTTCAGGAAACATGGTTGTTACGAACGCAGCCGTACGTTATCTTCTTTTTGTGTTTCGTTTTTGCGCTCTGCGAGCGCAAAAACGAAACACGGATAAAATGGCAAGCACCATGCTGCCGGCTCCCCTGAGCCTGCCTGCCCTGAGCAGGTTGAAGGGACGAAGGGCAGACTAAAAGACGTTTGCGTGCGGCACCGCGTACGTCCTGTCATTGATCGGCAATCGCTCGAAGAGATCGCAGCACATGCTGCGGATCGATAGCGGCGACATCGGTCGTGTCGAGCGCCACGTAGGCCCCGCCGATATCAAACTTTCCGTGGGTTATGTAGTGTTCTTTGGAAAACTGCGGCACAAACTCATCGTAGCTCACGTTGTCAGTATGGCCCGGGTGCCGCTCGATCGAGAAAGCGCGCTGCCTGTACCGCTGAACCAACACAGCGCTATCGGCCACGCATTGAATCTGAAACGGCTCGAAATCGTATTTCTGCCGCAGCGCTCGGAAGCGCATGTTGGCCTGCTCAGGGTCGAAATTGCTCTCCACGATGCAAGAGCGTCCGAAGCCAACATGCATCTCCAACACATAATACAGCAGATCATAGCTGGCCCGGCCGAGCTTACGCGACCATTCGCGATCGGACCAGCCCAGGCTATCGAACAGAAGCTCCTTCAGCCCATCGCGATAGATCAGCGGCAGGTGTAGCTCGCACGAAAGCCATTTCGCCAACGTGGTCTTACCCGCGCCGGGAAGGCCGCTAACGATAATCAGCAATGGTTTGTTCGTCAGTTTTCCCTCCTCGCACCAGCAGCGCCGCCAGCGCCGCCCCAAACCATGCAAGGCCAGCGCAGACAAGCATCACAACCCGATAAGCATCAACGAATGCTAGCCGGATCGCCAGCCGGATCGCTGCGCCCTGCTCGGGTGTCACACCGGCCGGCACGCTGGTCGCCCCAAGCCGAGCTGAGTCGGACTGAAGCGTAGCGCGGATGGTAGCGGGAAGGCCAAGCGTTGCCGTGCGCTGATCCAGCGCGCCGGCGAACACAGACAGCGCCAGCGCGCCCACGATCGCGATCGCCAGCACGCCGGCGGTGCGCGAGACGGCGTTGTTGATCCCCGATGCGGTTCCCGCATAATGAGCCGCCAGCGTGCCCATCACCGCCGCAGTCAGGGGCGCGACGGTGATCGCCATGCCGACCCCAAAGATCAGAGTCCCAGGAAAGAAGGTCGTCCAGTAGCTGGGTGGGCCAGCGGTCAGACCGACAAAGGCCAACAGCAGGAACGCTAGGCCGGCCAGCGCCGGGCCGGCGATCAGCGGCAGGCGCGGGCCGTAGCGATCGGCCAGCCCGCCGGTGAGGCGCGAAAGCACCGAGATCAGCACCGCGAACGGCGTAAACGCCAGGCCGGCGAGCGATTGCGAATAGTTCTGCGCCTGCACCAGATTCAGCGATAAGAAGAACATGCCGACGCTGAGCGCGCCATACAGAAATAGCGTCAGCAGGTTCGCCCCGCTGAACGTGCGCGAGCGGAACAGCTGGAGCGGCATCATGGGGTGGTTGCTGCGCGACTCGACGAACACAAAGGCGGCCAATGCAGTCGCGCCGCCGAGCAGCGCGCCAGCCACCGAGGGGGCGCCGAAGCCCAGCCGCGGCGCGGAGATAAAGCCGTAGGTCAGCCCGGCCAAACCAAGCGAGGCCAGCCCAGCGCCAAGGTAATCGATCCCCGGCGCGGCCTGCTCATCGTGGCTTTCGGGCACCTTGAAGAACAACACCAGCAGCGCCGTGACCCCTAGTGGAATATTGATCAGAAAGATGCCGCGCCACAGCCCGGCGTCGGCCAGAAAGCCTCCCAGCAGCGGGCCGGCGATCGTGACCAGCGTCGTGGCCGCCGACCACGTGCCGATCGCGCGCCCACGCCGGTCGTCTCCAAACGAGGCGCTGATGATCGCCAGGCTGCCAGGGATCATCAGCGCCCCACCGACACCCTGCACCACACGCGCGCCGATCAGGATCTCAATCGTCGGCGCCAGGCCACAGGCAAGCGAAGCCAGCAGGAAAAGCCCAATGCCAAGCATGAAGATCTTCTTCCGCCCGAGCTTGTCGCCCAACGATCCACCGACCAGGATCAGCGCAGCCAGCATCAGCAGGTACGCGTTGACGATCCACAGCAGCTGCGCGCCGCTGGCCTGAAGATCGGCCTGGAGCGAGGGCAGCGCGACATTGAGCGCCGAACCGTCGATAAAGGCCATGCTGGAAGCCAGAATCGATGCGAACAGTATCCAGCGCTCAGTCGTCGGCGACGCGCTGCTGGTTGGCTGGTCTAAATGTGTCAGAGTGTTGTCCATCTTCAAGGGTGCATCAAACCAGCACCAGCTCGCCGCGCAGCACTGTCACTGCCTGGCCGCCAACCCGGACGCTCTCTATATCGTCGGGCGGCCCAACCAGCTCGACATTCGCCTGGCCGGGCCGCTGCATCCAATGGCCCTGCTCGGCTACAAAGCGCGGGCTATGGATGAGGTGATAATGCCACAAGTACGCCGCCATTCCGCCGGTGGCCGAGCCGGTGAATGGGTCTTCCATGGCATCGGGCGGCAGCCCGAAGTGGCGCGCGAACGTCTGCCCGGCCGGCGTCAGACCACCCAGGCAAAACAGGTGCGGGCTGAAGAAATCGGATGCGGCGCGCAGCCGCGCGTATGCCGCCATATTCACCTGGGCGCGCTGAAGCGCCGCGTGGTCGCGCAGCGCAATCATCAGCTGTGGCGTGCCGGTGCTGACGGTCTGGATCGGCACATTCGGCAGTAGGTCTTCCGGCGTGAGGCCAAAGGCCGGCAGCACCTCGGCGGCAGAATAAGTCGCCAAGAACTGCGGCTTTTTCTGAGTCATAACAATCTGCTGAACCAGGCCCTGGCTGGCCTGGATATCGACGCGAATTGGCCCGACGCGCAGTTCGAGCATGACCGTGGTCTGATCGCCCGCCAGCGCCAGGCGGCCGGTCTCGATCAGCGCGAAGATTGTCGCGATCGTCGGGTGGCCCGCCATGGGGATCTCCTCGGCTGGCGTGAAGTAGCGCGCGCCCAGATCGGCGACCGACGAGCGAACCACGAACGATGTCTCGGAGAGGTTCATCTCGCGGGCGATCGCCAGCATGGTCGCGTCGTCCAGCGTGTCGGCGTCGAACACGATCGCACAGGGGTTGCCGCCCAGCGGCCGGTCGGTGAAGGCATCGACTTGCATAAAAGGAAATGTTGGCATCGTCCTTTTTCCTGTTCTGCTGATTTAGATCAAAGCCCGCCACGTTTTTACCGCTGCGTCGGCAAGGCAACGCGTCGCGTCAACCAGCGCCATGTGGGTGTCCACACTCGCGCCGACCGCGTTCAGGTCGGTACAGGCCAGCAACAGCGTATCAGCGCCGGCAGAGTGCAAGTCGGCGACCAGATCGTGCCAGAGCCCGCGCGCCGCCGCGCGATCCGAAGAAGACTTGATCGCCAGAATCAGCGCGTCCACACGCGCCTGCCAGGTTTCGCCGGCCAGCAATCGCTTTCCCGCGCGCTCGATCGCATCCTGGTAGATCCGCGATTCGACCGTCGGCCTGGTCGCCAGCAGCGCCACGGTTTTTGAAGCAGCCGGCGGCGCATCGAGCGCCAGATCAATCATATTCAGCAGCGGCACCTGCATGCTGGCAGCCAGCTGTTCGAAATAGATATGCGCGCTATTACACGGCATCGCCACGAACGCCACGCCGGCAGCCTCCAGCTTGCGCAGGCCTGCCACGATCGCCGCCTCCAGCGCGGCATGATCGATCGGCCGATCGATGTAAAACGGCGTCGGCAGCGAGTAGATCAGCATCGGTGGGAAATCGATATCATAGCGCGCGCCGTACTGACGCTGGCACTCATCGACGACCATATCGACGAATGGCGCGGTTGAACGCGGGCCCATGCCGGCGAGAATGCCGATTACCCTTGGATGAGCGTCGCGGCCCATGCGGCCTCTGTATCGGTCAGCGGCGGAACCGGCGGCTGGTGATAATTGAGTATTTGATCATAACCGGCGCGATTATACAAGTCGTGCAACAGCTGGTTCAATGGTAATACTGCGTCGGCCGCATCCGTGCGCAATGGAATTGGTATATCGGGTATCGAATCGTGCAGGCCGAAGAGATAGACTTCAGGGCGCGGACGATCCTGCGACCGGCTGACCACGATTCGATATAAAGGCTGCGAGTCATCCTGCTGGATACGCATTGGGAACGGCTCGCCGGCCCGAAGCAAGTCGATCTCAATCAGGTGCGTCGCGCTCCCTAGCACTTTCAGCCGCTTGCGTTCATACTGGCTGCGCCCCTCGCGGGTAAGCTTATTGGTGGGAGATAGTAGTTCGAGTACGGTGACAACTTCGCCGGTGACGACATCACGAATCTCCAGATATCGTTCGACGACCTCATCAGGCATAACAAGCTCACCAATACGCGGCATCACACGCGTGGCGATCCCAGTTCTCGAAGAAGGAGCTTGTTTCTGATGCGGCCCGGATACTATCACATCGGGCTTGCCAACTAACTCATACTCTTCTGGAGCGAAGACGGCCAGATATATGCGCCGTTCAACAGCCACACGATACTGCGGGCGCACCTGCGGGCCAAGCGAATCAGCAATCGCCACAATCAAACGCGTATGAACGTCTTCCCATAACGCCGGGTGCTCTAGGTAGGGGTCCATGCCGGGAAATGGCGTTGTCATTGCGGCCTCCTTTCGTGCAGTACCCTCATGGTACCGCAGCTCTTGGTTGAACGCAATGCGAACGCGTAGAGACGCAATATATTGCGTCTCTACGCGTTCTCCTCTCTGATCCAGCGCGCGGCCTGTTTGGCGTAGTAGGTAATGATCAGATCGGCCCCGGCGCGCTTGATCCCAAGCAGGCTCTCCATAGCCGCGCGGCGCTCGTCCAGCCAGCCATTCTGGGCGGCGGCCTTGAGCATCGCGTACTCGCCGCTGACCTGATAGGCCGCCAGCGGCAGATCGTAGCGTTCGCGAACGGCGTGAATGATATCGAGATAGGCGCCGGCCGGCTTGACCATCAGCATATCCGCGCCCTCAGCGGCATCGAGCGCGACCTCGCGCAGCGCCTCGCGACCATTGGCGGGATCCATCTGGTAGGCGCGCCGGTCGCCGAACTGCGGAGTCGACTCAGCCGCCTCGCGAAACGGCCCGTAGAAGGCCGAGGCGAACTTGGCAGCGTAGGCCATGATCGGTACGCTGATGTGGCCGCCGCGATCCAGACCAGCCCGAATCGCTGCCACCTGGCCATCCATCATGGCGCTTGGGGCGACTATATCAGCGCCGGCGTCGGCGTAGGCGGCCGCCGCGCGCGCCAGCAGCTCAAGCGTCGGGTCGTTCAGCACGTAGCCCTCTGGCTCGGTCGGCTCGAAGATCTGCTCGGGCAGGTCGCCCCGCACAGTCGGGACGTTCAGCACATCCAAGCGTGTATTGACCAGGCCGCAATGACCGTGGTCGGTATATTCGCACAAGCAGACATCGGCGATCACCGCCATGTCGGGCGCGCGCTGCTTGATGGCGCGAATAGCGCTCGGCACCGGCCCATCGGGGTCCCAGGCAGCGCTGCCGTTGGCGTCCTTATGCGCCGGGATGCCGAACAGCAGCACGGCCGGCACGCGTAGCTCGATCAGCTCATCGATCTCTCGGTCGAGCTGATCGACCGAAAGCTGCGCCTGGCCGGGCATCGAGCCGATCGGCCGGACGACACCGCGGCCCTCGGCGATGAACAGCGGCGCGATCAGATCATCGGTTCGCAGCACGGTCTCGCGAACCATCCGGCGCAGCGTGGAGCTGCGCCGCAGGCGGCGCGGGCGTTGGATGATTTCCATAAATTATGCTCCTCGTTTTTTGTAGTTGTTAGGACTTTCAAAGCGGCATTAGCCTGCGGCAGCATGGTACTTTATGTTTTCTGTATATTCTTTTCACCCTGCGGGTGAAAAGAATATACAGAAAGGACAAATTCGCGGCATGTATAGGTCCTAATTGTCAGGGTTCACCACATCGTGAACGGTTACGGCTCACCACATCGTGAACAGGATAGTTCAGCAAAGGCTCACCACATCGTGAACGCGGTACACAGTTCATGCTATCTCCCTAGGAGGAAGTATGAACGAACACCACGAATATCAGCTACGACGGCGTGCCATTCGCCTGACCTTACAGGGTCATTCTCGTCAGGCTATTCTCGCGCGTATTGGGCGCAGCTCGGCCTGGTTGTCCAAATGGCTTCACCGTTTCGACCAACTGGGCTGGCAGGGCTTGCGTTCGCGTTCCCGTTCGCCACTGCACCAGCGTGGACGATTCTCCGAGCGCATCCGACAACTGGTTGTGGCGACCAGGCAGCGCTTGCAGCAGCGACGCGTCGGCTTGAGCGGTCCGCAAGCCATCCAAGACGAACTGCGCCAGGCTCACCTGCTCCGGCGCGTCCCCTCGCTTGCAACTATCAAACGTATCCTGCACGATGCCGATCTTATTCACCATCCGCGTCCGCCCAAGCGCGGCTACTTCCCGCAACCGACACCGACCTCGACCTACGTGCTGCACGCGATGGACTGGACTGCGCGCTACCTGACAGGCGGTGCCAAGCTGTTCGTCTTTCACACTGTGGATGTGCAGACACGTGCGCTCAATCAGACTTTGCACACCGACAAGAGTGGTGCCACCGTGCGCTCGCACGCGCTCTCGACCTGGCAGCGGCTGGGACTGCCCTCTGGACTGCAACTGGACAACGACGCAGCCTTCAACGGTGGCTACAAGGTGCCACGGGTGTTTGGTGCCTTTGTGCGTTTGTGTTTGTACGTCGGCATCGAACCAATCTTCTTGCCGGTCGGCGAACCCAAGCGCAACAGTGTCGTCGAGCGGCTGCATGGGTTGTGGAGCCAGACCTTCTGGCGCACGCATCGCTTCAACGACTTGGCTGGGGTGCGACGGGCAGCGCCACAGTTCGTGCGGTTCTATACCCAGCGCTACCATCCACCAGCGTTGCAGGGAGCGACACCAGCTCAAGCGCAGGCGCACTCCAGGCGACGGCAGTTGACGGCAGAGGAGGTCGCTGTGCTGCCGAGCGAACTGCCGCTCACGGCCGGTCGGGTGCATTTTCTGCGCTTGGTAACAGCACAGGGCCAGATCAGCGTGCTGAACGAGACCTGGAGAGTGGGCAAGCGATTGGCAGGTCAGTATGTCTGGGCAACCATCAGCACCGAACGCCGTCGGCTGCTGATCTATCATCGACGGTCGGATAGGGCGCGCGTGCGCTTGGTGAGAGCGTTTCGCTATGTGCTGCACGAGCAGGTCGTACCGCTGGCAGCGCAATTCCAGCGGCACGATCAACGGCGCAGGATGTTCACGATGTTGTGAGCCTTTTTCCATCTATCGTACTGCACTCAGGGTTCACGATGTGGTGAACCCTGACA
>Ga0137374_10008149_pt1 | contig 12405 bp, 13 predicted proteins | sample SagtaG_20_FD_104811 | JGI IMG/M metagenome (GOLD analysis project Ga0137374, IMG submission 104811) | Vadose zone soil microbial communities from Sagehorn Ranch, Mendocino, California, USA - Sage1_R_100_16 metaG | ecosystem: Environmental > Terrestrial > Soil > Vadose zone | place: USA...
CGATGACAGGAACGTCGTCATCGCGGCATTGGCAGGCGCTGACTCCGGCAAGGCTGCGCGAGAGGTGTCCCTCGAGGGCGGCTCTGTGCTCGGCTGGATCAACAAATGATCCCGGGGTCCGGCGGTCCTTATCCCGGTGGTGGCTCGCCCGTGGCGACCCGCCACACCTCGTCCGCGAGCCACTCCAGCCGCTGCTGCGCGTAGTCGAGCTCCGCGGGCGTCATCTCTTTCGCCCGCCGGGCGATCTCTCGCGCGTGGCCGAGCAGGTCGTCCAGGACCTCCCTCAGCGGCCGGTTCTGGCGACGCTCGGCGCGGGGCCGCGGGCTCATGCGCTCTGGATCCCGAGGGCCCGCTCGTCGGCCAACTTGAACTCCCCTGCCGCCGCGCGCACCGTCGAGGCGAGCCCCCGCTCGGCGAGATAGCTCTCGACCAGCCGCAGGCCGAGATAGTATCCCGAGCGCTCCGGCAGCACTTTCCCCGCCGTCAGGCGGGCGGCGGGGCTCATACCCCCCGACAGGAAGCGCAGCCGCAGCCCCAGGCCCGTCTCGTCCAAGAGCGGTGCCGCCGCGCGTCGCAGGAAGGAATCGAGTTCTCGGATGCGCCGATACTGCCGGCGGGTGTAGCCGAAGTATTCCCACGGCTCGAACCCGGGCGCCACCGCCTGCGCCGCCGCCACGGCCGCCCCCTCGTTCGCGAGCAGCTCTCGCAAGGTGGCCCGGCTGCCCGTATCCCAGTAGTCGTAGTAGCCGCGCAGGTCGGTCACCAGGCGCTTCAGGTCGGCCCGGCTCGTCGGCGACGTGTACCGCACCGCGTGCGCCACCTCGTGCGCGATCCATAGTGGCAACAGGTGCGGCGCGAGCCCCAGGCCGTACGTCTGAGGATTGGCCCGGCCGGTGAAGTGCTCGACACACACGAAGGCAATGCCGCGCCCGCCCACGACCAGCTCGCCCGCGTTGGCGGCACCCACGCCCACCATGAGGTACAGGTCCACGGCGCAGTCCGCCTCGAGGTGCTCGAGCGACCGTTGCAACGCATCCTCCGCGATCGCGGCGACGTCCACGTCCTCCAGCAGCCGCTCGAGGTCCACGCGCTCGGCGCGCAACGCCGCCGCGACCACCTGGTCCGCGTGCGGCGACGTCGGGTCCAGCACGTAGTTGTGCCAGTAGCTCTGCAGCACCGGCTTGTGGCGCTCGAGGTACTCGTGGTAGGCCGCGCCGGGGTCGGGCGCGGCGAGGATCGCGAGGAACTCCGGCACGAGATTGACGAGCATGAGGCGGCCGGCCCCAATTTGGGAACCGGCCCCACGGGAGACAAGCGCGCGCCCGGTTCCCGCCCCCTGCCCGGTACGACGGGGGCGCGACCGGCTTGACATTCTACGACGCGGCTATGGGAGGAACGGCTCTCAGGTGTGGTCGCGCATCTTGCGGCTCATCTCGGCGAGGAACCGCCGCTCGGCGGGGGTGAGACTGTCGATGCCACGTGCCGAGATCTTGTCGAGCACGCGGTCGATCTCCGCCTGCGCCGGGTCGCGCTCGACGCGGCGCGGCGGCTTGGGCGCGTCGCTCGCCCGTGCGGCGCGCCCCGGATGGACGAGCACGCTGGGCTCGGTCCGACGCCGGAGGGTGCGCTCGGCTCGTCCCAGCCGCCAGTCGCCGACCTTCAGGTAGAGGAAGCCGGTCGCGAACCCCCCCAGGTGGGCGAGGTGCGCCACACCGTCGCTCGCGGGAAGGAGCGCGAGTACCAGCGTGACCGCCACATAGAACGTGACGAGCCACTTCGCCGGAATCGGCGTGGGCAGGAGAAACACGTTGATGGGCTGGTCCGGCCAGGCCCAGGCGAACGCGAGCAGAACTCCGTACACGGCGGCGGAAGCGCCGACGACGAGGGTCACAGGCCGGAGCTGCATGAGCACAAACGACAGCGCTGCGCCCCCCAGCCCGCACAGCAGGTAGTAGCGCAAAAACGCCCCGCCGCCCATCCGCTCCTCGACCTGCGGCCCGAACACGAACAGCGCCAGCAAGTTGACCGCCAGGTGGAGGAAGTTCCCGTGGAGGAACATGTAGGTGAGAAACGTCCACGGCCGCGCCACGGCGGTGAGCGGCGCGAACCCGAACGTGGTGAGGAAGGCCGGGCTGACGAACAGCGTCACCTGGAGGAGGAAGACGACGAGGTTGGCGACGATCAGCCGCCGCACCCACGGCGTCATGCCGAACATCCGCTGCGGGTCCATCGTGTAGTTATCCCCCGCGCGCGCTCCCCGAGTTCCCCGCGAGCCGGCAAATCCGCTCGCACAGCTCCGGAAACTCGATCCCCGCGGCCCGGGCGGCCTGGGGTAGGAGGCTGGTGCGTGTCATGCCGGGGAGCGTGTTCGCCTCAAGGCAAAAGATGTCGCCGTCGGGGCTCAATCGGAAGTCGACGCGTGAATACCCCCCGAGCTTGAGGGCCCGGTGCGCCGTCAGCGCCAGCTCCTGCAGCTGCCGCGCCAGCGCTGTGTCGAGTTTCGCGGGGAAGATCTCCTCCGACATCCCCGGCGTGTACTTGCACTCGTAGTCGAACAGCTCGTGCTTCGGAATGATCTCGCCCACCGGCAACGGCACGTCGCCCAACACCCCCACCGTCAGCTCCCGCCCGGGGATGAACTGCTCCGCCATGACCTCGGCATCGTACGCTCTTGCGACTAGGACCGCGGCGTCCAACCCCTCGGCGTTGCGCACCAGCGTCATCCCCACGGAGGAGCCCATCTTCGACGGCTTCACGATCACGGGCCAACCCAGCGCCGTCGTCACGTCTTCGGGGGCGACCGGGGCCATGAACCACCCGGGCACGGGCACCCCCGCCGCCCGGAACAGCCGCTTGGCGAGGTCCTTGTCCATCGCGAGCGCGCTCGCGAGCGCCCCGCTGCCCGTATAGGGGACCCCGATCACGTCGAGCACCGCCTGGAGGGTCCCTCCCTCCCCGCGGCCGGCGTGCAAACAGAGGAACAACACGTCCGCGTCCCGCACCGCGGGCAGGGACGCGAGCCCGTTCGACAGCATCGCGCGCTCGCGCTCGTCGAACTCGGCCACGGCGGGCGGCTCCCGGCCGACGGCGGTCGTGAGCAGCCGCTGCTCGTCGGCGGGGCCGAGCAGGCCGGTCACCGTGTCCACGACCGTCACGGCGTGGCCCCGACGCCGCAACGCCTCCACGATCTGCGCCGCTCCGGCGAACGCGACGGTGCGCTCAGCGGAGGCACCGCCCGTGAGCACGCCGACGCGCATCAGTGGATCCCGGCGAGCTGGTGGAGCACGTCGTACCTGGTGACGATCCCCGCGATCTTGCCCTCGCGTCGCACCAGCGCCGCCGGCGTTTCGCGCGACAGGAGGGTGGTGAGCCGCTCGACGGGAAGGTCCGCATCCACCACCGGGAACGGCCCATCCATCACATCCTGGACCGGCTGGTCCAGCGTCGCATGGTCCTCGAGCGCCCGGGCCATGAGCCCTTGCTCGGAGACGGCGCCCACCCCGTCGCCGACGTCCAGCACCGGGAGCTGCGACACGTTGTACGTACTCATCAGGTTCAATGCCTGGCGCACCGTCGCCGTCGGAGCGACGGAGATCAGCGGGGGCGCGCCCGAGTTCCGCGCCTCGAGCAGCTCCCCCACCGACACCCGCTCCGCTTCGAGGATCTGATTCTCCCGCAGCCATTCGTCGTTGAACACCTTCGAGAGATACCGCTCCCCGGTGTCGGCGAGCACGGTCACGACGAGCGCCTGTGGGTCGTTCACCCGGCGCGCCACGTCGAGCGCCGCCACGACGTTGACACCGGTCGAGCCTCCGGCGAATAGGGCCTCTTCCTTGGCCAGCCGTCGCACCATGAGCATGGCGTCCTTGTCGGACACCGTGATCCACTCGTCGATCACGTCCCAGTGGAGCGAGGTCGGCAACTTGTCGCCGCCGATCCCCTCCACCTTGTAGGGGTGGCCCTCGGTCTTCTGGCCGGTGCGCGCGTACTCGGTGTAGATCGAGCCGACCGGGTCCCCCGCGATCACGCGGACCCGCGGGTTCTTCTCCTTGAGGAAGCGGCCGGCCCCGCTAACCGTGCCGCCCGTACCGGGCGCGCAGACGAAGTGCGTGATCTTCCCCGCCGTCTGCTCCCACAGCTCGGGTCCGGTCGTGCGGTAGTGCACTTCGGGATTCACCGGGTTGTAGTGCTGGTCGGCGAAGATCGCGTTGGGGTGCGCCGCGGCGATCGCCCGCCCCTTCATGAGGTAGTTCTCGGGATGGTCGGGGGGCACCGCCGTCGGCGTGATGATCACCTCGGCGCCGAGCGCGCGCAGCAGCCGCGCCTTCTCTTGCGACATCTTGTCCGGCATGGTGAAGATGCAGCGGTAACCCTTCACTGCGGCGGCGAGCGCGAGCCCTACCCCCGTGTTGCCCGACGTGGCCTCCACGATCAGGCCGCCGGGCTTGAGTCGCCCCTCGCGCTCGGCGGCTTCGATCATCGCCAGCCCGATCCGGTCTTTCACGGAGCCGCCGGGATTGAAGAACTCCGCCTTGGCGTAGACCGGCGTCCGGATCCCCTGCGCGACGCGGTTCAGCCGGACCAGCGGTGTCCAGCCGATCGTTTCGAGGATGTTGGCGTACGGCTTAGTGTGGGACGGCATTCGAATCCGGCTTCGCCGCGCTATCCGGGACGGTGCGTGTCGTGTCCAAGACCCGCGGGACCGTGTCCCGCTTCACCGGCGTCGTGTCGCGCCGCGCTGGGCGCACGGGAGCGGGAGCGGGAGCGGGAGCTGCGGGCGGACGCACCGGAGCCGGTCGGGGACGCGTGGTGTCTGGCTCCCCCTTCGAGACGGCGCCACTCGCCTGCGGGTGGCGAAACTCGATCGGCTGGAGGAACGCGGTGGCGATGGACAGGCCGTGTCGCCGGGCGGGAGCGAAGCGCAGCTTGCGTGCGCCCGTGAGCGCCGCCGAGTCGAGCGCAGGATAGCCGCTCGATTCGGCCACGCGGCTCGACTCCGGCAGCAGGCGCCCCACGGAATCGACGACCAGGCGCAGCATCACGTCGCCCTCGACCTTTTGGTCGTACAGCCGAGGGGGGTACTGGATCGGCGAGTCGGCGTTCAGCGCCACCGGGGGCTCCTGGTCGGGCGGAACGCCGGGTGACCCGCTCCCTGACTGCTCGGCCGGGGGGGCTTGGCGGCATCCGCCGGCGCCGACGGCCAGGAGGCTGGCGAACGCGATCGTCCAGACTTTCATGGTCCCTCCGCGAGCTGCTTCTTCCAGGCCGCGAGCCGATTCAGCGCCTCGAGCGGCGATAGTGCGTTCACGTCGAGCCGGTCGAGCTCTTGGAGCAGCGGATGCGGGCTGCCCGACGGGCTGAACAGCGCGAGCTGCGCCGCGTCGGGGCGTGCGGGTGGAGTCTGGTGTGCTACGTGGTGACCGGCTTCGAGGAGCGCAAGCACCTGCCAGGCCCGCCCGACGACCGGCGCCGGAAGTCCCGCAAGCTGCCCCACATGGATGCCGTACGACCGGTCGGCGCCGCCCGGCTCGAGGCGGTGCAGGAATACGATCTCGTCCCCGGCTTCGCGCACGGCCACGTTGAAGTTGCGCGCGTGGGCGAGCTCCTCCGTGAGCTGCGTGAGCTCGTGATAATGGGTCGCGAAGATCGTCTTGCAGCCGATCGTGTTGTGCAGGAACTCGGTCACGGCCCAGGCGATCGCGACGCCGTCGTAGGTCGATGTCCCCCGGCCGATCTCGTCGAGCAGCACGAGGCTCCGCGCCGTCGCGCCGTGGAGGATCGCGCTGGTCTCGCTCATCTCCACCATGAACGTCGACTGGCCGCGCACCAGATTGTCCGACGCCCCCACCCGCGTGAACAGCCGGTCCACCGCGCCCACGACGGCCCGCCGCGCGGGGACGAATGCGCCCATCTGGGCGAGCAGGACGCACAACCCGACCTGCCTGAGCAGCGTCGACTTCCCCGCCATGTTCGGGCCGGTGAGTAGAATCACCCGACCGGCCGCGTCGAGCAGGACGTCGTTCGGGATGAATGCCTCGCGCGCCATCATCCGCTCGACCACCGGATGGCGGCTCCCCTCGAGCAGGATGGTAAAGCCGTCATTGACCTCCGGTCGCACGTAGCCCTCGCGGTGGGCGAGGTCGGCGAGGGCGCCCCACACATCGAGCCGGGCCAGCACGCCGGCCGTCATCTGCACCCGCGCGATCGCTTCGGCCACCCGGACGCGCAGCGTGTCCACCAGCTCCGCTTCGCGCGCCACGATTCGCTCCTCGGCACCCAACACCTTGGCCTCGTACTCCTTGAGCTCGGGGGTGACGAACCGCTCGGCGCCGGACAGCGTCTGGCGGCGCTCGTAGTCCGCCGGCACACGGTCCCGGTGTGGGTTCGTGATCTCGAGGTAATAGCCGAAGACCTTGTTGAACCCGACCTTGAGTGACGCGATGCCGGTGCGCTCCCGCTCGCGCGCCTGGAGCCCCGCGATGTATTGCTTCCCCCCGTCGCGAGCGTCCTTCAGCTCGTCGAGCTCGTGATCGTACCCGGCCCGGATCGCATCGCCGTCGGACGCCTGGGCCGGCGGACGCTCCACGAGCGCCCGGGCGAGCTCATCGCCCAGGTCCTGGAGGAGATCGAAGCGGTCCGCGGCTTCCTCGAGCAGCGTGGCCCGCCCGCGCGCTTCCAAGCCGTCGAGCCCCGCTCGGACGTCGGGCAGGCGGACAATCGAATCGCGCAACGCCCCCAGCTCGCGCGGGGTCGCGCGTCCGAGCGCGGCGCGACCTGCGAGGCGCTCGACGTCGCGTACCCCATCCAACGCTTCACGCAGGCGGTCCCGCCCGCGCGCGTCGCCGACCAGGACCTCCACCGCGTCCAGGCGCGCTGTGATGGCCGCCGGCTCCACGAGCGGCGCGAGCAGCCAGCTGCGCAACAGGCGGGCGCCCATCGGCGTCGTGGTGCGGTCGAGGACGCCGAGCAGCGTCGTCCCCACGGCGCCGGGAGAGCCGGGGAGGGCGGCGCGGAGCGGCTCTACCAGCTCGAGGTTGCGCCGGGTCATCTCGTCGAGCGGCAGCAGGTCGCCGCGCCGCAGCATGCGGGGGCGGGCGACGTGCGGCAGGCCCCCAGGCTTCAGCTCCCGCGCGTAGCGGAGCAGCGCCCCAGCAGCGCCCAGCGCAGGGCAGTCGCCCGGCTCGACGCCGAGCCCGTCGAGGGAAGCCACTCGGAACGTGCGTGCCAGGTCCTCGCGCGCGAGCTCGGGATCGAACTCCCACGCCTCGCGCTCGGTGCGCACGGCGCCCGGAAGAGGGAACGAGGGGGGCGTGCCGCCGGGAAGCACCACTTCCCGGGGCTCGTAGCGAGCGAATGCCGCCGCGAGGTCCTCCGGCGCCGCGGTTTCGAGCAGCAGCTCGCCGGTCGTGAGATCGAGCGCCGCCAGCCCGGCCATCGCGCTCCGAGCGTCGACCGCCAGCAGGAAATTGTTCCGGCTGTGCTCGAGCCAGTCGTCGGCGAGGACAGTGCCGGGGGTGACGGTCTCCACCACCGCCCGCCGCACGAGGCCCTTGGCGAGCTTGGGATCCTCCACCTGCTCGCAGATCGCCACGCGATGGCCCAGGCCGATCAGGCGCCGCAGGTACTCGGTGGCCGCCTTGACGGGAACGCCGGCGAGGGGGACCTCGGCCGCGCCCCCGTTGTTGCGCGACGTGAGGGTGAGGCCCAGTTCCCGGGCGGCGAGTTGCGCGTCGTCCTCGAACATCTCGTAGAAGTCACCCATCCGGAAGAACAGGATGGTGTCGGGGTGTCGCGCTTTGATCTCGCGATACTGCTGCATCAGCGGCGTGTCCGCCTCGACTCGTGGCGTCATGGCTCCTCCACCACGAACGGCTGGCCACCGAGCCGGGTCTTGAGACGGCGCTGGGCTTGCGCGGCTTCGTCGTGCGTCGCGTACCGCCCGACGCGCACCTTGAAAAGGCCGCTCGTGTCACGCACCACGCGGGCGTCGAAGCCCATCACTTTCAGACGGGTGAGCATCTCGTCCACCTGCGCCGCGCTCTTCACGGCCATTACCTGGACCGCATACGTCACGGTGGGGACCGGAGGCTTCGCTTGGGTGTCGCCCACCGTGGCGGAGGCGCAGCGCGAGGCGTAGAAGGTCACCTGATTCTTGAACTCCACGTCGGCGCTCGTGGCGTCCAGCGCCTCGCGGATCAACGGGCAGCCGTGGGCGTCATCTTTGAGGTCGAAGTAGGCGCGCGCCCCCCAGAAGTCCGCCCGGGCCCGTAACGGGGAATCGGGATAGTCGAGGCGCAGCCGCTCCGCCGCTTGCACCGTGGCTGCGGGGTCGCCCTGGGCGAAGTACAGCTGCGTGAGCAGCACCAGCGCCGAGTCCGCCCACACCGACCGCCCATACTCTACCACGACGCGCTGCAGGTTCGTTGCAGCGGTCGTCGCGTCGGCCGCGATGCGGCCCGCGGTGAAGAGCACGCCGGGGTAGACGGAATCCTGCGGGGACAGGCTTGCGAGCAGCCGGCGCACCATCGCGCGCGCGGAGTCGGGGCGGGTCTGCGCCACCCGGAGGGCGGCCATTCGGACCGTGTCGGTCTGGGCGGACAGGCGGTCCGGCGGTTGGGCGGTCAGCACCCCGGCCGCGACGACGAGTACCCGTCCCACCGTCCGACGGTCCGACCGTCCGACTCTCATGCCGCCTCCTTCGCCCGCACGCCCCATGACAGCACCAGTTGCTCTAGGGTGCCGGCTTCATCGGTCAGCGTGCTCGACTTGAGGGCGCGATCGGCGTCGAGGGCCAGCCGCAGCGCGCTGCGCAGCTCGCCGGAGGTCCAAAGCTCCGCCCACCGAGCCCAGCGGAGAGCGGTCTGCTCCCAGCGCCCCAGGCCGTACGGTCGCGCCGCTCGGAGATGCGACAGCAGCGCGCCCTCGAGGCGATCGCGTCGCCGGGCGTCGTGGTCGAGCTCCGACCGGGCGAGCGCCGTGCCGACGAGAGCCGTGCCGAGCGCGATGAGCATGCGGACGCCGCTCATGCCTGCCTGCTCGAGCACCGACTCGACGAGCCGGGCGGCGTCCGCTGCGCGCCGCTCGAGGGCCGCGTCCACGAAATCCTGGAGCGTCTCCCCGCGGCGCACGCCGACGAGCGCGGCGACCTCATCCCGGGTAGCCGGCCGCCCCGCGCAGAGCGGCGCGAGCTTCTCGAGCTCACGGGCGAGGCCGCTGAGGTCGTTTCCCACGCTGGCGAGGAGTAGCTCGCGGGCCTCGGGCGCGAGAGTGAGCCCCAGCTGTTTGGCGCGGTGGGTCATCCAGCGCTCGACCCGTTCCGGGGACAGCGCCGCGACCTCCACGGCGGTCGCCCGGCGCACCAGCTCGGCGTCTGGTGGCTCTGCGGTGCCGTGCACCAGCACCAGCACCGTGGTGGGATTGGGCGAATCGAGGTAGTGGAGCAACTCCTGGCGCACCTTGGCGGTTTTTCGAAGCTGCTCCATCCCCCGGAGCACTACGGCCCGGGTGGCGGTGAGTATGGGGGGCGTGTTCACCAGCGCGTTGAACGCCTCGGGGTCGAGATCGGCGGCCGTGCGCTGGTCGACGTTGAAGTCGCGGGCGGCCGGGTCGACCGCGCGCTCCAGCAGCGCGCGCACCGCCTCGTCCTTCAGCACGTCTTCCTCGCCATGGAGATAGTAGACGGAATCCGGCGCGCCCTGCTTCAGGCTCCGGAGCAGCGCGTCAAAGGTGAGAGCCCCCATACGGGGCGGAAGTTACCGTGGCCTCGAGTCGAGAGAAAGCCTACCGCCCCGCGGATGCGGGCTCGACGAGCACGGCGCCGTCGGAGGCCTGGGGCCCCGCGAACACGCTCGCGCGCGGGTCCTGGAACGACACGAACGGCACACCGGTCTGCACGACCGGATTCGGGAAGGGCACAGGCGGGAGCGCAGGGACGCGCGCTACCTCGGGGCGCCGGACGCCTTCCAGCGCCAGCATCGCGAGCGCCGCCGCGACAAACAGGGCCGCCGCTACCCCCGCACTCGCCCGCACGTCTCGCGTCGCGCGACGCTCGCGCTCGAGCCGCGCGTCGAGTCGGCGGCGGAAGTCGCGTGAGGGCTCGATCGTCCGCACGGCCTGCAACGCCAGCACGCCGCGTCGGACGGCGGCGTCGTACCGTCGGCAACCGGCACAGCACGCGAGGTGGCGCTCAAACCGGCGCAGCTCGCGTGGGGCGGTGATCAGGCCGTCACGAAAATCGGTGTACCGTTCGAGGAATTCGGCGCACGTCATGGCGAGCATCTATTACCGTCGGGCCGGGGCTGGGTTCCCGGCCCCGTGCGGTCCCCCCGGCCCCGCCCGCCAGGGGGGAGGGGGTACGGGCTAGAGAGTTGGTGGGGAGCCTACTCCAGCAGCGGCCCGATGAGCTGGGCGAAGCTGTTCCGGGCCCGATTGAGGCGGCTCTTGACCGTGCCCAGGTTGCAGCCCGTGATGTCGGCGATCTCGGCGTAACTCTTGCCTTCCAGCTCGCGCAGCACGAAGACGGCCCGGTGGTGGGTGGGCAGCTGGTCCACGCACTGGTCCACGGCTTCCTTGAGGAAGCGCTTGCGGTACAGGTCGTCCGGCCGGGCCGTGGTGTCTTCGAACTGGAGCGGCCGGTGGTCCGCCTCCCAGTGCTTCTTGATCGTCTGGAACAGCACCAGCGGGTTGCGGCTGCGGTTCCGGAGCTCATTCTTCGCCAGGTTCGACGCGATCGTGTAGATCCAGGTCGAGAACTTCTTGGTCTGGTCGAAGCGGTGGAGATGCCGGAACACGCGGATGAACACCTCCTGCACGAGGTCCTCCGCCCGCTCCCGGTCTCCAATCGTCCGATTGATGAAGTTGAGCAGCCGGGTCTGGTAGCGGTCCACCAGCGTGCCGAAGGCTTGGGGGTCGCCCGACAGGTGCTCAAGCACCAGGCGGCCGTCGTCGAACTCGTGCAGCGCCTGGCGCTCGAGCGCGCGCGGCGTCGCGACTGCCCGGTCATTCCGCTTGAGGGTTGCTCGCATGGACCGCTCCATGGTTCAAGCCGTGCACTTGCTCCTATTAAAGATACGGCACGAACCGTACCCGTCGCATCATCTGCGTAACCCTCGATGCGGTCGCACCTTCACCGATCCAGCGTGGAGTCGGCCCGGCACGTCCGTCCTCGTCGGGGGACGGCGGGTTGTTACACCCCGAGGACGAACCCGGCCATATAAAGGATAGCCACCACGGTCTTTGCGTCACGGACTTCGCCGTCCCGGATGCTGGCCAGGACCTGCGACAGCGGCTGTGGCACGACCTCGATGAACTCGTCGCGCTCGCGCGACGGTGTCCCCGGCGTGAGCCCGCTCGCCAAGTAGACGTGGATGACCTCATCGGTGAAGCCAGGGGTGGTCCAGATCGAGGTCAGCCGCTGCAGGCGGTCGGCGCTGACCCCCGCCTCTTCGAGCAGTTCGCGGCGGGCGCACGCCTCGGGATCTTCACCCGGGTCGAGCGTGCCGGCCGGGATCTCCCACAGCGGACCGCCCGCTGCGTAACGGTACTGGCGGATCATGAGGATCGTGGGATCGGGATCTCCCTCTGGGCCGGAGGCGCACGGCACGATGGCGGCGGCGCCCGGGTGGCGGATGATCTCCAGCTCCCCCGTGGAGCCGTCGGGGAATCGCACCGTGTCGATGTCGAGGCTTACGACCCGGCCGGCATAGACCCGGCGGCTTTCGAGCTGCATGGGCACGCTCAGCGGTTGAAGAGCCAGGTGACGGGGACCTTGAACCCCTCCGCGAGGAAGTAGGCCGCGTTGCGTCGCGGATTCGACCGGATGGGGGAATTGGGGGCGGGCGACGTGAACGGCAGGAGTCCCAGCCGGGTGGCGATGATCCGGAGCCGCAGCATGTGAAACCCATCGGACACGAGCAGTACGCGGCGGTTGTCCTTCCCCGAGAACCACTGGGCGACGGCTTCGAGCGAAGCCGACGTGGTCGCCCCCGCCGGCAGCCGGACGACCGCGCCGTCGGGGAGTCCGGCCTTGAGGAGGTAGCGCCGTCCCACGTCCGACTCGCTCACCGTGTCGCCCGATCCCACCCCGCCGGTCACGAGGACCACCGGTGCGAGCCCGCGCTGGTACAGCGCCGCCGCGTGGTCGAGCCGCGCGCGGAACACGGGCGACGGTCGGCCGTTGTACTGTGCGGCGCCGAGGACGGCGATCGCGTCGGCCGAGCGCGCCTCATCGTGCGCGCCGGCGAGCGCTACGGCGACGACGACGGCCGCCCAGCCGAAGGTGAGCGCGACCATGAGGGTCAACGCCGCGACGACCTTGCGGCTCAGCGTCCAGAACGGCATGGAGGAAAGACAACAAGGGAAGGCGGTGGAGGGAAGGGGGACGAGCGGCGATGGGGACTCTCTCAG
>Ga0137374_10008155_pt1 | contig 12401 bp, 15 predicted proteins | sample SagtaG_20_FD_104811 | JGI IMG/M metagenome (GOLD analysis project Ga0137374, IMG submission 104811) | Vadose zone soil microbial communities from Sagehorn Ranch, Mendocino, California, USA - Sage1_R_100_16 metaG | ecosystem: Environmental > Terrestrial > Soil > Vadose zone | place: USA...
GAAAATTTAATTAGCTGGTTGAAGAAATTTTAATATTGTTATGTAAAGTAATGCAACCGGCAATCGTTGATTTTATTATAGATACCAGCCATTACTTTACATAACTATTTACTTTACATAATGGCAAAGCGCAAGAGATACAGCATTTGCCTTTAACGCTGCAGTAAAAATTACTCTTGGATCTGCTACCGTACCTGTTATTCCACCGGTTGATACTTCATAAATTGCCAATACTCTGTTAGACCGGTTAAGCAACATTATTTTAAACTGCTCAACGAAATCAATTTTATTTTCGTCCCAAGATTGTTTAAATATTTCGTAAACATCTCTTGATGTGAGCACTTGAGGACGAGCTGAAGCTTTTACTTTTGATTTGTATACCAGTTCTACTTCTGCTACCTGGTACTGTTCCAAAGCTGTTAATGTAGTTTCCATAACCAATCATTTTAAAGTTTTAAAAATTAATTATGGTGCACTACCAGGCTTGTGTCAATCAAGTGCAAAAGGAAACGGAATAAATGACGGCTTTTGTGAGAAGGTTTATGTTTATGCCGTAAGCTTTTGCAACGCTTCAGCAGACACAAGCCTAACTTTGTAGCAGGATTAATGAGAAACAATAAAATAGAATTTGATTATTCCATTGTTAAAAACAATGCAAGAAGGAAATACTATAAGAGCATTTCAATAGTTGTTTTTCCTTTTTCTGATTCATCTATAGCCATCCTAAAAAAGGTGCAAGGAGAGTGTTAATAGAATTGTTTATGGGCACATACATATATGAAATTTTATTTCAACAATTAGCCAATGAATGGTATACCATTTGCAGGTCTATAAATGGTTACTAATACCAGTAGAGTTTCTGTAGTCATGAAAATACTCAAAAGCTTGAGTGCCTTTCTAATTGCTAACCATTTAAAATCTAAATCATGCCGGACGATCCAAAAACAACGGGACCTCTTGATTCCAGAAAAGTCAACATTCATGAAGACCATGAAGTTAAGTATTGGACAAAAGAATTTGGTGTTTCCAAAGAAGAACTAAAGATGGCTGTAATGGAAGTTGGCACTTCTGCAGAGGCAGTAAAAAAATATTTGAAAAATAGCCAAACGCCGCATTGAAAAACACTCAGTAATTTGAGTGTTTTTTTGATTGTTGTCACTTGAAAAAACTAACACTATGACTCATGAATCAAAAACAAACATCTGCATTGATCCTGACTACATCAACATTGAAGAAGAGGTGGAGCTTAACTGGTGGTCAACAATATTTGGGGTGTCTATAGAACAAATAAAAGAAGCTGTTGATTCTGTCGGCTCTTTTCCTGGTGCCGTAAAATACTATCTAAAAAAATAATTCAGAAGATAAATATTCTCTTTGGCGCGATGTTCATAAAAAAACTTTTTCCAAGCGATTTATTTTGTGAGCGTCGTGAAGGATTCCAATTGGTCAGATGTTTGACTTCGACTTTTTGCAGATATCTGATCGCAGAAATAAAAAAGCCATCCGGTTAATCAAGTGGTCTTTCAATGTGGATTTTAGGACTTTAGGTTTGTTCTGGATAATTGGATGACACAAAGTAACATCGAGATTTATCATCTGCAAAGTCATTAATTGAATTTAATTGCATGTTGATTGATCTTTAAGGAAAAAAGAAAATCATCCCGCATTTCCATCATTTTTCCAACGATTTTTACAGGACTTTTTAAGTACTTGAGCAGGCACATTAATGCTTTCGGGGTTTTTATATCCCGCAGCTATTTTGTATACCTCGCATCAAGCTCTTGAGTGTGGTTGGATACTTTTTCAGAAATAACAAATCGGTGATCCATTTTCCGTGCTCTTTAAATAGCAATATTACCTCTGAAAAAAATTTATTTTCCCTGGGCACTACGGCTATAAGATCAAATACACTCTCTAAATTGTAGTAAACATCAGCAGATAACTCATGCCCTTCATAATTAAATGTAATGGTTTTCATAGCAACGTTTTAAACAGTGACGTATACTCGGGATAGGCGGGAATTAACTCATGGGAATGGTTGGTAAAAATACTTTTATTCCAACGTTTTTCCAATATTAGGTAACACATTTCCTCTGCACTTTTTTCACAGTTTGTGATTTAAATTTTTTGCGACAAGCGTTGTTGCAAGTTTCAGAGGCAAAAACGCCACCTTTCACCAGGGCAGGTGTCTTCATAGGTTGGATGTTTATATAACCCCCGCTTCATTGGTCAAATTGCATACCATAATGATTTGCAGTTTGACCTTTGCAGCTTTTCTCAGCCGTCCTAAAAAATTTCTGCTGTTTGTATTTCTATGAAATGAAAAAGCTTGGTCTCCTACACGCCTAAAGGTTAAATGTTGTGAGAAATTTTATTCTCACCATTTTCCAACAAGTCTTAAAGCATTTGATTTGTGACGGCAGCAGGTTCTTCGCAGTTGCGTGGGGTTTCGCTTTTTAGTCCTTAATTGCTCACAAGAGATGCGCCCCTAGTATTATGGACATTACTTCCCGGCGTTTCTGCTGAAGATTTGTGTGAAGTAACAAGCAGTTTTAGGTATTTCAATAAAGATATGCGGTGCTTTCGGGAAGCTACAGGCCTTCTTGGATCATTCCTGGGGAGCCGGGGCTCATTTTTTATAATAATCTCCGCTTTATAAAATGGGTAAAGCTGAAGGGCAATACGTGTATCGGCGTAATACCTTGCTTTCCTTTTGGCGGATAAGTATTTTTTGGGAGTGGCTATTTGGCTTTTCATGGAATTATTTTTAGGGCTGATTAGAGCAAACTTTACTAATTCAATCAGGAGTAAAACTATTTCTTTATGTTGGAAAATTGTTGGAGTTAATTTTATTTTACACGCTTATTAAACGTCTTTTAAAATCAGGACTCTATTGTGTCTCACATCATGATATTTAAAACTCATCATGAAACGCTCCGCAATTGAGCGTTTTTTACATTTAACCATGCAAGCGTCCGGCTTATGGTTATAAAATTTCCCCATAACGGCATTCGTCTAAAATCAAAATTTTTACCTAACATTCCCGGTACTTGCTTATAAGATACCTCGTAAAGAATGTTATGGTAAACTCACAGCGGTTTAGTGAATCAGAAACGTAGTCCATAATAACCCGAGAAGAAAAAAGATACAGTTGCGGTTTCCTAAAAAGAAAGATTATATCCGCGAAGTAATATACTCGGTATGCAGCATTATGATCTTTACACTCCCTCCTGTTATTATGCTGAAAAACGATGCTATTCGCCCACACACAACTTATTATTCAGATATCAGCACGTATGGATGGATATATTTTTTCGCAGCTTTTCCGATTATGCTTTTTGTTCATGATACTTATTTCTATTGGCTGCATCGCTTAATCCATCACAAATCGTTGTTCCGCTTCATTCACCTTGTTCATCATAAATCTACAAACCCTTCTCCCTGGGCTGCATACGCCTTCCATCCTTTGGAAGCTATCCTTGAAGCAGGCGTATTTGTGGTCTTTCTTTTTATTATGCCAATAAATGATCTGCATCTTCTTGTTTTTTTTATTTTCAGTCTCACGTATAATGTTTATGGTCATTTAGGATATGAATTATATCCGAAAGGTTTTAACAAAACATGGATTGGCAGGTGGATAAACACTTCCGTAAATCACAACATGCATCATCAGTATTTCACAGGAAACTATGGATTGTATTTTACTTTTTGGGACAGGGTAATGCATACGATTCGCCCTGAATATGATGAAAAATTTGAAGAAGTGAAAAGAAGAAAAAAATCATAAAAAAGTATAATTCATTTTCTCAGAAAATGCATTTTAAAGTATATTGTGGTTAGCCTTGAGACGTTTCAACTAAATTATTCAGCATAAAATTATTTCACTATGGAAGAATAATGATCCATGAATACGACAAACTAAGTGGATGTTTGAGACATATTTCATTCTATCTTTTCGGCTGTTCTTTAAATTTCAATTTCTCATCAATCTTATCAAAAGGTGTAAAAAGAATACACCCAAGCTGATCATTCCTTTTTAAAAGCCAATTGGAAATAGCTAACACCTCACACCTGCTGTAGCCTCTTATAGCTGCAACAACATTGAAATGCCATAAAAAATCAGTACAGCATCACTCATAAATTTTATGGAAGGAGCCTACCAATACGTAAAGTAAAAAGCCAGGAATATAAACACATTACCGCATTTGGCTAATGCCCCGGTTTTGCTAAACCTGGCTTTTTTATTTTTAATTTGCCATGAGTGCCAAAGAGTGAAAATCAATGGAAATACTACCAATCCTATTAGCCAGGGCAATGGCCTGAAAACTCCATTCAAGTGTCCATAGACGACAGTGCCGAAAAGAATTGACCCGAATAGAATTCTTGCAACTGTTCCAATAATACCGACGTCTCTTTTCATAATGTCTTTAACTATAGGATTTTTATTTACTCTTCGCAAGATATTTTTCCACTTTATATTTTCCCCATGTTGGGGCAAACTCATCTGTGGGTTTATAGCTTTCATATTTTTCCATCGCCAGCTTGAATAATTTCATCCCTTCATTTACTCCGCCACCCATGGTTGCTGGCATATTGTATTTAAGAATTCCTCTCAAGTAATAAATTCTTGTATTGTTCGAATTAATGCTGTCTGCTTTTGTCAATGCATCGTTTATCATTGGTAGGTATTTTTTCCATTCACTTCGTCAATACCAGATAGTCCATGGCATATAGCGCACGCAACACTTGCACTTCTTCATTATTCTCCGGTAAGTTTTGCAGTAATTCTGCCGCTTTATTAATGGCAGCTTTTCTTTGCTCAAGGTTTTGATAAACCTCACTCAGTTTTAAATAGGCAAAACATTCAATAGAGCGGGCGCCAATCCTTTTTATAATCATAACCAGCGGCAAAAGTTGATGCTGCAGCATTGAGTGTTTGCGCGTTTTTTGTAGTATCCAGTGCATTGATGTTTTGCAGCATTACATTTTTATATTCGTCCTGAGCTTTTACAAAAATGGACGCTCCAACGAATAAAAAATAAACTTCGTCTTTTTCTGGCTTATTATAATAGCTACTTCTCCAACGAGCAATTTTTTTATTATTGCAAATACATATTCTTTTCCGTACCTTTCTTTTTGAAGTACCTTTAATGTCTTGAACACTTGTGTAAGTACTCCGTGAAAACGCAGGTATACCAAAGCTCGCATTACAAAAGCATTTCTTGTTGCCCGCCTCCGATAACCACCATTACGTAATTATTTATTCTCTGTTCTAAAGCTATCATGTTCCGAACCCTTGCTAAAATGAAGACAACGACAATTTATCTACACATTAAAAATCAACACGGAGCAGGAAATATTTCTCCTCCATCGAGTTTATATATCAAAGCAAGAAGTAAAAATTATTTTATAATTAAAACTATCTGTTTTATGAGAAAGAAGAATCTTTTATTGCTTTCCTGCCTTTGCCTTTCACTTATTGGCAAAACACAACAAATAAGCAACTCTGTTATTTCTTCTGCAGGTAATGCAGACAAAATTAATAACCTGTCTTTAGAGTGGACACTTGGAGAACCTGCTATTGAAACTATTTCTTCAAATAATCAACTGTACACTCAGGGATTTCATCAGCCAATGCAGACGGCGAAAATCCTGCATACAAAAATAGCGGTCACACAGGAACGGTATCACATTACAATTGCTCCCAATCCCGTACGTACCATCTTTACCGCAGTAATAGAAAGGGAAACCGCTTCAAAAGTATTTTTAAAACTGTCTGATTTAAATGGACGACCCTTAATTAGTAAAACATCGGATGCAAAACTTCAATCAATTGACTTTAACCTTGCTCCCTTTTCATCCGGTATTTATACCCTTGCTATATCCAATGCCAGCGGCAGTTTATTTAAAATATTCAAAATTATCAAAGCCCAATAATTCACTTTCACTTTAAACTTAAAATATGAAAAAGTTATTTCTTTTCTGGTTGCTTGGCTTTTTTTTGTCAGCAACTGTTTACGCACAAAAAATTCCGCAGGGAATGAAATACCAGGCGGTAGCGCGAAACCTTTCAGGTGAAATTTTAGTTAATCAAAAAATCTCACTAAAAATAAGTCTTGGCGGCATTAGCTCCGGTTCTAAATCACTGGTGAATTATTACAGTGAAGCACATGACGTGATAACGGACCAGTTAGGTTTATTCACGCTTGTAATAGGTGAAGGAAAAGTACAAACCGGAACATTCGATAAAATTCCCTGGAGTACAGAAGATATATGGATGCAGGTAGCTATTAAGGATAAAGGCAAAACTGATTTTACTACTATCAGTAATAGCAAATTATTAGCGGTGCCGTATGCCTTTCATGCCGGATCAGCTAATTCATTATCAAATAACAGCAATAATAAAATATCCTCGCAAACCGTCAGTAATGCCGGTGTGCCGGCGCAGTCATGGTCGCTTTTTGGTAATTCAAATACCGGCCCTGGTGATAAATTAGGAACAACAGATTTTGCAGACCTCATAATGGTTACCAATAATATTGAAAGATTAAAAATAGAAGCAAATGGAAATGTTGATATAGCGAGGAGTTTGAAAATTGGAGCGGATCTTACTGTTGATTCCAGTGCTTTTTTAAATAAAATTGGTGGTTCTACTTTTAATTATGGAGCGTTTACTGTTGACCGGATAAGTCCAACTTATCTTACAGGAACATTAATGGTTGATAAATCTACTAATCTCAATGACTCATTCAATGTTAATAATGAAAGCCCCACTGCCTTAACAGGAACATTGACTGTTGACAAACGTACTGATCTGAAAAATACATTGAATGTAACTGGAACTACTAATTTGAATGACTCATTACATGTTAACGGAGTATCTAATTTGAATGGACAGGTAACAATAAGCGCTACTTTGCCTCCCGCTGAAGGAGTAATTGATAATTATCCGCTTATTGTACAAGGCAGCCGCAATGGTATTTCTGTAAAAATTCAGGGGGCCACTCCTAACAGAAATGAAAATTTCATCACTTTCTGGGACGGAAATGGAAATGCAAGGGGACGCATAGAAGGTTTTACAAACATTACGGAACCTAACCGAAGTGAATTTATTGATTTGGTAAACAATTCCGATACTACAAGTGGTGGAACAAGCCAGGATCCTAACCAACCTCTTCCTGATGTACCCACACCTTTACAAAATGTCAATAATAACTATGCTTTTGGAGCACTCACGCAAACATTAAGTGTAGTAAGGGATATAGTAAAATTTGTAATCAATCTTATTGCGTGTGTTGCAGGTGTGGGTGTATTTGGCGATTGTGATGATGTTGCATGGAGTGCAATTGATGCCGTGGTTTCAGGAGTACAGCTTGGGGCCTATATTGCTTATAACCAAGGCAATCCGGGAGTAGCCTATGAATCCGGGGGTGCGGATTACGCGGAATGGTTGCCAAAATCAGATAAAGAAGAGGTAATGGGATTTGGGGACGTTGTAGGCGTTAAGGCTGGGGTAATTTCTAGAACATTTGCAGATGCAGATAAATTTATGGTAGTATCACGTAATCCCGGCGTTATCGGTGGTTTACCTGGTGAAGGTGAAGAATTGGTGTATGAAAAAATTGCTTTTATGGGACAAGTACCGGTTAAAGTAATAGGGGAAGTTCATAAGGAAGATTATATTCTTCCATCGGGTAATGGTGATGGTATGGCTATCGCCGTATCACCTGATAGCATGAAAACAAGAGATTTTAAACGTATTATTGGTATTGCCTGGTCTGAATCAGATCCTGATAAAGAATTTAATTACATCAATACAGCAGTTGGTATAAACGCTAATGATATGGCAGAAACGATTGAAGATATGCAGGTGATTTTGAACAATGTTCAAATGGCATTAAAGAAAGTTGTTCCGGGGTATAATCCTTCACTATATAATGTAGACAAAAAAGTTACGAAGTTTGCAACCGATTATACCAAAACACAATCCCTGAAAGAGATTGCCGGCAACAATATAAATATGAGCCAATACTCAAATGCAACCGACGCTTTAAAAGGTATAAAACAGTATGCACTTGCGCAGGGTATGAATTTAAGTGAATATCCTTACCTCACAGAGTTATTTGATAATCCAACACCTGAACTTGCACAAAAGGCGCTGGAGCATTATCAGAAAGTGCTCGCAAAAGTCGAGCACCTTATAGCTAATGCTGAAAAGAAAAGAAATGCTTCAGGTAAATAAATTTTATTAGGTTTTGAAGCCGTCTCAATAATAATTGGGGCGGCTTTTATAGAGCAGACTCTAAACTGAATGGCAAGCCAAAAAAAATTATGGGTTGTATTAAGAGGGTAAGTAAAAGAAAAAAATTTGAACCTTGATTTAAAACACTACTTACTCCGATTGTTCCATTATGTAAGTTTACCATTTTTTTTGCGATAGCTAATCCAAGTCCACTGCTCAGCTCTCCGGAGGTAGGTTTCGAACTTGTTTTTTGGAAAAAATTAAAAAGTTTTTTTATTTCGTTTTCTGCTATACCTACTCCTTGATCCATTACCTCAGTTAATACTTTTGAATCGTACTTTTTCATACTCACTTTTATAGAGCTATTCACATAAGAGTATTTAATTGCATTTGTTATCAGGTTGCTTACAACTTGTTCCATATACACTTCATCATATGCCAATATCAATATATTTAGTGGACACTCAAAAAGTATTTTAATTTCCTTTCTTTTAGCAAGAGGCTGATAAATCCTGATTATTTTCTTGAGGAAATCAATATAGTCATACTCTCGGATATTTAAATGAATTGTGTTTGATTCTATTACAGAAATATTCAAAAGATTTTTTATTAAATTCAACGAGTTTTTACTCACGTGATTTATCAATTCCACAAATTCTAAATAGTTATCAGTTGCATTATTATCGAGCATTAATTGAGAAAGTGATTGTATAGAGGCGATTGGACTGCTTAGATCATGGGCAGCCATACCAAGAAATTTATTTTTCTCTTCGTTTAATTCGTTCAAACGTTTATTTATGCTAATTAAAGTTTCATGTTTTGTTCTTAGTGAATAAAAAAGAAATGATGCAAGCAGAAAGTTAATGAGTCTTACAAACGCATTCCAATAAGGAATAAAATGATTTTGAGTATGCCTGATTTGACAATAAATCTGCTATCAACCAAGTTATTGCTGCCGCTATTGCATTAATAATTACCTGTGTTTTTGAAATATTTGTATACAAAGCAAAAAATGACAGGGTAATAAATAAAAAATCGAAAAGGATAATTCATATCCTGTCTTCCAATCAAAAAAACCAATTACCAGAATTGAAATGATTGAAATAATTCCAAGGATATATCTATCATTAGGTATTGAAACTGCCATCATAAAAAAAATGTTTAAGCGCTGAGGAGTTAGCAAAAAGAAATTGGTACAAGTTGCTTTGGAAATTTGTTTTCATAGTGATTAGTAAAGGTAAAAATATTCTGTCAAAGGATTAGTTTAGATGATTCCATCCATTCCAGCTACCATAAAATGTGCGACAGAAGGTAACATCTCTAATGCAGGTAAACGGTTATACACGAAGCGGGAAATTCTATATTAAACTGCATTGAATGGAAAAGCACTTAATTTTAAAAATACTATTTTTAAACACTGCTACAATGCATTAACAATACAGTGGAGCGACATGCATATTGCACTATTAGCCATGGCACAAGAGGAGATGTACAACCATTCGCTATACTAGGACAAGCGTTAAGAATGCGTGGACATCGCGTAATACTATCAACTTCTAAAAATTTTAAGTCTCTGGTGCAAAGTTATGATCTTGATTTTATTCCAATTGAGAACGATTATGAGGAGCTTTTAAATTCGGAAGAAGGGAGAAAATTATTAAAAGCAAATCCATTTGCCATTAAAAGGAACCTGCGCACCTATATTTATCCCCTCGTTCAAAAATCATTACAGCAATTCTATGTAATAGCAAAAGCAAGTGATTGTGTTGTTTACCACACCAAAACAATGGTAGATGCGTTTGCTGATACCATGCCAGACAAAATGATAATGGCAATGATGGTACCGGCAATAGAACCAACAAAATATTTTCCGAACCCCTTCATAGAAAATAGTTATTAATCACGCCCGATGTTTATTACCAAATATTTCGTCTTTCATTTTATTTTGCAGAACCCTTACATTTAAAGTTTTAATAAAAAAGTTAGAATAAAAAGTAACATGGCAACATTGATTATTTCAATTTTCATTATTGGGTACCTTGCTATAGCTTTTGAACATACTATTAAAATAAACAAGGCTGCATCAGCATTAATTACAGGCGTGCTTTGTTGGGTAATATATATTCTGCATGCTCCTAATAAAGAAATTGTAAATGAACAATTGTCTCATCATTTAGGCGAAGTTTCTGGCATTCTGTTTTTCCTTCTTGGAGCAATGACCATTGTAGAATTGATAGATGCCTATAAGGGATTTGATATTATTACCAAAAGAATTACGCAGACAAATAAAATAAAACTGTTGTGGGTAGTATCACTGCTTACCTTTTTTCTTTCAGCGGTTTTGGATAATCTTACCACTACAATTGTAATGGTTTCTCTTTTGAGAAAACTTGTAAAAGAAAAAGAAGACCGTTTATTCTTTGCAGGACTTGTTATTATTGCAGCTAATGCAGGAGGAGCATGGTCGCCTATTGGAGATGTAACCACCACCATGCTTTGGCTCGGCGGACAGATCACTGCTTTTAAAATTATCCCTTCACTTTTTCTGCCTTCTTTAATCTGTCTCAGTACACCATTAATATATCTATCCTTCAGGTTGCAAGGCAATGTAGAAAAACCCGACGATACTGAAAAAACAAATATGAACCATGTACCTTCAAAACAACAATCAATCATTTTGTTCTCAGGTATTTTTATTCTGCTTTTAGTGCCTGTATTTAAAACATATACTCATTTGCCTCCTTATATGGGTATTTTACTTGGTCTTGGCATACTTTGGGTAATTACAGAAGCATAAGAAAAAACAAAAATGACGAGGATACTCGTGTATTATCCGTTGCGCATGCATTGCGTAAAATTGATTCCCCGAGCATTCTGTTCTTTCTTGGCATCCTTGTAAGTATTGGCGCTTTACAGGCAACAGGTATTTTATCTGCACTTGCGAACTGGATGTCTCTTCGAATCGGTAACGATTATGTGATCGTAGTTTCAATAGGGTTGCTTTCGGGCAATCGTTGACAACGTGCCTCTCGTTGCCGCATTGCAGGGCATGTATGATCTTTCTCACTATCCTTCCGATAGTTTTTTCTGGCATTTCCTGGCTTATTGCACCGGAACGGGAGGAAGCGCCCTGATCATTGGAACTGCTGCGGGAGTGGCAGCAATGGGTATGGAGAAGATTAGTTTTTTCTGGTATGTTAAACGAATAAGTTTATTAGCATTGGCGGGATTCTTTGCCGGAGCGATTGTGTTTATAGTTCAACATTGTTTTTTTGGATAACCTTTTATGATGTGCAGTAATAATTAGCGTGCTTTGATTTTGGTTTTTGAGAACTAAGTTTTTCACGGCATCGCATATTGTGACTTCTCTAGTTTTAGTGAAGCATTTGATTAATGTAAAAATTCATCTGAAATATTTTCATGTTAAGTTTCAACACCGTTGTTATGAACCTGTTCAATACCATCATACTTTTAATTGTACTTTCTGCTGTATTTGGCTATGTCAATGTGCGCTTTCTTAAGCTTCCTTATACCATAGAATTAATGGTAATGGCTATAATTTTTTCAGTTGTAATGATACTTATTAATTATATAAATCCAGAGCTGTTTCATTATGCAGAAGATATGATAGAGCATATTAATTTTCAAAGGTATTGTTAGAAGTTATGTTAAGCTTTCTTCTGTTTGCAGGGGCATTACATACAGATAGTTCATTACTGCGAAGAGAACAAAGAACGATAATACTTTTTTCCGTAATGGGTGTGTTGTTATCAACATTTCTTATTGCATCATTACTGTATGTAGCTGTATTGCTTACAGATTATAAACTAAATTTTATTTATTGCTTATTATTTGGTGCATTGATATCACCTACCGATCCCATTGCGGTGCTTGGAATACTTACCAAAGCAAATGTTCCAAAAAAAGTCGAAACAAATATTGTAGGAGAATCTTTGTTTAATGATGGAGTTGGTGTAGTTATTTTCATAATCATTCTACAAATTAGTAGCAACGGAGCCGATAAAGTTTTTTTTGGTGAAGTGGTTAGGTTATTTTTCAGGAGGTTATCGGTGGCATTGTATTTGGTTTTGGTATTGGTTATATCACCTATCGTTTATTAAAATCAATTGATGACTATGGAACAGAAGTGATGATAACA
>Ga0137374_10008156_pt1 | contig 12400 bp, 15 predicted proteins | sample SagtaG_20_FD_104811 | JGI IMG/M metagenome (GOLD analysis project Ga0137374, IMG submission 104811) | Vadose zone soil microbial communities from Sagehorn Ranch, Mendocino, California, USA - Sage1_R_100_16 metaG | ecosystem: Environmental > Terrestrial > Soil > Vadose zone | place: USA...
CACGCGCGGCCCGCTTCATGACGCGCAGCAGCTTCTTCAGTCCGGGGATCGACTCGGCCGGCCGCGCGAGGTACCCGTCGCCCTTCTGGCCCGCGAGGACCATGACCGGCGAGCGGTAGCCAGCGACGTAGATCGGCACACGGTGCACCGGTGGGAACATCGGCTGCAGCGGCGGCAGGCCGGGCTTGCCCGGCGGCATGCGCTCGCCCTTCCAAAGGGTGTGCAGCGTGTCGATCGCCTCGCTCGACTTCGTCACGGCGTCGTCCGGCGTGTAGGGGATGCCCATCTGACCGAGGCGCAGCGGCAGCGCCGAGCCGAGTCCGAGGAGGATGCGCTCCGGTGCGATCTCGTCGAGCGCGCTGATCGTCATCGCGATGAGCACGGGGTGACGCGTGAACGGGTTGAGGGCACCGAGGCCGATCTTGATGTCCTCGACCTGGGCCGCGACCGCGCTCGCGTAGGTCACGGCATCGCGCTCGAAGTACGAGTCGTGGAACCAGACCGACTCGAGACCGGACGCGCGGGCGCGCTCGGCCCACTCGACCGTGTCCTTTACGTCACCGCGTGACGCGAGCCCGAGACCGACGCGACGCGCGAGCGTGGCCATCAGTCCACACCTTTCTCAAGTAGGTCTTGCGCGCGCTCGATCCGCGCGAGTGTGCGTTCCCTGCCCAGCAGCTCGAGCGACTCGAATAGTGGCAGTCCGACGAGGCGCCCGGTGATCGCCACCCGGATTGGCTGGCTCGTGTCCTTGAGGCTCCAGCTCATCTCGGCCGCGATGCCTTCGATCGCAGCGCGGGTCGCAGCGTGGTCGAACGGCTCGATGTGGCCCAAAAGGACGGTCGCCTTCACGAGCACATCGAAAGCTTCCTGCGGCTCTCTCTTCTTCGGCACGAGCAGCCTAGGCTCGTACGGCTGCGGCTCGGCAAAGAGGAACTCGACCTGTTCGCGAGCCTCGGCGAGCGTTCTCATCCGCTCGCGCAGAACAGGCAGGGCCTTGCGGATGATCTGTTGATCCCACTCGGGGGGGAGGAAATCGCGCAGACGTCCAAGCAGGTCGTCCTCGCGCAGCTTGCGGATCCACATGCCGTTGAACCAGTCGAGCCGAGCCTTATCCCATTTGCCGCCGGCGTGCTGCACCTGATCGATCTGCCAGCGCTCGATGAGGTCGTCCATCGAGAAGATCTCTTCCTCAGTCCCAGGTGACCAGCCGACGAGCGCCAGGTAGTTGACCATCGCCTCGGGCAGGTAGCCCTGCGTTTTGAACTCCGCCACCTTCGTCGCGCCGTGGCGTTTCGCGAGCTTCTTGCCGTCCGGTCCGAGGACGTTCGGTACGTGGGCGTGCGGCGGGATCGGCCAGCCGAACGCGCGCCAGATGAGCAGGTGCTTGGGCGTCGACGGCAGCCAGTCCTCACCGCGGAATACGTGCGTGATGCCCATGACGTGGTCGTCGACCACGACCGCGAGGTGATACGTCGGGAAGCCGTCGGACTTCAGAAGGACCTGATCCTCGATCGTGTTGAGGGGCCATTCGATATGGCCGTACACGAGGTCGTCGACCGCGATCACGCCCTCGTCGGGAACCCTGAGCCTGACGACGTGCGGCTCGCTCTTCGCGCGCTCGGCCGCCTCCTTGGGATCGATGCGACGGCAGAGACCGTCGTAGCGGGTGATCTCCTTCCGCGCGGCCTGCTGCGCGCGCAGCGAGGCGAGGCGCTCCTTTGAACAGAAGCAGAAGTACGCCGCGGCGCTGTCGACGAGCTCCTGCGCGTGCTTCTGATAGAGAGGTAGTCGCGCGGACTGGATGTACGGGTCGTGCGGGCCGCCCTCTCGCGGACCCTCGTCCCATTTCACGCCAACCCAATCGAATCCCTCGTAGATCGACTCGATCGCGCCCGGCACCAGACGGTCCTGGTCGGTGTCTTCGATCCGCAGGACGAGCGAGCCTTTGCTCTGGCGGGCGAAAAGATAGTTGTAGAGGGCCGTACGGACGCTCCCGATGTGGAGCGAGCCGGTGGGGGAGGGTGCGAAACGGACGCGAACGGTCACAGGACCAAGTCTAGGTATCCTGAAAGAGATGACAGTCACGACACGCCGCGACCGGCGCGAACGGGAACGCACCAGACAGCAGCGCCGCCGCAGCGGCGGCGGCGGAAGCCCCGCGCCACGACGACGGATCGGCCAGGGCTGGATCGTCCTCGGCGTGGTGGTCGCGTTCATCGCGCTGATCCTGGTCGCGCGCTCCCTCGGCGCGTTCGACGCGCCGGCGGCCCCGATCGACGTGAACTCGCAGCAGTTCGACACGACCGGACAGACGGTGGGCACGAAGATCGAGGCGCTCAGCGCGGAGCACATCCCGAGCGGTCAAACGGGCAACTACAACTCGGTGCCGCCGACGTCGGGCCAGCACTGGGCTGCGCCCGCGGCTCCGGCGCCGTGGGGCATCAAGGACACGAATCTTCCGAACGAGGTGACGACGCACAACCTCGAGCACGGCGGGGTCGTGATCGCTTACAACAATCTCTCGGCCGCCGAGCTCGATCAGCTTAAGACAGTCGTGCGGCAGCTCATGACCGGCGGCTTTCCGAAGGTGATCCTCGAGCCGTACCCGAAGCTGAGCGACGCGAAGGTCGCGCTCACCGCCTGGACCTGGCTCTACAAGCTACCGACGGTCGATCAGACGCAGATCGTCCGGTTCTTCCGCGCGCACTACGACCCCGTCGAGGCGCCGGAGCGCGGAACGCCCTAGCTCAGTCGTCGCCCCAGTAGCGCTGTTCCTTCCAGGGGTCACCGGTGTTGTGGTATCCGTTCCTTTCCCAAAACCCAGGCGCGTCGGTGTCGCGGAATTCGATGCCGCGCAGCCACTTCGCGCTCTTCCACGCGTAGAGCGGCGGCACGACGAGGCGCGCGGGAGAGCCGTGCTCCGCCGTCAAAGGCTCACCGTTCGCGCGCAGCGCGATCAGGCAGTCGTCGCGCACGCAGTATTCGAGCGGCGTGTTCGCGGTGAAGCCGTATTCCGAGTGCGCGATGACGAACTTCGTGTCCGACTTCGGCTTGGCGAGCTCGATGATCTTCGCGAACGGGATGCCTTCCCACTTCTGGTCGAGGCGCGACCAGGTCGTGACGCAGTGCATGTCTGCCTGCACCGTGGTCTGCTCCAGCTTCTGGAACTCCTCCCAGTTGAGCTTGAACTCGTTCTCGACGTTCCCGAACACGCGGAAGTCCCAGGTCCGCGGGTTGAACGGCGGGACCGGTCCGTAGTGCAGCACCGGCCACTTCTGGGTCAGGTACTGGCCCGGGGGAACGCGCGCGGCGGTCTCGGCCGGAAGGTCGGCCTTCTTGGTGAAGAATTTCATGACGTTCGCTCGGTGTGGATCATTCGAGGCCTGAGGCGCGCCGCAGCATCTTGAACGTATAGATGCCCGTGTCGTGACCGTCGCCCCATGACGGCGTCAGACCGTAGCGGCCCACGGGGAATACCTCTTTCAACGTGGTCTGCTCCTCGGTGAAGGTGGTGTCCTCGTTCACCTCGCCCTTGTACGCGCCTTCCCCGTGACAGTACGCGCACATGCAGGCGCGCCGCAGCGGCTCCCAGGCGTATTCGCTCACGTTCCCGTCGTCCCACGTGACGCGGAGGACGCGCGTCGGCGTGACGATCTCCCAGTCGGTCGCTCGGTGGAAGACATCGCTCACACCTCCGATGATACGGACGTGGCGACGATCGAAGACTTCCAGAAGATCGAGATGCGGGTCGGGCGCATCCTCACCGTGGAGGACTTCCCCGAGGCGCGCAACCCGAGCTACAAGCTGACGATCGATTTTGGCCCGCACGGCATGCGCCGGTCGTCCGCAGCGGTCCGGCGGTGGTACGAGAAGGATGATCTCGTCGGTCGGCTCGTCGTGTGCGTCACGAACTTCCCGCCCCGGCGCATCGCGACGTTCGAGTCAGAGGTCCTCACGCTCGGCGCGATCGAAGCCGACGGGCGCGTCGTTCTGCTCGAGCCCGATTCCGATGCCGAACTGGGAAGCCCGATTGGCTAGCGCCGCGGGTCGCTTCTTCGCTCACCCAGAGCCGAGCGCGAACACGAAGATCTTTCGCGCATCGCAGTCCAGTGCGCCCTTACCGAAATTGGTGACCGATCGGTCGGGCCAGCTGCGCTCGATAGTCATCGCGAAGTCGACGCCGCCGTGCCAGCCCGGGCTGCCTCCGGCCTCGAGGCCCACGAGGCGCCAGCGCTCGCCCGAGTCACGCCAGGTGGCGAAATAGTCGGGCAGCTGCGAGATACCCGGACCGAATGCGGGTGTTTCGGGCGTGACGAACCACTTGAAGACGGTCGCGCCCTGGGTCGTGCTGAAGAACGTTGCCAGTCGAGCTGAGTCGCCGCGATTGAACGCATCGATGAAGGAGCTAAGAACTGAGCGCGCGCACTCGGTGCTCTCTGCTGCCGATCGCGCGAGTGGCACTTTGGCAGCCGACGCTATCGGAGAGGGTGAAGACGTCGGCACAGCCGCTGACGTACACGCCGCCAGGACGAATAACACCAGGAAGAAGGACCTCACACACGTATTACATCTGCGCAGCGGGTCGGTTCCCTGTCAGTAGGGCGGAGGCATCACCAGTCGAAGAAGATCAGGCGGTCGACCGGCCAGAAGCGCAGGATCACTTTGCCGATGATGCGGTTGTACGGCTGAGCGCCGAATGTCCGCGAGTCCTGTGACGAGAGGCGGTTGTCGCCCAGCGCGAAGAATGACGCTTCCGGGACCTTGTAGGGGTACTTGACGTCCGGGATCTGCGGCGACGTGGCGCCGTGCGCCTGGGGGAAGAAGCGCAGCCTCCCGTTGACGTAGAGGTTCCCGTCGCGCAGCTCCACTGTCTCGCCGGCCACGGCGACGATGCGCTTCACGTACGGGATCTGCGTGTCGATCGTCGGATTGAACACCACGATGTCGCCGGGCTGCGGCGAGGCGAAGCGATAGTCGACCTTGCTCACCAGCACGCGGTCGTTCTGGAGAAGGGTCGTCTCCATGCTGCGCTGACGCACCTCGGTGACCTGCACCACGAACAGGTTCAGGACGACCGAGATGATCACCGCGAGAGCGAGTGCCTGGACGATCTCGAGGATGGCGCGCCAGGAGAACGGTGCGTCGTTCATGGGCTCAGCGCGGTAGGCCTCGGGAGTGCTCAAGAGACTTCAAGTGTCGCACGGTCTAGCGTTCGTCGCGTGACGCGCGCTCGACTCCGCTTTCCCGTCGGCGAGCCGATCGAGGTCGAGCTCGACGACGTCGCGACGTACGGGCCGGAGATCACCGGATTCCGGGCCTGGCTCGGCGCGGTATCGGCGTCGGATCAAGGCCGCTGGGTGATCCGCTTCGGCGATGACACCGTGCTCGGCTTCGAGCGCAGCGAGCTGAAGCGCATACGTCTCACACCGGATGGCGCCGACATCACGCTCGGCGACGAACCGCGGACGCTCACGGTGGCGGAGAAGGATGTGGCGTCGTTCGGTCCAGAGCCCCAGGGCGCGCGCGCGTGGCTCGGGCGTCTCGCACACGGAACGGGCGAGGCCTGGATCCGGATGAGAGACGGACGCGAGCTGCGCTTCGCGATCGGCGACGGACCGCACGTGAGCTTCCGCGATCCGGCAGTACCACCGGCGGGTTAGATGAAATCCGGTGATCACGCCGAAGAGGTGCCGCTCGTCGGAGGGAACCTCAGCGCGAGCGTGCGGATCGGAGACACGGTCCATCGGCGCGCGGGTCCATGGACGCCCGCGGTCCACGCGCTGCTGGCGCACCTAAAGCGCGTCGGTTTCGGCGCTGCACCCGAGCCCCTTGGGATCGACGAGCAGGGACGGGCCGTCCAGTCGTTCCTTCCCGGCGAGGTGCATCCGGGATGGCCGAATCCGCTGCCGCAGTGGATGTTCGAGGATGAGGTCACGCTCATCGCTGCAGCCAAGCTCCTGCGGCGCTATCACGACTCACTCGAGGACTTCGTTCCGCCCCCGGATGCCCACTGGCGATTCGTCGCGCCCGGCGAGCACGAGGTCATCTGCCACAACGACTGGTCACCGGCCAACGCCCTCTTCCAAGGTCATGTGCCTATCGGCATGCTCGATTGGGACGGAGCGGGGCCAGGGAGCCGAGCATCGGATGTCGCCCTCTCGGCGTCCTACTGGGTGCCGCTGAATCCGCGGGTCACGTGGCCGAGCCTCGCCGCAAAGGCGCAGCGTTTCGCGCTGTTTTGCGACGCGTATGGCGAGGGCATCGCGAAGCAGGAAGTATTCGACACGCTCACCGAGCAGCTCCCGCTCCGTGCGGACTTCATCCAAGCCGAGGCGGATGCCGGCGACCCGGGCTTCGCGAAGCTTGCCGGTTGGAACGTTCCGGCGCGCCTCCGCGACGACGCCGCTCTCCTCGTCCGTCAGCGGAATCTGATCTGTGGATCGAAATCCGGGTAGAGGATGACAAGCACGTCCTCGCCTAGGCCTGGGAGTTCATGTGTGTACCGAGGCGCCGGATCATCTCGCCTGCGTGGTCCCGCGGGAACGCGAGCAGCAGTCGATCGAGGCCTGCCCGCGCGTACGCGCGCATCCGCTCGAACAGCAGACGCTGTGATTCTCCATCCGCGCCGAATTCCGCTCCCACCCAGTGCGAGAGCGCGATCGGCCGCTCGCGATTCGCGTCATCGCAGACCTTCCGGACCTCCGCGAGCGCGGCCGCCATCTCGTCGGCGCTCAGCGGCGCTCCAGCGGGTCCACGGCGACCGAGGTCGAAGCCATCGGCGTATCGCGCGGCGAGTCGCATCACGCGCGGGCCGCTGCCTCCGACCCAGATCGGTGGATGGGGACGCTGCGCCGGTTTCGGTGCGCACACCGCGTCCTCGATGCGGTAGTGCTTGCCGTGGTACGTCGCGCGGTCGCTGGTCCACAGACGCCGGCAGATCTCGAGCGTGTCCTTCAGCTGCTCGACGCGGGCGCCGGCCGCCGAGAATTCGTAGCCGTACGCGCGATACTCCTCGACCTTCCATCCGGCGCCGATCCCGAACTCGACACGGCCGGCCGACATCTGGTCGACGCCGGCGACGATCTTCGCGAGCAGCGCGGGATTGCGGTATTGCGCCGCGGTGACGAGCACGCCGAGACGGATGCGGGTCGTGTCGCGCGCGAGCGCGGCGAGGAGCGTCCACGCCTCGAGGCAATCGCGATCCGGCACGCCCACCGGGCCGCCGAAGAAGTGATCGCTCACCCAGAACGACTCGACGCCGACGCGCTCGGCCTCACGCGCGAAGTCGCGCAGCTCGGCGTACGCATGGCCGGCCGCGGGAGAGAAGATGACCGCGAGCTTCATCGGCCCACTAGCCATCCTTCGCGATGTGTTCCGCGATCTCGCGACCGAGTCGCGCGCTGTAGTTGGTGCCGCGATCTTCGGGATAGATCTGCGTCGTGTTCGCGAGGTACAGGCCGCGCCGCGGCGACGCGAAGGGAAGGATGCGGTGCCGGTTGCCGATGCGCGGCACTGGCTGCGCCGCGTCTTCGCGGAACGACCAGTAGCGGAGCACGTCCTTTTGGTCGAAGCTGGGGTTCATCTGTCCAAGCGCGGCGAGGTAGTGGCGCAACAGGTCCTCGGTGTTCATGCGTGTGAGCGGATCGCCGCCTGCGACGTAGTTCGACACGTAGAGGTAGCGGGCCGGATACCGCTCCGCCGGCACGAGATTGGTGTGCTCGACGAGACCCAGGAAGGGCACGTTGCTGTCGGCGATGTTCGTCCAGTAGGTCGAACTGTATGGACGGCTCAGCTCGAGCAGCAGGACGACTGCGGTCTCATACGTCCAGTCGTCGAGGCGGCGCGCGTAATCGGCCGGCCAGTCGGCGAGACGGCGCGTGATGAACGTCGGCGTCGTGAAGAGCACCGCGTCGGCTCGACCATCGAGCGCATCCTCCGCGGGGCTCTCGCCGGCGCGTTTGCGGTACGCACCCGGCCCGGCGCAGTGCAGCACGTAGCCGTTGTCCTCGGTGACCCGAAGCACCTCGCGGTCGACGACGATCTCGCCGCCGAGCTTGCGGATCTCAGCCGCAAGCGCCTGGCAGATCGCGCGGAACGATCCGCGCGGGTAACCGAGCTGCTCCTTCGTGGCGCCGCTGCCGCGGAGCTTGCGGCGCAGCCGGAACTTCGACCACAGCCACGCGAGCGGCACGCGTTCGCTGTCGGCGCCGAATTTTCCGAGCATGAGCGGCGTCCACACCGACGCGAGCGCACGCTCGCCGGAGGCCTGGCGTAGCCAGTCGAGTGCTCCGATGTCGTCCATCCGCTCCCAGTCGGTCCGTGACGTGAGGCGGAGCACCGAGTAGCCGAGCCGCAGGCGGTCGACGATCGGCAGCGGCCGATAGCGGAGGAGATCGAGCGGGCTCACGAACGGCCACACCCGACCGCGCGCCCAGATGCCGACCGAAGAGGTGTGCCACTCGAGCTCACCGGGCAGCAGCTCGTCGTGTAGCGCGATCATGTCGCTGTCGCTCTGGAACAGGTGGTGGTAGTAGCGGTCGATCCACACGCCGTTGCCGAGGTCGAACGCGCTGGCCTGTCCCGCGACATCGGGCCATCTCTCGTACAGCGTCACCGGGTGTCCGCGGCGCGCGAGCTCGCGGCCGGCCACCAGTCCGGTCACACCTGCACCAACGATCGCTACCCGCCGCGGCACCAGCGCACAGGATGCGCGAATCTGTTTCGCGATGCGCGTCGGAGCCGCCGGGGTCCCGCTGCTAGTCCTCGTGACGACCCTGGTGCTTCTGCCGAATCACCCCGCCGGACGCGACCCCGCGGAGGATTCAGGCGTCTTCTTTTACGCCGCGCAGCGCCTGCTCGAGGGCGGCGCGCCATATCGCGACATCTGGGACCACAAGCCGCCCGGCGTGTACTTCGTCGACGCTATCGGAATCGCGCTCGGGCGCGAGATCGGCGTATGGCTCGTGCAGCTCGGGTTCCTCATCGCGGCGGCACTGATCGGGTACCGAGCTCTCCGCGGCGAGTTCGGCGTGGCGGCTGCGCTCGTCGGATCACTCGCGTGGCTTGTCGCGCTCCCGCGGCTGTTCCTCGCCGACGCCGCGCAAACGAGCTTCGTCGAGTTCTACGCCCTGCCGCTCCAGTTCGGCGCCCTTCTGCTGTGCCGCGAGCGCCTTACACGGTCGCGGGCACTCGGCATCGGCGCTCTCGGTGGCGCGGCGCTGCTGTTCAAACCGACGCTGATCGGCATCCTGGTCGCGATCGGTCTGGTGACGCTCCTGCGAGCCAGACGCGCTGCCGCTGTGCCTGTCGTTCTCATCGCGTTCGGTGCCGTCGTTCCGCTCGCGATCGTCATGGCCTGGGCCGCCGCGCGCGGCGTTCTCGGAGAGATGGTGGATCAGGCCGTCGTCTACAACCGCGCGTACGCGGGCTTCGCCCCCGTCTCGAACAGGATCGATGCCGTCCTCTCGGGTCTGCGACTCACGCTGCCGTCGGGTCTCGCGGTCGTTGCAGTCGGCGCGTGGCTGTACGCGATCGCCACCCGCCGCTGGGCGTCGACGCTGCTCGCCGTCGCGCTTGTCGCGTTCCCTCTCGAGGTCGCGCTCTCGACGTGGGGGCGTGGCTACCACTACTACTTCATCCCGTGGCTGCCCTCGATGGCGGTCCTGACGGCGTTCGCCGCGAGCGAAGTGCGGCGGGTCGTGCCTACGCGATTCGCGCGACCGGCGCTGACGACCATGGTGCTCCTGATGTCGGTCCAGCCCGCGCTGCTGATCTCGCGTCTCGCGCTGACGACCGCTGACGGCAGGATCCGGTCCGCTGCCGCATATGTCACCGCGAACACACGGCCGCAGGACACAGTGCTGATCTGGGGGTCGCACGCGGAGGTGCTGTTCCTCGCTGATCGGCGCTCGCCAACGCGGTACGTCTACCAGTACGCCGCTCTCTCGACCCGAGGCTACGCGACGCCCGCTCGCGTCGAGCAGTTCCTGTTGGATCTGCAGCGCGCTCGGCCGGCGCTCATCGTCGACGCGTCGCGCGACAGCTTCGTCACACCGCCACTGGATCCCGCCGGCCTCCGCACCTGGGTCTCGCCCGAGCCGCAGTACGCGCCGCTGCCGGAGCTCGAGCGCGTGGTCGAGTTCATCGCGGCGAACTACGACCGCGCCGGAGCGGAGCCCGCGACCGGCTGGCCTCTGTGGCGGCTACGAGCGCCTTAGCACCAGGCGGCGCTGGCTCGCGAAGACGCCGGGGCCCAGCGCGACGAGAGCGCCGTCGATGAGGTCGACGATGCGCAGCGCGGCCCACGGGAGCGGGATATACGGGACGCTCGCGGTCACGCCGCCGGAGTTGAACTGGATGAAGAACTCGGACATCCCGGAATCGACGACCGCGAACTCGGGGTACCGCTCCCGGAAGCGACCCAGGTCGTCGAACAGAAGATTCGGGATCGCGCAGTTCGCGCTCCATGGGTCGCTGGGGTCGTTGCACGGTCGGGTGGGGTCGAACGGATCGGCCGAGAAGTCGTAGCCCTCGTGCCCTGTCGCGCGGAGAGCGATGCGCGTCGTCCACGAGCAGTTGCATTCCTGGATGAGCAGATGCCCGCCCGGACGGAGTACTCGCACGGCGCCGCGGAGGAAGCGGTCGGGGAACGCGAGATGGTGGATCACATTGTTCGCGATGAGCGCGTCGATGGTCGCGTCGGCGTAGGGGAGCTCGTGCGCGTCGACGACGCGTTTCGCCCATGGCCGCGGCTCCGCGTCGGTGAGCTCGAGCGTGCCGGCGTGCAGGAACATCTCGCTGAAGCCGGCGCCGCAACCGACCTCGACCGCGTAAGTCTCCGGTCCGAGGTACTGCTGCATCCACGAGAAGCGCTTCCGGAGCAGGAACTTCAGGTTCGACCCCGGGCGCTTCGCGTACTGCTCACGAGCCCGTACAGCGTCACCGGCGTAACGGACGATCGCGGACTTGCGGTGGTGGTGATCAGCTACGGGGGCGACATTAGCCGAACGGCTCAGGCGGGGAGGCGACCCCACACGATGCGTGTCACGCCGATGATCGCGAGCGCGGCCGCGGTGGACCACGCGATCGCCGAGACCAGGGGCGCGTCGAAATCTGTGCCGGACTGCGCGGCGTGGAAGAAGATCGCGACGAACGCGATGTAGCTGGTGCGGTGGATCCACATCCACAGCGTGTTGTTCATCCGCCGCTTGAGCCAGCTCGTGACGGTCACGACCATGATGATGTCGAAGGCGATCGTGCCGAGCCCGATCGGAAGGAAGTAGGGCGCGTAGGGATTGACGAAAGGCACGACGACGTCGATCGGACGGATCTGCGCGGTCTTATCGAGCAGCAGCGAGATGATGTGGGCGAACACCAGCGGGAGCCACAGCGGTGTCGTGAAGTCGTGCAGCTTGCGGATCGCCCGGTTCGAGGCGAGGAAGTCGAGCACCGAGGTTCGCAGCGCTTCGCCCGAGAGCACCGAGAGCGACAGCACGGCGAACGCGGTGAGACCGGTGATCCGCGCGAGGAACCAGAACGTGAGGTCGTTCATGTGAAAAGGCTAGACGAGCGACGAGCAGTTCATCCGCGAGGAGCGAGTCCACCAGTCCCGAACGTGTCTCCTGGCTGCCCTTCCTCGGGTGCGCAAGCGAGATTCTGCAAGGTCCACGGTACGCTCCGGGGATGGCGCACTACCTTTTCAACTTCGTGAAGGAGGACGCAGCGAAGGGGCCAGCGCTGCTCGAACAGGCCGCTGGGTTCCTGCGGGTCAGGATGTGGGGCATCGACGCAGACGAGCCGCACCGCAACGCGCTTGCCTCCGGCGACCTCATCCTCATCTATCTGGGCGCACCCGAGCGGGAGTTCATCGGCCGCGCCGAGCTTGCCTCCGCGGCCCATGATTGGACACCGTCCGAGGCACAGTTGTACCCGGGCGATTCCCCTGGCGGAGTGTTGCTGGCTCAGGTCGAGGAGTGGGACCCGCCCGTACCCATGAATATCGTGCTGTCGCAAATCGATCCGGCAGAGAATGCCAAGGCCGACTTCCAAGCGGGCGTCGTTCGGATCACCGCTAACGAATATGAGACCGCCCTCGCCGTGGCGGCAGGACGCGCGCCCTCGAGCCGCTGATCCGGAGGCGCTCAGCCTCGCGTTTGGATCCATTTCAGAGCTACGTGTGAACACTTGGCAGGTCACAGTCCGGTCGCTGGACGAAGTCGCGCCGCGCGCCTGAGCACAACAGCGGCGAGAGCTTGCACGCATCCAATACGATCGCGGCGTGCGCGTGTTGCGACCAGGCGTATGGCACTGGAAGGCACCGCACCCGGATTGGCGACCGAGCGAGCCGTGGGATCAGAACGTCTCCTCCTACGCAATCGACGACGGCGAGCGCCTGCTG